>Ga0209237_1001895_pt1 | contig 12387 bp, 11 predicted proteins | sample GraSoi013_1_40cm_2_FD_185820 | JGI IMG/M metagenome (GOLD analysis project Ga0209237, IMG submission 185820) | Grasslands soil microbial communities from the Angelo Coastal Reserve, California, USA - Sample 10_02_2013_1_40cm (SPAdes) (version 2) | ecosystem: Environmental > Terrestrial > Soil >... | reverse complement strand
GGAATGGAGCAAGGAAGGCATTAATATGACATACGTTATAGCGCGCGAGCTAGATGACGTATGTCATACGCACACCCCGAAGTATTGGTAAGCAGTGATTGGGTCCAGGAACACCTCAACGACCCCAAAGTAAGGATCGTAGAAGTCGACTATGACCCAGTTGCAAACTACCAGCTGGGACACGTTCCCGGCGCGGTCCTCTTCGACTGGAAGAAGGACCTCAACCACCCCCTCGAAAGAGACATCCTATCCAAACAACAACTAGAACAACTCTTCGCCAAATCAGGTATTGCACCGGACACGAAGATTGTACTCTACGGCGACTTCAACAACTGGTTCGCAGCCTACGCCTTCTGGGACCTACAATACTATGGCGTCAAGAACGTCGTACTGATGAACGGTGGACGGAAGAAGTGGATTGACGAAGACAAGCCACTGACCAAAGACATTCCAACCTATCCAAGCACCAGCTTCAAGGCATCAGGACCCGACGAGACCGTTAGGGTCTACTTCAAACAAGCACTCGACCTCTACCAGAAGCCCAATGTGAGACTGGTCGATGTCAGGGGACCGAAAGAGTTCACCGGCGAAGTCCTAGCCCCGCCTGAATACCCAACAGAACACGCGCAACGTGGAGGCCATATACCGGGAGCGATCAATATTCCATGGTCCCAAGCAGTCCGAGAAGATGGCACCTTCAAGAGCGAAGAAGATTTGAAGAAGCTCTACGAAGACAAAGGAATCGTTGCTAGCAGGGACATTGTCACCTACTGCCGCATCGGAGAAAGATCCTCGTTCACATGGTTCGTGCTAAAGTATCTTCTCGGCTATCCAAACGTTCGCAACTATGACGGATCATGGACCGAATGGGGAAACCTAGTCCGAAACCCTATCGAAAAGCCAAGCGTGACGATAGCACAACCGGTTCCGGCATAAGAGAATCTGCCCAAATCTCTCTTTTCCTTCCGTTTTTTCTGCCATTCTCCTCAGTGTTCTTTCCGAACGATGAAATGGAAGAGGTTTCCCTCTTGCCGCCAGTCGACGAGCTCGTGGCCGGTCTGATCAGTCCACCTTATCATCTCGACATATGACGTGGGATCATCTGTTACGAGATGTACAACATCTCCGACCGAAGCTGTCGCGAGAAGCTCGTTTAAACGGACAAGAACTGCGGAACACTCTGTCCCTATCTCATACATCTCATGGTCGGGAAAGGCTTTGAAACAGCGGGCATGAAATTCAGCGATCCTATTCTTGAGAGTCTCAGTCGCATCCACCGCTCGTGAGAGGAAAACCCTCTCTTCCTGCAAACCTAGAGGTTTCAATTTTGCAATCCATCCTTCAGTATATGGCATGTCGTTCAACAGTTTCGGCCGCCTGACTACTCGATCGTTTACGGTTGTCACAATCCCTGAGATGGGGGATGGAATAGGACCCACGAATTTCAGGCTTTCAAGTGTACCTAGACTGGCGCCCCGCTTTGTTCTCATTCCGACAGGGCGTAGACGTGCTGACGTGAATTTCCCCGCGATGGCTGAAAGAAGGCTAGTCACTCCAATGGTCACTTCCCGGTTTTCTTCACCCACGATCCAAGTGTTGCCTTCTAGATCATACAGAAGATTGTCTGGGAAGCTGCAGTGACTTAGCTCCAGCTCATATCACCTGAGAGGAACTGATCGCTAGTTCTCGGAACGCCCTGTGCATCGGAACGTAATCGGGAAGGCTCGCAGGTATTAGGACTGACGATTGATACGAAAAAACGTCCTCGCTTTTGAAAACTAGTTCAGGTTCATTCTGGCGCAATATATAATAGAGTACTGTTGGGATTCGCTGAATCTCGTCGCTATAAAGGTAAGATTCGTTGCCCCGATTCAAGAGTTCAGCAGACATTCTAAAAATCCTCTCCAACAAGGAGCAGATCCGCAACATAGGCATCATCGCCCACGTCGACCACGGCAAGTGCGTTGCCGGTGACAGTGTGATTACCTTATCCGATGGACGTATTGAAGAGATAGCCCAGATCTACGATAAGCTGAAGAGAAACGGCCCCGCAGCTGCTCAAGTTGACTCGCTGAACCCCCAGACCCTCAAGATGGAAGACAAGAACATCTCGCACGTCTGGAAGCTACACAGCAGCAAACTGGTGAAGGTTACCCTCCGAAACGGCTACTCGGTGGAAACGACACCAGAGCATCCATTCTACACCATAGCAAAGAACGGTGTAATCAGACAGAAGAGGGCGGATAGGATCGATAGGAATGACTTCGTCCTCGTTCCAAACACCCTACGATCTCTGCCAAGCAGAATAGAACAGATAAAATCCGAAATCTTGGAGGGATTGAGTTCTCACGACTATTACCTCGTCTATCTGGAAAAAAGGTTCTCCGAAAGGCTTGCGCGATTAGTCGAAGCCAAAGGAATGAAGCAAATTTATTCCAGCCTCCGAACGAACACTTCGTTCGAGGCATTCAAGGGCGGACTCGCCGTCCGTCGAATGAGACTGAACGACCTGGTAAGAATCACAGATTCGCTTGAGATACCCCGGGACCAGGTCTACGACCAAATTCGCAGACTCGCCTACAGGCTAAGCCACGCTAGGCCTGGCAGGCTTTCAAATCTGATCACACTGCCAAGAACCTGGAAACAATTCGAGGATCTAGCGTACCTTCTAGGCATCCTCTGGGGAGATGGTTCTTACCGGGCTAGCTTCACCAACGGGTACAGGCCACTTTTGGAGATCGCATCCCAGATTTTCCAAGGGGTTTTCGGTGTCAGCACGATCCTCGTGAAGGACAACAGAAGAAACACCTATCGACTCGATCACCACGGTGGTTTTAGCCTTATCAAATTCCTCGAAGACACCTACCAGTATCCTGCAAAGCAGAAAGCCCACAACATCGAACTTCCCAAGTTGGTCCTGAAGATGGGAAACGAACACGTCGCGGCGTTCCTGAGAGGCGAATTTGACACAGATGGTGGGGTTGAGAAGACTAGCGCAGTCATTTCTCTGACCACGGCCAGTGGCAAGTTTGCGAAACAAGTTTCAATCGCTCTGCTAAGATTCTCGATAATTCCGACGATACGCCAGAGAGGAAAATACTTCACAGTCACAATATCAGGGGATGATACTCGGAGGTTTGAGACTACAATCGGATTCACTATTCCAAGGAAGCGAACGGCACTACGCGCTCTCGCTCGGAGGGCAGTTAGCAATAGAAAGACTGGAATCGTGCCTCTTGACTGGCGGTCTCTACGGGAGATTAGGAATCGACTGGGCATTCCCTATTCATATTTGGAATCCAAAGTGCCCTTCTACCGAAGTTACGAGTCAGACAGGCAGAACCTCACAAGGCCGATCTTTCAAAAGATTGTCGATGCTTTTGAAGAGTTCTTGGTTTCGAAACCTTCGACGGACCCAGCTGTCTCACTATTGGGTGAATGGCGCAAGTTTCTTGAAGGAGAGATTCGCCCCGTCCGAGTTAGAGAGATAGCGGCACGTATCGGTTCGTTCGACGTCTACGACCTGACAGTTCCAGACAATCACACATTCATCGCTAATGGGATGGTCGTCCACAACACGACGATGACAGACAGCCTCCTATCTGGAGCTGGACTCCTATCACCATCTCTGGCAGGAACGGCCCTGGCCATGGACTTTATGGAGGAAGAACAGAAGCGCCAGATGACTATCAAAGCCGCTAACGTCAGTCTCTATTACGAGCACAACGACTTGCCTTTCGTCATCAATCTGATCGACACCCCCGGGCACGTTGACTTCTCGGGCAAGGTCACAAGATCGCTCCGGGCTATAGACGGAGCGGTAGTAGTCGTCGACTCCGTCGAGGAAGTGATGGTTCAGACCGAGACGGTCACTCGGCAGGCGCTCGAAGAGCGCGTTAGACCGGTTCTCTACATTAACAAGATTGACCGGTTGATCAAGGAACTGAAGCTGAACCCTGAGCAGATACAAGAAAGAGTTGCGAGGATAATCAAGGACTTCAATGCCCTCCTGGATTTGTACGCTGAGCCTGAGTTCCGGGAGAAGTGGAAAGTGAGTTTTGCCACCAACACCGTAGCAATGGGCTCGGCCAAGGACAGATGGGGCTTCAATGCTGTGGTCGCCAAGAAGAAGGGGATCAAGTTCTCCGATGTCGTGGACGCATACCTAAACGGGAAAGTGGAGGAGCTCAAGAACAACGCACCAATTCACGAGGCCATTCTGGGAATGGCGGTGGAAGTGATGCCCCCTCCTCATCACGCACAAGTTTACCGGATTCCCAAGATCTGGCACGGAGATCCGGACAGCGAGTACGGCCAAGCAATGATCAAATGCGACGACAAGGGCCCGGTCCTAATGTCTGTCACTAACATCGTCGTGGACCCCCAAGCCGGCGTTGTTGCAACAGGCCGCCTGTTCTCTGGCACAGTTACCGACGGCGAGCCAGTCTATCTGATCAACTCACGCACTCAAGGACGGGTGCAGCAAGTGGCCATATACATGGGACCACAACGGGAGATCGTCGGACACCTCAGTGCAGGTAACATTCCGGCCCTTCTTGGACTAGAAAACGTGAAAGCCGGGGAAACCCTTGCCTCGGTGAAACAATTTGTCCCCTTCGAAGCCGTACACTATGTCACAGAGCCAGTTGTCACGATAGCTGTAGAGCCGAAGTTCAACAGAGACCTTCCCAAGCTGGTTGAGATCTTGAGAAAGCTCTCACTTGAAGACCCGAACCTAGTTACTAGCATCAACGAGGAAACGGGAGAGTACCTGATCTCAGGAATGGGGACGCTGCACCTTGAGATCGCGAACACTCTAATCACCAAAACCGGAATGGAGATAGTGACATCCAAGCCTATCGTGATTTACCGTGAGGCCGTTCGGAGGAACGCTGGTCCTGTTGAAGGGAAGTCGCCCAACAAGCACAACAAGATCTACATCGAAGTAGAACCGCTTGAAGACGCGGTCTTGGACCTGATCAAGCAGGGAAAGCTACGAGCGGTGGGATGGGCACCGGAAGAGGCGAAGGGAGTTTGGAGCATAGACGAGCCCTTCAACATGATTCTCGACGTGACCAAGGGAGCCCAGTACATGCAAGAGGTAAGGGATATGGTACTCGCCGGATACCGCTGGGGAATCAAGGAAGGTCCTATCGCATACGAGCAAATCCGAGGCCTGAAAGTAAAGATCACTGACGTCAGCCTTCACGAGGACCCTGTTCACAGGGGTCCCGCCCAGATAATGCCCATGACACGCAGAGCCATGTTCGTGGCCTTCCTGGAAGCGGCGCCAACGTTGCTGGAACCAGTTCAGAAGATTACCACTCGAGTTCCGAACGAGCTGTTGGGGGCGGTAACGAGTGTGATTACTCAGAAGCGTGGAAAGATTGTCTCAGTAGACCAGAAGGGACACTTGGTCTCGGTGGTTGGAGAAATGCCTACAGCCGAAAGCTTCGACTTATCCGAGGTCATGAGAAGCCAGACGCAAGGCCGCGCTTTCTGGGGATTGGAATTCGCTCGATGGTCACCGGTCCCAACCTCTTTGCTGCAGACAGTCGTCGAAGGAATTCGGAAACGAAAGGGACTCTCGCTCGAACCTCCGAAGGCCTCTGACTTCATGGAAGCCTAAGCCCTTCCTTCCAAGCAAGAGCCCTATAGCCTGAGCTATTTTCTTGGACACGAATTCCTCCAATCGTTAGAGGCTCTTTCACGCGGTCTCAAGGGTACTGTCTGCGACGGGATGCCTGCCACGACTCTAGGAAACGAGTCTGCTCTAGGTTTGCTTTTGTGCTTGGGAGGACCGGGCTCTATTCGAACTGCTCACGATTATCAGTACGAACCCGACTATGAATAGCACAGTAAAGGTCGAGTTGTCGATGAAATCATTGATTGCCAGCAACGCGGGTCCCACGATAAGAGCGAAACCGGCGAGGGCGGTGAGCTTGGCGAGGATTCTCACAAAGATCCTGAAAGCAGATTCCATCGCGAATAGTTGAACCTAACGAATCTGCAAGAACTTGCCAGCTCTGATATTATAGAAAACGCTTAGAAATGGTGGCCCTAATGGGTCATGACAGCGGCCGTGGTCCAGAGTCAGCGCTAACCTCCGAGGGTTGACGGGCATCCTGGTCTATGACACCGGCTTCCCATTACTGTATGGAAAGAGCCGGGAACCCGGGTTCGAATCCCGGCGGCCGCACCACTTCTAGCACACACACACAGAAAATAATTAACGAATCATTTCTAAACGCGGAAATCCTACGGGGAATTCTTCTTAGCCTTCCGTCTTCTCTTCTTGCCTGACTTCTTTTCCCAATCGTCATAGTAAATGCCGAACCCAACGACGAGAAACAGAAGGCCGAACGCGAAGAATAGGGCTAGCACAGGCTCGTAGAAACCAAACTGGTTGAGGATGAAGAATGGCGTACCGAACGACGCCATCAGGTATATCCCTAGGGCAAGTAATCTTGCCCCTTGACTCTTGCCGAGAATGGTAAGCGCCCTTTCCCATGGTTCTTGTTTGTTTTGATTCAATGTCTTCTCTTACCTCCTTTTGTGCTATTCTAACTGGGGGCAGCACGGGCACAGTTTGAGCAGAACTTAGCGTCTGATTGTAGTGGGTGTCCACAGTTGGAACAAAATTTGACCGCTTGAGAGGCTGGCGACCTGGCGTCGACTACTCTCCGCTGAAGAAAGATTTGGTGGAAGATCACTGCGAATAATATCAGGATGCCCCCTACCAGAAAGAGGTAAAATCCTGCCTGGAACCCCAGGTGACAGCGGCTCCATTGGCGAACGCTGACCCAACTGGTCCCGAGGGGCAAGTGGGCGAACCCTGGCACAGGTTGGTTAGAGCGTAGCTCACGGCGCCGGCATACAAGACAATCGCTAGTATTGTTGAAACGAACCCCATTGTCAAGTACTGCCTGTTTGGGTCGAAGCTTCCGAGAAATGCAAACGCCGCAGTGATGAATGCTATCGCCAATACCAAGATGCTCAGCAAGCCCATCATCTGGGCAGCTTCGGCTACGGCGGGCGCGGAACTTGTGTCACCGACATAAGGTCGGCTCCATAGACTCCACCTAACGATAGATCCTGAGAAACCGAAAGCGGTCCCATCCGCCCCCCACCAGGGCAAGAAGACGCTGATTAGGACCAGTGCACCCGCTAGAATTGAGACGAGGTTGACCTTTGGAAAATCAGCAAGAACCTTGATAGCCAATAGAGTTCGGATCTCTCATTGAATTCCCTGAGAGGCCGTTCTTCTGCGTGATGTACCAGGCTTATCCTTCCTTCGGATACAGCGAACCCGTCGGGCTCGACGAGTAGTTTCACGGTTTTGGTTCGGTGGGGTCTTTTGCTTTCATATCACAACACTCGATAATCCTACCTATGACTAAGCTATCGGACTTGTGGCTCATGGATCTCAGACAGACGATCGCCCAGAAACGCCGTGTTTCACGGAAGAAACGAAACCATGACCTGGGTGAGCTGCCCCTATTTCCGGTATCATAGACAGGCCACTGAACATGACGGGAGAAGTTTGAAAATTTCTGCCCTCTCGTTTGCGAGCGCGTGGGGCTATTGCCTTTAAGTGGAGTGGCGTACCTATTCGATTTTCCGATATTACCCGAGAAGCTCCTCGTCTGGCTTCTGGCAATGCTCATTAACTCTTGACCCTCGAACCTGGTCTCATGTCTAACCTCGTGGTAGGGAGAATCGCCACCGTGGTCTTGCTGGTTAGTATAGCTGCAACTTCAGGGACCTCTGCATATCTCTTTCAGCAACAGGCCTCGCAACAACAGACAATTAGGAACGACGCTGACAAGGTGGCCAGCCTCAACAAACAGATCGACTCTCTTAATGCCCAAGTTTCGTCACTGAACACCCAGATCTCACAACTTCAAACACTCAACTCACAACTTGGCGGAACAAACAGCAATCTCGTAGCACAAATCGGAACTCTCCAATCACAGGTAGCTGGTCTCCAATCCCAAGTAAGCCAGTTAGAAGCTCAAGTTTCAACCCTGAACCAGACATTGAACCTGCAACGAAGTAGGGTAATAGCGAATCAAGTGACAGTCGATAGGCAGAGCTTTACCACGCCTTTTCCCAACGTGATCGCCGTTATCAATATCGGTTCCATTCAGAACGCTGGTTATCTGCGAGTTTCTTGGCCGTCTGGACCTAGACTGAACTTTGGGATTCAAGAGTTCGACATCAACATCACTACGCCAATAGGAGTCTCTGGGGTATACAGTGTTCCGGTTAGCGCAAACGCAACGGGAAACACATGGTTCCAATGCTACGATTACTATTTCGTAAACGGTGTCTACGTATGCAGTTCCTCGTTCACATACAGCATAACATACTGGTACTGAGGACAAGACTCAACCTAGCAAGTTGAGCCAGAGGGATAATACTCTCCAAGAAGTCGGACTCCAAACCCATAACCACGCTTTACGATACCCGGCGCTCTTCACCCTCGCAAGTAAAATGCTAAGTAGCGCTCTAAGAATTTTCAAAGAATGGAAACCAAGGACAAAATCTCAGTATGGGCGGGCATAATCACTCTCGCTGTCCTACAGGTTGAAGATCGGGTGAATACAGAACTAAACATCTACCTAACAGACTGGGCCGGTGTGGTTGGAGCCGTCGTCGGATACGGTATTGGTTTCGTGGTGGTCTATTTCATTAGCAGGACGTTGCTAGATCGGTACTTCAAGGGGAAAGCTCAGCCGCAGCCTACCACCCCCGCTCCTTTCGGCTCGCCCTAGAAGTAACCCTGCAAACGCAGAAAGAAGTCGCGACCCTCAAAGAAAGCCCTGGCGAGTTGTACCCTTTAGCGGAAACGTAGCTATGGGATTTGACATCTTTGTCCTCGATGGCATCCGGGTGGTCAGTTAAGACTTGTATAGCAAGTCGGCAAGAGATGAACCGTAACGTTTTCCACTTCTTTGGTAAGCGAGTCACTCAGGCGCAGGAGCATCGCGCCGGCCAATCAAAGCAAACGGTTCTATGACTATCTCCGGACTCATTGGCCCCTAAACACTCTTAAGCCAGTATTCTCAAAGGCCGAACGTCCCTTGTCGAAGTTAGCTGAGCGGAAGTCACTATTGACTTGAAAGCTAACGTTGTTCATGTTCAAGCTCCAGGGTGGGACCAGCATAGGGTAGTAGGTGCCGCAGCGAAGGAAATCCTCTGGAGTCTGCTTGACTCCTGCGACTATTCTGTCTACCCCTTCGGATACGAAAGCACATTTTCTACCCTGAAGCGAGGGCTGAGAGAAAACGAACGACTGAAGGACAACGACATTGCGCAGCGCATTCGTTCTATGCCGGATTTTTTGGTGCATCATAGAGAAGAACTACCGCAACTAGTCGAGGTTAAGTTCAGAAAGGCCCAGGATCACCCGAACAAGATCGGCTTGAGTAACTGGGAGATCGGGCGATACCAAAAGTTTTGGCCGGAAACTGTTTTGGTCGTGCTAAGTCCATTTGGCGATCGTTTCTTCGCTCAGTATGTGAAGAACCTTGAACTTGAGGGTAACTCCTACGCCACGACGTGGCTGGAATATACCCACTTCAGCTCGATTTCCAGTGTATTTCCTCGGACGACCGGAAAGCTCGAACCCTTCCATACTGGAATAGACAAACTCGCCGGTTTATGGAAAAAGGAGAAGGACTGACTAACTAGCTCTCTTCAATTTTTCCAGAATCGCCTCCTCCTTATCAATCAAACATGCCTAGTTAGTCCTAGCCCGGCATTGCTCGATCTCACGGACATTGCAATCATTGGTATTTTCTTCGCTGGGGCCGTTCTCGCTCTCTACGTTCTCCTGAGGCCTAGGAGGTCTAAGCTCCCGGTCGGAATTGGAAGAGAGCTTGAGGAACAAGTTGAATCGCTACTTGCCCAGTTCGGCTTCACCTATGAGGATCGAAGGAAGTCAAGCGGTTCTGCAACTCCTGACTTCTTGGTCAGCCTGCCCAATGGCAAGGTTGGGGTAGAAGCAAAGAACATTAGCAATCTCTCCGAGCTTGTCGCCGTCCATAACGAAAAGGTAATCCAAGGATGCAAGAACTTGGACGCGATTCCTCTCTATGTTGTTGGCTTGGACATGAACTACAGCGAGAGACAAGGCATTCCTGTTATCCCTATTCGATCCCTTGTACCAGTCCTAAAGCTACTTGGGCAGACAGGGTCATCCTTAGAATTCAAGGACGAATTCGGGGTAAGGCAGAGCATAGAAGAACTTCTTCAGTTCGAGAACCGATTCAAGCTATTGTTCCACAAACTAAGAAAGGTCAGGGAAGCCTTTGGGAGTTAATCAATAAGTTCCAGGCTAACCATAATTGGGGCCATGGTAAGCGATACGGATGTGTGGAATTACATCCGCACCATAGAAGGGTTCACACGGTTCTCGACTATCAAGACGGCTCTAGGCCTATCACCTCAGAGGCTAACCAATGCACTCAGAAGGCTTGAGAAATCCGGCGAGATTCTAAGGCACGTGGGCTATTACAAGGAAAGACCGGTAAACGAATACTTGGCAATAGATGTTAAGGATCCACGATTCAGTGCAAGAATTGTGGACGATCACGGGTGGCTCTACACGTGGCTAGAATGGCAACACACGGATGGTTCATCACTAAGCATCTCCATAAATCTAGGCGAACTTGCAGAATACTTGACCTCTTGGCCGGGTTGGGTCGAGACTCTTAGGGAAGCAGGAAAGCTCAGATTTGAGGAGATTCCTTGGGAAACCGGGAATCCTGCCAACCCGGTAAGAAGCCTAAGAGATCTCGCTGAGACTAGGTCTCATAGATTCCTTTCTTGACTTGAAAGGAGGCTACATTTCCGAAGACCACGCCCCTAACTTAGGTGTAGGCGAGGCTAGTCCGAACGACTGTCTATACCCCTAGCATCTTACCCGCAGGGTTGACCTTTCGCGAAACCCATAGAAACTTGACTTCTATTCCTCTTTCTTGCTTCGCCTGAAATACCGTGCTCCAAACCTTGTCTGCCATCTTCAGGATCGCTTTATCTTTGATTCCCGCCTTGTGGTTGAGCTGGTTGACGAGAACCTCTCTGTCAGAATAGAGTTCGATATTCTCCTTCTCGCTGGGTTTCCCAACGACATCCTCAATCGCTCTCAGGACTGCGAGGAGCTCGGCTTCATGCACGCCCTTTCCTTTTCGAATTTTATGTCTGCCAATCTCTCCTGTTGCCTTATCCATCCATCGCAACTCTCCCTTCTCCGGCGAACTGTCAACATATATTTGGCGGGTCAAGCTTTCTCCAGCTTCAGCCGGTCGGAGACTTTTCCATATACCTTCATCGGTCTATCGTCGCGTGCTCTGTTCCGAAGATAATGGAGAGTGCTCTTGCTTATTCCCAGGCTCCCGGCTTCATTTTGCGAAAGGTCCAGAATTCTTCTTCGGAGCAATGTCGTGTCCTCTTGGGGGAGGTCTGGCTTAGGTTCGCTGAAATTCAGAGTGGGAGACTTACCGAGTAGGAAGCGGCCGAGTTCCTGAGCCTTGCGGAAAATCACTGTGTCCCACATGTAGTTGCCTTTACCGTATCGCACGCCACTGTTGAAGCTCTTCTGCAGAAGACCTAGGAATCTCCTTTTTGCATTAACTTCGATGCGGTAACGATAATCGTCCCCAATGAAGTAGAAGTCCTTTAGATCGAGGGTTCGCGACTCGACGGCTTCCAGAACGGTCACGTCGCATAACCATCGGAACGGCTCCTGAAGGTCGTATACAAGGGACTCCTTCGTTTGGTAGCCAGCGAAATCGTGGAGGAAACCAGCTGATGGTTCTAGCCCTACCGAGTTGATTGCCCAGCGTACTTCTCCTTCTAGGACGCCGTAGGCGTAGTTGAGTGCCAGATTGACGGGATCGGTCGCGTTATTCTGGTGACTGCGAGTTATCCGCGCCCTGAATAGGAAGGTTTCTGGAATAACAGATTGGAAAGCCTCCCAGTATCGCTGGGCTACACGACCTTCCACAACTCTGATCTCGGTGACGTTACGTGCCTTAGCTAGGCCAAGTGCTTCGTGCTCAGCATCGCCCTTCTCCTTGCGGATATCGTAGCTCTGATCTAGCCAACCGAGAACGTCTAGGCTTCTCTGCAGCTTAGCTCGAACCAACTCTCTGGCAACGGTGAAGCAAATCTCTCTATCATCCATGGCTCGTATCTGGGCCGTTCTAATGTCGGCCTTCACTGGTGATGGTGGCAGGATGCTCGTGATGAGTTTCCCGTCGAAGTTGAGAACAAAGGCTGGCACGTTGTTCCGGCTAAGCCAGTGAAGCGCTTGAAGGGAGATGTACCCACTATGGCCATCAATTATCACCGAGTCGTAAGGAATTTTTCTCGGCCCGT
>Ga0209237_1001893_pt1 | contig 12390 bp, 9 predicted proteins | sample GraSoi013_1_40cm_2_FD_185820 | JGI IMG/M metagenome (GOLD analysis project Ga0209237, IMG submission 185820) | Grasslands soil microbial communities from the Angelo Coastal Reserve, California, USA - Sample 10_02_2013_1_40cm (SPAdes) (version 2) | ecosystem: Environmental > Terrestrial > Soil >... | reverse complement strand
GAACAGCGCGTACAGGCCGTCGGGATCGGTCGCCCGCAGGAACATGACGGGCCCGTGCGTGGCGCACCGATAGTTGTCCTCGTACCAGGGCGGGCGCGCCTGCGCCTTGATCTTGACGTCGATCCCTACCTCGCGCAGGGAAGACTGGATGAGCTGCGCCGACGGCTCCGGCCCGCCGCCGTACTCGATGGCGTTGAGGACGATCTCGAGCCGCTGACCACCCCGGGTCCGGATCCCATCCCCTCCCGGCTGCCATCCCGCCTCGGCCAGGAGGGCCTGCGCCTTCGCCGGGTCGAACGGATAGGCCTGACGCAGGGTGGGGTCGTCGAGCATCGCCGCCGTCAGCGGGGCGAAGGCCTTCAGCGCGATGCCCTTGAAGACGGTGGCGAGGAGCGCGTCCTTGTCGACCGCGTAGTTGATCGCTCGTCGCACCCTCACGTCGTCCATCGGTGGCCGGGTCGTGTTCAGGAGCCAGATGCGCGGCGCGCCCGGGTACGGGATCTTCTCGACGCGGAGGGCCGCGTTCTTCTCGAGACGAGGCAAGGACTGGGCGGGAACGAGATAGATCCCCTGCGTCTCGCCGCTCTCGAGGGTCGTCACGCGCGTGCCCGCCTCGGGGACGAACTTCCAGACGACCGCGTCGAGCGCCGCCCCCCCGGCCCGGTCACTCCACGGCGCCTTGCGCGTGTACGCGGGATTGCGGACCATCGTGGTGTGGTCCTTCGCCACGTAGTCCTTGACCATGAACGGCCCGCTGCCCACCGGGCGCGTGTGCACCTGGTCACCCGTCTCGCGCACGGCCTTCGGCGAGACGAAGCTGAGCGGACCGGCCGCGGTGTACGCGAGGAACGGCGCGTAGGGACTCTCGAAGCTCACCTGCACGGTGTGCTCGTCGATGACTTTCGATCCGGCATAGCCCGCGAGCAAGGCGCGGGCGCCGCCGGCCTTGAACTTGGGGTCGACGATCCGGTCGAAGTTGAACTTGACCGCCTCGGCGTTGAAGGCCGTGCCGTCGTGGAACTTCACGTCGCGCCGCAGCTTGAAGGTCACGCTGCGCCCGTCGCGGGCGCTCTGCCACGACTCGGCGAGCCAGGGCACGAGCTTGCCGTCCGGGCCCCGATAGATGAGGTTCTCTGTGACCGACGCGATGATCTGATACGTCACGGCCGAGGGCGACGCGTGAGGATCGAGCGTCGGCGGCTCCTGGTCGAGCCCGATGACGAGCGTGCCGCCGGTCTGGGCCTGCGCCGCGGGCTCCACGAACACCCACGTCAATGCCGCGCTGAGGGCGATGCCGAGCCACCACGGTGAGCGCTTGGGTCGCATAGTGGGCCCAATCCTCTGCTGCGAGGCCGCTCGGCGTCAAGCGCGTTGCTGCTTGACGGGCACCGGCCGTCGCGGGCAGCATTCGTCGGAGAGCGAGCCCGGCGGTTTCATGGAGGCGAAGATGGCCCTGAAGGTCGAGCCGATGAATAGGCCAGTGCGAGCCGCAGCACGGCCGGGGGCTGGGGCCCCCGCGTGCGAGGCGATCCCATGAATACAGATCGTGCGCTGAGCGAGTGGCTTCGAGGTCTCCGCAGCGGCTCGCTGAGCCGCCGTGAGTTCACTCGCGCGCTGCTGGGGCTGGGGCTCGGGCTCGTGCCGCCGCTGATCGCCGAGCTGCCGCGACCGGTGAGACCTGCGGACGCTCAGCCGCGGCGGACGGGGTTCACCCCGTCCCGTCGAGGCGGCGGCGGCGATCTCAAGCTCCTGTGGTGGCAGGCGCCGACGATCCTGAACCCGCATCTGGCGATCGGCGTGAAGGACGGGGACGGCTCGCGCATCTTCTACGAACCGCTGGTGTCCTTCGATCCCGATGGCAACTCGGTTCCCGTGCTGGCCTCCGAGGTGCCCACCCTGCACAACGGCGGGATCGCGCGCGATGGCCTCTCGGTCACCGTGAAGCTGAAGAAGGGCGTCCAGTGGCACGACGGGAAGCCTTTCACCGCCGACGACGTGGTCTTCACGTGGGAGTACGCGGCCGACCCGGCGACGACGGCGGTGTCGTCTGGCGCCTATCGCGACATCGCGCGCATCGACAGGCTCGATCAGCACACGGTCAAGATCGCCTACAAGACGCCCAACCCGTTCTGGGCCAACGCCTTCCGCGGCGTCATTCCCAAGCACGTCTTCGAACCCTTCAAGGGTGCCAGGTCGCGTGAGGCTCCGGCCAATCTCAGGCCGATCGGCACGGGCCCCTACCGCTTCGTCGATTTCAAGCCCGGCGACCTCGTCCGTGCCGAGCTCTTCTCCGCGTATCACGAGCCCAACTGGCCCTTCTTCGACCGGCTGGAGATGAAGGGCGGGGGCGACGCCGTGTCGGCCGCGCGCGCGGTGATCCAGACGGGCGAGTACGACTTCGCCTGGAACATGCAGGTCGAGGACGACGTGCTCCGGAGGATGGAGCAAGGCGGCAAGGGCCGCGTCGACATCGCCTGGGGCGGCCAGGTCGAGCACATCCTCTGCAACTTCTCCGATCCGCTGAAGGAGGTCGACGGCGAGCGGTCGAGCCTCAAGGCACCGCATCCTTTCATGACCGACGCCGCCGTGCGCTCGGCCCTGAGTCTCGTGGTCGACCGCGCGTCGATCCAGGAGCAGATCTACGGCCGTCTGGGGCAGACCACGGCGAACTACCTGAACGCGCCCACCCAGTTCAGGTCCCGGAACACCCGCTGGGAGTTCAGCGTCGAGAAGGCCAACAAGGTCCTGGAGGACGCCGGGTGGAGGCGAGGGCCGGACGGCATCCGGACCCGGGATGGCAAGCGTCTGCGGATGCTGTTCCAGACTTCGATCAACGCGCCACGCCAGAAGACCCAGGCCATCGTGAAGCAAGCGGCCGCCAAGGCCGGGATCGAGATGGAGCTGAAGTCGGTGGTGCCGGCGGTGTACTTCTCGACCGATCCCGCCAACCTCGACACGTCGTCCCACTTCACTGCCGACCTGCAAATGTACAGCTTCAACAGCGGCTCGCCGGATCCCCAGCGGTTCATGGATCCCTTCGTGTCCTGGGAGATCGCGCAGAAAGAGAACAAGTGGGCCGGCCGCAACTCGACGCGCTGGCGGAACGAGGAGTACGACCGGTCGTTCAAGGCCGCGGAGACCGAGATGGATCCCCTCAAGCGCGCGGCCCACTTCATCCGGATGAACGACCTCCTGGCGCAGAACGTCGTGGTCGTGCCCTTCCTCTGGCGCGGCAACGCCTCGGCGGTGTCGCACCGTCTGCGCGGCACCGAGATCAGCGGCTGGGACTCGAACCTCTGGAACATCGCGCATTGGTACAAGGAGCCGTAGCCCGCGGCGCAGGCCCTCGAGGTTCTCCGATCGTGGCTACGTCCTCGAGCTCGGGCGCAATCGATTCGAGGGCACGGGGCGCGAGCTTCTCGACAACCCCGAGGTCCGGAGGATGTATCTTGGGGGCGCCGCGGGGGCCGGCCTGACCATGCACGTCGGGATCATGACCGCGAAGGTCGACGAGATCGGCTACATCACGCACGCGGAGAACCTCGGCTACAGCCACGCGTGGGTCACCGACAGTCCGATGATCCGCTCCAACTGCTGGGCGGTCCTGGCACTGGCGGCGCACCAGACCCGGACCATCCGGCTCGGCACGGGCGTGAACGTCCCGGGGCTGCGTGGCCCCGGCCACCGCCAACGGCATCGCCATCATCAACCGCCTGGCACCGGGCCGCTGCTTCATGAGCCTCGGCACCGGCCACACCGGCATGCGCTTGCTCGGCCAGCGCCCCATGCGACTGGCACCCTTCCGGGAGTACGTCACCGTGGTGCGAGGGCTCCTCAGCCCCCCAAGGCGACGTGCTTGAGCGGCACGCCGTCGGAGCTCCGCGAGCAGATCCGGGCGCTCGAGCAGCAGGGGCTCCAGCAGCTCATGCTCTATCCGCCGCTGAACCGGCAGTAGCGCGTGATCGAGGACTTCGCCGAGAAGGTCATAGCGCGGCTGTAAGGAGGCCTCACGATGAAGCTCAGCACCGAACGCATCTTGACCACGCACACGGGGAGCCTGCCCAGGGCGCGCGACCTGACGACGACGCTCGAGGAGCTGGACGCCGGCAGCGCGCCGGACGCCGCGGCCTTCGAGGCGCGCGTGCGACGCGCCGTCGCTGACGTCGTCCGGCAACAGATCGACGCGGGCGTGGACATCGTCAACGACGGCGAGCAGGGGAAGGTCGGCTACTCCACCTACGTGCGCCATCGCCTCACCGGGTTCGGAGGACAGGCCGCGGTCCCCGTACGGGCGGATTGGGCCGACTTCCCCGAGGCGGCCGCGCGGTCCGAACGACGCTCGACGATCTCGCGCCCGTCGTGCAACGGGCCGATCGACTGGAAGGACAGGACGGCGGTGCAGAAGGACGCCGCCAACCTGAGCGCGGCCCTGGCCGGTGTCAAGCCGGTCGACTCGTTCATGACAGCCGCCTCGCCCGGCGTGATCGCGCACTTCCTGAAGAACGAGCACTACCCGACCCGCGAGGCCTATCTGGCGCGACTGGTCGACATCATGAAGGAGGAGTACGACGCGATCCATCGGGCCGGGTTCGTGCTCCAGGTCGACTGTCCCGACCTGGCAATGGGGCGACATCTCGCCTTCCCGGACCTCTCGACGGCGGAGTTCTTGAAGATCGCCGAGGCCAACGTCGAGGCGCTCAACCACGCGCTGCGCGACATCCCGGCCGATCGTATCCGCCTTCATCTCTGCTGGGGCAACTACGAGGGGCCGCACCACCGGGACATCCCGCTGCGACAGCTCCTGCCGATCGCGCTGAAGGCCCGGCCCCAGGCGCTGTCGTTCGAGGGCGCCAATCCGCGGCACGAGCACGAATGGGTAGTGTTTCGCGAGCTACGCCTGCCGGCGGATCGGGTGATCATCCCCGGCGTCCTGGACTCGACGACCAACTTCATCGAGCACCCCGAGCTGGTCGCCCAGCGCCTCGTCCGCTACGCGGAGATCGTCGGGCGCGAGCGCGTGATCGCGGGCACCGATTGCGGATTCGCGACCTTCGCGCGGTCCGTCAACCAGGTCGAGCCCGAGATCGCGTGGGCCAAGCTCAAGGCGATGGCCGAGGGCGCGCGGCTCGCGTCCGCTCAGCTCTGGCGCTAGCGATACGACAAAGACCGGAGGCTCACATGATCCCCGACGAGATCGACGTTCCCCACGCCGTGGTGCGAGTTCTCGAGGAGGCGGGCCTCCAGTTCGTCTTCGGCATGCCCGGTGGGGACACCGGGCGGATCTTCGACGCGCTCCACGACTCGACGGAGATCCAGACGATCCTCGTCCGCCACGAGCAGGTCGGCTCGATCATGGCGGAGATGTACGGCCGGCTCACGGGCAAGCCCGGCGTCGTCATGGGCCAGGGCATCTTCCTGGCGTGCAACGCGCTCTTCGGCGCGCTCGAGGCCGTGAAGGGCGCGTCTCCCATGCTGCTCCTCGGCGACTTCACCGACATGGCGCCCTTCATGCACCACGCACCCTACCAGTCCGGCACCGGCGAGCACGGCAACCACGACCTCCGCAATCTCCTGGCGAGCGCGACCAAGTACACGGCGGCGGTGTACGAGCCGAAGCAAGCCGTCCAGACGATCCAGCTCGCCATCAAGCACGCCACGACGGGCACGCCCGGGCCGGTGGCGGTCGTCTTCGCCAGCCGATCGCTCGGCGGCACCGTGAAGACCCGGCGGCCGCCCCGTGTCCATGCGACCGCCCGACACCTGGCGCACGGAGCCGCCCGACCCGCGGCGGCCGACGTGGCGCGGGTCGCCGACCGGCTGCTCGGCTCGTCGAGCCCGGTGATCCTCGCCGGCAACGGGGTTCACGCGGCCCGGGCGTGGGCCGAGCTCGCCGAGCTGGCCGAGCTCCTCGCGATTCCAGTGGCGACGACGGCGACCGGGAAGAGCGCCCTGGCCGAGGTGCATCCTCAGGCGCTGGGCGTCTTCGGCAACTGGGGCCAGGCGGTGGCCAACGAGGTGGTCTCGACCGCCGACACGGTGCTCGTCGTGGGGTCGCGCCTGGCGCCGACCGACACGTGCTTCGAGAACCCCGAGCTGCTCGACGCCGACCGCCAGACGTTCCTCCAGGTCGACGTGGAGCCCCTCAACGTCGGCCGCCACTTTCCCGTGGCCGCGGCGATCGTCGCGGACGCGCGCGAGGCGCTCGCGGCGCTGGTCGCCGAGCTCCGGCCGCGGGTCACGTCCGCGCAGCGCGACACGACACGCCGGCGGGCGGCGCACCTGGCCGAGCTCAAAACCCTGCATCGCTACTTCGCCGAGCCCGAGCAGCGCCTGGACGACGTTCCGCTGCGGCCCGAGCGCGTGATCACGGAGCTCGCGCGACGGCTGGACGAGCGAGCGCTGGTGACGATGGATGCAGGAGCGAATCGCCTCTATATGACCCACTATTTTCAGAGCAGCGGCGCGGGCACCGTCTACCAACCTTCTTCGATCGGCGGCATGGGCTACGCGCTGCCGGCGGCGATGGCGGCCAAGCTGACGGCGCCCGAGCGTGACTGCGTGGCGGTCTGCGGCGACGGCGGCTTCGCCATGACGATGAACGCCCTGTTCACCGCCGCCCAGTACCGCATCCCCGTCGTGGCGGTCGTGCTCAACAACAGCGTGCTCGGCTGGGTGAAGGACGGCCAGCGGCGCCGCGGCAATCGGTTCATCGCCTCCGAGCTCGGCCGGAACGACTACGCGCGGATCGCGCAGGCCATGGGTTGCATGGGCGTCCGTGTCGAGACGCTGAAGGACCTCGTCGGAGAGCTCGACCGGGTGAAGGGCGCGAAGGAGCCGATCGTGCTCGACGTGGTCACCACCGAGGAGGCGCCGTTCTGGCAAGTCCAGTCGCCGCTGGCGAAGGAAGGACCGGGCGGCGAGTAGACCATGCGGCACACGAAGAGGACGGTCGTGGCTCGAACCCGGCGCGAATTCGCGACGCTCGACCGGCTGGTGACACGGCTCTCTCCCGCGGACTGGAAGCGACGGGTCCCGCGTCCGCCGTCGCGAGATCCGTGGACGGTCAAGGACGCACTCGCCCATATCGTCTACTGGAAGGAGCACAGCGCCCGCGTGTTCCGCGGCGAGCGACGGCTCCCGGAAATGCGCGGCCTCGACGTGACCCAGATCAACCGCCTCGTCTACCGGCGCTGGCGGCGGCGGCGACCGAGCGAGCTCCTCGCGTGGCATCGCCGCGTCCAGGCCGACGTGCTGAAGACCCTCGCGCAGAACCCCGAGGCGTGGTTCGGGCGACAACGCTCTCCCCGCTGGCCCGCCGATTTCGACGGTCACTCGGCGGAGCACCGGATGAAGGATATCGAGGCCGCGCTCGGCGGCGCCGCCGGACGCCCTACGACTGGCCGGCGCCGGTGAGGCGCGCTTCACCCCGGCCTCGTTATCCCAGGTTGCTGCGCAGGCCGAGCAGACGGGCGACGAGCGCGCCGCCCAGCGAGATGGCCATGATGATGCAGGCGACGACCATCGCCTCCTCGAACTTGCGCTGGGCGATGTAGTCGAGCTGCAGGATCGACAACGGCCGGTTGGCGCTGGTGGCGAGCAGCGCGATGTTGCCGATGTTCCGCGCCGCCCCCACGAACGTGATCATGGCGACCGCGACCAGGGTCGGCGCCATCAGCCGCAGCACGATGCGCCGGTAGGTCGCCCACCACGAGGCACCCGCGACCCGGGAGGCCTCCTCCAGGTCGCCCCCGAGCTGCATCAGCCCGCTCTTGATGATCTGCACACCGAGGGGCATGCCGGAGACGAGGCCGGCGATGACCAGCGCCGCCATCGTCCCGTAGAGCGGGCGCAGGACCCCCACGTCGAGGAAGAGCCACAGCAGCGCCAGCCCGAGGATGATGCCCGGCACGGTGAACGGCAGCCAGGAGATGAGGTCGAGCGCCCGGCGCCCGACGAAACGCGTCCGCACGACGATGTAGGCGATCAGCGAATGGACGAGTACCGCCGCCACCGCCGTGCTGCCGGCCAGGACGACCGTGTTCCACAGCGAGCGCAGGAACAGCTCGTCGGCCAGAACGGTCGTCCAGTTCTTGAGCGTCCACGGATCAGGGATGTTGAAGAAGCCGAAGAGCTTCATGAAGGTGCCCAGGACCGCGAACACGAGCGGCACGCCCAGCACGATCAGCACCAGGGCGAGCATCAGCGCGAACGCCGGCCAGCGCCAGCGGCCCAGCCGGTGGCGGCGGCTCTGGAACTGACCCGTGATCGTCGTGTAGCGACGGCCGCGCGTCAGCCACTGCTGCGTGAACACCAGCGGGAGCATCGCGGCCAGGACCAGCACCGCCAGCGCCGTCGCCGCGTCGTACCGGGGCACGCGCGTGACGAGCAGATCATAGATCATCGTGCTGAACACGAAGAAGCGGAACGGCACCCCCAGCACCTGCTCGACCTCGAACGTCTGCAGCGAGACCATCGTGCCGAGCAGGAACACCGACAGGACGACCGGCGCCATCACCGGGATCGTGATCGAGAGGGCCGTCCGCGTCGTGCCGGCGCCTGCGACCCGCGAGGCCTCCTCGAAGGCCGCGTTCATGTTGCGGAACGCCGGCGTCAACAAGATGACCTTCACCGTCAGCGACCCCGTGATGACGTGGATCCAGACGATTCCCCAGAACGAGTAGATGTCGAACGGACCCTTGCCGATCACGGGCAGCTTCGCGAGCCCCGTGTTGATCAGGCCATAGTCGGGATCGAGCAGCAGGATCCAGCTCAGCGTCACGGTGAGCGTCGGGAGGAAGAACGCTCCCCAGAACGCGAACTCGATCCAGGTGCGACCGGGCAGATCCGTGCGCGCGATCAGCCAGGCGATCAGGACGGCCAGCGCCAGCGACACGACCTGTCGGGCCAGCGTGACCTTGAACGTGTTGAGGAGCGCCGTGCGCAGGAGCGGCTCGGCGAAGGCGGCGCGCCAGCCGTCCAGTCCGTAGCGCGCCGGCTGTCCCGGCGGCGCGACCTGGAAGCTTTCCAGCACCACGAGCAGCAACGGGTAGACGACACAGAACGCGACACCGAGCAGCACGACCGTACAGGCCACCGCCGGCGCCTCGATCCAGCGCGGACGGCGCAGGGAGGCGGGGCCGCTGGCGCCTAGCACCGGGCCGCGCCTCGGCCGGCGGGGCCCGGCCTGTGGCGCGCACGAGAGGCGGGCACGCGGCGGCGAGGAACGCCGCGACCTCGGCCACGTCGCTCGGCCTCGCGATCCGGCCAAGCGGGGTCGTCGCGGCGGTCTGCCTGATGCGCTCCTCGCGCTGCTTGGGGTCGAAGGTCCCGTCCGCGCGCAGCCCCATGTGGTCCAGACGCTCGGTGTCGGCCGCGCTCGGACAGATCGCGTTCACGGTGATCCCGGCCGGCGCCAGCTCCTGCGCCAGCGACTGCGTGAAGCCGATGATCCCGAACTTGGACGCGCAATACGCCGCCCGCCGCGCCCCACCCTTCTTCCCCCATTGCGACGACATGCTGATGATGCGTCCGCGCACGTGCCGCTCGAGCATCGAGCGCGCCACGGCCTGCGAGGTGATGAACGTGCCCTTGAGGTTGGTGTCGAGCACCGTGTCCCACGCCTCTTCGGGCAGCTCGACCACCGGCGTCCGGTCGAGGCTTCCCGGGGCGCCGGCGTTGTTGACGAGGATGTCGAGGCGCCCGAACTCCTCGAGGGCGCGCGCGACAACCTTCGCCATCTGCTCGGTAGACCGGACGTCGGCGATCGCCGTTATCGCCCGGCGCCCTCGCTTGCGAATCTCATCCGCGACCGCGTCGACACCCCCCCAGGCCCCCGGTGGCGTCGCGGCCGAGACCCGCAGCCCGGTCGGGATCACGTCGGTCAAGACAAGATCGGCGCCCTCGTCGGCGAACCGCTGCGCGATGGCTCGCCCGAGCCCGTGCTCGCCGCCCGCGCCTGTCACCATCGCTACCTTCTGCTCGAGCCGTCCCATGGTCCTGCCTCCTCACACGGTGGTCGCCCCCGCGGTCACGAAGCGCTCCGGGCGGAAGGGGGTCAGCATCGAGCTCGGCACGCCGCGGACGATCTCGTCGGCCAGCAAGCGTCCGAGCAACGGCCCCAGCGTGACCCCGCTGTGTGTCGCGATCACCCAGCTATTGACGAAGCCCGGGATCCGCCCGGCGATCGTGTGGCCATCGCCCGGCATCGGCCGCACGCCGATGCGAGCGTCGACGACCTTCACGTGACGCGCCGAGGGGAACACACGGCCCGCCCGCTCGAGCAGGAGTGCCGCGAGCTCCGAGGGCGGCCGCGGCGCGTCCGCGTTCGCGGCGAGCGTGTCGACGTCCTCGGCGCCGAGTAGGAGACCGCCGCTCGCGTCGGGACGGAGGTGGATGCCGGGCGCGTGCACCACACGATGGAGCGGCTCCGCCGGGCAGGAGGTGACTACGAGCAGGCCGGGAACACGGCCCACCGGGATGACGACACGCAGGGGCTCGAGGAACGCCTGCGTCGCCGGCCCCACGCAGACCAGGAACGACGTCGCGACCGTCTCGCCCACGTCGCCGACGAGCGCCTCGATCCGATCGCCTCTCGCGCGCAGCGCCCGGATGGGCGTCCCGTCCCGGATGTCGGCGCCACGCCCCGAGGCCGCAGCCAGGAGTCGGCCGATCAATCGCGGCGCATCGAGCCACGCGTCGGCCGCATAGAAGGCGACCTCGTGGACGTGGTCGGGAATCGCCAGGCCGGGCTCGCTCCCCGTCGCCCGCTCTCGGCTGATCCACTCCGCCGGATAGCCACGGCTCGCGAGCCGGTGGACGCGCTCACGCAGCTCGTGCTCCTCATCGCCGCCAGCGGCCCATTCGAGCGAGCCGCCGTCGTGGTAGCCGGCGTCGCCCCCGAGCTCGCGCGAGAGCTCGCGATGCGCGGTCATGCCGGCGGCGTTCAGGCGATGGTAGACGTCGGGCTCCTTCCTGACGGCGTTCAGCCAGGCGAACGACGTGCCGCTCGTCCCAGCGCCGGGAGCTCCGGCGTCGAGCGCCAGCACGCGCGCTCCCGCCCACGCGGCCGCGTAGGCCGCCGACGCGCCCACGATGCCCAGACCGATGACCGCGACGTCGTAGTGCTTCATCGTCGACCTCTCTTCATAGTCGCGCCTCCGCCGGCGAGGCGATCAGTGCCACCACGCGACGGTCTTCGGCGCGCACCGCCTTGGCTGGCGTCCTCACGCACCGCGGGCGCATTATAGGATCCCTCGAGACTCCACGACAGGAAGGAGCGAGCTCTATGGCAACCGTCATCGTCCGGGGCGCGGCGTCGGGATTCGCACAGCAGATCATGGTCGGATCCCATCGTCTCGCGGCCGACGAGCCTTCGGCGGCCGGCGGGACCGAGAGCGGCCCGACGCCCTACGATTTCCTGCTCGCGGCGCTCGGCGCCTGAACGTCCATGACGATCGCGCTGTACGCGCGACGCAAGCAGTGGCCCCTCGAGGACGTGACCGTGCGGCTTCAGCATTCGAAGATCCACGCCGCCGACTGTGCCGAGTGCGAAACCCGGGAGGGTCTGCTCGACCAGATCGAGACCGACATCGCGCTGCGCGGCGCGCTGACGGCCGAGCAGCGCGCGCGGCTCCTCGAGATCGCCGAGAAGTGCCCCGTCCACCGCACGCTGACGTCGGAGATCAGCATCAAGACCCGGCTCGCGTGACCGTCGGGCCTGTCAGGCCGGCCACACGCTCACGACCTCCGGCGGAAGGCGGAGCTGCAGGCGCTGCCCTTCGCGCCACTCGCGCGCGCGAGGCAGGAGCAGCAGGATGCGTTGCTCGCCGCCCAGCGCCACCCGCGCCTCGTACCGGTCGCCCACGAACAGGAGAGCCTCGATCACGCCGGCCAGCGTGTTGCGGGCGGGCAGCGGCCCCTCGTTCAGCGTGACTTCGATGTCTTCCGGCCGGATCGCGACATGCGCCGGCAGGCCCGGTGTGAAAGCCACGCCGGCCGCCGCGCGGCCGGCCAGCGTATGGCCGGCGAGGGCGCCGTCCATGGTCACCGCGACGCTCTGGATCTCGGCGCGATCGACGCGCCCCCTCAAGATCACGGTCTGTCCGAGGAAGTCGCGCACGAACGCGGAGCCCGGCTGCTCGTAGAGGCTCCGAGGCGAACCGACCTGCTCGGCGCGCCCATGATGCATCACGGCGATCCGGTCGGACAGGCTGAGCGCCTCGATCTGGTCGTGGGTGACGAACAGGATCGTGATGCCCAGTCGGCGTTGGAGGAGCTTCAGCTCGACCCGCATCTGCTCGCGCAGCTTCGCGTCGAGGTTGCTGAACGGCTCGTCGAGCAGGAGCAGGTCCGGCTCGTACACGAGCGCCCGACAGAGCGCCAGACGCTGCA
>Ga0209237_1001891_pt1 | contig 12399 bp, 16 predicted proteins | sample GraSoi013_1_40cm_2_FD_185820 | JGI IMG/M metagenome (GOLD analysis project Ga0209237, IMG submission 185820) | Grasslands soil microbial communities from the Angelo Coastal Reserve, California, USA - Sample 10_02_2013_1_40cm (SPAdes) (version 2) | ecosystem: Environmental > Terrestrial > Soil >... | reverse complement strand
GATTGCTACGTCGATGCTGTACGACTGGGTCCCAAGCATGTAAGATGTGAGTCTCACCGCCTCTGATTGTGCGTTATGGACTTTGACTGTGTAGGTATAGGGTGTGGTTTGGCTTGCTGTGAAGCTTCCGGCTAGAAGGTTCGAGTTTTCAGTATTGCAAGAGGACGTGGGGGTTAGCTGAGGGCTGAGTGCTCCGGTTGAGAAGAGTGCGATTGCTCCTACCGCGATTGCGCTCACTAGTATTGCAATTGCTTTGGTATTCAGTTTTCATCCTTTTCTGGCTCATGAGCTTTACGTATTCAATCGTCATGTAACTGGGCACAGCCACCCTGTGAATCACGTCTGTCAAAAAGTCCGAGTCATTCGCCAACCGAAGAAGGATGAAGATTGGTGGAAAAGTGGACGTGTTTCCACAACCCAGTTGCTGCCTCGCGAATCCCGACTTTACTCGTCACAGCTTGCATGATATGTTTCTCCACAATCCCTCATCGAGTTAAGATTTGCTGAAAGGACGATTCCTAGCTTGTTGACTAGTGCGAATTAATCACTCGCCACCATCTACCGGCATCTCCGGCTAGAAGTCCGCGCACAGAGCAGAAGCTTCTCATATCATCCAATTACTCCGTTCACAGGTCCCGATGTCCATGCTGGCTGACGCAAAGTCGCTCTTCGGAGAAATCGTCGCATGACACGTCGCATCGTCCTTGCTGGCGGCAACGGCTTCATCGGTCGTTTGCTCGTGAAGAGCTTTGTCGCAGGAAACTACGAGGTTGTCATTCTCACACGTTCGCCTGGCGAAGGCGAGACGGCCATTCGCCAAGTCCGCTGGGACGGGCGCACCCTGGGAGATTGGGCCGGAGAGTTCGAAGGCGCCCACGCACTGATCAATCTCGCCGGGCGATCAGTGAATTGCCGATACAATGCACGCAACCGGCGTGAGATCCTCGAGTCGCGGGTTCAATCGACAAAGGTGTTGGGCGACGCCATCGCCCGGTGTCGGCAACCGCCGCAGGTGTGGCTGAACGCCAGCACTGCCACAATCTACAAGCACACATTTGACCGGCAGATGGATGAGGCCACCGGTGAACTTGGCGCGACCCCGGAGGCCAAGGATGAATTCTCCATCAAAGTCGCACGCGCCTGGGAAGAAACGCTCTACGAGGCGCACACCCCTGTTACGCGGAAGGTCGCGCTGCGCACGGCAATGGTCTTCGCCGCGAGCAAGGGTGGCGTTTACCGGACCCTGCGAGGGCTCACGCGATGGGGGCTGGGAGGCACCATTGCCGGCGGGCGCCAGTTCATTTCCTGGATTCACGAAGTCGATTTCTGCCACTCTGTCGAATGGTTGATCCACCGGGACGATTTCAGTGGGCCGGTCAATGTGGCCTCGCCGAACCCGATTCCGCAACGCAAGATGATGAGAATCATCCGTCGGGAGTGCGGCGTCCCCTTCGGATTGCCTGCGACGCGCAGGATGCTTGAGGTTGCGGCCTTTGTTCATCGGACCGAGGCCGAACTGATACTCAAGAGCCGCCGAGTTGTGCCAAGTCGATTGCTGGCAGAGGGCTTCCAGTTTCGTTTCCCGCGAATGGAGGAGGCTGTGCGAGAGATTGAAGGCCGCTTATGACCGGGCCTGGACTGGAACGATCGAACTGAATCTGCGAGTAACGCGAATCACTCAGAACTCGGTTTCGATACCGGTAGGCGGAATTCTGCAGGTCTGATATGACAGCTTTCTTGTCCCAATCTGCATTATCCGCTCACGCGTTGCGGGAGCGTTGAAACATACCTCTCTTTCTTGACGAAGAGATTTTCTGTCTGCCCCTAATTCTAGGCGAGACAGGCGATTCAGGGCAGAATCCAAGCCTAGATGGAAAGGCAAAAAGTCAGGAAATCCTCGACGATTCACGAACGACTCTCAGGGCAATCTAGCGAGCCCATCTCAGATTCGAGGTCAGGGTTGTAAATGGGCGTTTGGCTGACATTTCTGTACACCGAGTCATTTAATGCATTTTCTGAGCTTTTCATTCGTTTAACCTCGGAATGGGGAAAGTGAGGCTAAGCCATAAAGAAATGGTACGGCGGAGTCAGGTGTCGAGTACCAGCACGCTGCCGACCACGCGAGGCTACTAGCTAGATTCTCTATTTACCAGTCTTAGGACTCTCGTTCTGCCCTGCGAACATGGCCGGGCAGATCGTCCATATCCCGCTTCCATTTCAGCCCGACCTTTACCTTAGGTGGTGGATAGCTCGCGTTGACCTCTGCTTCGCTCGGAATAGCCTTGCTAGCGATCTTCTTGAGTTGTTTCGATCCTTTCATGTCATCCGGTAACAGAACCCGTAATTTGGTTCTTTGCTTTAGAGCGAGGCACCTTTGAACAATATGATGAGTTCGGGTGTAGCTCTCATGGTCGTAGGGTTTCTCCTAATAGTAGCAGGCATCGTGATTGGCTCTCTCTGTACTTTTGACATATTCACTGGATACTCTTGCTCTCCAAGTGGGTTGCTTCCGTTAGCAGGCTCGACTTTTCTGTGGATTGGTGGTGGTGTGCTTGCCATGATCATAGGAACAGTGTTTACTGCTGTTGGTTACTCCAAGGGACCAATGGTCGAAAGTAGACCAAAGGTCGAGACCGGATCTTCTGACAAGCCGTTATTCGTAGTGAAAAGGATGGGTCAGGGGGACAAGTTGATAGTCGTAGGAGTAGCTCTTGCTCTGGGATTCCTCTTCTTTTTTCTCATATACATAATGCCAATCTGGCAGAAGGTTGGCTTCTAACGAACCCAGCAACTTAGGAATTACGACTACTTTAACGGTCACTTATGCTCGTGGTAGTGCTTTCGTCCCCAGTCGGGAAGAGACACTGCGCCTCATTTGACGGAGTGCTTCTTGATGCCCGGAGTAATGTCTCTTACAGAACCAATTTCGACAGCCAAAACAGAATAGTATCGTTTCACGCTCGCAATCCTCAAAGTGACAGCCAGATTGCATGAGTTAGGTGAGGCGGTGGAGATTTGTTAAGTAAGAGAGGTCTAGAGAACGCCTCTTGCTCTGAGAAACCTACAGAGTGTCACTGGGTCACATAATATGACGAGCCCAACCTTCCTCACAGACTTTCCATACTCAACCGACTCGGAGATCACCGTATCGGCTGGGTCTTTCGCCAAGACCAGAATTACGAAATCGGGGTTCGTCCTTTGGTAGGTTTTGAAAACCTGGTGCGCTATTTTCTCCCAATTAATCGTCTTACCCTTTACGCTCTTGTAGCCCTTGACTACCACAGCAAATGACCTCGGAGTTTCCCCTATTCTAAGGAAGAAATGCTCTAAGTCTGCAACCTCGATGGACGAATCGTGCTTTCTCTCTACCGCGTTAGTAGCGTTCTTCTCTCGGAGGGAGTCTCTCAAGGCATTCTGAATAGTGCGTTCATCAAGACCTTCCAGTTTTTCGAGTAGCTTTCTTCCCTCTTCTAGACCTATCTTACTGGTCTCATCAAAAACATCAATGAAGGTTAGGGGTCTTAGCGGCTTTTGGCTTCGGATTACCGATAGAATTTCTTCGTGAGGAAATGCTCGGGCGAAAGCGTCTTTCTCCACGCTGTTCAAATCGAAGAATGGGCTGGAGAACTTTTGGACTATGTCCGCGATCTCAGCCTTGTTACTGGGCTCGCTCTCCGCGATACGATGAGCGAGTTTGGAACTGAAGTTGTCATAGTCTGTCCAGCCCCTAGCGAGAACGAAATTAAGCACTCGGTTGACTATTGCTATTTCCAATTCCTGTTTGGCCCTGCTGTTCTACGACGGGCGGTTGTGCTACGGGTGTGAGAAGTTGTTCCCTAACATAGTCGTCTATTCTGAGAGCCCGAGCCCATCTCGGCTTAGCGTAGATTGGACTACCTCCTTTCGTTTCTTCAAGCTTGACAATCAGTCCCACGCTTTCCAAAGCGTCCATGGTACGCCAAGTATTTCCCTGATCTCCTGAGACAGTAACTTGAATCTCCTTTCTACTCTTCATCCCGTCAATCTCAAGGAAAATCTTAATCCTGCTCTGTCGCCCTTTCAAGACAGAATCCACCAACTTCTGGTATTTTTCCCGGTTGAGATGCATGTCTGCCTCTTGGGATTGTTTTATGTCCATTATCTCGCGTCTGATCTTCACGATCTCCCCGGCTGTATCAACGGTCTCCGGCAAGGACCATTCACTCAGAAGATTTGCTCGTGAACCTGCTTTCCCTCACGCTCGTAGCTTCTAACGAGTCCCTCAAGTCTGAGGTCGCTCAGAGTACCTCTAATCGTAGAGTCCGGTTTCTGAGTAGCGGTGGCTATGTCTTGAGTTCTCCGGCTTCCATCGCACAATTTGTAGACTTGAAGCTTCAAGGAATTTTGAGGAAGCAGCCTACTCTTAGCTTGAGCTAGCTTGTCCTCATTAGTAAGAGCAAGAATGGCTCGGATCTCGGTCAGTGTCCCAAGTATCTTCCTGAGTACATCCTTCTCGGTTTCCTCAGGCGTTGGCAGTCCCTTCTGTTCCAACAGTGATAGGGGGAGGTTGACTCGCTTGACCTGCTGTAGGGACCTGAGGAATTTCTATTCCGAAGTCCTCAAGGTCAAACGTCCGTTTGAATCGTTCGCCACCCTGAACGCTAAAAGAGTCTCCGAGCCCCTTTCTCTTCCACTCCTTCCACAAAGTACTCACCTTGAAGGTGCTTCCGACTTTGGAGAGCTTGGCTATCTCAACTGTTCCTCTTGTGCCATCGCTCAGCTGGTAGGCAAGTCTCTTTTCGGGGGTGTTCATAGCGTTCTCTAGTACGCTCTGCACTTGATTCATTCCCGCAAACTTGTTCCACTTCAAAATCTCCCTGAGCAGTTTGACTTCTTCTGTTTCTCCGCTCATGTCACAACCTCCTGAGAAGTGCCAGTTGTCCCCGATTGGTCAACGGTCTTTGCTGTCGGAGAAGCCCTCTTCTTTCTTATGTTGCCGAGAACCACGGAAACATTTTCGGGAGACTTGCCGAGCATCTTTGCAATCTCGCCCGGTTTGAAGTCGAGCGAATCAAGAGCCTCTATCTTGTCTTGCTCTTTCGGCATACCCCCAACCTCTCTCCGCGCCATGAGTTTGAGTATCTTGTCGAGCTTGTCAACGATCACGACAAACTGTTTCTCGTCCAACTATGCAGCCTCCGGACTGGTTGCTTGAACAACCTGCGGTTCAACAACTCTCTCAGACCCGCTCCTCTTCTTGAGCGTTCCAATGTTGATGCCCAGCTCCTGAAGCGTGAATAGAGCACGATAGTTCCGGTTAACTTCGCTGGGTGGAGTCACAATGCCGGCTTCTATGAACTTGCCCATCCAAACGCTGATGGTCGGTTGTGGAACACTGGTCAACTCTTGGAGTCTTAGCTGTGGCGTGTTCCCGTCGAGCTTGCTGAATAGCAAGGCTTTCTCATAGGTATCGAGAACCTCTTTGGCGGCGGATTGTTTCGTCGTAGCCGCCATAATTCTGAGGTAGCTTCGAATGTCCCCTAAGAGAAGCTCAGATTTGTCCATCTTTCTATCAAGCTCAATATATAGGCCCAGTATTCTGACCTATAAACTCACCTGATAGTGAGCTATAGAAAACTAGTCGAGTTGGGTCGAGGCCCGCGGAACTACAGAGAAGTATTCAGAACTATTCTCCTCATTTGGGAATAATCACGTACTCTGAGCTTCTTTCAAATGTTCGTTAAACTTGTCTGCGCTATCGAATATCATTCCGCATTTGCAAACATACATCTTGCCTGAGATCGCGGAGCCAGTGGTTCTCAATTGAGCAAGAGGCTTGAAGATGCTCCCTTTGTCCAGTCCGTGTTTTGTCATACAACAAGAGGCGAGCTGAACTTAGAAAAAACTTACCTCCGGTAGTTCAGTCTAAATAGATGGATAGAATGGCTCGCAGTAGCCAAGAACAGATTAGGCCTAGTGTGCATGCTGTCAACCGTGAGCAGGAAAGACACTCTCAGCGGGAAAGGCAGATCCCAACAACTGGGGAAAATGGGAGAGTATGCAGTCATGGCTCAATTGCTCTCCAAAAGTTGGGTAGCAAATGTCTACAGTCCGGCGGCAGATACGGGCGTTGACTTGATTCTTCTTACTAAGGAACAGAAGTTGAGGAAGGTTCAGGTTAAGACATCAAAAATCTACCCAAATGGTGAAACTTGGTTCATGACATCTTCCAAGAGAAACTGAAGGAAGACATCACTCAGTCCGACATGTTCTATGTGCTGGCTGAGGGGCATCCGCCAAGTCAATTCTTGGTTTTTCCGGTGGAAGACATGGTGGAGTTGTTTCAACAACAGTTCACTGGAAGCTGTCAAGGCAATTTCGTCGAGTTCTCAGGAGACTTTCCCGCCGGAAGAAGGCTGCAAATTCGACACCATGGTCCGAGCAAAAAGTTCAGCTATAGGATCGACGCGTTGGATGAGGGCAAAACGATAGACAAGTACTGGAACAACTGGGACTTGCTCAAGTAGACAACTGCCAACTATTTACCTCCCGCAGAACTATTCAGAAGTGCTTATGGACGCGGAAGGCACCAGGTACCATAGAGAACTGTTGGCTCGATATTCTCGGGCTTACTAACTATCTACATTGTGCTTGCAAAAGGCCATTCTCAAGTAGAGAGAAGATACTAGCGCTCAAGAACCGTTCAGTCATTCGAAAAAAAGGTGGTCTGTAAATCAAGACTCTCTATCTTTGGTTTTCGGATCCCATCTTAGCGCGCTTGCGAGAAGTACTTGTGGAAGGCTTCCTCGTTGATGCTTCTTTCTTCTTTGCCGGGGATTTCGGTTTCTTAGCGGCGGACGCCGGCGCTGCTTCTGCCTTCTCTTCTTTCTCTGGAGAAACTTCTGCTGATTTCGCGGTGGTAGTCGGCAATTCTGGTTTTGGCTCGGACCTCTTGAAGACTTCTTGGAAGGCGACAGTATCTATGTCGGGAAAGAATTTTTGCAGGTCTGATGTGACAGCTTTCTTGGCTACTTGCAGTCCGCTGAGGTAGAAGGCCTCCTCGGGCACCTCGATTGTGAGATCACTTTGATGCTTCTTCAGGGCGAACTTTTCTTTCGGAACCTCAGGGATTCTGAGAGCGATTAGGTTGAGTATCTTCTCGTTCTCATTGTCAAGGACCTTGTCGATAGATACATCGTATACTAGGGTTCGGCCGGCAAGTGGGTGGTTATAGTCGACTTGGACTCTCCCTGCTCCTACGGCACGAACAACGGCGGGTCGTCCATCGAACTCGACTTGTTGGCCGGGCGTTGGATATTCCTTGTCTCTGAATCTTCTCAGTGGGACCAGCCGCATCTTTCCGGGGTCTCGAGCGCCGAAGCCCTTCTCAGGGGTCAGTTCAACCGTTTTGTTTGTGCCTGGATCTAGACCGACTAGAGACTCTTCGAGGCCTTTCGGTAGCCATCCTTCTCCTAGGATGATGAATTTTGGACCAAAGGTTGAGTCTTCTCGATGAATGTGCGCATCTTTGGCCACAGAGTCGAAGGTGGTGTCAACTGTTTCTCCGCTCTCTTTGACCTTGAGGGTGTAGTTGACTAGGAGGAAGTCTCCTGGTTTGACTGCCATGGTTCTCAGTTCACCTTTCGGGTAGTCTTGATAGGGTTTCTCTTGCTGCTTCTAACCCTTCGTCGATCTTGGCCTTGAAACCTAGTTCGGATGTTGCGGAGCCTATTGCGCTGACTGTTGTCATTATGTCGGCTGATCCGACGTTGCCCATTATTCCGACTCTGAACATTTTTCCTTTCGCTTTCCCGAGGCTTCCGCCGAAGTCTATTCCATACTTCGTTCTTATGAGTTCCCTCACTTTTCCCTCATCCATTCCCATAGGGCTGTTTACAGCGGCGACCGTGTGGGATCGGGATTCCTTGTCTGCATACAGTCCGAGTCCCATGGCTTCCATTCCGTTGTAGACCGCCTCCGCACATATCTTGTGCCGTTCATAACGAGCGGGCAACCCTTCTTCGAGTATCATGTCACAGGCCTCGTTCAACGCGTACAGAAGGCTGACAGCTGGTGTGAACGGCGTATAGCCGTCCTGGATGTATTTCTGATACATCAGGAGGTCAAGGTAGTAAGACCGATTGACTTTCTTCGACTGGATTTTCATCCACGCCTTGTCGCTGACCGAGATGAAGGCCAATCCCGGCGGGGTCATCAAGCATTTCTGGCTCGCGGTCACGCAGATATCGACGTTCCAATCATCCACAGGCAACTTATCACCACCAAGAATCGAGATAGCGTCCACTATCAAGAGCATGTCGCGGTCGGCGCACATCTCTCCAAGCCGTTCAAGTGCCCGGACCGTCACCCCCGTAGAAGTTTCATTGTAAACGACTGCGAGCGCCTTCGCGTCAGGGTTTGCCTTGACAATCTTCTCGAAATCCTCGACTCGAGGCGCCTTACCCCATTCTGAGCCCAAAACGACAGGTTTCCCCCCATAGGCTTTGATAGCTTCGCCCAGCCTTTCGCTAAAGAACCCGTTTACGTTAACGATTATCTTGTCGCCATCATCTGTTATGTTTTGAAGCGCGGCCTCCGTGGCTCCGGTGCCCGAGGAAGTAAGAATGAACATGTCACCGTTCGTCTCGAAGACCTTCTTGGTTTTACCGAGAAGCTTGTTGAAGAGCTCCTTGAACTCGGGACCTCTGTGTCCGATAAGGGGTTTCAACATTGCCCTCATCACGCGAGGCGGGACATTGGTGGGACCTGGTAACATCAGAAGTTTTTGGGTCTCACTCACGAAGTAACCCTGCTGCTAATATTTCGCGAAGCGAAGCCGTGGTTCTTTTAAGCCTTAGTATGTGAGTCTCGTATTTTTCTGATTATCTCCCACCTGTCCTGTTGATAACCAGTCGGGGTAGCGATTAAGTATCGAGGCCGAACCGGAACGAAGTATGGAGTCGAAGCGAATCGCGAGGCTTCTGGGTGCTGTACTCTCTATTGCAATAATTCTGGCAATCCTGTTGCTCAACGCCTATGGAGTTGTCAGGTTGTCTGAATCCGTAGTTGATTTGTGGTTCTTGGCTCTTGGAGTCTTGGTAACGATAGCGTTCCAGTTGATCATATTTCCCGAGAGATTCCTTCGAACATCGAAGAGCAGAAGCGATGCACCCATGTCTTTTCCTCACGTTCAATCCTCGGAGCCCAAACAAAATTCAAACTCGCTCGAAAAGGGGCTGATCCGACAAAGCGAGCTGGGGAAGGTCACGGCTGACCTCGATGCTCATCATAAAGCGGTTATCGATAGAATGAAACAATGGGACTACCTTCCGAGGGAAGGCGAGATGATTTCCGTGAAAGGTGTCCTTTACGGCCTTCTTCAAAGTAACCCACCTAACCTAGGAGGGGACAAAGAGCATCTGAAGGCGTTTAACGAGGCTTGGGACATCTATTCGAAAGGCCCTAGTATGTATGAGAAGGCGAGCAAATTCGAACAGAGCGCACGTTGGTTGGTTAACCAGTTTCTCACCAGCCCGCTGAACGAGGTGGAACCTCCATGCCGTTTGGTAGATAAATTCACAACCGACATTATTGACCGAGTAGATAACAGGAATAGAGGGCTAATTGCCCGGGATTTTGAAGCGACTATGATGAAAGTCCAAACCCTCGGTAACCCGACTGTTGAATATCCCGCCATTGATACAGAAGTTCTAGATGCATTGTTTGGACCGCCTGAGACTCGCAAATGGACTTTGGAGAAGGCGCAGAAGCTGGCAGAATTGATGAATAAAGTCCTAACATCGGAAGACTTGGCCAACTTTGTTAGGAAAAAGCGTCAAGCTTCTGACGGTGTCATCAACAACAAGAACGACTTTCTGACGGTGCTACGAGAGAAAGTAATCGCTCCAGCCACAAATTCGAATTATCAGGCTCCTGAGCTTAACAGGGGCGTTTGCAATGATTGTTGCTATTTGAAGGCAAAACGAGACTTGCTCCTTCGAGTGTGAGAAGTATCCGCTCAGGGCGCTTAGAACAACAGGAAGTCGTCCCTTAGAGATGGGATCAGTTCTTTGACGAGGAGTTCGCTCATGGGAGGAAGTGATAGAGCGTTCTTGCATATCTGCTTGCTGGGGGTACCCTCAAATGGTTGCTTGACCACAGCCGGGCCTGAAAAAGCTACCAACGATCAGATTACAAGAAGCCTATCCGAACGCCCCCAAGACTGGCGAATCTAGCTACCGCGTTGGCTTCACTGGCATAGAACACCGCGACAGAAACCTATGTTTTCAGACTGGTTGAGCTTGACAGCCTAGAGGCTAAGGAGTTTTCTCTCCTTGAGAAACCTGGCGAAGGCTATCAATCCAAGAATCGAGTTTGCGAGGGCCCAGCCTAAGAGCGCAAGAAATATGCTATTGACGGCCGGGCCGATAACGAAGGCTGCAATGAATAAGAGCGGTGCCATAACGATGATTATGCGGAACATGTTCCGGACAAGATGGCGAAGGGGTGCAGGTGTGGAATCCATAAAGCGACTAGCCTTGATCAGTTGGTATACCACAATGATCGGGGCTGTTACTATCAGAACCAAGAATACCAGCTGAATGAAGTACAGCGTCGCGAGAAAAGCGATGGCGGCTCCAATGGAGATAGGGATGGCTGTCCGAATAAGCTCACTTGGTTCCAGTTTCGCCGTAAGTCGATTCTTGTAGAATGCTACTCCCAACAAAATGAGGCTAATAGCGTACAATGCCACGACTGCGGAGAAAAGCGGGTAGAACCCAGTCCACTTCCATGCACCGCCCACGAATCCGGCTCCCCATCCCAGCTGAAAGCCCAAGCGCCAACGCAAGGTCTGCCCTCTATTGCCTAGTAGGGGCAGCTCCGAAAAAAAGATGACCATTGGATTGCTTCACATCTGCTCGGGCACGGAGAAACCTCCACATCCAAGAACCAGGCATGAGCGAGTAACCGCTCATGATTACGTGGTGCGCCAGAAACCAACCTCGCGTTTTGATCCGAGCTTTTAAGTCCCTCTTTCCTTCGCTCTTCTTGATGCGGGTCGTCACCCTTCTCTCCGATTTCGGGACAAGAGACGGCTACGTTGCACAGATGAAAGGAACGATCCTCGACCTTTGCCCGAATGCTGTCGTCACGGACATTTCCCATGACGTCGAACGACACAACATTCCGATGGGATCATTCATTCTTGAAACGTCCGCTCCCTACTTTCCACAAGACACGATACACGTGGCAGTCGTCGATCCCGGAGTTGGAAGCGCTAGAAAGGCAATTGTTATCGAATGCAACGCTGGCTTACTCATTGGACCCGACAATGGGCTAATGGCCCGCGCAAGCGTAAAGCTAGGTCTCAAGTCGATTTATGAAATTCGAGAAAAGGAGTTTCAGAGAACCTCGGTCTCATCCACTTTTCATGGGAGGGACGTGTTCGCTTACGCTGCCGGCCTGATAGCTTCTGGTCGGAGACCCGAGGAAGTGGGACCCAGAATCTCCAAACTGGAAAAACTCGACGTATCACAGCCGAAGTTGTCTGGGAAAAATCTCAGCTGTCAGGTGTTGCACGTAGATGTTTTTGGAAACGTCATCACCAATGTCGGTGAGGAGATGTTTCAGAAGATACTTCTGAAGTTTGGAGAAGGCGTTGAAATCCGAACAGGAACCCGAAAGCTACAAGCTCAGTACGCGAGATCCTACTACGAAGTTGACAAGGGAGCCATGGCAGTACTACTCGGAAGTCAAGGCTTCTTGGAAATTGCAATCAGAGAAGGAGACGCGAGACACAAACTCGACGTAAAGGCGTTAGACAAGCTGGAACTTCGGTTCTAGTTCGCTTTGTCTGTCTGGGCGATCTCTCTCATTCGCTCTTCTCCCTTGATCGCTTTGATGTAGGCGGCAACAGATTTCGGCAAGAGTTCTTCCCAGTTTTTTCCTTCTATGATTCTTTTTCTGACTTCTGTTGCCGTAAACGAGGTTCGGTTAAACATGGGTATCTTCTCGACTCGCATTCCTGCCTCTTTGAGAAGCCTGCCTGTCAGAGGTTCGTTCGTGAAAACTAGGTCGAAGCTGGGTGTTTGGGAGAGAAGGTGGGAGACCCATACCTTGTGGAACTCGGCATCGGGAAGAGGCAATACCGTGTATCGGTTTGCATCTATCTTCGCCTCCTTTAGAGCCAGTCGAATCATCGTAATCCGTTCGCCAGCGGTAAACGGGTTTTCGACGGTATGACTGTCATGGGCGCTTCCTACAACTATGACTAGTTCGTCTACCTTGGATAGGCTGTGTTTTACAGCCTCAAGATGACCGAGGTGGAATGGCTGGAACCGGCCCACATAGAGGCCAGTCGTCAAATCTCAGTCTCCATCTAGAATCCAAAGGGCCCTCGAAGCGATCTTATCGCCTTCC
>Ga0209237_1001889_pt1 | contig 12416 bp, 15 predicted proteins | sample GraSoi013_1_40cm_2_FD_185820 | JGI IMG/M metagenome (GOLD analysis project Ga0209237, IMG submission 185820) | Grasslands soil microbial communities from the Angelo Coastal Reserve, California, USA - Sample 10_02_2013_1_40cm (SPAdes) (version 2) | ecosystem: Environmental > Terrestrial > Soil >... | reverse complement strand
TACGATTCCTGTGCAGACGCATGGGGTTCTTACATCGGAGGTAGCTTACGGAGTTTGATTACTACAGGTAAAGGGCACCCCGACTAGTAAGAAAAAGGAGATGGGGAAAGGCTCCTCTATGATTGGGGCTAAGATCAAAAACTGAGTCAGCCATCATCTCAGAGATGTTCGCCGAGTTCGCCGCCCTCTCCGGCGTGAAGCAGGAGCTGAAAATCGCCGAATGACCAACTCTGCAGAATACACGTAATCTCGAAGCTTCTTCGCTCGAAATTCTCAATCAAGAACACGGAACTGGAAAAGCTCGCGACGCCCTCATCTCCGAGATGTTCCGCGAGTTCGCGTCCCTATTGAGCCAGGAAGTGAAGGTCGCCGGATGACCAACCAACCGACGACCATACCAGCGGCTCGAACGAATGCTTATATGTAGGAAATTTCTTACAAAAACTGATGGCCAACAAAGAAGCCTCTGAACTTAGGACAGTCACCGTGTCCGAAAAGGGTCAGGTGGCAATACCCGTCGATATTAGACGGAGACTCAACATACGAAAAGGCCAGACACTGGTGCTTCAAGTGAGCGAGGATAAGTTGTTGATCGCCAAATCGGAGGAGGTTTCACGGAAGATGAAAGACGACTTCCGACATCTGCTCGCGTTATCGGAGAAAACGGCGAAGGAGTTGTGGGATAATGAGCAGGATACTATCTGGGATAAGGTTTGAGAGCGGAGAAGTGGTTCTGATACCCTTCCCGTTTACAGACCTCTCTCAAGTCAAACGACGTCCGGTTCTCATCTTGTCGAGTTCCAGGCATAACAGGGATTCCAGGGACTTCATTTCATGCGGCATCACCTCAAATCTCGGGAATCGTCGGAACTCGGTCATGCTCGACCCTTCAGAAATGGTCGATGGTTCTATTCCCACCCGAAGCCGCATAAAATACGATAAGGTCTTCACCTTGGAGAAGGGCTTGGTGCTTAGGGGCCTCGGCAAGGTTTCCTCCCACAAACTCTCGCAGGTCAGGAGCGGCCTTATTTCTCTCCTTGGTTAGCTGACACCGACGCCTACTGCAGCCCCGAGAAACAATTCAAGATGATGAAGATGTTCTTCCAGTACCACCAGGAGGCCCTGAAATCCCTGCGGAACAACGTCCCCCTCCCGAAACTGAGGAGCATGCAAGTGATTAGCAAGATGCTGCGCTCAAAGTTCGCGATAAAAAACGAAGAACTGCCGAAACTGGACGCCATCATCAGCGAGATGTTCGCGGAGTTCGCCGCTTTGTCGGGGGTCAAGCAGGAGCTAAAAATCGCCGAATGAGCAAATTGCAAAGCGGCCTCGAGTACACAAGGTCGCGGAGATAAAGACCCCTCCTTGTCGTGGGGGAGCGATACCTGGGATAACAAGAAGGATTCAGAAACCGCTCATGATTGGGTGGAGATGTTTCCTTACTTGGGCTTTCCTCCTCTCGATCAGCTTGTCGGAGGTTTCAAAGGGGGGCAGTCGTACTCTTCTGCGGAACTTGCAGGTTCATTGAGGATTTGGTGCACCAGTTGATGGTGAAGGCCAGTGCCAGGGGCAAAGTCGCCTACATGAACAATTCCGACTGCTCCACACAGGGTCATTCGAGGAGACGAACGGCGGAGTTGAGGAGCTACTGGGATAAGAAGGCTATCTCGATGTCCTTACCGCGAGCCCAGCCTCAGGCATGCGATTCGCCATTATCCGCGTCGAAAGGATCGCCCATGCTATGATGACCACCTGAATGCCAAGCAGGACCATGAAAGGCGTATCGCCGAGAAGGTACGATTCCCAAACTGCAGCTGGGATCCCTGCGGGTTGGCCCATGAAGACGTCGCCCACCATTGCTATGAATTGGATGCCTCCGAACAGGGCGGAGCCTATGATTGCAAGTCTCGTCACCCTCCAACTGATGCCAGCCAGTAGAAGGTCGAGGGCCACAAACGCGATGAGCCCGTACGCATGAAGCGGAGCCCCTGACCAGAGCCAGCCGTCCGTCCGCAATACCTCGATTCCAACCGCGGCTGAGGCTATCAGCAAAACGGATACGACCGCCTGAACCTTCTTCAATTCTCGTCAGTTTGTTTTAGACTCAGCTCGATAAAAGACCATCCAAGCAGAAGCGTGCTTTTGCGGGCATATGCACGCACGTGATTCGATTAAATATGCGAGGCCCCGTTCTTTTGAGAGAATAGCTAATGGCACGTACCAATATCTCGGTGGATCAAGCCGTCTTTGAAGAATTCTCTTCTCAGGCAAAGCTGAAAGACAAGACGCTGTTCGCGTTTGCAAACGAGACCCTTTCGGCAGTCGCGAAGATATCTGCTGAGGGAGGAGACCCTTCTGAACTATACGGCCTCTGGCGCACGATCTCCCTCCTGAAGCAGGTGGACGTCATCACCCTTCCCTCGGATTTCGTCGACGAGCTGATCGCAACGCAGTATGCGTCGGATAAGGAAAACCTCCTCAAAATGTTCAGAGAGCTTGGGAGCAAGCTGGTCGGCGTCCTCAAGATAGCGGCTCGGGATATCGACGAGCTCGCAGTATTTGGGAGGGACTTCGCCATGCTCCTACCGCTGAAACAGCTCAAGATTTCCAAATCTCAGAATGGCAACTCATTAGAAATCAGGATTGTAGGAGCCGGAAGGAGAATAGAATCAACCGAGTGTTCATTCGCGCTTCTACAATCAATTCTCAACGGTTACGGATACACCGTGACGAAGAATGAGATAAACATAGGTACGATTATGGCCTGGGCATCGAAGACAAAGTTCGCCTAACCCGCCCCAGGCTCTGGAGGTACGCTTGAAATCGTAATTTCAGGTGGGCTCTGAAATCGCCGCTCCGTTTGGTGAGCTCTTGAGGCTTTGCTACTAACACATTGGAACCGGGAACTGACGAAGAAAGCGCCGGGTACCGAACCCGGGTGAGTGCGGGCCCGACGGGACTCGAACCCGTGGCATCCTCCCTTCCTCCCCGGCGGGATGGTGTTGACGGCCTCGGCGTCACGACGCTTTTGAAGGGAGGCGGCAGAGGTTCCGACAATTCAGGCAGTTTCAGATGGTTGCAAAGGGAAAGAGAGAGGAACTCCGTCCCGCTCGCGAAGCTGAGGAGCATACAGGCCAACTTCAAATTCCCGTGGTCGAAATTCTCAATAAAGAACACCGAGCTGGACAAGCTGGACGCTCTCACCCGGGGAGGTTCCGGGAGTTCGCCGCCCTCTCCGGCGTGAAGCAGGAGCTGAAAATCGCCTAGTAAGAAGTCAGGGGGCCTCGAATACACCAAGGTCGCGGAGATAAGGGTCCCTCCTTGTCGTTCTCTCGGATGGCCTTCACATTCGTCCTCGTCGGGTTCAGTTCCAATCCCCTAATCTAAGATGAAGAAAGCCGGAAAATTTTTAGGCGAAACCGCCGAAGGAAGCGAGATTGGTGAGTAATCAAGATTATGTCAAGACCTTTGCGGTAGACCAAACTCCGAAGGAAGCCTTCGATGCCATCAATAATGTTCGTGGATGGTGGGGAGGAGATTTCAAAGGTAGTACAGACAAACTCGGCAGCGAGTTCACGTATCGCTACGAAGACCTCCATCGTAGCAAACTGAAAATAACAGAATTCATTCCTAAGAAAAAAGTTGTTTGGCTTGTTTTGGAGGGCGGCCCGAAGTTCACCAAAGACCATACCGAGTGGAAGGGAACAAAAATCATGTTTGAGATCTCTAAGAAAGGCGACAAGACGGAAATCCGCTTCACTCACCAGGGATTGATTCCCAAACTCGAATGTTACGATTCCTGTGCAGACGCATGGGGTTCTTACATCGGAGGTAGCTTACGGAGTTTGATTACTACAGGTAAAGGGCACCCCGACTAGTAAGAAAAAGGAGATGGGGAAAGGCTCCTCTATGATTGGGGCTAAGATCAAAAACTGAGTCAGCCATCATCTCAGAGATGTTCGCCGAGTTCGCCGCCCTCTCCGGCGTGAAGCAGGAGCTGAAAATCGCCGAATGACCAACTCTGCAGAATACACGTAATCTCGAAGCTTCTTCGCTCGAAATTCTCAATCAAGAACACGGAACTGGAAAAGCTCGCGACGCCCTCATCTCCGAGATGTTCCGCGAGTTCGCGTCCCTATTGAGCCAGGAAGTGAAGGTCGCCGGATGACCAACCAACCGACGACCATACCAGCGGCTCGAACGAATGCTTATATGTAGGAAATTTCTTACAAAAACTGATGGCCAACAAAGAAGCCTCTGAACTTAGGACAGTCACCGTGTCCGAAAAGGGTCAGGTGGCAATACCCGTCGATATTAGACGGAGACTCAACATACGAAAAGGCCAGACACTGGTGCTTCAAGTGAGCGAGGATAAGTTGTTGATCGCCAAATCGGAGGAGGTTTCACGGAAGATGAAAGACGACTTCCGACATCTGCTCGCGTTATCGGAGAAAACGGCGAAGGAGTTGTGGGATAATGAGCAGGATACTATCTGGGATAAGGTTTGAGAGCGGAGAAGTGGTTCTGATACCCTTCCCGTTTACAGACCTCTCTCAAGTCAAACGACGTCCGGTTCTCATCTTGTCGAGTTCCAGGCATAACAGGGATTCCAGGGACTTCATTTCATGCGGCATCACCTCAAATCTCGGGAATCGTCGGAACTCGGTCATGCTCGACCCTTCAGAAATGGTCGATGGTTCTATTCCCACCCGAAGCCGCATAAAATACGATAAGGTCTTCACCTTGGAGAAGGGCTTGGTGCTTAGAGGCCTCGGCAAGGTTTCCTCTCACAAACTCTCGCAGGTCAGGAGCGGCCTTATTTCTCTCCTTGGTTAGCTGACACCGACGCCTACAGCAGCCCCGAGAAGCAGTTCAAGATGATGAAGATGTTCGTCCAGGACCACCAGGAGGCCCTCAAATCCCTGCGCAACAACGTCCCCCTCCCGAAACTCAGGAGCATGCAAGTGATCAGCAAGATGCTGCGCTCAAAGTTCGCGATAAAAAACGAGGAACTACCGAAACTGGACGCCATCATCAGCGAGATGTTCGCGGAGTTCGCCGCCTTGTCAGGCGTCAAGCAGGAGCTGAAAATCGCCGAATGAGCAAGACGCAGGGCGGCCTCGAACGGGCGATTTATTAGGCAACAACCTCCGGCAATTCGAAACCTTTAAATTTCCTTGAAGTAAGGAAGTATTACTTTGAAGCAGTACCAGGTTACGAAGAAGCTTCAGGTCACGATTCCCAAGAAACTCGCGGAGAAGGCTGGAATTGAGCCTGGCGACTCCGTGGTCTTCGACGAGGCGGACGGAGAGATCACGCTCAGAAAGGCGGGTTCCCCGCGAAGAAACGCAAAGGAATTGAGTCTTGCAATGGAGGAATTCGCCTCCGACCTGAAAAGGATAGCGCCTCGGATAAATGAAGCAGGGCTTCTCCTGAATGAAAATCTTCATAGACACATCGGTGTTAAGTGACTTTAAGCTTCCGGAGGTTGCCGACGAGATAGTGAAGCGGAGGCTTGGGGGAGACGAGTTCTACCTTTCAGCCATAACTCACTTCCAAGTACTGTGGGGATACTCCTCAGCCGGCCTCTCTGCAGAAAAGTACGAACGATTGCTTGAAGTTACGGAGATGGGGATAGCCCCCGTGACCCGTCTCGATTCGGAAGAAGCTGCCAGGATGAAACCGAAGAGGGGCGACTTGCTCGACGCGCTCATTGCTGCGTGTGTCAAGAGGCATGACGCAAACATATGGACCAGTGACAAGGATTTCCTGAAATTCCTCCCAAAAGCCCGCACTAGGCTCGTCTAGTTAGAGCTGCAACGCCTTCCAAGAGGTCTGCGCCAGTCGGAGCCGAGGATGCCATCACAGTTATTCGAATCCATCACAGTTGTTCAAATCCCGGCCGGGTATCCATATTGGCGCTCAGATACCGTAAGCCCCCCAGAGCTCGGGGGCTTTCTGCAATACGAGGTCCCCTACTTCCCGCTCACCTGCTCGCCCCAGCTCTTGGCGCGGCCCTCGCCGTTAAGGAACGACAGAGCGGCGTCGACCATCTGGGGTGCGAGGCCCATTTCGTAGTGCGTGAGATTCGGCAGGATTGCCAAGCGATTCAGCGACATGTGCTCGCGTTGCCAGCCGGCGTCCTTCAGGCCGCCGCCGAGCAGCTGGTAGAACTTCACCGCGTGCTCCAGGCGGATCATGTCGCTGTCGCCGTAGATGAGTATCACCGGCATGGTCAGCTTCTTGACGACCGCCGACCAGTCGTAGGACTTGCGCATGTAGGCACCCATCGCATCGAGCAGCTTCGGGAACTCTTCGGGATGCGGCGCAATCGCCACGTATGACTTATACATCGGCGTTTGCTTCATCTGCTCCAGCATCGTGGCACCGACTGCCGCCTGCTGCGGCAGCATCTCCGGATAGAACCCGTCTTGCGCAAGTGCGGCGGAAACCAGCGCCAGGCGGCGAACCATATCCGGATGTTGAGCGGCGAATTGAAACGCGACGCCGCTACCCAACGAATAGCCGAGTACGTCGACCTTGTCGTAGCCGAGCTTTTTCAGCACGCCTGCCATGTCGTTGCCCATATCGACCAGGCTGATTTCGCGACCGCCCAGCGGCGTGCGGCCGTGGCCCTGCAGATCTACCCCGATGACCTGTCTGCTCTGCGCAAGCTTGGTCAGGTTGGGCCCGAACATCTCGATCTGGCCCAAGCCGCCATGAAGGAGCAGCAGCGGCTCGCCCGTGCCATAGATGGCGTAGTAGTAGTTCACGCCGTTGACCGCGGCATGGCCGCTCTTGGTGGGCTTGGGTAGTGAAGTTTGCATGGGAGGATTCTCCTGGGCTGCTTGAACCATCGTCGAGGCGACAAAAGCTGGGGCATATAACCGGTTCGTTCCTCAGTTAGGAAGAGGCGAATCGTGAGCCGCCGTCTACCAAGAAATTGATTTCTTCTCGCCTGGCTCTTGCGGAGAGACGATGTTGACCATCCAGTGGACGCCAAACTTGTCAGTGAGCATTCCGAACGTGTCCCCCCAGAATTGCTTCTTGAGCGGCATGTCAACCTTGCCACCTTGAGCGAGCTTGGTGAAGACTTCTTTGAGTTTGCCGCTCTCCTGACCGGTGATGCTCATATGGATATTGTCGCCGAACTTCACCCGCTGGCTCGGTTGTCCATCGCTGGCCATAATAGAAAGCCCATCGTTTTTCAAAGCCGCGTGAAGAATCATGTTCTTCTCTTCAGGCGTGCGAGCCATTTTAGCTTCGCCAAACGTTTGCATGGTCAGTTCGCCTCCTAGGATTGATTGATAGAATCGCATGGCTTCAGCGGTATTGCCGTTGAAGTTAAGATATGGCGTAAGTGTGGGCTTCATGGTTGCCACCTCTATCAGCTTCCTCGAAGGAGTGCTCGGCGGCTTCAGCTAATTATGTCTTTTTCTACGTGATTATTGATGTCACTTCCATTCTGAGCATCTGCTTAGAAAGTTCATATCGCATGATGAAGCTGATTTGCCCATGAAGAAGTGCCGCCCAAGGTACGTTTCTAAGAAGCACGGTGGCGGCGAGTTCCTTAACGTGCCGGTGGCCCGGATGTCGAAGCCGGAGGGGGACGTCATGAGCGTGCAACTTACGGAGTTTGGCTCCAGGAAGACTCTTGGAAGGATTGCGCTTTGGGAAAAGCGGAAGGAGGATTCGCAGTAGATGGGAACCCCAGAGCTCGAACTCGCTGGGGGAGGATTGCCAGCCAACCTCACCGAAGAGAGGCGCCTAGATGTAGAGGGTAGGATCAAAGCCTGCGACATCGAGGGGCTTCCCTCCCTCGCAGGAATATCGAGCAGGAATGCCCTCAGCCTTCTCACCAAGTCAAAAGAGGAGGACTCGCGAATACGGGAACGAAGGGTGCTGAAGACAGGCGACGCCAGAAGGCTCAAGCGGGACCTCTTGGAGATCTTCGCTGGCGAGGCCTCCTCGAAGCTGGCGAAGAACTCCCTTCTGCTGCTCGCGCCTTCGCTGGACGTGAAGGTAATACGAAGCAGACTGAAGCTGTCCATCAACGGAAGAGAGATCTCCGACTCTCTCAACGCTCTCGGGAGATTTGCGGAGTTCAGGAGAATTCTCTCCGGTCTCTCCTTCTCTCCGAGGCAAGAAAAGACCGGTTCTGACACGCTCGAATTCTTCGCTGCGAGAAGAGACATTCTGGGGGCAGTCCTCGAAGTGCTCACACGATTTTCAGACGCTCCTTCAGTCGCATCCTTCTTCGCAAATGCTGATGACGAAACCTTGCGAGGAATCCTCGCCACGTTAGAGGAGGTGGAGGGAGCCAGCGGGATTGAGGATGCCGAAGCCGTGATTTCGGACGCAGAGCTGGAGATCAACGATACCATCAGGAAGGGCGTGAGGGACAAAGAGAGAGCGGTCTCGATAGTCGAGGACAAACTGGCCGAGATTGTTTCTTCGCTCGCGATGAAATGGGAAGAGGAAGAGCTGCTGAAGGGCGCCTTCGAGACATCAGCCCTCCCATTCGAGTTCGACAGGGTCGCAGTGAGAAAACTTGTCGGCGAATGGAGGCAGAGGAAGGAAGAGGAACTGAGGGCCAGGGTTGAGAAGGCCGAGAGGAGACTGAGGCAACACATGGGTATGGTCAACGACCTAGTCGAGAGGACAATCCTCTTGGACGGGATTCTCGCGGTGGCTTCCGCGGCGGAGAAGTACTCCCTCACCATCCCAGAAGTGGGAACCGGTGGCATAGGCTTCGTCGGCGGGAGAAACCCCTTCCTAATCAGGGATGAACTTGGCGGAGGGACCCCGGGGTTGCAGCCGGTGAGCTACTCGATCGGCAAGCCTTCGTCCATCAGGTTGGCGAAGCCCAGGAACGCCGTCGTGCTCACGGGTGCAAACAGCGGGGGAAAGACGACCCTGCTCAATACGATGGCAGCAATACACATACTGGCACTCCTCGGACTGCCGGTTCCTGCGGAGAAGGCAGAGACAGCGCCGATGCCGATTTACCTCTTCAGGAAGAGGGTGGCGAGGAAGATCGGGAGTCTCGAGCAGGTGCTTCGGTCGCTCATTCCCGTGCTTGCAGACAGGAGGAGGAAGCTTGTTCTCATTGACGAACTCGAGGCGCTGACGGAGCCGGGAGCGGCCGGAAGGATCATCGCATCAATCATCAACAAGGCAGCGACCACAAGCAGCCTCTTTCTCCTGGTGACGCATCTGGCGAAGGAGACTCTTCCGCACGTGAAGCTCCCGGTGAGAGTTGACGGTATCGAGGCGAGCGGGCTTGACGAAAAGGGTGACCTGGTTGTCGACAGGCAACCCAGGTTCGATCACATAGGTTCGAGCACGCCGAAGCTCATAGTAATGAGGCTCTCAAGGGCCGCGAAGAAGAAGGCGGTGAAGGAGATCTATGATGATGTGCTGGCTTCTCTCGCGGGGGGAGCAGGCGAAACTGTCCAGGCCCCCCTCACATTTCCCTGGCTTGAAGAGACCTCTGTACGTCGACAATCTAGGGGGCCTGATCGATAGTTTCCCATAGGTAGCCTGGAATTTGTAAGTTGCTCCACGTAAGACCATGTGAATAAGTACTGGCGACTTGTAACATATACGGAGACTTGACGAACGAAGTACTTCTCGAGACAACAGTCCTCAGCAGAGGCAAAAGGACGACCGTTCCAGAACGGGTTACGGAGTTGTTGAAACTGAGATTCACCCCCGGGAAGTTGACGAAGCTACTATGGACACAGGAGGGGGATGAGATCGTAGTCACGAGAGGAACGCCGCAGTCGAGTTTCATGAAGACCCTCCTCAGCGGCGACGGAACAGCGGCAGTACCCAAGCGTGTGAGGGAAGCTTTGAAACTGAAGTGGACACCCGATAAGGTGGAGAGAATATCATGGATGCAAAAGGGGAATAAGATCATTGTCACGAGAGGAACGCCCAAGTCGAGTCTCACAGCTTAACTTGATGCGGGCCCGACTGGACTCGAACACTTGGCATCCTCCCTTCCTCCCCGGCGGAATGGTGTTGACGGCTCGGCGTCACAACGCTTTTGAAGGGAGGCGGCAGAGGTTCCGACAATTCAGGCAGTTTCAGATGGTTGCAAAGGGAAATAGAGAGAAACTCCGTCCCGCTCGCGAAGCTGAGGAGCATGCGGGCCATCTTCAAACTCCCACGGTCGAAATTCTCAATAAAGAACACCGAACCGGACAAGCTGGACGCCCTCACGCGGAGAGGTTCCGGGAGTTCGCCGCCCTCTCGAGCGTCAAGCAGCTGCAGGAGCTGAAAATCGCCGAATGAGCAAAGCGCAGGGAGGCCTCGAGTACAGTAAAGTGGCGGAAATCAAGGGCCCCCTGCTCGTCGTGGACGGCGTCGAAAAGGCGGCCTACGATGAGCTCGTCGAGATACAGGAACCCGGGGGAGGGAGAAGGCTCGCCCGCGTCCTTGAAACCGGTTTCGGGAAAGCGGTCGTCCAGGTCTTCGAAGGCACGTCCGGCCTCTCGATTAGCGGCACGCGCGCGAAATTCCTGGGGAGGACGATGGAGCTCCCCGTCTCCGACCAGCTTCTGGGCAGAGTCTTCGACGGCCTCGGCCGCCCCCTCGACGGCCTGCCCGACCCCGTCGGCAAGAGCTTCCTCGACGTCAATGGCTCCCCCATAAACCCCGAACGCCGAGAATACCCGACCGACCTCATCCAGACTGGCGTCTCGGTAATCGACGGCATGCTCACCCTCGTCAGGGGGCAGAAGCTCCCCATCTTCTCCGGCGCGGGGATGCCTCACAACATGCTCGCCGCCCAGATCGCCCGGCAAGCAACTGTCGTCGGGGAGGGGGAGGAGTTCGCGGTCGTCTTTGCCGCAGTGGGCGTCTCTCACGGCGAGGCCTCGTTCTTCCAGAAGACGCTCGAGGAGTCCGGCGCAATCCGCAGGAGCATCCTCTACCTCAACCTCGCGGACGACCCCGCCATCGAGCGCATTATCACCCCACGCGTCGCCCTCACCGCCGCCGAGTACCTCGCCTTCGAGCTCGGGATGCACGTCCTCGTAATCATCACCGACATCACCTCTTACGCGGAAGCGCTGCGCGAAATCTCCGCCGCCCGAGAGGAAGTCCCCGGGAGGAAAGGCTTCCCCGGCTACCTCTACACCGACCTCGCCACCAACTACGAGCGCGCGGGCCGCATCAAAGGGAAGAGGGGCAGCATCACCCAGATGCCCATCCTCTCGATGCCGAGCGACGACGTCACTCACCCCATCCCCGATCTTACGGGCTACATCACGGAGGGACAAATCTTCCTCGGCCGGGAACTTTTCAGGAAGGGCATCTACCCACCCGTCTACGTCCTCTCCAGCCTGAGCCGGTTAATGGGACCCGCCCTTGGCTACGTCATCAAGCAGGGGAAGGCCAGAGCGGACCACCACATGGTCGGGAACCAGCTCTACAACGCGTACGCCAGGTCGGGCGAGCTCCGCGCGTTATCGGAAATCGTCGGGAAGTCGGGGCTCACCGGCTCGGACCTGAAGTACCTCAAGTTCGGCGACGACTTCGAGCAGAAGTACCTCAAGCAGGGGTACGATGAGAACAGGACCTTCGAGGACACCCTGCGCATTGGCTGGGAGATGCTCTCCATCCTTCCAGAGTCGGAGCTGACGAACGTCAAGGAAGAGTTCATCAAGAAGTACTACGTCGGTCAGAAGTCGGCGGAGTAACAGAGGAGGAAATCGTGCATGGCATCAGCTGAGCTCGTGGATGTCAGGCCGGTGGATTGGTTGCCGTACATCAGCACGCAATACATTGTGGATGCGCTTGAGGGGAAAGTGGTGAAAGTCGGAGACCACGTGACTCTTCCATTCCCCACCGTGATGAACAACTCAATCGAGAGAAGGGTGATCAAACCAGAGCTGGAAATTGTGTCTTTTACGCCGAGCTTAGAATCGATTCGCTTGGGGAGACAAACTAGGTTCAGGATATTGAAAAAGGATAGCTTGGAAGTCGACCATTTTTACGATGAAGACGAAGAAGAGAAGAAGCGGGCTGATGCTAAAGGCAGCGCAGATGGCTACTATGTCGGGTAGATTAGACGGCGCCAGAAGGAGGAAGGGCCGATGTCGGTAAGCTTCGGCTCGCAGGTCCTCCCCACGAAGATTGAGCTGATCAGGACGAGGCGAAGCCTCCAGACCGCCAACCGCGTCCACAAGGTCCTTGACGACAAGCGAGAGGTCCTCCTCAAGAGGCTCGACGAGATGATCCAGCAGGCCAGCGGGGCGCGGGAGGAGATTTGGCAGCCCCTGTCAGACGCCTACCTCGCTCTCTACGATGCGTACCTGAAGCTCGGCCCCCTGAGGCTCGAGGGGCTGGCCTCGAATACCCCGGCGATGGTCGAGACCGACATTACGGTGAAGCGCGTGGTCGACGTC
>Ga0209237_1001886_pt1 | contig 12428 bp, 12 predicted proteins | sample GraSoi013_1_40cm_2_FD_185820 | JGI IMG/M metagenome (GOLD analysis project Ga0209237, IMG submission 185820) | Grasslands soil microbial communities from the Angelo Coastal Reserve, California, USA - Sample 10_02_2013_1_40cm (SPAdes) (version 2) | ecosystem: Environmental > Terrestrial > Soil >... | reverse complement strand
CCGCCGAGCGCTCCGCCGGCTGGCGGTTGTTGTTCGACGGCAAGACCACCGCCGGCTGGCGCGGCTTCAAGCAGGACTCGGCGCCGCCCGGCTGGCAAGTCGTGGATGGCGCGCTGACGCGGGTCGCCTCCGGGGGCGACATCCTCTCGCGGGCCAAGTTTCGGAATTTCGAGCTGACGCTCGAATGGAACGTGGCCCCCGGAGGGAACAGCGGGATCTTCTACCGGGGGAGCGAGGACGACGACGCGATCTACTGGAACGCGCCCGAGATGCAGGTGCTGGATGACGCGGGGCACGTCGACGGCAAGTCGCGTCTCACGTCGGCGGGCGCCGCGTACGACCTGTACCCGTCGCCGGCCGGAGTCGTGAAGCCGGCGGGCGCGTGGAACCAAGTACGCATCGTCGTCAAGGGGAAACACGTCGAGCACTGGCTGAACGGCGTGAAGGTCGTTGAGTACGAGCTGGGAAGCCCCGACTGGAACGCCAAGGTCAAGGCGAGCAAGTTCGCCGGTCACCCGCACTTCGGGCGCAACCCCACCGGCTACATCGGTCTCCAGGACCACGGCGACCGGGTGGCCTACCGCAACATCAAGATCCGGGTGCTGCCGTGAGCGTCCGAGCCAGGCTGTCGGCGATGATGTTCCTCCAGTTCTTCATCTGGGGCGCCTGGTACACGACGATCGCGGTGTACATGACCCACCACGGGATGGAGACGCTGACGCACTGGCCCTACACGGTGAACCCGATCGCGGCCATCGTCGCGCCGTTCTTCCTGGGGCTCGTCGCCGATCGCTACTTCGCCACCGAGAAAGTGCTGGGCATGCTCCACCTGCTGGGCGGTGTGGTGATGTTTGCGGTGCCCCGGGCCACGGGCGCGCCCGCGGTGTTCATCCTGCTCCTGTTGTTCTACAACCTGTGCTACATGCCGACCCTCGGCCTCGCGAACAGTCTCGCGTTCCACCATATCCAGTCCCAGGAGCAGCAGTTTCCTCTGATCCGCGTGTTCGGCACCATCGGCTGGATCGTCGCCGGGCTGTTCATCAGCCTCGTCTTGGGCGGCCTGATGGCGGCCATCCCGGAACAGACGGCGCTGCCGCTCTACACCGCGGCCGGGGCCAGCGTGCTGCTCGGCCTCTACAGCTTCACGCTGCCGCATACGCCACCGCCGGGCGCGGGACAACGCGTCTCCCTGCGCAGTATCGTCGGCCTCGACGCGCTGGCGCAGCTCGGCGACCGCGCCTTCTACGTCTTCATCGCCGCCTCGCTGTTACTGTGCATCCCGCTGGCGGCCTACTACAACTTCACCCAGATCTTCCTGGGCGAAGCCGGCGTCAAAAAGATCGCGGCGACGCAGTCGCTGGGACAGATGTCCGAGGTCGTCTTCATGCTGCTCATGCCGCTCTTTTTCGCGCGACTGGGCGTGAAGCGGATGCTGATGGCCGGCATGGCGGCCTGGGTCCTGCGCTACGCCCTGTTTGCGATCGCGGCGCCCAACGCGGTCTTCTGGCTGATCATCATCGGGATCCTGCTCCACGGGGTCTGCTACGACTTCTTCTTCGTGACCGGCCAGATCTACGTGGACAAGAAATCGACACCCGCGGTGCGCAGCCAGGCGCAGGGATTCCTCGTGCTGGTGACCTACGGGATCGGTATGCTCATCGGCGCCCAGGTGGCCGGCAACGTGTACAAACGGCTGCTCGGCGGCGCCGCCGGCCTGACCCTCGAGCGTTGGCCCAGCTTCTGGGTGCTGCCCGCCGGGTTCGCCGCGGTCGTCCTGCTCCTCTTCGCAGCGCTGTTTCGCCCGGGTGGCGCGCGCGCGCCCGAACCCGTGGCGGCCGATTGAGGAGCGTCGCATCATGTCCCGCAAGCGCATCTCGAGACGGAAATTCGTCGGCGACGTCGGCGCCGGTGTGGCATTCGCCATCGTGCCGCGCCACGTCCTGGGGCGCGGATTCCGGGCGCCGAGCGACAAGCTCAACGTCGCCTGCATCGGCGTCGGCGGCATGGGCCGCAACGACGTGAAGGGCATGGAGGGCGAGAACATCTACGCGCTGTGCGACGTCGACTGGAACATCGCCGAGGACGCCTTTCAGAGCTACTCCAAGGCGAAGCGCTTTCGCGACTACCGCGAGCTGCTCGACAAGGAGTCGAAGAACATCGACGCGGTCACGGTTTCCACGCCCGATCACTCGCACACGGCGGCCGGCCTGCTCGCCATGAAAGCAGGCAAGCACACCTACATCCAGAAGCCCCTCGCGCGGACCATGGGGGAGATCCGCGTGTTGGCGGAATACGCCCGCGGTCACCCCAAGCTCATGACTCAGATGGGGAACCAGGGCCATGCGCGCGAGGGGACGCGCCAGATCCGCGAGTGGGTGGAGGCTGGCGCGATCGGCACGGTGCGGGAGGTGCACTTCTGGACGAACCGCCCCATCTGGCCGCAGGCCATCGAGCGGCCGCTCGAGGAGTACTATGTCCCGGCCACCCTCGACTGGAACCTCTGGCTCGGGCCGGCCCCGGAGCGGCCGTATCATCCCGCCTACGCGCCGTTCAAGTGGCGTGGCTGGTGGGACTTCGGCACCGGCGCGCTGGGAGACATGGCGTGCCACATCATGGATGCCGCGTACTGGGCACTGGATCTCGGGCTTCCCACCCGCATCGAGCCCGAGTCGACCCCGCTCTTCAAGGAGACGGCGCCGGCGGGCTCGCGAATCACGTACACGTTCCGAGCCAAGGGGACCCGCCCCGAGGTGAAGGTGGTGTGGCGCGACGGCAGCCTGTACCCCGCGCGACCGCCGGAGGTGGCGGACGACGCGCCTTGGCCGTTCGACCGCGGCGGCGGGCAGCTGTGGATCGGCACCGACGGCAAGCTCGTGGCCGGCACGTACGGCGACGACCCCAAGGTGCTCGACCCCGCGAAACAGGCCGACATCGTCGCCCACCCCCCGGCGCAGAAGTACCCGCGTTCGCCGGGCGTTTACCCGGAGTGGATCGCCGCCTGCAAAGGCGGCGCGCCCGCCGGCTCGACGTTCGACGGGCTCGCGGGGGGGCTGACCTCGATGGTGCTGCTCGGGTGTCTCGCGGTGCGGCTGGGCCGGACGCTGGAGATCAATCCGGAGACGGGGCAGGTGACGAACGTGCGGATCCCGGAGGAGTACGTGCGGCCGACCTACCGGTCGGGGTGGACGCTGTAGCGCATGGTGGACGGGCTCGCCGACGCGCTGACCCATCGCCCGCTGCTCGCTCTCGTGACGCTGTTCGGCGCCGGACTCGTCACGAGTCTGACGCCGTGCATCTATCCGATGATCCCGATCACCGCGGGGATCCTCTCCGGGGCGAGCGCCGGGCAGCCGTCGCGCGCCCGCTCCGCGCGGCTCACCCTCGCCTACGTCACCGGTCTCGCGCTGTTCTACGCGATCCTCGGTCTCATCGCCGGGCTCTCGGGGTCGCTTTTTGGAACCGTGAGTGCGAGCCCGTGGGCGCGATTCGCGATCGGGAACGTGCTGCTGGTGTTCGCGCTCGCCATGTTCGACGTCATCCCGGTCTCGGCGCCGCAGCGCTTGATGCGGTGGGCGGCGGGTCTCGGCGGGGGATCGTACCCGGCGGTCTTCCTGCTCGGGGCGACGTCAGGGATCGTCGCCGCGCCGTGCGGCGCTCCGGCCTTTGCGGCGGTGCTCACCTGGGTCGCAACGACGCGCAGCGGGGTATTGGGATTCGTGTACCTGTTCGTGTTTTCGCTCGGCATGACCGCGCTGCTCGTCGTCGTAGGGCTGTTCTCCGGAACCGTGACCGGGCTCCCCCGGGCCGGCAGCTGGATGGTGTGGGTGAAGAAGCTCTCCGGAACGGTGCTGCTCGGCATGGCGGAGTATTACTTCATTCAGATGGGAAAGGTATTGTGACGACTTACGGCTGGACGCTCGGAGTCGCGCTCGCGATCGCGGTGGCCCCCCCTACCGTGCTCGGGGCACAGGACATCGGTCTCCCCATCGGTACCAGGGCCCCCGCGGTCACGCTCGAGGACTTGGACGGGAAGCCGGTGGACCTGGGCCGCTACGTCGGCAAGCAGCCGGTGCTGCTGGAGTTCTGGGCCACCTGGTGCCCCCTCTGCAAGGCGCTCGAGCCCGCGCTCACGGCGGCGCACGCGCGCTTCGGCGGCACGGTGCGGTTCGTGGCGATCGGCGTCGGTGTGAATCAGACGCCGGCCTCGATCCGGCGCCACCTTGCGGATCACCCGCTGCCGTTCCCCGTGTTGTTCGACGCCGGCGGCGCCGCCGTGCGCGCTTATCAGGCGCCCACGACGTCGTACATCGTGGTGCTGGACAAGGGCGGGAAGGTCAGGTACACCGGCGCCGGCGCGGAGCAGGACGTCGCGACGGCGCTCGAGCAGGTCGTCGGGAACTAGCTCGGCTACTCTCCCTCGGCTGGCTTGGGCGTGATCCGATCGATCGCCGCCGCCAGGTCCTTGTACGACTGCGGATCGATCTCCCGGAACGGCGCCATCACGTGCGCGATCTTGCCGTCCGGTCCCACCACGAACAGGTTGCGGTTGTCGAGCCCGAACTTCGGGTTGTGGGCGCCGTACGTCTTGCCGATCACGCCCCCGCTGTCGCTTGCGAACAGGTAGGGGAACTGGTCGTCCCGGGCCCATGCGGCGAGCGTGTCCGCGAGATCCACGCTGATGGCGACGAGGACCACGTTGCGGCCGTCGTGAAACAGCTGTGCGTACTGATCACGGTACGCATGCATTTGGATCGTTCACCCCTTGGTTCGCGCCTTGTAGAAGAAGGAGAGAACGACCGTCTTCCCTTTGAAATCGCTCAAGTGGACGGGGGCTTTGAGCACGCCGTACCGGGTCGCGCCCGGGAGCGTGAAGTCTGGCGCGGTTGCACCGACCTCGAGCGGCTCCCGAGCCTGAGGCGCCGGGCCTTGTGCGAGCACGGCTCGTGCAGCGAGGGCCGCGACGAGCGGCAGGGAAAGCGCAAGCGACGGACGCGACATGTGAGATCCTTTCCGATGCGGGCCTTGACGTAAGGTACGCGACTGACGACCCGCCAGCTATCGGGCCCGGTGGTTAATTTTCCGTGCGATGCGCGTCTTTGCATTCCTGACGGCCGGTGTGCTTGCCGCGTGCCGGAGCACCACCGGGAATGGGGGTGGGCCGCCCCCACCGCCGCCAGGGGGTGCCCCGATCGTGCGCGTGCAGGGGAACCAGCTGGTTGACTCGGCGGGACGTGCCGTTCGGCTGCGCGGCGTGAACCGCTCCGGGACGGAGTACGCCTGCGCGCAGGGGTGGGGCATCTTCGACGGTCCGTCGGATTCCGCGTCCGTGCAGGCGATCCGGTCCTAGAGCGCCAACGTCGTCCGCGTACCGCTCAACGAGACATGCTGGTTGAGCATCAACGGGGTCAACCCCGCATATTCGGGCGCCAACTACCGGCGGGCGATCTCCGACTTCGTTGCCTTGCTCAACCGGATCGGGTTCGTCGTCATTCTCGAGTTGCACTGGAGCGCGGCGGACACGGCGAAGGCGCTAGGCCAGGCACCGATGCCGAATCGCGATCACACGCCGGAGTTCTGGTATCAGGTCGCCGCCGCCTACAAGGGCAACAACCACGTCGTCTTCGACCTGTTCAACGAGCCGTTTCCGGACAACAACTCCGACACCCCCGAAGCCTGGCGCTGCTGGCGTGATGGCGGGACGTGTCGTGGGATGACGTTCCAGGCGGCCGGAATGCAGGAGTTGGTCGACACGGTTCGCAGCACGGGCGCCGCCAATGTGATCATGCTCGGCGGCGTACAGTACTCGGCGCGTCTCTCGAGCTGGCTCGCATACCGGCCCACCGATCCGCTCGGCAACCTGGCGGCGTCCTGGCACATTTACAACTTCAGCTGGTGCAATACGCAAACCTGCTGGGACGGCGACGCGGGGCCGGTGGCGCAGCAGGTGCCGCTGGTCCTGGGGGAGCTGGGACAAGACAACTTCGCGACGTCCGGCAACGGTTTCGTCGACTCGCTCATGGACTGGATGGACGCCCGGCAGGGAAGCTACCTCGCCTGGGTGTGGGACGTGTGGGGCTCACCGCTTGACCTGATCACGAGCTATGATGGGACGCCGACTCCGTACGGCCAAACCTTCAGGACGCGCTTCCCCCAATGACGCCCGCGGGGCGCTCAGTTCCCGACCGGTCGGTAATTGACGTCCAGCACCGCCAGGCGCTCCAGATGCGTGGCGAGCCGTCTGGTAAAGTCGACGTAATCCCGCTCCTCCCGCGGCGTCCACAGCACTTCGGCGAGCGCGCACGCCCGCGGGAAGGCCATGTATTCGAGGCGCTTCGCGTCAGGCATGTACTCCGTCCACAGCTGGCCCTGGCCGCCCAGCACCCGCTTCGCTTCGGCCGCGGTAAGCGCCGCGGGGATCGGTTCGAACGCGTACACCGTGTCGAGCGGCAGGAAGCCCCCGATCGCCAGCGGCTCCGCCGTCGTGTCGGTGGATTGGTAGTAGTCGAAGTAGGTGTGGGAGGTAGGCGCCATCACCACGTCGTGCCCCGCCACGACATCACCGTCGCATTCGGCGCGAGGCCGCCCTCGAGGATCTCGTCCCAGCCGATCAGCCGGCGACCGTGCGACGTCAGGAACTCGTCCATCCGGCGCGTGAAGTAGCCCTGCAGCGCCTCTTCGTCCTTGAGGCCAAGCTCGCGAATACGAGCCTGCGCCAGTGGGCTCGCCTTCCATTGTGCCTTCGGGGCTTCGTCGCCGCCCGTGTGAACCCAGAGTCCCGGAAACAGCCGCATCACTTCAGTGAGGACGTTTTGCTCGAACGCGATCGTCGCGTCGCCGGGGTTGAGGATGTTCAGATCCACGCCCCACGCCGTGAACACGGGAAGCGTGTCACTGGTGTTGCCCAGCTCGGGGTAGGCCGCGATCGCGGCCTGGGAATGCCCCGGCATTTCGATCTCCGGCACGAGGGTAACGAACCGCGCCCGCGCGTACGCCACGATCTCGGCGATGTCGTCCTGGGTGTAGAAGCCGCCGTGCGGCTGGCCGTCGAAGCGCCACTTCGTCGAATCGTTGTCCGGCCGCCCGACGATCGTCTGCCGCCGCCACGCGCCCACCTGTGTGAGGCGCGGGTAGCGGCGGATCTCGATCCGCCACCCTTGGTCGTCGGTCAGGTGGAGCTGCAAGCGGTTGAGCTTATGGAGCGCGAGCAGATCGATGACCTTCTTCACGAACTCCTTCGGCATGAAATGCCGCGCCACGTCCAGCAGGAGACCCCGCCACCCGAATCTCGGGTAGTCTTCGATCGACACCGCCGGCATCGTCCACGCCGTGGCTTCCACCTTCGCCTGCCGCAGGATCGCGGCCGGGAAGAGCTGGCGGAGCGTCTGGATCCCGTAGAACGCGCCCGCGGCGCGGTAGGCCCGAATCGCGACGCGGGACGGGCCGGCGTCGAGCCGATAGCCCTCGTCGCCGAGGCGGGCGAGGGAGGAGTCGAGGCGGAGGGAGATCACGTGCGTCCCGGCGGGCGCGGCGGTGCGCACGGCGAGCCGCAGACCGGTGGCGGGAAAGACGTAGTCACCCAGCAGCTCGCCCAGCCCTCGCAGGGCGCGATCGGTCACGATCACCGTGCCGGCCCTCAACGTGAACGCGCCCGGCTGCACGGTGACGTGCGCCGGTCGCGGCACGACGGCGGGCGCGGAGTCCGAAGCGACGGCGATCGCCAGCGCGGCGAGCATCGACATGATTCCTACTCCTTGAGGTCTCTGACCCAGACGTCCCGGTAGCGGGTCGGGTTACCGTGGTCCTGCAGGAAGAGCGGCAGCCCGTCCGGGTGCGGCTCGTAGCGCGCGCGCCTGGCGTGCACGGTCCAGCCGCTGATGATCGTATTGTCCTGCACCAGCACCCCGTTGTGCAGCACGGTAACCCGCGCCGAGTCGCGCACCGTGCCATCGGACGCGAACCGGGGGCGGTGGAAGATGATGTCGTAGGTCTGCCATTGGCCGGGGGGTCGGCTGGCGTTCACGAGCGGCGGCGTCTGGCCGTACACCGCCCCGGCCTGGCCGTCTGCGTAAGTCTCGTTGTGGTACGAATCGAGCACCTGGATCTCGTAGTGCGTCATCAGGAAGACGCCGCTGTTGCCGCGCTCCTGGCCTTCGCCCTTCGGCGGCGTCGGCGTCGCCCACTCGATGTGCAGCTGCATGTCCCCGAATCCGTGCGCGGTGACGATCGATCCGGTGCCGGGCGCGACTTCCATGTAGCCGTCGCGCACGACCCACTTGGCGGGCGTGCCGTCCTGCGACCGCCATTGCGAGAGATCCTTGCCGTCGAACAGCACGATGGCATCGGAGGGCGGCGGCAGCGGTGGCCGCTCGGGGCCGGGATCGACCACGGGAGGCCGGGGGCGGTCGAGAGAATGCACCGGCCATTGCTGTGCCGTCATGGGCGCCGCTGCGGCGACGAGCGCTGGGAGCGCCAGCCAACCGAATGCGGAATGCGGAATGCGGAGTGCGGAATGTAACGGTGAGCGTCGCGCGGCGAGCGACTTTTCATGGCAATTCCGCGTTCCGCATTCCACACTCCGCACTCGTCTCAAGGTTTCCACGTTCCCTTCGCCACCGCCGGCACGAACCGCTCGATGCCCGCCGGCGGAAAGTCGAGCGTCTTCCCCTGCTCGGCGCTCATGTACGCCGTCATCAGGAGCTTCACGACCTCCAGACCGTCGTCGAACGTCAGCTGCGGAGCCTCACGACCGAGGAACACGCGCACGAAGTGCCGATCTTCCGCATCGTAGCCGTAGGTCGCCGACTCGCTCGTCACCACGGGCATGAGCCCCATCTCGGCGTTCTGCTTCTCGACCAGGTCCTCGCCCGTCTTTCCCTTTACCTCGCGGCTGAAAAACAGCTTGAGCCCGCTGTCGAGCGTGTTCCACGACATGGAGTATTCGGGGCCGAGCAGCTCGGCCGAGAGCCGTAACCCGGCGCCGACGAAGCTCCAGGACGTGGTCGCTTCGCCGATCACGGTGGCGCCGTCGTCGGTCTCGAACTCGATCACGACGCTCGCAAAGTCCTCCGACGGGGCCTTCCTGTAGTCCACGTCCTTCCCCATCTGCTGCTGCAGTCGCTTCGCGTACGCGGGACGGCTCCACTTGAGGCTCGCGATGTGCCCCGTCACGCGGGCGGGGCGCACGGAGGCGAGCGGCGCGCCGGGCTTTGTCAACAGGTGCCGCACCACCAGCGAGGAGTGACACATCATGTCGTTCAGGACTCCGCCGCCCTGGAGCTTGCCCTGCCAGAACCAGGGCATGTGAGGTCCGCTGTGCTCCTCCGCCGCCCGCGCGAGGTAGGGGCGGCCGGTGAGGGCGGCGCCGCGGGCCCAGATGATCGCATGCCCCTGCGCCACGGCGGGCGCGAATGCCTGGTTCTCCAGATAGCCATGGGCGATTCCGGCCTTCTTCGTGAGCTCGAGGACCCGCTTCGCTTCGGTGACGTTGCGGCCGAGCGGCTTCTCGCACGCGATCCCGCGGAGCTCTCCCTTGCCGCGCGCGACCGTATCGGTGATCTCCTCGAAGTTCTCGATGCGCGCGAAGTTCGGGCCGCACAGCCACAGCGCATCGATCGCGGGGTCGGCCACCATCTCCGCCAGCGCACGGTACGGCTTCGCCTCCCCTACCTCGAGCTTCCGTGCGACGGCGGCCATGTCTTGGGCGTGCTTGTGGTTCGGGCTCCACACACCCAGCACGTCCGCGTCCCGCACGCTCTGGAACGCGAGCAGATGAAACCGAGCATTGAACCCGCTGCCGACGAATCCGATTCCCAGCCGCTTGTCAGTCATGACGCTCCCCCCGTCCCTCGTCCCCCATCCCGTTAGTACGTCACGCCGAGCTTGGCGAGCGCCTCCGGGGGACAGCCCTTCCACTCGGAGACGAACGTGTTGCCGATATAGCCCAGATCCTGCACGCCGATGCGACTGGAGAAGAAGCCCGAGGCGGTGAGGTCGCGGAACCGGTTGAAAAAGGCCACGCCCGCCGCGTGCTCGGGCTTCGCCTTGGCCGGCCACGCCACGGCATCCAGCACGGCGCTACGCTCCGCCGTCGTGCAGGCGACGAAGGTCTTGCCGAAGCGGTCGGCGCACTCGTGGTCGAGCCAGGCGAGCCCGCCCTGCACAGGGGTTTGCAGATCCGCGTCGTCGCCGAGCATGAAGTCCATGAACTCCGGCACGCCGGCCTCGGTGGCGCTCCCCGAGCGCTCATCCTTGGGAATGATCAGGTCCACGAGCAGGCGTACCGTGTCCCACTCGTGGGCGGTGAACTGCTTCGGCTCGTACGGGGTGCCGCGGGCGAGCGCCTCACGCGCCCGGGCCGATGCCTCGCGCACCGACTCGGCCGTCCACGGGAACGCGGCCGCCAGGGGCGCTGCAGCAATCAGGCTGACGACCTCGCGTCGATTCATGTCAGCCACACCACACCTCGTCTCTCGGGACCGGATCGGCGCCGGAGCGGGCAGTCCCTCCGGCTCGGGACGCCTGACAGCAGCCCCACCACGCCCCTTGCGTCTTCGCCTTCGGGACTGCCCGCTCAGCGCCTTGGGCGCGGTCTCGCGGCGAGTACGGGGCCGAGGGGCGCCCCCGGAGGCGAAGACGCGAGGGGTGGACGGGTGTGGTTGTCAGGCGTCCAGAGCCGAAGGGGGCGCCCCTCGGCCCCGGACGTTCGAAGGTTTTCACAGCGCGCCCTTTCTCATCTGATCGGTGATGTACTCGCTGGTGCGCATCGACAGGGCGAGGATGGTCCACGTGGGATTCTTATCCGCCTGCGACACGAAGGGCCCGCCGTCGGCGACGAACAGGTTCTTGCAGTCGTGCGCCTGGCACCAGCGGTTCGTCACGGAGGTCTTCGGGTCGTCCCCCATGCGGGCCCCGCCCAGCTCATGGATGATGGTGCCGCCTGCGGCGATGCCGTACCCCTGCGCGGAGGTCGGCATCGGCGAGAACACCTGGCCCCCCAGCTCGGCGATGAGCGCCCGGAAGGTCTCCTGCATGTGCTTCACTTGCTTGTATTCGTAATCCGCCCATCTCCAGTGGAACTTGAGCACCGGGATGCCCCAGCGGTCCAGCGTGCCCGGGTCGATCTCGCAGTAGCTGTCGTCGTTGGGGATCATCTCGCCGCGGCCCGAGAAGCCGATCGTGGCGCCGTAGTAGCGGCGGTAGTCGTCTTTGAGCTGCTTGCCGTAGCCGCCGCCCGAGGGGTAGCGCTGAATCCCGCCCAAGAAGCCGTAGGACGGCACCTGGGTGCCGCCCCACACCTCGATGTGGTAGCCGCGCGGGAAGTCGAGCTTCGCGTTGTCGAGCCACCACGGCATGTACAGGTGCATGCCTCCCACGCCGTCGTGGTTGTGCGGGACGTGGTCCATCATCTTCGGGATGAACCCGCCGACGTCCGTGCCGGTCGTATCGGTGATGTACTTGCCGACGGTGCCGCTCGAGTTCGCCAGGCCGTTGGGGAACGGGGACGACTTGGAGTTGAGCAGCAGGCGGGCGGTCTCCAGGGCGCTCGCGGCCAGGACCACCACTTTGGCCCGGACTCGGGCGTCCGCCCCGGTGGTCTTGTCGACGTACGCGACGCCGGTGGCGCGACCGCTCGAATCCACCAGCACCTCGCGCGCCATCGCGTTCGTGACGAGGGTGAGCCTCCCCGTAGCGAGCGCGGGCGCAATCAGGACGTTGGTGGCGGTGAAGTTCGCGTTGACCCGGCAGCCGCGGTTGCATTGGCCGCAGTAGTGGCACGCCGCCCGTCCGTTCAGCGGCCGCGTGAGGATCGAGAGGCGTGCCGGAATGCAGGTGACGTGCAGGCGGTCGGCCGCCTGCTTGACGAGCAGCTCGTGGCAGCGGGGGCGTGGCGGCGGCAGGAACACCCCGTTCGGCTCGTTGGGGAGGCTCTCCTTGCTGCCGAAGATCCCAATCAGCCGATCGATCTTGTCGTAGTAGGGCGCGACGTCTTCGTAGGAAATCGGCCAGTCGTCGCCGAGGCCGTCCCGGCTCTTGCGCTTGAAGTCGTACGGCCCGAAGCGGAGGGAAATGCGGCCCCAGTGGTTGGTCCGGCCGCCGACCATGCGGGCCCGCCACCAGGCGAACTCGGTGCCCGGCGCCCGCGTGTACGGCTCCCCGGGGATTTCCCACCCGCCGATGCAGGCGTCGAACTCGCCGAAGGGTCGGTTCGTCGTGGCTTTCCCGCGGCGCGGCGACTCGTACGGCCAGGTCAGCATCGCCGAGTCCTTCGCATTGTCCCAGGGCCCGCCGGCCTCGAGCACCACCACCTCGGCCCCGGCCTTCGTGAGCATGTAGGCCGCCATGCCGCCGCCGGCCCCCGAGCCGACGATGCACACGTCGTAGACCTTCGCTTGCCGGTACACCGTCATGCGCGAACCTGCCTGGTTAGA
>Ga0209237_1001885_pt1 | contig 12431 bp, 14 predicted proteins | sample GraSoi013_1_40cm_2_FD_185820 | JGI IMG/M metagenome (GOLD analysis project Ga0209237, IMG submission 185820) | Grasslands soil microbial communities from the Angelo Coastal Reserve, California, USA - Sample 10_02_2013_1_40cm (SPAdes) (version 2) | ecosystem: Environmental > Terrestrial > Soil >... | reverse complement strand
CAGCTCAACCGAGCCCGCTGCCCCCGGATGCACATCCAGCACGTCAAACACTGGCAGTTGCGATCACACCGATGTCGCGACACAGACCTCAGGGCCTGGCATCTTTCCATAGGACGAAGACCCAGGCCTCCTCCTTTTTTCCTCAGCGTGTTGTATGGTAGAAGTCTATCCAAGGGATAGGATGAAATGACTCCGCGACTCGTGAGACCGTCCGCTGACCTAGTCTCAGGCGATTCGCCTCAAGACCGTCAGAATCCAGACCTGCCATCTATCTCTCTCCCTCACTCTTCGAACATCGACTGACATAGGTAGACTATGCCCAGTCATTCTACAAGACTTCAAGAGCTGGACGAAAATCGGCGTAACTATCGCATATCTCTCTGAGAGCGATGTGCATAAATCAGCCAAGCATTCTCAACACTATCAGAATGCAGTCGATAACCAATCCCCAAGCGGGAACCGCCGCCCCCGACTTTACTACGCAGAACACTACAGGCAAGACTGTTCATCTCCAGGATTTTCGGGGCAAGAAGCTCGTCCTCTACTTCTACCCCAAGGATGATACTCCGGGCTGCACGGTCGAATCCTGCGGGCTCCGAGACCAATACCAGAAGATCCGTGAACTTGGCGCTGAGGTGTTAGGAGTAAGCGTGGACAGCGTCGAGTCGCATCAAAAGTTCACTGAGAAATTTCACTTGCCATTCCAATTACTAGCCGACACGGATAAGAGCATCACGAAAGCCTACGGCGTTCTCAACGACAAGTCGAACATGGCCCGGCGAGTCACATTTCTGATCGACGAACACGGCAAGATTCTCAAAACATTCCAGACAGTGAAGCCCGACCAGCACCCGCAAGAGATCTTGGACGCGCTGAAAGGCAAGCTCTGACAATCATCACTTCAATTCTCCGACAGCATCGGTGTCTGACCTAGCCAAAGCTATCTATCAGACAAGAACCGCACTTAGACCCAGTGACACTTTACGGTTAGAGTCGGGGTCCACGTCTCCATCGCAAAATCCTTCGACAATGCAATAGACACAGCGGTCGCGGAGAAATGTGATACCTTCCAGGTCTTCACGAGGAATCCTCGGGGCTGGAAGTTCAGCAATCTCGATCCCGAAGAAGTGAAGAGCTTCCGAGAGAAACTCGAAAAGAGCAGCCTCGGACCAGTAGTCGATCACATGCCGTACCTCCCTAATCTCTCATGTCCCGAGGACGAGCTGTACAAGAAATCGGTGGACACTCTCGTCGCTGAAGTGGACCGGTGTGTAGAACTGGGAATCCCGTACCTAGTCACACACCTGGGCAGCCATTTGGGAATGGGAAGAGAGATCGGACTCAAGAGAATCAGCAACGCCCTCAACCAAGCTACCAAGCACGCAAAGGGAGAGTTCCAGATCTGTCTGGAAAATATGGCGGGCACGAGTAACAGTATGGGTTCAAAGTTCGAGGAGGTCCGTGAGATATTTGACAGTGTCAAGCAGAAAGAACGGGTTGCAATCTGTCTCGACACCTGTCATGCATACGCCGCCGGTTACGACCTCCACGTAGAAAAGGCGGTCGACAGGACCCTTACAAAGTTCGACGACATTGTCGGTTTCGAAAATCTAAAGGTCGTCCATCTGAACGATTCTGAAGATGGACTCGGCTCGGGCCACGACCGGCACCAGCATATCGGATTGGGTTACATCGGAACGACAGGCTTCAAAGCAATACTCCACCATGAGGCCATTAGGGACCAGCCGCTCATACTCGAAACCCCGATCGACGAGAGACGAGGAAACGCGGGAAATCTAGAAGCCGTCCGAAAGCTGGCAAGATAATTGCAAGTAAGTGTCAATGCACACTCACCTCGTGAGCTGCACAGGATAATTCGAGACGCAGCCCACGCGATTGAGAAAGCAAGAAAGGAAGACCCCACGGCTCTACAAGAGATCAGCGACTCGACGGACGGCGACCCGTTCCGCGTCCTCATAGCAACCATACTATCACACCGGACAAAGGATCCCGTCACCGCGCTAGCATCCTCACGCCTCTTCGCCAAGTATCCCCGCCCCACCCAACTCGCCCAAGCAGATCCAAGGACCATTGCTCGACTCATCAAACCAGTAGGATTTTACAACACCAAGGCTAGGACGGTTAAGCGGGTGGCCAGGATCATCCTGAAGGAATACAAAGGTAAAGTCCCGGATGAGATGGAAGAGTTGCTGAAGCTTCCGTCTGTGGGCCGGAAAACAGCAAACTGCGTGTTGGTCTACGGTTTCAAAAGGCCCGCGATTCCCGTCGACACTCATGTGCACAGGATCTTCAACCGTCTAGGCGTAGTCAAGACAAAGACTCCCGAAGAGACAGAGGAAGAGCTGACCAAGATAGTGGACCGGAAAGACTGGCTCCCTCTCAACGAGGTGTTCGTCAAGTTCGGCCAGCTGATCTGCAAGCCTATTGGACCGAAATGTTCAGTCTGCCCGCTCAATGATAGATGCGAGTGGTATCGAGAGAACTACCGAGACAAGAACTAGACATGTTTCGTAGTACCGATAGCCGTCCTGATCTTCCTACCGATCTCGTCGAGTTCTACTCGGTGCGTCTGTTTGCGATTCGGGAATCCGCTCATCATTTCATGGTTAAACCGTGGTATAACGTGAACGTGCATGTGGAAGATTTCCTGTGAAGCGGCCCTACCATTCGACTGCCCTACACTGATCCCGTCAGCAGCCGAGGCTTTCTGAACACCTTTCATGACCTTAGAAACTGACGCGAAGACGCGTCCTGCTTCCTCGCTTGGCATTTCCAACATGTTAAGGGATTCTTACACAGGGACGCTATGAGACGACATCGTCAGCGTGGACCCCTCCAACTCCCAAATCCTTCCAGTGCGGTCAAGGATCGTGGCCTCCTTCGAGTCAGCCTCGTTTCACTGGGACTCGCTGTCACGTTCCTCATTGTCCATACTTTTCTCGGAGTCTCGGCGGCTCTCGCTACTCTCCTGCCCGCGTTCCTGATTCTGGTGTATGAATCGTCCCGATCCACCGAAGTCCGCGACGTCCTAGGCAGAATCGACTGGCAGATCTTCTTCTTCTTCGGAGGCCTCTTCATACTAGTCGCAGGCTTCGCCAAGACAGGACTACTAGTCCAGCTAGGAGGCTGGATGGTCCAGGAGTCAGGCGGAAACATGGCCCTAGCCGTCACACTCGTCCTCTGGGCCACTGCACTGATCAGTCAGATAGTCGACAACGTGCCCTTAGTGACGGTGTTCATCCCGGTCATCGGGGCCATGAGCACTTTTCAGGGAGTGTCCATAGCACCCTTGGCTTGGGCCCTCGCGGTCGGCACCGGCATCGGCGGAATGGCTACGCCTATAGGGACCGCGTCCAACATGGTCGCGCTGAACATTCTCAATAAGGAGAAGAAGAGGCTCAGCTTCTCCAGGTTCGCGAAGAGGTCTGTCCCGCTGACAATAGTAGATCTGCTGATCGCAAACGCAATTCTTCTCCTAAGACTCTGATCTAACGATCCGTCAAGACCCGTAGCTTAGTCGATGGATCGCCGTGAGCAACGCTTAACAGAATGGTGAGGTCTATGCTCAGCTTGCTGGTTGACATGTCCAGGATAGTTGAGATAGTAAGCCTCCTTGGAGCTGTGATTGGAACTCTGATTGCTTCAGGAGCACTCTCTCAACTAGTCCAGATCACTATTTGCTGCCCTCAGTCCTTCTTCGCTTCCTGGCCCTCTCCTCAAGACATCGGACAGTTATTCTTCGGCATCATTCTGATTATGGTCTCAGTATTCTTCCTAGCCCGAGAAAGAATGGGTCGTAGAGGATCCGCTTCGTTGAAACTAGCCGTATAGTCCCTTGGGTTCTCGATCCTGTCTCGGGGCTTGCGTTTGTCGCTTGATTAGGGTCTGCGGGACCTTTATTCGCGGAATCATCTGCGCATTCACAACATAGAGCGGCTCGCCGTCGGGACCATACTTGTCCGTCCTCAGAATGCCTGTTATCTCTAGTTTCGCCCGTAACACACTCCCGTCAGAGAGTTCGTATACGTTCCATTTCTCGACTCCGACACGTTCAAAGTCGACGTGTGTCGTGTTGACGCTACTCGGGTCGAGCGTTGTTGGGGGAGGGTTTGTCGGCGTGCTCTTGAGTGTTTTTGGAGCGATGGTTGTAAAGAGGTTCTGGGACGACCAGGCGTAGACAGGCTGACCAGTCGGGTCGTAGTCTGTGCCGCGGAAGATCTTGGTGATGATTAGTCGGCCGAAGAGTGAGGTTCCATCCTCAAGCTTGTACTTCACCCAAGGCTCGTCCTTCATCGAGAACTCTACAGGATCAGCCTTCGTCAGGTCAACCTGAGCTTGCGCCACGAATCTTCGCTAGTTGGAATGACGCGTGAGAGGTATATACTTTGACGGGCTGACCGTCCGACCCGCTGCCTCGCCGAGGCACAGTACTCTTTTCTATTGGATTCTGAACACTTGGAATCTCCCTATCAGCTTCTACAGGAACTGGACAAGGTTTGAGCGATCTGTTTCGCCGCGTCAAGGGCTTCTTCGTACCCGGAGAGAAGGATGCGTTTCTCCGGATCCAAGAGCTAGCTGGTCTGGGAGAAGAATCACTCGAACTTCTAGTGAAGATTCTTTCAAGCTCAGGCAATGGCACGAGCAGTAGTTCGCACAACGGCCTGCACGATATTGAGATCTGTACCGAGAGGATCAACATTCTGGAGAAGATGGGGGACACGATTACACAGTCTTTTGAGGAGTTGCTGGGACGCGGATCGATCACGGCCTCGATCGAGTACGACTTCGGCCGGCTCGCCGACAATGTAGACAGCATCCTGGACCGGGCTCATGCTCTGTCCCGACAGCTACGACGAGTTACACGGCGACCGTTGCGTGAGGCGAAAGAGTTCGACACGGCGAATCGTAAGGAAATGATCCACTTGGTCCAGATTGGTCTAACTCAGCTTAGAGCCTTCAGGAAGCTACTGACGATCGCTGGGACAAACCGCAACCAGGCGATCGAACTTGCACGAGAGATCGAACGACTAGAGGAGCAGGGAGATGATGTGAAAGATGCGATGCTCGACGAGCTCTACGGGTCCTGGGAGAAGCTGGACTACGCCTCCTTCCACAACTATCTAGAAACGACGATCGAAGCGGACGACATTCTAGACCTCTGCGAAGACGCATCGGACCTAGTTATCACGGTTATGAAAGCCCTAGGCGCCTAACCACGCAATGATCCTCACACTAGACATAGTCTCACTAGTACTGGCGGGGCTCCTCGGCATGGCGGTGGGAGGGAACAATCTCTCCGCCTGTTGTGGACCGCTCATCGGGAGCGGAATGGTCAGCAGACGTACAGGCATCCTGATTGCTATCGCAGGCTATATCCTCGGTCTCGCGTTGGAGGGACCGAAACTCTTCCGGGTCAGAGAAATATTCTTGCCAATCGACACTGCGACCGGAACATTCTCGATCCTACTAGCTTCACTCATAGTCTTCCTAGGAGGCGAACTCTCCCAGATCCCACTGTCTCTCTCTAAAGCGCTCACAGGAGCTATCCTCGGAGTAAGCATAGCCCTCGGCACCTTCAATAGCTCGGGATACCTCATCCTTATCCTAGCCTTCTGGTTTCTCGTCCCACTCATCGCAACCGCGCTAGGGATACTTCTGATAGGACTGGACGATCGGCTTAGCCCCAGAAACCTCTGGCTGAAACTATCACTACTCAAGACGGGCTTGCTACTCGTCTCTTTCCTCTCAGCCTACGTCCTAGGCAGCAATACACTCGGACTCATCGCAGGAGTCATCTATGACCAGACACTCTACGCAACAGTCGCAGTAGGGCTGGGCGCTGCCCTCGGCACATTCGTCCTGGGACGGGGCGCTCTGCGAAGACTGACGGAGGGCATCTTCAGCCTCCGCTATCCGAACGCTTTCTTTTCTCAGCTAATAGGATCCGCGACGGTTGAGTTGGCGAACCAGTTAGGAGTGCCCCTATCGATCACCGAGACTGTTTCCTCTGGAATCATCGGATCGGGGCTGGCGCGACGGATGAGAATGATGAATGCTAGAAACGTCTTCCTCATCATATCCAGCTGGATAATCTCTCCAATAGCAGGCTTCCTCCTCGCCTTCACACTCACAAAGCTCCTATGACGGAAAAGTGCTTCCCTGCTAGACCCCCGGTCCAATGGAAGCCCGCTGCCTCGATCCCCCCCTTGACATAGAGCAAACCTGTCGTTTGGCTAACAAGTTTGCCCGTAAACCTGTCACCTGACCTGTCCGAGCGAAAATTCGAGACCGAACGTTGTTGTGATATCAAGAAAAGATTTTGCTGGAAGGTTACTACCGCGTCGCCAACTATTAGGCCCCTTGTATCTTTGCCAACGAGCTAGTGACCGCCCTCCTCCGTAAACCCTACCCTAGTTCAGCTTAACAACGCCAGCCCATACTACAAGAAAAATCATGAGATCGTCTTTTCTGATGTTCACGGTTTCTACTTGGAGCCAGATATCTGCCTCAATTCTCGTAGTTTCTGCAGTTGCAGTTTACGTAGTCAGTCTGCTGTTACGGTCGGATTTATCGCAGATATTCGCAGCGGTAGCGTTAGCATCGGTCAGCCTCTACTTCCTAGTCATTCTTGTTTTAGTCATCGCTAGTATATGCGTGATTATTGTTCGAAGACTTGCGTCACGTGGAACTAAAGTAGATTCAAACGTGAAAACACGGTTGTTGCGAATCGGTACCAACCTCCGCGTTCGAATGGGAGTGAATGAGGACATCAAGTTCGTGGTCGGAAAGAACTTCAGTTCGGCCTACCTGCGCAGGTCCAAACTGGTATGTGGGGACAAGCTCCTGATGGATGCCTCCGATGAAGAAATCGAGGGAGTCGTGGGTCACGAATTGGCGCACTTGTTACTGAAACACGGACGCAAGATGACTACATTGAGGGAGGCTGTCATTGTCATAGCATTTGCATTCCTGGTTTCGATTGCCTTTCCACAGGCCTTCGTTCTCTTGGGAACATTCCTTGCTAGTTCTATGCTATTTGCAGTACCCTTGAGCTGGCGCCTGGAATATCGAGCGGACCATGAGGCTTCGAAACGTCTAGGTCTCGAGACTATGATAAAGAGTCTCGAATCCCTACGGGGCAAGGTTTTCGAAGGAATGTCCACCACTCATCCTTCCCTAACAAAGAGAATCAGTACGCTGAAACAACTCAACGTCGAAAATCAGCGTTAATAGGGAAAGACCCGAAGAAAAGTTGGAAAGTCACACTTCACATATTTCGCTATTCGCAACCTCCTAGGGCAGTGCTTAGGTTCTACGCTAAGGAGATCATTCCTCGTGCAAACTCGACGGCTTTCGACAAATCCAATACTGCGACATTGGTCTGAAGAGATGTCATAAGGTTCAGAATCCGAACAGGAACCGAGGCCACAGTTGTTCCGAACAGTTCCTCCAATGGAAAATCGCGAAAATGATTGATTACTGCCAATTCGTTAAGAATCCATTCTTGCCGAGTATCCCATCGGAGAGATTTGACGGGCTGGTCAAGTCGAACTAGATAGTATGAACGTCCGTCTGTCCCAGTTAGTTTGCGCATGATCGTTGCGGATGGCAGTTGTGGAGGGTTGGGGGTCCCATCTTCATCTATCCTCAGACGTACTCTTACACCCTGCAAGGCTGGCCCTAATTTTGTCTCAGTCATGCCCCTGTTCCCGGCAGAACGGGTCTCCAAGGCCCGCCGATAAAGACCGAGGGGCTGCTAACTCTCACTTCTATCCCCGTGCCGCCAAGAACGTCACCAATGTACATTTCTCCTCCATAAGGCACTCTGACATCTCTTACCCACTGAGCTGTGTTCCAAGGAGGCAAGTTCAAAGCTTCTCGTATTTCCCCCGGGGCTCGAGCCTGTGTATTCGTTAGACGTTGCAAACGGTGATGGATAACCAGGATATGATCCGTACTGGCAGCCTGTCCAGCCCAAAGAACAAGCGTTGAAGTCAGGCCGCTCAACGTTCCCGAAGAAACGCGAGGTATCAACAAGACCTTCTGCTCCAGGTCCTGTAGTCGCTATCGGACCTGGATTCCCAGAACCTCCTACGGGTGAAGTTGGCTCCGGGGGCGGGGTGCAGACGGCGGGGTCTTCCTCGCAGGTGGCTGCACCTCCTCCAAGAATCCCAATGTCACCAGTCAGTAGGAATGGGATGGCTGGCAGCAATTCCGGGGGCTGCGATGCCGACTGTCGCGACTATAACAACAGCGACGACTGTAATAATTATCGCAGCCTTTGCCCAGTCTGGCAGACCATTCCAGCCATTCGCAACCGCACCTCCGAAATTCTCAAGACATCCCAGCGCGCCTCCTAAGCTCAAACCACAGTCAGCCATTCCCATGGGATCAATGGAACTGGTGGGAGAATCTTGGACGTAGATGTAGGGGTTGAGACTCTCCGGATTCGACAGGTGACCTGCTAGCGGGTCTTCGCTGATGAACCTTCCAATACTTGGATCATACCAACGTTGATAGTCGTAGTACAAACCTGTCGTTTGGCTAACAGGTTTGCCCGTAAACCTGTAGGTTTCAGTCTATGCTGGTATGGTTTTGGCTTGAACCGAAGAGAAGGATACTTGGGCTTTCAATAAGCTTCCACATTGAGGCCCACGGTCTCCGCGATCTCCTTGAAATCCCGGTCCCTGGTGACTAGCACGTGAGAACCTTCGAGTGCGACGCCCGCGATCATTATGTCCACGTGGCTCTTCGCCCTGCCTAGACGCAACAGTTCGGCTCGAATCTCAGCCGCCTTGAGAGCCGCGGCTTCGTCAAAAGGTAGACTGGCGAACGGCGATGCTAGCGCCCGAAAAGCAGTAGCCTCAGTCCTAGACCCGGTGAAAAGCAGACCTGCAGAAATCTCGTATAGCACGGGAGTGCTCAGAAACTTTGCCTGGCCGCCATCGTCAATCTGTTTCGCTTTTGCCAGTGCAGCGGGATCCGACTGCAGAACATGAATTATGAAATTGGAGTCAACCGTGATGCCCAAGCTGTCACCGCTTCTGGACAATACGCGCTCTTTGAGCCCGTATATCCTCCCGCTTCATACGTGCAACCGTCTCAGCGAGCCGGTCGCCAGAACCACCATGGAGCAGACCTCTAAAATCCAAAAACGAAGGCTCGCTCGATCCCAGCACTCTGTTTACAACGTCCGAAAAGCTCTCCCCCGGCCTCTTAACCGCCTTCAACCTTGAATATGCGGAGTCCTCCAACGATATGGTCTTGGTACCCATGCATCTATGCATGTGTATACATGCACTTAACCATTATGCGCCACCAGAGTCGAGTACACGAGTCTGTGCGGTCACTTGACCTGTCCGAGCTAACAACATTCAACGACGGTCGATCTCAAGAACAGGTTTTGCCGGAGGATAGTCCTGAACCAGGAGACCGGACGCGTACCATACAAAATGTAGCTTTAGACAGAAGTTACTTTCAGAGACCTCCGAGGCGATTTTCGGAGCTAGCCGGACTCTAAGAATCGAACAATGTACCCTGGGTCTACTCAGAACTCTGTCAACATTAAGAGCGACCTCAGATACATTGACAAGAATGAGCTTTAGCCAGCCAGGACCCGGAAGTAGATGGTTTGCACGATGACTGGCATGCTCGGCCCCTTGGGCACGCCAGGGGTACGACATGATCGTATTGTCTCGACCCCAGAGAGGCTCTGCCCGATGTGTAAGAGGGTCCAACGGCTCTCTGGTGAAGAGAGGTGCGCGATACACGTCAAGGCTACAACGTTGGCGGCCCATCACAAAGAGTTTGACACTAAACAGATCTCCGGGTCCAGCCCCCCAGGAGTCTTCGTAGGCAGATTCGGCTACCCGAAGGTCTTCGTTGGACCAATGGTCCCACCGATTTCCGGCGATACTGAGATACTGGATACTCCAGAATGGTGGATGGGTAAGGGATTCGACGAGATTGTAGACTTCCGGTATAGTCTGCTTCGAGGCTACAGCAAAGCCAACGTCTTTGATGCTCGCAAGGGAGGGAGATTGATCGAGACGCTGCAGGAGGTTGCAATGATGACAAAGCCGGTCGACACTGAACTAGTTCTTACTCGACTGCCTCGAAAGATCCTAGATCTGCGAGAAGACTCTCAACCCTTTGGCCCCATAGCACCTCTGGAGTCTTTTCAAGCGGGCAATTCCTCGGTTGATGATAGAATCGAAAAAGCATTTTACGATGGCGATCTGGTCGCAGACGACGCGGTTCTGCAACTCTACAGAAACGGTGTCCTAGTAACGCGGATTCAGAGAGCTTTCAGCCTAGGCATGTTCGGCGAAAACAAGAGACGAAAACTCGTCCCGACACGATGGAGTATAACCGCAGTTGACAGCAATCTCAGCCTCAGACTAATGGCGCGAGTCAGACAGCATCCACTCATCGACGAGTACCGAGTCTACAAGTACACCTACCTTGACAACACCTACGTTGGCATTCTAACTCCAGAGAGCTGGAGGTTCGAATGGATCGAGGCCTGGTTCGAACCTGAACTGCTTGCAACTAGCTTCCCAGACGTAAACATGGCCACGGATGTCGAGAATAGCAATTATGTCTCCCCAGACGGACATCGACCAGTCATGCTAGGAGACTCAGAAGGATTTCGCAACAGAAAGACCTACGCAAAGCCAGGCGGCTGCTACTACTCAGCAAGACTAGCGGTTTCTGAATATCTCGACGCGATAGGAAGACAAGCCGGAGCAATAATGCTGAGAGAGATTCATCCGGGCTACATAATGCCAGTTGGCGTCTGGAACGTCAGAGAGAGCCTCCGCGCACTCTTCAAGACAAGATTCGAACAATTCGACTCCATGGACGGCGCGCTGAACTATGCCAGCAGGATATTTGAGATACCAAAACGCGGCTGGATTGAGAACTCAGCTCTACTCCAGAAGGCATACTTTCAGAGAAAGATCAGCGAGTACAACTAGGCACGACGGAATTGGACCTTGGCAACGGACAAGACGACAGACCTCTCCCAGAACGCTCGCTAGACCTGTGAACTCTCCACACAACACTAAGCACATGAACGGGAGGAACCTAGGCTGAGTTAGATGTTGCCTATTCGCCTCTGAGCCGATTATCTTATAACGTCGGGGAACTCGCTCAGCAAAAGAGTAGTTCTTCATTCCCGAGCTCGAAGAATCCCTCGCTTCCGCGGGGGATTGACCGCGACCCGAATCAGAGGGGAAACAGATAATGGAACCAATCGTGTATGGATTTACCTTCGAAAAGAAACCCTATTCTCACCCTTGGTTCCTCACCGATGAGAAAACGATTCTTCGAGTCTCCCCCTCATTGGAGCTGGTCCAGAGTTGAGATTATTCGATCAGGCTTCAATTGTCAAGCCAAGACTTCTTCTTCTCTGTACGGTAATACTCCTCACTAGTCCCCTGACCTATCAGCTTCTCATGGGAACTTCCAATCTTTCTATGGCCAGTTTCGCCAACATTCAATCAATCCCAATGACAGCCAAAACCCTCACTGTGCCTGCGAACAATTTTTCGGTCATATCGGGCAGCATTAGCGGGCTCGCTGACAGCTCGATTTACACTAACGTTGATCGGGTAAGAGCAGCGATGACATCTCCTGTCCCAGGAGTTGTATCAGCCAGTTACTACTTCAAGATCCTCGGCAGTTCACCGACGGTTCTGCCTGACTCGGACGGTGTCACACGGCAAGGCGTCGTTTTCTGGGTAAACATGCACAACGCGTGCAATCTCTACTTTCTCTTCTGGAGAACGGACAGCACTAAACCAGCGGGAACAACGGTGGTTGGGGCGAAGGTCCAAGTGAACTCCAACATAACAAGCTTAGACGTCAACCACTCCGACCTGATAGCCTGCGCCGGGGTTGGCTACTCGACCATTTCCCAACCAGATGGAACACCAGCAGAGATCTCCTCTAACATCAACATAATGGATGGGAATTGGCACAACTTCACAGTCGTCAAACTTGGCCCAGAAAGATGGCGGCTCTATACTGACAGCGTGCTCGCTTTTGAAGCCTACGATCCATCCAACAATTTCCCCATAGACAGTAACCTCTGGGGATTGCGTCTCGACAATGTTCAGATCCAGCTCTACTACCAGCTTACGATTAGTACTTCACAGCTGTTTTCAACATCGTTCACTGCGCAGCCACCTTCTGGACAGACAGGCCAGTCGATTTCTTTCTCAGCTTCGACCATTGGCGGGTCCCCTCCTTACGCTTACTCTTGGAACTTCGGCGACGGGTCAACCGGAACAGGCTCCTCGGTAACTCACGCGTATTCATCCGCGGGATCGTACACGGTCACGCTCAGCATCAAAGACGGCGGCTCTCCACAACAGACCGCTACATCCCAGCAGACCATCTCTGTG
>Ga0209237_1001882_pt1 | contig 12438 bp, 10 predicted proteins | sample GraSoi013_1_40cm_2_FD_185820 | JGI IMG/M metagenome (GOLD analysis project Ga0209237, IMG submission 185820) | Grasslands soil microbial communities from the Angelo Coastal Reserve, California, USA - Sample 10_02_2013_1_40cm (SPAdes) (version 2) | ecosystem: Environmental > Terrestrial > Soil >... | reverse complement strand
GCTTCGGCGTTCCCAACGTGCTGGAGCTCAACCCGCTCCCCGGAATCATCCCCGACCCGGCCATGAACTCCTGCTTCCCCAAGGCGGCGCGGGCCGCCGGCTTCACCTACGACGAGCTCATCCAGGATGTGGTGCACATCGCGTGGCGGCGCCTCACCGGCCAGCCAGTGGGGCTCGCGGCGACGCGCGCGCTCGCCCTGGAGGCGTCGGCGTGAAGGTCGTCATCCTGTACGACCCCGGGGCGGAAGACTGGACGCCTGAAGACGTTCGCAGCGTCATGAATGCCGTGAGCGAAATCGCGGTGATCTTCGACGCGATGGGCCACGATGTCCGGCGCCTCGGCGTCCGGCACGACATGCGCTGGCTCCAGATCTGCCGCTCGGCGGACCTGGTCTTCAACCTGTGCGAGGGCGTGCACGGCAAGAGCGAGTGGGAGGAGCGTGTCGTGGGGACGCTCGAGTTCGCCGGCGTCCCTTTCACCGGGTGCGGCCTCTGGACCCTCGCCGCCTGCCGCCGCAAGGCCGTCGCCAACGCGCTGCTCGCCCACGCGGGGCTCCCCATCCCGCGCTGGACGCTCGCCCAGGGGAAGATCGACGACGACTTCCCCCTCCCCGCGATCGTGAAACCGGCGGCGGAGGACGCGAGCGCCGGCATCGACCGGGGCTCGGTCGTGACCGACCGCCGGGGATTGCGGGCCCGGACGGCGGCCATGACCGAGCAGTTCGACGAGGTGCTGGTGCAACAGTACGTCCCCGGGCGGGAGTTCAACGTCGGGTTCGTCGGAAACCGCACGCTCGCCATCGCCGAAATCGACTTCGCCGGCATGCCGGAGGGTGCGTGGCCGATCCTCACCCACGCCGCCAAGTGGGACCGCGGGTCCCCGGAAGACCTGGGCAGCGTCCCCGTGTGCCCGGCGAACGTCCCGCAGCGACTGGCGGGAGCGCTCACCCGGACGGCCGAGTCGGCCTGGCGCGTGATGCAGGGCACGGGGTACGGCCGGGTGGACCTGCGCGTGGACGAGCAGGGCCAGCCCTGGGTGCTCGACGTGAACCCGAATCCCGACCTCAACGACGACGCCGGCCTGTCGCGCATGGCGCAGGCGGCCGGCTGGGATTATGCGGAGCTGGTCCGCCGGATTGCCGAGGTGGCGCTCCGCGAGGCGCAGGGCGCCAAGGCGGCGCGTGAGCTGCTCGCTCCGTCCCGTCGAACCCGCGCACCGCGCACGGCTTGAGCGGCTGACGCGCGCGGCCGGCCTCTTCCGCGAGGACGAGGTGGCGATCGCCGTCGAGCTGCTGGACGACTCGCTCGCCGGCGACCCCGACTACCGCTTCCTCGGTGCCTACGAGGGTGACGAGCTCGTCGGCTACGCCTGCTGGGGCCCCGCGCCCGGGACGGCCGGCACCTACGACCTCTACTGGCTCGTCGTGGATCCGGCGCGGCAGTGCAGCGGGGTGGGCACCCGGCTGGTCGAGGCGGTTGAGCATCGGCTGATCAGCGACGGCGGCCGGCTCGTGGTCGTGGAGACATCCTCCCTGCCGGAGTACGCATCGACGCGCGCGTTCTACGAGCGGCGCGGCTACACCAGGGGCGCCACCGTGCCGGGCTACTACGCGCCCGACGACGACCTGGTGATCTATTTCAAGGATCTGGCGAATGGAGTCCTGGCAAGAGCTCCTGCGTAAGCGGAGCATCGCCTCCCTGGAGGCGCTCGTCGCCAGATTCGGCGCCGAGCACTTCCCGGACCTCGGGCGGCTGCGGCAGGCCGCCGCGAATTTCGAGTTCCGCATCTCACCGGCGATGGTCGACCTGATCAAGTCGCCGGGCGATCCCATCTGGCGCCAATACGTGCCCGACCTCCAGGAGCTCGACGTGCGCGATGGGATCGTGGACTCGCTCGCCGAAGACGCCCACTCGCCCGTCCCGAACATCTCGCACCGCTACCCCGACCGTGCCCTGTTTCTCGTATCGCCCGTGTGCGCGTCGTACTGCCGCTTCTGCACGCGGCGCCGCAAGGTCGGCGACCCCGAGAAGATCTCCCTGTCGGAGCTCGAGTCCGCGTTCCGCTACCTCGAGGAGCACACGGAGATCCGCGATGTCATCATGTCGGGCGGCGACCCGCTGCTCCTCTCCGACCGCCGCCTCGACGAGCTGTGCCGGCGACTGCGGGCGATCCCGCACCTCGAGATCCTCCGCATCGGCAGCCGCGTGCCCTGTCACCTCCCCGAGCGGATCACGCCCGAGCTGTGCGCGATCCTGAAGCGGTACCATCCGCTCTACATCAACACTCACTTCAATCACCCGGACGAGCTCACCCCGTCCGCGGTGCAGGGGCTGGGGCTCCTCGCCGACGCCGGAATCCCGCTCGGCTGCCAGACGGTGCTGCTCAAGGGCGTGAACGACGATCCGGACGTGATGAAGCGGCTGATGCAGAAGCTCCTCGCCGCCCGCGTCCGGCCCTACTACATCTACATGTGCGATCAGGTGGCGGGGGCGGAGCACTTCCGGACCACGGTTGAGAAGGGCCTCGAGATCATCAAGGCGCTGCGCGGCTGGACCTCGGGGCTCGCCGTGCCGCACTTCGTGATCGACGCGCCGGGGGGCGGGGGGAAGATCCCGCTCCTGCCCGAGTACGTGGAGTCGATCACGGACGAGGAGGTCGTGCTGCGCAACTATGCGGGCAATCGGTATGTGTACAAACAGCCGGCGGGGGAGCCGCTGCCGGTAGGGTAGGCGTGTGCGCGCTTCAGGCGGTCAGGTGCTCGATCGCGTCTCCTTTAGGTAGCGTTGTAGCACGGCGAGCCCGGCCCCGTCCACGCCCAGGAAGGGCTCCCCCGTCGTGACCGTTCGGATCGCCCGCACCAGCTCCTCTACCGGCCCTCCCTTTTCCACGAAGCCACGCGCGCCGGCCTCGAGCGCCTCGAGCAACTCCCACTCCTGCGAGAGCGCCGTGAGGACGATGACCTTCGCCCTGACACCGAGCGCGGTGAGCTGGCGCATCGCCCAGAGACCTCCCTTGCCGGGCATGGCCAGGTCCATCAACACGACGTCCGGTCGGGTCGCTGTGGCGCAGGTCACGGCTTCTTCTCCGGTCCCGACCTCGCCGACCACGACGAGATCCCGCTGCTTCCCCAGTAGCGCGCGCACGCCGGCTCGGAAGACGGCGTTATCGTCCACGAGCAGGATGCGGATCGCATTCCGCGGGTCGGGGCTGGGGCCGAAGTCCATCACGGACGCATCTCGTGTCACAGTCACGTGCAACGCCAAGGGCCGCAAGAAACGACTAATAACAAGATTCGCGGGGAAAGACAAGCACATCCCGCTCGCGATCTGTGGCGCGGGCGCCACGATGTGGGCCCGCGGGCCGCTGATCGAGTGGACGTGGACGTTCACGCGCCCTGAGCGGGTGCGCTCGGCCTACGGCAGCTGCCAGATCTCCACCCGGTTCCCCGTGAAGATGGGAATCAGCAGGCGGTTGCGCTTCGCGTCGTAGCCGATGTCAGCCGGGCTCGGCACGCCGGTGATCAGCTTCACTTCCTGTCCGGTTTCGTAGCTCGACACGGTCGAATCATTCCAGCTCGACACCAGGATCCTGCCGCCGACGATCTCCACCCCGTCGAACCCGCCCGGGCCCTTGGCGATCACACTCGGCGCCTTGTCCCCCGGCTTCCACGCGAGCACGGATCGCCCGCCGAATTCCACGATCACGAAACGCTTGCCCGCGGCGTCCAGCGCAATCCCGTTGGGGCGGCCGAGCGTGTCCCCCCGTACCGCCACGGTCACCGCGCGGTCCGGGCCGATGCGAAAGACGCGATCGGGTCCGGGGTGCAGCACGTTGCCCACGTCGTCGAACCGGATGCCGGTGTCGGTGATGTACAGCGCGCCGGTCGGGACGACCACGACGTCGTTCAGGAACACCGCGCCCAGCTTGCTCAAGCTGACGCTGTCGATCGGTGCGCCCGTCTTCGCGTTGAAGGCGCGGACCGCGTCGATGTCGGCCACCCACAGCGTGTCGCCTGCGAGTGCCAGGCCTTTCGGGGCGTTCAGGGCAATGCCGGTCCGCCCACCCTCGATGAACTTGAGATTCTCTACCGCGCCGTCCGGCTTCACGCGGCTGATGAAGCCGTTGTTGTCTTTCGCCGTCGGGCTGCCGTTGATGTTGGAGACGAAGTAGATGTCCTGCACCGTGTCGTGCAGCACGGACTCCGGCGTGAGGAACCCTTCCACCGCCATGATCTTCGTCGCCGCGGGCGCGGGCGGCGGCGGCGGTGGTGTCGCGGGGGCCGCGGGGGCCGCGGGCACGGCGGCCGTGGAGTCCGCCGGGGGCGCGGGAGGGCGCTTCTCGATCTGGCAGCCGCCCGCTGCGGCTATGCTCCACAGCGTGAACAGTCCCAGTCTCATGGCTCTCACTCCTGATTCGAGTTCTCCGCCAGCCGTTTGATGTGCTCGAGCACCCGCAGGTGGATCGTCCGCACGATCCAATCGGAATAGAGCTTCCAGTAGGGCTGCGGAGCCATCTCCACCTCGTACCAGGTGCGTCCCTCGAGGCGCGTGCGCCCGCGCGCGAGCGGGAGCAGCCGGAACTCGCCCCGGGTCGCTCGGAAGTACCCGTCCAGGTGCGGGGGGTTCACGTCGCGGTAGGGGCTCCACTCGCGCAGCGGCGGCGCCTGGGCCGTGATGTCGAACCGCAGCAGCCGGTTCTCCTCCCAGTCGGTGATCGGCTCGACGAAGCTCCCGGTGGTGAAATCGCAGTACCGGATGGCGCCCACTCCGGCGCCGTCGATGCGCGCGCGCAGCGGCGCGGCGACCCCGATCCGGAACAGCCGCTCGGTAGGCGGCGGCATGTCCGGGAAGGTGATCACGTTGCGCCACACCGTTTGGGGGCGCGCGTCGATGTCGAGAACCGTCAGGATTTCCTGGAGGGGCGGCGGCGTGCGCGGCTCCGCCAGCACCAGCAACGGAGCAAACAGCGCGGCGAGCCCGGCGTGCGACGGTGGCTCGGCGCCGCGCAGGGCAATCGCCCGGCCGAAGATCCCGCCCGCGACCCCGACCACGGCCGCGAGAGGGAACGCCAGCGCCAGGCAGAATGCCCCCTCCGCAGCGAAGAAGAACAGCGTCGCGGTGGCGAGCCCGAGCGCCATCAGCGCGACCTCGATCGTCTGTCCCACGGTGCGCGGGTGCCGGTAGTTGAAGACGTGGGCGCTGATGTACCCGATCGTGAACGGCGTGCCCAGGAACAGGCCGGCGGAGTAGCTCTTCTTGAAGTACACACCGAGCAGCACCGTGGGGATCGTGATCACGAGCGCCGCGGCCACGCCGAGGAGCCCGCTCTTCAGGCGGTCGCTCACGACGGGCGCGGGGGCGGTACGCCGCCACGCCGGCACGGGCACGCTCGGCAGCAGGCTGAGCCCGGCCATGAGCAGATAGTTCGCGACGGGGACGAAGAAGAGCAGCGCCCACCACGCCGATTTCCCGGCGTCCGCCGCCCGGCGCAGCGACATCCCGAAGCCGATCCACAGGAACGGCAGGGTCCACAGCGCGAGCCCGAGCATCGTCGCGCTCGGCAGCTTGCTGAGGGCCTGCTCCCGCAGCAGCGTGACGGAATTGACGTATTGCAGCGGAGTCCAGAAGCGGCCGGTGTACGCTCCGACGACCGCCGCGTCGACGGCGTACTTGAAGAGCATCAGACCGGCGCCGTTCAGGACGTAGGCGCGCCGGTCCACGGGATCGGAGAGGCCGAACCAGAGGCGGAGGCGCCCCCTCAAGACGCCTTCGCCTCCTCCACCTCCTTCTTCCTCGCCTCCGTGATCTTGTGTGCCACCTCGGGCGGGACTTCCTGGTACAGGTGGAACTTCTGCCGGTACGTGCCGCGGCCGTGGGTGATCGAGTGCAGGTTGGTGGCGTAGCGGTCGAGCTCGGCCTCGGGGACGAGCGCCTTCACCGTCGTCAGCCGCCCGGCCGGCTCAGTACCGAGGATCTGGCCCCGGCGGGCGGAGAGGTCGCCCATCACGGCGCCGAGGTATTCCTCCGGCGTCCACACCTCCACTTCCATGATCGGCTCGAGCAGCGTCGGCCTGGCGTTGGGCGTGACGTTCCGGAAGGCGAGGATGCCGGCCATCTTGAACGACTGCTCGTTCGAGTCCACGTCGTGGTAGGAGCCGTCGTACAGCTCCACCTTGAAGTCCACGACCGGGTAGCCCGCCACGGGGCCGCGCTGCGCCGCCTCGACGATCCCCTTCTCGACCGCCGGGATGTAGCTCCGCGGGATCACGCCGCCGACGATCTTGTCCTCGAACACGAACCCCGACCCCCGGGGCAGCGGCGCCACGCGGATCCAGCAGTCGCCGTACTGGCCTCGGCCGCCGGTCTGCTTCTTGTGCTTGCCCTGTCCTTCCGCCCGGCCCTTGAGGGTCTCCCGGTAAGCCACCTTGGGCTTCGTCACCAGGGCGTGGACGCCGTACTTGCGGGCCAACCGCCCCACGACGATCTCGAGATGGCGCTCCCCCAGCCCGCGAATCAGCGTCTGGCCCAGCTCGGCATTGTACTCGTGGTGGAAGGTGGGGTCTTCCTCTGAGAGCTTGTGCAGGCCCGTCGATAGCTTGTCCTCCTCCCCCCGCTGTTTCACCTCCACGGCCACGGTGATGATCGGCTCCGGGAACGGGATCTTGGGCAGCACGAAGGGAAACTCGCGGGTCGAGAGGGAGTCGTTGGTGTGCGTGTCGCGCAGCTTCGCCACGACCCCGATGTCTCCCGCATGCAGCTCGCCGATCTCGGACCGCTCCTTGCCGATGGCCACGCACAAATGGTTGAGCTTCTCCGCCGCCTCGCGCGGCGCGTTCCAGACCTCCTGGCCATTCTTCACGATCCCAGCGTACGTGCGGAAGTACGTCACGTCCCCCACGTGCGGCTCCGAGATGGTCTTGAAGACCTGCGCCACGAAGGGCTTGGCGTCGTCGACCTGCAGGGTGACGCGCTCGGCGCTGCCCCACTTCGCCCCCTCGACCGGCGGTCGCTCGTGCGGCGCGGGCATCAGCTCGACGAGCTTGGAGAGCAGCGCCCGCGTCCCGTAGGTGAGCTCCGCCGCGCCGCAGAACAGCGGGAACAGCTCGCCCCGCAGCATCCCCGCCTTCATCGCGGCGATCGCCTCGTCCCGCCCGATCTCCTCGCCGCCGAGGTAGCGCTCCAGCAGGGTGTCGTCCGTCTCGGCGATGCGCTCGATCAGCTCCTTCGAGTACTGCTCGAAGCGGGCCCGGTACTCGCCGGGGACGTCCACCTCCTCGTACTCGCCCGCCTTCGTGCCCTTCTTGTACAGATGGCACTTCTGCGAGAACAGATTGATGATGCCGTGGAACTCCTGCCCCTCGCCCACCGGGATCTCCACGGGAATGACCTTCGGCGTCAGCAGTTGCTTGATCTGGCGGTACACCTTCTCGAAGTCGGCATGCTCCTTGTCCATCAGGGACACGAAGAACATCCGCGGGACACCGCGTTGCTCGCCGTAGTCCCACACCTTCTCCGTCCCAACCTCGACTCCGCCCGTCGCCGACACCACGACCAGGGCGCCGTCCGCCGCCCAGACGCCGGCGAGCGCCTCGCCCGTGAAATCGAGATACCCGGGGGTGTCGATGAGGTTGACCTTCGTGTTCATCCACTCGGCGACGCCGAGGGCGAGGTTGATGGAATACTTGCGTTCGATCTCGTCGGGGGTGTAGTCGGTGAGGGCGGTCCCCTCCTTGACGGACCCGTGACGCTTGCTCGTGCCGGCCACGAACGCGAGGGCGTCGACCAACGAGGTCTTGCCGCTCGCGCCGTGGCCCACGACGGCCACGTTGCGAATCTCCGCTGTCTTGTACACGCGCATGGGCGCACTCAGCTCCGGGTGGGGGCGAGGAGAATATGAACCTCCCGGGGACGAGACGTCTAGGCAGACGCCAAGATGCCGAGACGCCAAGTGGATCTGAGATGCCAGGGTGGAGGCCGTTCCCCACACCTCAACTCTCACATCCACTCGGCGCCTCGGCGACTTGGCGTCTACCCGGTCGTCTCGGCGTCTACAGCCTCGGCTGCGTGACTCGCCCCCCTGGGAAGCCGAACCGTCGCCCCGGCCGCGACGGCCATGACGACGCCCGCGGCGAGAAACGCCCATGGCGGCGAGAGGCGGTCGTACGTGATCCCCACCAGCTCCGGGCCGGTCAGGCGGCCCAGCGCCGCCAGCGATTGCGCGGCGCCGAGCATCGCCCCCTGCTCGGTCGGATCGGCGAACACCGAGATCAGCCCCGTCGCCGCGGGGGAGACCACGCTGTTTCCGAACGCGAGCACGATCGTCCAGGCGTACAGCGCCGCCGCCGTGTCCAGATACGGCACGACGGCGACCGCCACGGCCATCGCGAACGTGCCGGCGATCACGAGCGCCCGATCGCCGACGCGCCGCGACAGCTTGGCGAAGAGATACCCCTGCACCACCGCCGCTGTGATCCCGACGAGCGTGAAGAACCAGCCGAGCTCCCTCTCGCGCCAGCCGAACCGCGCCGCCGCGTACAGCGGGAGCGCGACCGTGTACCCCGAAAAGGCGAGCGGGATCAAACCCCAGGCGATCATCAAGGGCGCCACCCGGGGGTGCGTGAGGGCCTCCACCAGCTGCCCGAAGTCGAACAGCTCTCGCGTCACGCGGTGCTCTTCCTTCAGGGATTCCGGGAGGATCGCGTAGGCGGAGCAGAAGTTGAGCAGGGACAGACCCGCCGCGACGAGCCCGGGCGCGAGGTGGCCGCCGTAGTGCGCGGCGAGCCCGCCCAACGCCGGCCCCACGATGAATCCCAGCCCGAACGCCGCCCCGACAATGCCCATCCCCTTGGAGCGCTCGGCGGGCGTCGTGATGTCGGCGACATAGGCCTGGGCGGCGGAGATATTGCCGCCCGCAAATCCGGACACGAGCCTGGCGACGAACAACACCACATACGAGCCCGCCAACGCGAACAGCACGTAACCCGCGGCGTTGATCACCATCGTGGTGAGCAGGATCGGCCGCCGCCCCACGCGGTCCGAGAGCCGGCCCAGCACCGCCGTCGCGAGAAACTGCATGCCGGAGTAGGCGCCGACCAGCGCACCGAACAACAGCCCCCGCGCGCCGAAGCTCTGCGCGTAGTAAGGCAGGATCGGCAGCACGATCCCGAACCCGACCAGGTCGATGAAGACCGTGAAGAAGATGACGCCGAGGCGGGCGCGGGTGGCGGGCATAAGGGCTACAATTTAAGCCGCCCCACACAGGAGCGCCCCGATGACCACCTGGCACCGCCTCGGCGATCGCACCGAGCTCATGAGCCGCGTTCCCTGCTCCTTCAAGCTCGACCGCTGGTCCATCGCCCTGTTCTTCTACGACGGGAAGTTCCGGGCGATCGGCAACAGCTGCAACCACAAGGGCGGGCCGCTGTGCGACGGACGGCTGCGCGGCGAGTTCGTCATGTGTCCCTGGCACGCGTGGGAGTACAGCGTGATCACCGGCAAGGGACCGGAGGGCTACGACGAGGAGCAAGTCCCCGTGTTCGCGGTGGAGGAGCGCGCCGACGGCGTATACGCGCAGACCCCGCCCGCCATGCCGCGCAAGCTCGTCAAGCACATGCCATCACACTTACTCGAGGAGCATCCCAAGACAGCCGGTGCCGCGCCCCGGGTGCTGTGCGTCTCCACCACGGCCATGGATGACGTGAACCCCCGCTACTCCACATCGGACGCGCTGCTCGAGCACGCGCTCGAGCAGGCGAAGCGCCGCAATGCCGATACGCAGTACGTCAAGCTGCGCGACCTGAAGTTCCGCCACTGCGAGGGGAACTACTCCAAGGCGTCCCACGCCTGCACCTGGCCGTGCGCCATCACGGAGCGCGACCCGGACGATCAGCTCACCGTCGTATACGAGGGGCTCGTGCACTGGGCCGACGTGGTGCTGATCGCGACGCCGATCCGCTGGGGCAACGCCTCGTCGCTCTACTACAAGATGATCGAGCGGCTGAACTGCGTGCAGAACCAGATCACGATCCACGACAAGGTGCTGATCAAAAACAAGGTCGCGGCCTTCATCATCACCGGCGGCCAGGACAACATCCAGGCCGTCGCGGGCGGCTTGCTGACGTTCTGGTCGGAGCTCGGTTTCCTGTTCCCCCCCTTCCCGTTCATCGCCCATTCGCGCGGCTGGGACGCCGAGGACATGCAGAACAACGTCCGCCAGGTGCGGGCGAGCGAGCAGCTGCGCGAGGCGTCCTACGAGCTGATGGACCGCGCCCTCGACTTCTGGACCATCATCGACCAGCACAAGGCCGAAATGGACAAGCCCATGGAGCGGGCCGGGCGGAAAGCGAGCACCCTCCCGGAGCCCGAGGAGATCGAGGAGATCACGGTATGAGCGAGCGCATGCAGGTCGCGAAGGGCTACGAGAAAGCTCTGTTCGCCGGCAAGATGGACGAGGTGGCGAGCTACTTCACGGACGACATCGTCTACTGGGTGGCCGGTGCACGGCCGCTCGGCGGCGAGTGGAAGGGGCGCACCGCCGTCATCCGCTGCTTCGACAATCGCGAGGCGGGCCTCGGCGCGGCCGAGTGGGGCTACGAAGACGTGTGGCGCAGCTGGTACGAGGCCGACGAGCGCGTGATCGTCGAGATCCGAGAAAAGAGCTGGCTCAAGAGCGATCCCAAGGACGTCATGGACCAGCGCACCTGCGCCGTCATCAGGTTCAGGGGCAACAAGATCTGCGAGATGCGGGAATACACGGACTCACACATCTACGAGGAGTTCCTGAAGCGGCATCGCGAGGACCTACCCAAGTTTCGCGGGAAGTGACGGCGCACGGCTTCACAGCCGCATTTTCTTGAGGAGCGCCGCGAACCGACGGTCTCCGCGCAGCGGATCCAGGATGGCATTCACCTTGAGATACGCCAGCCACCCGCGCCGCTCCTCGTAGGCCCGCTCGGTCCACTCGAACGCTTCGTCCCACCGCTCGAGTCCGAGGTGCAGCGTGGCGAACGCCACCGGCGACACGTACCCCAGCCGACCACTCGCCTCGAGCCCCGCCAGCAGCTCCTCGGCCTCAGCGCGCCTCCCGGCCCGGGCCAGCACATAGCCCAGCGTCGCCAGCGTGTACGGCCCTGCAGCGGCGAGCGTCATCCCCTCACGAGTCGCCCGCTCCGCCTCGGCCCACTGCCCCTGCTGCGCGAAGGCGAGCGCCAGAACGCGATAGGTCTCCACCGCCGTCGGATTCATCGCGATCGCCCGGGAGAGGTGATAGCGCGCTTGATCGTACCGCCGCGCGTAGACATACGCCCATCCCACACTCCGCCTGATCGACACCGACGCCGGATCGAGCTCCAGTGCCGTGTGACTTTCGACCAGCGCCTCGTCGAGCCGGCCCATTGCGGCGAGATAGAACGCGAACCACTGATGCGCGGTGGGATACCGCGGGTCTAGCGTGATCGCCCGCTTGAACTCCCGCGCGGCGCCGTCCCAGTCCCAGTCGTAGATGAACAGCACCCAACCGAGCGACGCGTGCGCCTCCGCGACCGTCTCGTCCAGCTCGAGCGCCTTGCGCGCGTACTCCTGGGCGCGCGCGAACCCCTCGGAAACGGGCACGCTGCGGTAGTCCAGCTGCAGCGCGTAGGCATCCGAGAGCCCCGCGTACGCCGGGGCGTAGTCGCGGTCCTCCGCGATCGCCTGCTCGAAGTAGCGAATGGCGTCGGTGATGTCCTCCTGCGTCCGCTTGTTCCAGGCGTAGCGGCCCTTCAGATACCATCCGTACGCCGCGATGCTCGCCGTGTAACGTCTGGCGGCCGGGGCGGTGAGGTCGGCGAACGAGGTCGCCCGCAGCGTATCGACGATGGTGCGGGCGATCTCCTCTTGGATCGCGAACACGTCGGCGAGCGTGCGATCGTATCGCTCGGACCAGAGCAGCTGGCCGTCCTCGGTCGAAGTCAGCTGGGCCGAGATCCGCAGGCGGTCGCCCGCCCGGCGCACGGTGCCTTCCAGCACCCAGGCCGCGCCGAGCAGGGCGCCGATGGCGCGAACGTCCTGCGGCTTTCCCTTGAGCGCGAACACGGACGTGCGCGAGGCCACGCGCAGCCCTTCCACGCCGGCGAGGGCGGCGATCAGCTCGTCCGTGATGCCGTCGCTGAGATACTCGTTCTCGGGCTCGGGGCTCGCGTTGACGAACGGGAGCACGGCGATGCAGCGGACGGCCGCCGAGGCGTAAACCCCCGACCCGGCGTCCGCTCCCTCGCCCTGCAGCGCCGCCAGGAATTCGGCGACCGTCGCGAACCGCTCGTCGGGATTCTTGGCGAGAGCGCGCGCGAGCACCCGCTCGACGCGGGCGGGCGCGTCCGGCCTGAGGGCGCGCAGCGGCCGCGGCGTTTCCGTCACCTGCTTCGCCATGGTGGCCCGGGCGCCGCCGCCGCGCAGCGGCGG
>Ga0209237_1001881_pt1 | contig 12438 bp, 14 predicted proteins | sample GraSoi013_1_40cm_2_FD_185820 | JGI IMG/M metagenome (GOLD analysis project Ga0209237, IMG submission 185820) | Grasslands soil microbial communities from the Angelo Coastal Reserve, California, USA - Sample 10_02_2013_1_40cm (SPAdes) (version 2) | ecosystem: Environmental > Terrestrial > Soil >... | reverse complement strand
CAGGTCGGCCTCTCCATCGTGCTCGTCGGCGCGGGCGGGCTCGCGTACGGGGTCGTGCTCGGCTACGTCATCGCCCGCATTCGGACGCCGATCGAGGACGCGCCGATCGAGATCACGATCTCGCTCCTCACGCCGTACGTCGTGTATCTCACGGCGGAGGCCATCGGCGTCAGCGGCATCGTCGCGACGGTGGCGACGGGCATCTTCCTCGGCCGCCGCAGCTCGACGATCATGTCGCCGACCACGCGTATCGCCGGTCTCGCGGTATGGCAGCTCTTCATCTTCGTCCTCAACAGCGCGCTCTTCATGCTCATCGGGCTGGAGTTCCCGCGGGTCGCGCTCGCCCTCGGGTCCGAGCAACCCGCGGCGCGCCTCGTGGGCCTGGCTTTCGCGATCGGCCTCGGCGTGATGGGGGTGCGGATGCTCTGGGTCTTCCCGATCACCTACCTGCGTGCCGCGGTCCCCTGGCTGCACGCCACGAAGCGACCGGACTGGCGCTACGTCTTCGTCGTCGGCTGGGCGGGGATGCGCGGCATGGACTCCGTCACCACCGCGCTCGCCCTTCCGTTCATGACGCAGGACGGTGGGCCGTTCCCGGCGCGCTCGCTCATCGTCTTCCTCGGGGCGGCGGTCGTGATCATCACGCTCGTCGGCCAGGGCCTCACGCTCCCGCTCGTCATGCGCGTGCTCGGCGTGGCCGCCGACGACAGCGAGGATGCGGAGGAACAGCAGGCGCGCGACGTCACCGGTGACGCGGCGCTTCGCCGGATTGGCGAGCTCGAGAAGGAGTGGCCGACGCACCGGCCGCTCATCGAGCAGCTACGGACGCAGTACGAGCACCGCGCCGAGCACCGCGACCGGCGGGAGGCCGATGCGACGGCGGCCGATCAGGAGGAGACCGAGCACCGCGCGATCCGCCATCAGGTGCTCGAGGCGGAGCGCGACGCCGCGGTCGACCTGCGCAACCGCAACGCCATCAACGACGCCGTCCTGCGGCGGCTCGAGCGGGACATCGACCTCGAAGAGCTCCGTATGGACGCGTAGTCGGCTCTCCCCTGGTCCGGCGTACGATGAGGCGATGGCGAACACGGCGGCGGGCGCGGTCAACAAGGCCTCCCTCGAGCGGCTCGTCGCCGACATCCGCACGTTCTCGGTCGCCGGGATCGAGCGCGCCGCGTGGGGCTGGGAGCGTCACGAGCGCGCCGGCCTCGACGAGTATCACGAGGCGGAGCGCGCCGCGCTCAAGGCGATCGAGGCTGCTGACCTCGGCGAGCGCTGGGACGCTTATCGCCGCTCGCTCTTCGAGCTGACCGAGGGCGGCCGCCGCGCGCTCGTCTCGTGGCAGTACGAGCACGGCGACGTCGGCCACCGCGCGGAGCGCGCGGCGTTCGGCGCGGCCCTCGGCCTTTTTGCCAAGCCACAGCTGACGCGCGAGCAGTACGCGACGCTCGTCCGTCCGATGGCCGAGGCGCTGCCGTGGCTGCTCCCGGAAGAGAAGCCGGAGCCGAGAGAGACCTAGCCGGCCGCGGGCCCCGGACGTGCACGGGGATCGGGCGTGACCTTCAGAGACAGCTCGCGCCTCGATCCGTCGCAGGTCGAGGACGCGCGGGGGCGAGGGGGCGTCGGCGGTCCGATCCTCGTCGGGGGCGGCGGGATCGGCTTGCTCATCCTCGTCGCCTCGCTCCTCCTCGGCGTCGATCCATTCGCCGGAGACGTGTCGTCGGGTCCGATCGAGGGCGTGCCGTCCGTGCAGGAGTGCCGCACGGGAGCGGACGCGAACCGACGCACCGACTGCCGCATCGTCGGCTTTGTCGACAGCATCCAGAAGTACTGGGGCGCGGAGTTCGACCGGCGCGGGGACACCTATCTTCCGGCGCATACCGTCATCTACACAGGCGCAGTCGATGCGGGCTGCGGTATCGCGAGCGCGGCCGAGGGCCCCTTCTACTGCCCGAGTGACGGCAAGGTGTACCTCGACCTCTCGTTCTTCGACGAGCTGCGCACGCGCTTCGGCGCGAGGGGCGGCGCGTTTGCGGAGGGCTACGTCGTCGCGCACGAGTACGGCCATCACGTGCAGGACCTCCTCGGACTGCTCGAGCAGCGCGGCGCGCAGCGCGGCCCGCGCGGCGCCTCGGTCCGCGTCGAGCTGCAGGCGGACTGCTTCGCCGGCGTCTGGGCGCGCCACGCCGCAGATACCGGATACCTCGAGTCGCCGACCGATGCCGAGATCGCGCAGGCGCTCGACGCCGCGGGCGCCGTGGGCGACGACCGCATCCAGCGCGAGACTCAGGGCCGCGTGGCGCCGGAGCAGTGGACTCACGGCTCCTCGGCGCAGCGCCAGCAATGGTTCCGCACGGGGTACGCGACCGGCGATATGGATCGCTGCGATACGTCGTCGGTCTAGCGCCGCCTGCGACCGCAGGCCTATAGCACCGGTCAGCTCTCGAAGACGCGGCTCTGGCGGATCTCGTACCCGCTGCGCACGACGGCCTTAGGCCTTGCGTTCCATCTGGACACCGGTGCCGGCGAAGCACATCACGAACCTCAGCGTCGTCGCGCCGGTGTTGCGGATGGTGTGGAACCCTTCCGCCGGGGACATGACGCAGAACGAGCCGGCGCGGATCGGCCGCGTCTCTTCGCCGACGCGCACCTCGCCTTCGCCGTCGAGGACGTAGAAGGCCTCTTCGACATAGCGGTCGGCGACCTTGTGACGGTGGACAGGGATCGATTTGCCGGGATCGACCTCGGCCGCGCCGAACGAGAGCTGCGCCGAGCCCTCGGGCGCGTCGAAGTAGATCGCCCGGCGGACGCCGGGCACGACCTCGCCCAGCGGCTTGTCGGCGCGGTTGGTGACCCGCACGGCGAGGACAGTAGCCGTCTCGCCGTCGGTTCGCCCGTTAGATGAGCGCACGCGTCTCCCGCTCGATCTCCGCGATGAGCCGCTTGGCGTCGGTCACCAGGATCTCGAGGGCCTTCGCGATGGTCAGCCGGTGGCGCGGCTCGAGGTCGGGCGGGATCTCGTCCTCGTCGAGGACGTCGATCGCGCCGGACACGCGGAGCAGCACGTCGATGGCGAGGTCGGTGAAGGCGACGACCCGTTCGCCGATCTCGGTCGTCTCGGCGACGTTGCAGTAGTACGCGACCGTCCTGGGGCCGTCGAGCCAGTGGTAGACGTTGAAGGGGCGGTCGATCCAGTAGTGCGCGACCGTCACGAAGCCCGGCCGCACGACGATCCCGGTCTCGCCGATCTTCCACTCGCGATCGATGACGTACCGCAGGACCGCGCGCCGTCCCGGCTCCAGCGCGAGGAGGGTGCACGCGAACTCGGCGACCGTTCCATCGAGCCGCGTCTTGCGCTCGGTGATCGCGGCGCCGGTTTGACTGCCCACTACGCGTCGGTAGCATGACCGACGCGGCATGAGAGAGCTGTACCAGGTCGTCGAGGTCGGCCCGGCTTGGTATCAGGACAACATTCCGTGCCAGGAAGCCTGCCCCGTGAAGACGAACTGCCGCGGCTACCTCAACCTTGCCGCAGCCGGTGAGTTCGAAAAGGGCTGGGAGCTCGCTCTCGATCCAAACCCCATGGCGTCGATCTGTGGCTCCGTCTGCGCCGCGCCGTGCGAGACGGCGTGCAGGCGCAAAGAGGTCGACAAGCCGCTCTCGATCCGCTACGTGAAGAAGTTCCTCTCCGATTGGACCCATCAGAACGTGAAGGTCGACGGGCGCGGCTACACGCAGCCGCCGGCGCCGGTGTTCGGTCCGCCGCGCGGCAAGGTCGCGATCGTCGGCGCGGGCTGCGCGGGCCTGTCGGCGGCGAGCGATCTCTCCAAGCTCGGCATGGGCGTCACGGTGTTCGACGCCCTCGAACAGGCCGGCGGCACCACGCTCGCCGGCGTCCCGCCGTTCCGCCTGCCGCGCGAGGTCATCGACCGCGACATCGCGGGCATCGTCAACGAGAACGTCGAGCTGCGCCTGTCGACGTACGTCGGCAGGGACGTGTCGCTCCGCCAATTGCACGACGAGTACGACGCGGTCCTCGTCGCGGCGGGGTGCTTCGAGCCGAACTACCTCGGGTTCGAGGGCGAGGACGCGCAGGGCGTCATGGGCGGGATCGTCTTCCTCGAGCGCGCCTATCGCGGGCGTCCGGTCGAGGTGGGGAAGCGGGTCATCGTCCTCGGCTCGGGCTACACCGCGATGGACTGCGCGTCGACCGCCTGGCGCCTCGGCGCGGAGGAGGTCTTCATCATCGTCCGCCGCAGCCGCGAGGAGATCGTCGTCGACGAAGAGGAGCTCGGCGAGACCGAGCGCGAGGGCATCCAGTTCGTGTACCTCGCGCAGCCCGTCGGCTACGTCGTCGGCGAGGACGGCCACGTGCGCGCCGTCCGGTTCGTCCGCAACAAGCTCGGCGATCCGGACGAGAAGGGCCGCCGCAGCCCGATCGCGATCGCGGGCACCGAGTTCGAGATGCCCTGCGACACCGTACTGCTCGCGCTGGGGCAGGCGCCCGAGACGAGCTGGCTCGCGGAGGAGTTTCCCGAGTTCCGCACCAAGCGCTGGCGCGATATCAAGGTCGACCCGGAGACGTACCAGACGGTCGTGCCAAAGATCTTCATCGCCGGCGACTACCGCACCGCGCCGACCACGATCATCGAGGCCGTCGCAGACGGGCGCTCCGCGGCGCAGCAGATCGCGCGGTTCCTCGACCCCAAGGCGGTCTCAGTCGATGTGCCCGAGTACCACGAGGTCGTCACGCTCCGGCGCTCGAGCACGCCCGATAACGTCGGCCTCATCTCGCTCGAGGGCGAGCTCGCCCGCGTGTACCACAACATGTCCGTCGATTACGACCGCATCCCCCGGCAGGAGATGCCCAAGCTCGCGAAGAACGACCGGCGTGGCCTTTTCCTCGAGGTGAACCAGGGCTACACCGAAGCCCAGGCGGTCGCGGAGTCCGACCGCTGCCTCAAGTGCAACTTCAACATCGAGATCATCGGCGAGCTCTGCATCATCTGCGGCGGCTGCGTCGACGTGTGCCCGATGGACGTCATCCACATGGTCGACATGAGCGACGTCGTCGACGACGGCTCGATCCCGGCCGTCGCGAACGCGAAGAAGTGGGACCACGGCGTCGCCTTCTTCCTCGACGAGACGGCGTGCATCCGCTGCGCCCTCTGCATCATCCGCTGCCCGACCGACGCGATCACCATGAACCGCTACGGGACGGTCATGCCCGCGGTCGGGCAGGTACTCCCGAAGGAATCCATAGACGACGAGATCCACCTCGACCTCACGGTCGCCGCGGGTAAGGCGGTGCGTCCGCTGCCGAAGTACGACCCGCACCTCGCCCCCGGGTACAAGGATCTCAACGGGAACGGCCAGAACGGTCACTTCGCGCATGGCCACAAGACGACCGTCGTAGACAAGCAGCCGGTCAAACACTAGATGCTCGAGATCCCGGCGCAGCTCTGGCAGCGGACGAAGTCGAGCTACATCTGGCGGTCGTTCTTCCGCCACGGGTATCCGGACTCGCGGAAGAACCAGTCGCTCGCGGTCTTCACGAACGTCTTCCTGCACCTGCACCCGGTGAAGGTGCGTCGCCACGCTCTGGCGATCCCCTACACGTGGTGCATGGGCGGGCTCTCGTTCTTCCTGTTCCTCGTGCTCACCCTCACCGGGACGCTGCTCATGTTCTATTACCGGCCCACGACCGAGTGGGCCTACTCGGACATCAAGGACCTCGAGACCGTCGTCCTGTTCGGCCAGCTCCTGCGGAACATGCACCGCTGGGCCGCGCACGGCATGGTCATCACCGTGTTCCTCCACATGATCCGCGTCTTCTACACCGGCTCGTACAAGCCACCACGCGAGTTCAACTGGGTCATCGGGACGCTCCTCTTCTTCTTCACGATCCTTCTCAGCTACACGGGCTACCTCCTCCCGTGGGACCAGCTCTCGTTCTGGGCGGTCACCGTGGGCTACGAGATCGCGCGCGCGACGCCGTTCATCGGTGACGAGTTCAGCTTCGTCCTCTTCGGCGGTTATCAGCTCGGACCGAACGCGCTCTTACGCTTCTACGTGCTCCACGTCGTCGGCCTGCCGCTCGTCGTCGGTTTCCTGATCGCCATCCACTTCTGGCGGATCCGGAAGGACGGCGGGATCACCGGACCCCTTTAATGGGCGTCCCACGCGGACCGCAGCCGTTCCCGGGACAGGAGAAGCGGCTTCGGCTCCTCGCGTTCGTCCGCCAGGACTCCGTCGTCCGCGTCGACAAGCGCGTCGAGGACACCGCGATGGTGTGGCCGCACCTCCTCGTCATCGAGTTCATCGCCGCCATGCTCTGGACGATCGGCCTCTTCGTCATCTCGGCGGCGTTCAACGCGCCCCTCCAGGACCACAGCACGCCCGACTGCACGCCGAACCCGTCGAAGGCGCCGTGGTACCTGCTCAACCTGCAGGAGCTGCTCCTGCACATGGACAAGGGCCTCGCCGGCGTGGTCGTGCCGACGCTGTGGCTCGTTTTCATGGCGTTCATCCCGTACATCGACCGAAGCCGCGAGGGCGTCGGCATCTACTTCACGACCCCCAAGGGCCGTACGATCACGATCTTCGCCGCGGTCTATGCGACCGTGCTGACGTTCACCCTGATCGTTCTCGACAAAGTCCTCAAGGACGTTGGCTACATCGAGTTCGCGAGCGATCATTTCCCCGGCGGAAAGCAGCTCTTTCCGAACTACCTCATCCCGATCGCGACGATGCTCGGGCTCTCGTTCCTGCTCGTGGTCATCGTGAAGCGGCTCTACGGGGCCGGCACGCGCGAGTGGATGATCGCGATCTTCACCGGGTTCGTCTCGGTCTACCTCGTCCTCACGATCGTGGGCACGTCCATGCGCGGCACGGGCATGAACCTCTTCCTGCCCTGGGATGTGCCTGCGACGCATCAGTGCTTAGAGCCGGGCCCGCTGTGATCCGGCCGCACACCGACACCACGACGATGGGGCTCATCGGCCGCATCAAGCGGCGCCAGCTCCTGCGCGCCGGCTTTCTCACCGGCACCCTTCTCGCGACGCTCGAGCTCACCGCGATCGTCGTCCCGTTCTTCCGCGTGAACAAGATCACCGGCCTCGGCGCGAAGATCGGCGTCGGCCCCAAGGCCGACGTCCTCGCCCGCTTCAAATCGGCGAACGACATCCCGATCCTCAACGTCGAGGGGAAGTTCTTCCTGCTCCACGCGCCGGGCGGCATCATCGCCGCGTACCGCAAGTGCACGCACCTCGGCTGCAGCGTCCCGTTCAACGACGGCGAGGACCAGTTCCACTGCCCGTGCCACGGCTCGCTCTACGACAAGCACACCGCGGTCGTGAAGGGCGGTCCCGCGCCGAAGCCGCTCCAGCTCTTCCACATCGCCGCGGACGCGAGCGGGACCCTCACCGTCGACACGAACCCGCTGAACGTCATCGACCGTCAGGCGAACGTCTGGGATCCGAAGGTCCTCGAGATCACCGAGTGACGATCGACCTCAACGTCGTCCTCGCCGTCTTGAGCGGTCTGCTGTTCTTCGGCTTCGTCGCGTTCTTCGCGTTCCTCATCTACCACCAGCGCGAGGTCGAGCCCAAGGAGCCCCGCTTCACCGGCGCCGAGATCATCGAGCAGCATTACGCGCCCGGCGCGACCGTCGAGCAGCCCACGCCGTACTACGTCGCGCCGATCCCCGCCGCGCCCGATCCGCTCGAGATCTCGGCGAACCTCGACAAGAAGATCGTCATCGGCGGGGGGATGGTGTTCGGCTTCTTCGCGCTCCTCGGCGTGTACTTCTTCTACCTGTTCGTCCTCCGTGCGGACGCGAGCGCCGACCCGGGACGGTGGCGCGACCGCGTCGCTTTTTCGCACCAGGAGGAGAAGCTCATCGAACGCGGCCGCAACCTGTACGCGAACTTCTGCTTCGACTGCCACGGGAAGACCGGCCTTGGCAGCGCCGATCCGAGCCGCAAGGACCTGCCCGGCCTGCCGCTCAACAAGCCGGACTTCAAGTACGTGAACCTCATGGCCGATCCGGCGAAGCTGAAGGCGGCGCAGGACCTCATCACGCACACCATCGAGCGGGGCCGCAACAAGGGCCCGGGGCAGATCTCGATGCCCGCGTGGAGCGACAAGGAGGGCGGCTCGCTGAACGACGAGCAGATCGAGCAGCTCGTCACGTTCATCATGAAAGGCACCGATGCGGACTGGGCCGACGTCGTGACGGTGCGCCAGCACAGCCAGGGGACCGAGGACGGCCACCTTCCGCTCGAGCCGAACCCGCCGAAGCCTCAAGCCGTCTCCGGCGCCGCGGCGGGACAGCAGCTGACCGTCGGCAACCCGCAGCAGCCGTGCATCACCTGCCACAGCTTCGATCCGTCGAAGACCAGCCCGATCCCGCAAGCGCCGAACCTCGGCCGGTACGGGGTCGAGGGCCCGCTCAACGACGAGAACAAGCGGGCCAAGGCCTCGGGCGATGCGGACTGGCTCTTCAAGTGGGTCTCGAACGCTCCCGGGATCAAGCCGGGTATCGTCATGCCGGCCTTCAGCAGCAAGAACGGCGGTCAGCTGAGCGACGATCAGATCAAGGCGATCGTGGAATACCTGAACACCCTGGGGAAGTGACGTGATCACCGAGGTCAGCGAAGCCAGCGAGTTCTACATGGTCTTCGTGACCACCTTCATCCTGCTCGCCGTCCTGTACTTCCTGCAAAAGTGGTGGACCACGTACCGGTAGCGTTCCGGGGGGCTCCGCCCCCCGAGGACCCCCCGACCGGGGACCCCGCGATCGGGGACCCTGCGACCGACGACCTCCCGCCCGAGGAGCCGCTGCCGCTCCCTCGCCGGCACACGCTTGTCCTCCTCGTCGGCCGCGTCACCACGATCAAGCTCGCCTTCTGGGCCGCGGTCACCGGATTCGAGCTCGCCCTGCCGCGCGTGCTCGCGCGACCGTTCGCAGATCGCTTCGGCTGGTCGATCGCCTTCGCGATGCTCGCGACGGCGCTGGCGCTGGGCTGGGCCGCGTGGTCCGCGCGGACGATCGACCGCGACGCCGGCGGGATCCCGCGCTCCGTCGCGACGATCGCGACGACCTTCGCCGCCGCATCCGTCGTAGCGTCGCCGGCGAGCATCCCACTCCTGCTCGTCGAGCTCCGCGCTTCGACCGACGGCTGCCCCGGCGCGACGACGTGCCACCTCGAGCCCTTTTTCCTGTGGGTCGCGCTCTTCGCCGTCGGCTTCCTGGTGATCCCCGCCGCCTTCGCGGCGTCGCTCCGTAAAGTCAATGCGGAGTAAACCCGGCTCGCTTGTCCGGCTACTGGCCATTCCTGTGGCACGCTATCGCGACGCTGGTGGCCGGGAAACGCATCATGGTGGTCGACGACGATCCCGATCTTCGGGAGCTTCTCTTCACCGCGCTCGCCGATGAGGGGTTCGAGGTCGTCCCTGCCGCCAATGGCGAAGAGGCGCTCGGCCTGCTGCGGACGTTCCGCCCGGACGTCATCGTCCTCGATCTCATGATGCCGGTCATGGACGGCTGGCAGTTCGCGAACGAGCTGAAGGCGCGAGACGAGGACATACCGATCGTCCTGCTCTCGGCGGCGCGCGACCTCAAGAATCACGCGCGCGAGATGAACGCCGCCGACGTGATCGAGAAACCGTTCGACCTGAGCGAGCTCATCCCCAAGATCGAGCGCGTCGCCGCCAGCTGATCCCGAGCGGCACCGAGCCGCTCCTAGACTCCTGCCGTGACGCTCGGCCGACCGCTCGCCGTCGTCCTCCTCGCGCTCCTCCCGACCGCGCTCCTCGCCTGGCTCCTCGCCGATCCGGCGCGGAACGGGCCCTTCAACATCCCGCTCGAGCACTTCGTCATCACCTCGAACGTCTCGATCGTCGCCGCGGTCGTGGCGTTCCTCGTCGCGCGGAGCGCCCTGCAGGCCGGTCATTACCCGACCTTGCTCGTCGCGCTCGGCTTCGGCTGTATGGCGGGGATCTTCGCGGTACACGGCCTGTCGACGCCCGGCGTGCTCCTACGCGGCGACCGCGCGCCGGATGCCGCGCTCGTCACCGGCGTGTCGGGGCAGCTCGCGCTCGCGACGGCGGCGCTCTTCTTCGCCGTCCGCTACACCCCGCTCGCGGGCTGGCTCGCGCGGCGTGTCCGGCCCGGCGCGCTCGTGGCGGTCGTCGTGCTCGCGATCCTGGCGTACGCGACCGTCGCGCTCGCGGCGCCGGGGAGGATCGCCCAGATCGCGCGCGTGCTGCTCGTCCTGACCGGCTCGTCGCCGGGGTACGACCCCGGAAGCTACGGCTACGGTTACGGCGGCGCTGACGTGACCGGTGGCGCGGGCTGGCTCCCGTACGTCGGCGTGGCGGTCGTCGTCGTTCTCTACCTCGTGGCCGCGTTCGCGCAGGGCCGCGATTTCCTGCGCACGCAGCTGCCGCTGCAGGGCGCGCTCGCGGTCGCGTACGTCTTCCTCGCGCAGGCGCAGATATCGCAGTTCCTCGGGCCGACCTGGACGCCGGCGTGGTGGGAGTACCACGGCCTCATGCTCGTCGCGGCGGTCCTCGCGCTCGGCGCGCTCTTCATCGAGCTCGACCGCCGGCGCGGCCTCGAGCGCTTCCTCCCGCCCACGGTCGTCGAGCGCGTCATCTCCGGCGATCCGCTCCGGCTCGAGGGCGAGCGGCAGACCGTGACGATCCTCTTCGCGGACCTGCGCGGCTCGACCGCGCTCGCCGAGACGCTCGCGCCCGAGCAGATCGTCGCCGTCCTGAACGCGTACCTGCGAGTTATGGCGAAGTGCGTGCTCGACACCGGGGGCATCCTCGACAAGTTCCTCGGCGACGGCCTTATGGCGATCTTCGGCGCGCTCGGCGATCCAACGAACGGCGCCACGGCGGCCGCGCGCGCGGCGCTCGCGATCCGCGACCGCGTCGGCAGGCTGAACGAGGAGCGCGCGGCGCGCGGCGATCCGGTCGTACGCTTCGGGGTTGGGATGCACACCGGCGACGTCGTCCTCGGCGCGGTCGGCCTGCCAGAGCGCTCCGACTACACGGCGATCGGCGACACCGTGAACACGGCCTCGCGCATGGAGACCCTCACGAAGGAGTTCAAGGTCGACGCGGTGCTATCGGGCGAGACGGCCTCGCGGCTCGACGGCGACGGCATCGAGCTTCGCCCTCTGGGCGCGGCGACGGTCCGGGGGAAGGCGCAGGCGATCGAGGTGTTCACGCTCCGCTGAGGAAGACAAGTCAGCTGCGCCGTCCGCGACGGAGTTGCTCCTCGAAGACGTCCACCAGGTAGCGGTCATGATTCACACCGACGTCGGTGGCCCCCTCGCGATCCCTGAAGCCCCGACGCATTGCGGTCAGGACACGCTCGATCCGAGCCTCGCGGTCGTCCTCAGCCACATAACGATCGACTGCGTCCCGAATCACCCCGGCGATCGATTTCCCCGAGGCCGTGGCTTTCCGCCGCAGAGCGGTCTTTTGCTTCTCCGTGACCTGTATCTGGATGCGCTCCATTGCGACATTCTGTCCCACCTTGATGGCATCGCCTCCAGGCTGTGACCCAGCGCCGATCAATGCGTCCCCGGCGTCTCGATGGCGGACCAGTGGCTTCCGCCGTCGGTGGTGCGCTGGATCGCTCCGCGCACGGTGGCGTAGCCGACGCGTGCATCGCCGAAGACGATCTGCGGCGCGATCGGCGCGGCCTGCGAATAGTCCGTGGCGAAGGCATGCCAGCTCGCGCCGCCATCCGTCGTTTCTGTCGAGCCCGTGGGGGGCACGATCTGCAGCCAGCGCGCCGCCGTCACGAAGACGATGTCGACGCGGTCCTCGGGAGCCGTGCTGACGTGACTCCAGGTCGCGCCACCGTCGGTCGACCGGAACGCGTAGGTCTTCCCGTTCCCCGCACCCTCACCGACGGCGCTCACGAGGAGGACCGCGTCGAAGACCTGCACCCGCCGGGCGCGGATGACGAAGCCGGCGTTCTGGGTGGTGAATCCCGGTGGGTCGGGTACCGGTCTCGAACGTGACCAGGTCCGTCCGCCGTCGGCGGTGCGTGCCACGATCGCGGGGCTGTTGGGCGAGAAGAGCGTCAGATAGCCGTGCTGGCCGTCGCTGAAGAAGAGGCTGTCCTTGCAGAGCGCGTCGAACAGATCGCTCTGGTATGTCCGTTCCCAGGTCGTCGCGCCGTCGGCCGTGTGCCAGATCGCGAACGCCTGGACCATGCACTGCGTCGCGGGTGATCCGGCGGACAGGAGCCAGCCTTCCCGATCGCTGATGAACGCGATGTCGGTCGGGGGGACCGGCGGAACGCGTCGCTCGTCCCAGGTGGCGCCGCGGTCCGCCGAGCGGAAGAGTCGCGTGCCGGCGACGAGGGCCCAGACGACGTCGCCCGTCGGCGCGCTGAGCGTCGCGAACGACGGC
>Ga0209237_1001880_pt1 | contig 12441 bp, 15 predicted proteins | sample GraSoi013_1_40cm_2_FD_185820 | JGI IMG/M metagenome (GOLD analysis project Ga0209237, IMG submission 185820) | Grasslands soil microbial communities from the Angelo Coastal Reserve, California, USA - Sample 10_02_2013_1_40cm (SPAdes) (version 2) | ecosystem: Environmental > Terrestrial > Soil >... | reverse complement strand
CGGGCCGGGCGAGGGGATGCGGCTCACCAGCGCCGGCCTGCACCGCGCGGGCGGCGCCGAGCTGGCGGCGCGCCTGCTGCGCAATTCACTCCTGGTGCTGGGCTACGGCCACGGGAGCGATGGAGGACGGTTCCTGTTAGGCACGAGCTGGAGCTATTGACCCACCACGGGCGACAGCGTCGATTCGCCCTTGTCCTTCGCGTACCACCGTCGCATCCGCGGATACAGCCTGCGCGGGTCCGGTTGAGCGTGGGTTAGGTGCCTTCATTGCGTTCGACCGCGGTTCAAGCAACGCTGCGGCTTCGACGTATCCCTCAACCAATCCTTGAGGCATTGGCGAACGACAGGATCGTCCGGCTCATAGGTATAGGTGACCACAACGCCTCGATACGAAGACAGCTGCGTGCCAATAAAGGCTTCGTTAGGAGTGACAATACGAAGGGTATTGGCATTCAGCCAATTAAGCCTTAGACCCGACCGGGAAGTTGGACCGAAGTCATCCATTCCAAGCACGACGCCCTCCCCAGGATACCCTGTGGCCTTGCTATGGGCCGGTCGGAGTTCAACGGTGACTGACGGTACGGTTACCAAGCCGGCGGCGCAAACGTTTGCATACAGCGAAGCACTCCATCTTGAGTCAGGTGACGTTACCTCAGAGAGGAGATCGCGAACCTCGCAAGCCTCCGGTTGGCTGCGACAGCCGGCAACAGCGAGCATGCCCGCCGCCAAGATTGCTTGTCGGTGGGCGCTAAACGCAGGCAGCCTAGTGCCCAACGATCCGGGCGGCTCGCGCGGTCAATGAATCCAGCGCGGCGTACGGCTCGGCGCGACCGGTCTGCACGTCGTAGAAGAACGCGCGCTCCGGTGTCTCTTCGAGCGATCGGCGGTCTCCGAGCTCGGCCGACCGGAGGGCGAGAACGACGATGCGGCGGCCGTCGAGCGGCTCGTGGGCCAGGATGCTCCAGCCTTCGGGGAGCACCCGGCGAAACGAGCCCCCGTGGAGGTCGCTCACGTAGAGGCTCGCCGCGTCGTTCTCGTCGAGCCCACCGTCGCCGTCCGTGTCCTCGAAGGCGATTTCGTACGTGATCCACGCTTGCAGGGAATCGTCCTTGGAGCGAGGAAAGTTCACCGACCGGATGAGGGCCGGCCGATCGAGCAGCAGATGTCCCGGGCCGCCGCCCGGCTCGAGGAAGATCGCGTTGACGTACAGCGCGTAGCGCTCGCCGTAGGAGTTACTCGATGCAAACTCATGCGCGGGACGCTCGAACGCCTCACCGTACCCGATCAAGACGATACGCGTCGTGCTCTTCCATATCGACTGGGGCGGATCGTACCGGACCGCACGGGAGGCCCGTTCCGCCGGCGCGCCGCCCGTGGCCGTGATCACCGCCGAGTGGCGGTGGAACCAGCTCGAGCTCAGCTCCACGACGAGCCAGATCCCCAGGGCGCCGAACAACACGGCCAGCAGCAGACCGTTGACCAGCCATACGCGCTTGAGTAGTCGCTCTTGATCCACGCTCAGTGCCTCCTCATTTAAGATGTAAGTCACTGACACGGGTTACGAGCTTCGCAGGTAAAGGCTCCCCGGCTTGATAATTGACACTCCCCTCGAGCCGCTTCCCGCCCACTGTCTGGCCGTAGGCGTGGACCTGTGCTGAGGGGCCGTAGCTGGCGTGCACCCGAGCGACACGGTCTGCGAGATGACGCCGAATGTTCGAGCCAGCCAGCTCGACGTGATGGTGCGCTCCGGAAAACTGACATGACTGTTCAGCGGCCGCCACTGACCCGGGCGTCGGCCGTCGGCGGGAACGATCTTGATGAAGCCAACGGCCGTCTCGACCGCGTACTCTCCAAGCATGCCGTCAAGCAGCAGATAGGCGGCCTGCTCATAGGTTTTGTTCGGCGTCGCCTTATATCCCGGGACCGAAACGGTAAGCCCAGTGCGGTCACCATCCGGTTCCGCAAGGAATTGAACGGTTCGGGCATCGAGCTGCAGCCCACCTACTGAGATCTGCGTGACATCCGGTCGGGGTGGGCGAAACGGAGTGATGGTCCAGTGAGCGAGTGCCGGGGCGGTACGGCCCAGGGCGAGAACTGCAGGAAAGGCATCCTTGATCCCATCGGCGCTCAGGACGAATTCACGCCGACCAGAGTCAACAGGCCCGAACTCGAACGTGAGGGCCGGATGAACGCGGTGCAGCTCCTCGCTGAGCTCGCCGCAAATGGGCTCGCTACCGGTCTTCACCGCGAACAGCGCGCTGTCATGGGCTTGGAACCAGTTCCAGAAGCGCCCCTCAGACTTCTGCCCCCAGAGCGAGGAAGCCAGAAGCAAGCTCGTAGGAAGTAGAGCGAGGGTTCTGGGTGCACGAATCATGAAAGTACTCTCCGCGCCGCCTAACGGATCGCGCTTAAGCTGCGGGGCGCTGAAGAAAGAGTCGTCATTCCATATCCTACGCGCGCCGTCAGCTTCAAGGGCTTGTTAGGCGCCTGCACACGTTAACTGACCGTCCAGACCTGCACGGGCGAGGTTACAGAATCTTGGAAATGCATCCCCTCAGAGCCCGGCGTGCGTTGCGTTCCGCATCTAATGGCACAATCAGATCAGCGCCACCAAGCCGAATCCGCAACTCCAGGCCATCGATAAGCTCGAATGATGAAACCGAGCGCGCGATGAGGCTGCACAGTTTGTCGCGAGAACTCGGCGCTGGGAATCTGACTGTGTCGCCTCTCTCTTCGACAATTGGACCTGCGAAGGCGCGAATCACGGGACCGTGGAACTCGACATAATCCTGGACGAAGGAGACGGCGCTTAGTTGCTCGCCAACGATCTGGCCAATCAATTCACGATCGTTCATGAAAGCCTTCTTGGTGTAGTCGATGTCTGGGACGCCGAGAAGTCGCCAGGCATCGTTGCGTCGCGTTCCTGTCAGGTCATTCCAACGTTCTGGATAGGAAACAGCGTATCCAGCACACGCGGCGACACCTGCAACAGCTGCCACAACCAGTAGTGTCATCAAAGCTCGGCCGCTCGCCATGGAAGAGACCTAACGTTCGCGTTGAGCGGCGCGCGGCTTCATCGCGCGTCCGCCCTCGAACGCGATGTTAGACGCGGGCTTCGCGGTGCGTCGCTTTCGGCCGCCCAACTCGAGGGATGGTTAGATGCAGCTAAACTACTTTTTCTCGAAGTAGCAATATGAACCATAAGAAAAGCTCTTATCCCACTCCTCGTACATTTTGACGCCGAACCCAGCTGCGGTGATGCGGCTAGGTTCTGGCGTTATTGAAAGGGTGTGTTTGGCCAGGGTGCAATTCTTCCTGTCCTCCACTTTGAACGTAAATTCCTGGGCATTCACTCGGATGGTGGAGATCTTTACGTTCGTGCAGTCATTCCCCCAATTCATTGCCGATTTCTCGATGATGAGATTCCCGCCCCCCTCGCAGGCTCTACTTATCGCCTGGTACACGCCGAGCCAACGTGACTCACCGTCGTCGGTGCATCCCTTTAGGAGTAACACACAGAGAAGCATCAACACCGGCTTAGTGGTCAAGCCCCACCTCTGGAAAGAGACGACGAATGTCCTGCGAGAGGCGTTTTCCGTGGAACCCTCCTTTTAGCTTTCGATCGATATCCTCAACGCACGCCAATACATTCTCCAACAGAAGTCTCTTGCGGTCGCTATGAGATCCAGCAGCCCATTCCACATAGTCTATGAACAACCGATAGTCAGCGGTCTTCTCGTCGCGCTTGACCAGGCGTCGTTCTTTCCGCCCTTCGGAAAACCGTGGCCCCAGAATCATCGGAATTATTCCTATCTCGTTCAGAACACCACCGTAGTCCTGATCTCCTAGCCCATCATTGAGCGCGGCCTCTACCTCCTGGCGGATAACTCGGTACTGGTCAGCAATCTCTGCATCTAGTTCGCCGCTGAAGAAGAAGCGCATATCGCTTGACCGCTAACGGCCTGCGCTCGCGCTGCGGCGCCTAGGGTTGTAAGTCACGAATGGAATTCTACCATGACGGCCGGGCGCCGCAGCTCCAGGCGCGTGTTAGGCGTCAGGCCTTCCCGCGTGGGCCGATAAGGAGCTGGAGGACAGGAGCGGCGAAAAAGAACGCTAGGGCTGCTCCCAGCGAAATCAGCGCGCTTGGACCGTACTTGGCGGCCGTGCCACGACCGCTTCGAAAAATCCGGGCGCTCGAGTAGACCGCGGCAAGGCCAAGTAGTGCACCCAGGCCACCGCCGACGAAGACAAGGGCAATGGGGATCCCCATCCACGCGTATTCGTACCAAGCGAGCGGCCGGGCGAGCTCGATCGCTTGGCCCCCGATCTGGACCTTCGGAACGGGGTCGAGACCATTGGTCTTGAGGCGGATTTCGCGCTCTTGTTCGGAGTTGTCCCTCAGCGAGAAACGGAGGCGTTTTCCCTTAACCTCGCCTCCATCGATAATAAGTCGCGGACCCTTGAAGAACCCTGCGGTGCGTAAAGCGAGGCCGCGACCGGCAAACGCTTCGTGCTTGATGGGAAGGTCCATCGCGAACTCCTGGCTGACTCCTTAACGACCGTTGAAAGAGAAGTTGCGAAAGCGGTGAGTCTCGGGATCGTATTCAACGCCGAAATAATACTCGCCTCCGTCGCACACCACGGTTGAGACTCCTCGCCAGTAGTCGCTGTCTCTGAATGCAGACGGAAAGTTGCGGAGGGCCGCAGAGTCATTGCGGTGCTCGGTCAAGAAAGTCCTCGTTTCAGCCACCTGTCTCTTGTGGAAGCCATTGACGTAGATGATTCGGCGCCCGCCAACGATGACGCCGGCGTACTGACGGTAGTAGTCCCCTGCGTGAGGGCGCAGAGAGTCTGGCAGCCGTAGCGCGGATAGCTGGCGGTCAATAAGAACAGAGAGCGGGCCCTCGAGGAGGCGTGCCTCGGATTGGCGTCGGAGTGCCACGACTGCACTGCCGAAGAAGTTGCCGAGCCGATGCGGGAGGGAACACAGCCCCCCAGTGAGAGTTGAGAGGCTCCCGTGTGGTGGGAGCTTGGCTGAGGTAGGCCAGGACCGTAGCCGCCACAAACGGGATGTTCGTTCGTAACCGCATATTGGTGCAGCCGCCTAACGGATCGCGCCTAAGCTGCGGCGCCGGAACCGGCGGGCGCCGCGACAGTTGAGATTACCGCGGAGCCGACTGGGCACAAACGCAATTGATCCCAGGACCGGGCGCCGTCGGCTTCAAGCGCTTGTTAGCCGGCTCACTTGAGAAGCAATTCCTTCACTACAACGTGTCGCTGCCCGCCATCCCAATAGAGGAACGCAATCCGGTGCCTTACGAGATGCACATCGGCGTCAACCAGCTCTTGATAGTCTCCCAACGAAAGTAGGCGGTCGCCATCGTACAGGAACACGCGATTGCCCCCCCTCTCGTATGACGGGTGGAGCGTTAGAACGAACCATACGCTGTCACGGCGCTGGGCTCTCAGCGAGAGACTGGAGGCCTGCGGTTTCACAGGAACGGAGACGAGGGTCGTGAGCCTCGCGTTTCGGTAGCGGTAAAGGGCGAGCGTGTCGGTGCCAGCTGCGAAGATGAGATCGCGACCCGCAACGAATCCCCCAGCGAGGCTAGCACGCACGCCGCCCGTAAGGGGCAGAACGAGAATAGCCTCCCGTCGGTCGAGCCTGTACAACCACACGTCATCGTCAACGCCGGCGAAGCGCTTCTGCAGCAGAACGAAGGTCCGACCATGGACCATCGGCCAGCTAAGCCCAGACCCGAAAACGTCGTTAGCACTAGCTCCTGGTGGTGCGACGCCAGGATACAGATGGCCGAGCGAATCGGCCAACGCGCGGTAAGGCGCAAGCGGGTCCTCGTCACCACCCTCCTGATGCTCCTCGTGAAGGATGGATCGTGAACGCACGTCGAGTGCGACCTCGGTAACGCCGACGTCCCCGTCCGGAATTGAGGCGTGAAGGATGGTATCTCCCATCCACCGAAAGTCGCTCACATACGACTTGTACGTCGCGTACTTGGCCGCGGCCTTAGCAGGCAGGAGCGTGTCGAGCAGGCCCCGTCCAAGGTCGAGTAGCAGGATCTGCGTATTCTCCGTCGCGGTATCGGCAAGGACTTGCGAGACCACCAGGAAGCGCCCGCTCGGCGAGAACCTGGGCAGGACGTAGTCGCCGGCAGACAGTTCAGCGGTTGTGCGACCAATCAGGGACTGCGAACTCAGGGGCGCCGGGCAAGTGAGCAGGGCACCCGAGGAGAGAGCGAAAGTCCAGAGAACTCTAGACGTGGACACAGTGAGCCGCCTAACGCCGCGCTTGGGCGGCGCGGCGTTGTTTGCCGCGTCCGTCTCCAAGCGCATAGTTGGAGCGCATGCTTACTTTTTTACCTCCGGACACGATTCGTGCGATCGAAAACCTTCTTTGGCATCGGCCGCATCACTTGGTTGGATTTGCCAGTCCTCATTTGTGTAGTCGCCCACCGTGAATTTATGGCCGTCCTGTTCGACGGCCCAAAACACTTTGCCTTCGGCATTAAGATAGATTCGGACGTTGTTTGAACCATAGTCCACATAGACGAAACGAAGCTTGCCGGCCGTGTCGTAATACCGTTCCACGGGAAGTAGCTCACGGTGCGATATGACCTGAACAGTCTTCAACATCCGGACGCGGTTTGCTTCATCTTCAACCAGACTCCTTGAGTTAATCGGATAGGGCGACGAACAGAGGGATGACTCGACATCGAAGTTTCTGGTCCTTATTTCGTATCTATGATCCTTCACCCCGGCCCTGATCTCGTCGTAAATAGCCTGTACCTCCTTGACATGCGGGTCATTTTTCCAGTTTTCCATTTTCACAGCGTAATGCGCAGGACGTCGGCCGATATCATCTGTAAACCAGCCCAGACTGATACCGACAATGATCCCGAGAGCGGCTACGCCAAAATATGCGCCGGGGGCCAGTAACCAGCGGGCCACCCGGTGCCGTCGCAGGATCGGCGACCGCCAAAACAGAATCGTTGCGACCGACGGAAGGGCGAGAAGGACAATAATGGCTTCGGACAGAGAGAGATGCATGGTTGAAAGCGCTTGTTAGGCGTCAGCCCTTCGCGCGTGGTCCGATAAGGAGCTGGACGACAAGAGCGGCGACGAAGAACGCTAGGGCCGCTCCCAGCGAAATCAGCGCGCTTAGACCGTACTTGGCGGCCGTGCCACGATCGCTTCGAAAGATCCGGGCGCTCGAGTAGACGGCGACCAGACCGAACAGTGCACCCAGGCCGCCGCCGACGAAGACAAGGGCGATAGGGATCGCCATCCACAAGTATTCGTACCAAGCCAGCGGCCGGGCCAGCTCGATGGTTTGGGCGCCGATCTGGACCCTCGGAATGGGGTCGAGACCATTGGTCTTGAGGCGGATTTCGCGCTCGTGGCCGGAGTTGTCCGTCAGCGAGAAGCGGAGGCGTTTTCCCTTAACCTCGCCTCCATCGATAATGAGTCGCGGACCCTTGAAGAACCCTGCGGTGCGTACAGCAAGGCCGCGACCGGCGAAGGCTTCGTGCTTGATGAGAAGGTCCATCGCGAACTCCTGGCTGACGCTTAACGGACCGCGCTTAAGCTGCGGCGCGCTGAAGAAAAATGGCTCATCTCCCTAAAATCTACGCGCGCGGCAACTTCAGGCGCGTAACTAGGCAGCACGTCCGGCAAGGCCGAAAGCCGATCTGGTAACGGAATAGCCGACTTGACACATTGTAAGTCATTACTTACTGTAAGTCATGGCTTACGCAGAGGTCTTTACAGCCCTCGCAGATCCAACCCGCCGCCGCATCCTCGAGGCGTTGCGCGAGCAGCCTAGAACCGTGGGTGAGTTGGCGGAAGGCCAGCCGGTCAGCCGACCTGCCGTGTCGCAGCACCTGAAGGTCCTGCAGTCCGCGAGGTTGGTCAGCGTGCAGCCGCAAGGGAACCGTCGCTTGTATTCAATCAAGCGCGACGGGCTCGATGATCTACGGAAGTATCTGGAGAGGTTCTGGTCGGAAGTCTTGTCTTCTTATGGTGCTGAGATTGTGCGACGCATGACACCCAAAAGGAGAACGTAATGCTGGATCCGATCATTAAGACGATCGAAGTTCCCTGCAGCCAAGAAAGGGCGTTCAAGGTATTTCTGAACGAAATGGATAGCTGGTGGCCGCTCGGCAAGTTCACCGTATCAGCGATGGGCGGCGCGCCTGCCAAGGCGATACGTGTCGAGGCGAAACAGGGCGGCAAGATCGTGGAGATAGGGCCGAATGGCACGGAGTACCTGTGGGGCACGATCAAATCATACGATCCACACGACTTCGTCAGCATGGACTTCCACTTCGCCCCACCCGGCGAAAAAGTAGACGCCAGAACCCTGGTTGAAGTGCGGTTTACCGCCCTTGGAAATAAACGGACACGAGTCGTCCTAACCCAGAGCAATTGGGAAGCGTTCGGTGAGAAGGCGGCGATGCTGCGTGACCGTGGGTACGGCCAGGCTTGGGTCGCAATTTTTGAGGGGGCGTTCAAGGCGGCCTGCGGCGGCTGACTTCGGCGAGGAACCGCTCGCGATGCTGCGTCATCTCCCGGATCGTGGCGCGCGGCGCGACTTCATAGATTCCTTGCATAACGGAAGTTATCTTGGGAGGGGGCCGATGAGGAAACACTTCTTGGCACTACTGGCTTACGTGGTCGCGACCCTCGCGACCCAGGCGGTGTCGCACTTCGGCGTGAACGCGGCGCACTACGCTGCGGTGACATACCTCCGGGCGCAGCCCATCTTCGCCCTCGGCGTTCTCTCGATGCTGATCCAGGGCAGTATTATGTCGTATCTGTACGCGCAGCTGCCGCAGTCCGGGCGTTCGATCGGCCATGCGGTGCTCTTCGCCTGGCTCGTCGGCAGCATCCTCGTGAGCTACGAGGCGCTCGCTGAGGCGGCGAAGTACGGCGTGCCATCGGTCGCGTCCTGGATTGCGGTCGAGGTGGCGGCAGGCTTTGTCCAGTTCACGTTTTACGGCGTGCTGCTGGGTTTGGTGCATCGCGGGCGCGACCCGCTCGCGGCCCATTGACGCGAAAGTCGGCGTCCAGGCAGGATCTGGCGCAACGCGTTCGCCGCCTGCTTGCCCCCGGATGGAGCATGTGTCTCGAGGGGTTCCAGAGGTTGTGAAGTGAGACCGCCGGGAATCCCCGGCGGCCTCACTAAATCTCCCGGATTTCGACGCCCCGCTTCGCGAGCTCGGCCACGTAGTCGCCGAACGGCACGGCCTCGTCAGGGGTGTGCACCCCCTTCGTTGCGATGCGGCCGTCCACCTGCATCAGGCCGGTGATGGCAAGGGAGTATCCCGTGGTGCGCATCATCGCGCTGATGCCGTGCGCCTCGTCGGAATAGTCGAGCAGCTGCCAGGCCACCGCCTTCCCGTTTCTTCCCCGCACCTCGACCCGCAGCGCGACCAGGTCGCGCCCCTCGGGCTTCGTGAGCTTGGGAGACACGGTCGCGATGAATGCGTCGCGCGGCACGACTTCTTTGCCCTTCACCTTGACGGGAGTGAGGTCGAGGAGGCCGAGCTCGCGGATCGGTCGCATGATGCCGATGTGCCCCGGATAGCGCAGCGTCTTGTATTCCATCGTGCGGACCTTGCCCTCGTACGCCCACGGCAGCGTGGAGATACCGCCGCCGGTGTGGAACGCCTCGAGCTGGCCCACCGGCGGCGGAAAGGTCACGTGCTCGAGCTCGGAGAGGGCATCCACGCGCGCCGGCTTGCCGTCGCGCAGCACCCAGGACGGCGTCGTGTAGTAGTCGAGCGCCCCTTCGAGCGAGTACACGATCTGATAGTTGAGCGGGGGCTCGGGGTGCTGCGGCAGGCCGCCGACGTAGATCTTCACGCACTCCGCGTCGCCGACGCGTCGGATCCCCTCGGCCGCGAGCACGTTGACCATCCCGGGCGCGAGGCCGCAATCCGGGATGACCGAAACATTCCGCTGCTTCGCTTCGGCGTCGAGCTTCTTCTGCTGGAAGACGATCTCCGTGTTGCCGCCCAGGTCGGCGCAATGGACACCGGCGTCCACCGCGGCCCGGGAGACCTCGAGGTTGAAGTAGTACGGCGCCGCGTTCTGGACCGCGGCGTGATCGGCCATCGCCGCGCGCAGCGCGGCGCCATCCTGCACGTCGAGCTTCACGAGCGCGAGCCGTTTCCCGACGTGGGGCGTGAGGAAGGCGGGAATGCGCTCGGGCTTCAGGTCCGCGATCGTGACCCGCTCGACGCCGGACTGCCGCAACAGATCATACGCGCAGGCGGATCCCTGAAGTCCCGCGCCCAGCACCAGCATGCGCATCCGCAACAGCCTCCGCATGATTGCGAGGAAAAACGAGCGGCGGAAAGCTAGACAGTGCCGGCAGGCGACGGTAGGCCGCGTTAGATTCGCCACCGATGACCCAGGCCGACCTCACCCGCGAGCGGCTCGTGCGAGCGGCGCTCGAGCTCTTCACCGCGCACGGCTATCACGAGACCACTACGCCACAGATCGCGAAGAAGGCCGGCGTGGCGGAGGGGACGATCTACCGCCATTTCACGAGCAAGCAGCACTGCTTCAACGAGCTGTACCGCACGGCGGCTCGCTGGGCGGGACAGCTCGTGAAGGACGCCGACGCCCTCAAAGTGGGACCGCGCGAGAAGCTCGCCGAGCTCGCCCGCGGGCTCGTGACGGGGGCGGCGCACGAGGCGGCCGTCGCCCGGCTGTTCTTCATCCAAAGCCACGAGGACCTGTTGGACGAGGAGAGTCGCAAGACCGCGCGTGATTTCCGCCTCGGCCTCGAGAGCCTGATCGCGCAGGGAAAGGCCGACGGCTCGGTGAAGGCCGGCGCGGCGGAGGTGTGGGCCGGCGTGTGGCTCGGCGTGGTGACGCTCGTGATCGATCGGGTGTCGGCCAAGGAATGGCCCGATACGCACGCGGGAGTGAAGCTCGCGCTGGATGGCGCATGGGATGCGATCGCTGCTGCGCGGGGGTGATCGCCCACCCGAGCCCGGCTACGCGACAAAACGACACAGTCGCTGCGCCGGGCTCGGGCGGGCTCTCACCAACCAGCATCGACGCCGTCGGGGTCTCGCGGAGCGACTGCGTATTTTTGTCGCGGAGCGAGACCCCGGCGGCGTCAGATGCGCCGTAGCTCGAACAGCTCGATCTCCGGCGGCGTGAACACGCGGATCGGCACGCCTACCACGCCGATCCCGCGGCTCACGTACAGCTGGCTGGTCCCTCGCTGAAAGTGCCCCATCACGTACTTGGTGATCAGACTTCCCGGCGACCACCCGATCAAGGGCAGGTAGAACTGGCCGCCGTGGATGTGGCCCGCCAGCGTGAGCGGGATGCCGCGCGGGGCGGCCGTATCCCACGCTCCGGGACGATGGGCCAGCAGCACGTGAAACGCGTCCGGCGGCGCGGCACGGAGCGCCGCTTCCACATCGGCCTGCTGCGGATCGTCCGCCGTCCAGTTGTGCGGGTCGTCGATGCCGAGCAACCCGAGCGTTGCGCCGTTGCGCTCGATCACATGGCAGCCGTTTTGCACGAATACCTGGCCCGCATCGCGACAGCCCTGGATGACCTCGCGCTCACCGGCGTAGCGGTCGTGATTACCGAGCACCGTCACCACACCGAGCGGCGCCGAGAGCTCGCGGAACGCGCGCACGTAGGGCGGGATGTAGGAGCGGGAGATGTCGATCATGTCTCCCGTCTGCACGATCAGATCGGGCCGGAGCCCGTTCACCTGCACCACGATCTCCTGCATCGCGTCCTCGCCGAGGTGCATGCCGGCGTGCAGATCGGAGAGGTGAAGCAGCTTGAGGCCGTCTAGCCCGGGTGGGAGATCGGGAAATGCGAGCGAGCGACGGGTTACCTGAGGAAGGCGATAGGCGCTCCAGACGCCGTAGGTTGACAGCGCGACGCCTGCACCGGCGTAAGCATAGGTCGCGCGGGCGAGGAAGCGGCGGCGGGAGAGAAGCCGGTCGGGCAGACCGGCGGACAGGCGGTCGGTAGGTCTCCGTAGCAGGCTTCCGCCCGTCCGCCAGACCGCCCGTCCGACGATGTACACGCTCAGGAGCGCACAGTAGATCCATCCCAACAGCTGCCACGCGATCCACGGGCCCGTGAACGGGATGCGGCCCACGCCCCACATGCTGCCGCCGAACAGCACACGCTCGCCCACGACCAGCCATGGGAGGTTGAACACGATGAAGACCGCGGTCAGCGCGACACGCACGCGGTGCGCCTGGGGGGGCCGCGTGGGGTCGGGAAGGCGCTCGCGCAGGTAGAGGTAGATGAGCACCTGCGGTGCCAGGAAGAGAAGGAGATAGATTAGGCGCGTGAAAAACACTGCGTCGAGGCTCCTCGCGTGTCTGGCCGTAGCGGCGATCGCGCCTTCCCCCGAGAGCACGGTCGCCGCGCAAC
>Ga0209237_1001876_pt1 | contig 12448 bp, 12 predicted proteins | sample GraSoi013_1_40cm_2_FD_185820 | JGI IMG/M metagenome (GOLD analysis project Ga0209237, IMG submission 185820) | Grasslands soil microbial communities from the Angelo Coastal Reserve, California, USA - Sample 10_02_2013_1_40cm (SPAdes) (version 2) | ecosystem: Environmental > Terrestrial > Soil >... | reverse complement strand
AAAGCTCACCGGCTCTTAGCCGGTCTCACTATATAGTGACAATTGCCCTCTCCGAAAGGGAGCTCTCGTCTCGTCAATGACGAACACTTCCTCCCCCAAAGTCCAAAAAACCAAATCCCCTAGAAATCCCCAAGGAAATGCCTTGAAAACGGCTAGACCACCGTGAAAATGTCAATTCTGCAGCTCCATGCTACTGAAAACCACGGGATTCTTATAGAGAACAATGTCAAACCACGACTAGAAAACTAGCCACCTCCAGAAAAAAGGGACAAAGATCAGCAATCGTCCCAAGACACAAAACAGCGACTCTAGAAAAAAAGGAGTCCTCTTGTAGACCAAGCACTAGCAGAAAACTCTCGGCACTCCTCCCGAACGGTTTTACCATTGAAACAGGTAGAATCAAGAAGACATGCTACTCGTTGGAACATCTCACAACAGGCGCGGCGACCCGCTCTTATTGTTGAGATTGTTGAAACTTCTCGTTAGGGATCGTGGAATTGAGAGGTTGGGCGTCGTCTGGAGCGTCCCATCGGGTAATTTGACCCCTGATCATGATGAACTGGCTGAAGAAGAGTTGCGTATTCAGGAAACCCTTCGCCGCTGTGTCAGACTCGTACACAATTCCAACCTGTCATGGGACGCCAAATCCTTCTTGGGCAGATGCTTTCGATCATTCCAATACGAGTTCATGGTCGCACTCAATTTGATGAGGAACAATGAACGTTTGAAGATCGTTCTAGTGGACGATTCACGGGCAAGGGATGCGCGCTACAAAGAGATAGGGAACCCGGAAACGTTTCTAGAAACAATAGGAAAACTTCCGAACTCAGGACAGAGTGAAGTGCTAAGAACAAAGTACGAAGCTTATAGAACAGCTTATGATGATTCCAATGTCTACGAGAGAATGATACTTCATCCTGATTCTGCACTGCTAGAAATTTCACCAGATATGTCGAGGCATACCGATCGAAGGGAAGAGTACATGGCTTTAGCAGTTCAAAACTCTCGGCCCGACGTTGTCATCGGGAGACTCATACATTGTCTGCACGAGTATCCCCCAGAATTGAGAGCTTCTGGTTTAGTTCCAGAGGTAAGCCTTGGTCGGCGTATCGGATTATCAGGTAATAATATCCTGAAGCTCTCTGATGCGGTTAGCCTAGTCGGGCCATTGCCGGCAAGAGACTAGATTGTCTTCCAGCGCTCCTTCCTAACTCTTTCAATGATATGATCGATTATGGTCTTCAACGGGGTTCCAGGACCATAATTTCCTGTTATCCCTTGTTTCTCCAATAATGGTTTGTCCTCGTCGGGGATTATGCCTCCGCCGACCAAGAGTATGTCGTTGCCACCCCGCTCCCTTACCAATCTTGCGACTTTCGGGAAGGCCGTCATGTGAGCGCCGTTGAGAAGGCTCATTGCTACGACATCCACATCCTCATCAATCGCCATCTGAGCTACTTGTTCTGGTGTGGCGAGAAAACCGGTGTAAATGACTTCCATGCCTGCATCCCTGAACGCTCTGCATAGGATGAGCGCGCCGCGATCGTGTCCGTCTAGTCCAGGCTTGGCGACAAGGATACGGATCTTTTTCTCCCGAGCAGTTGAGGTTTCTCGGCGCCTTTGCTTAGACATAGAATCCCTGTTCCTGTGTTGTTGTGGAATAATGTGCTAATAAGTGCTCTCTGAAACGGGCTTGGAGAACGACTGGAAAATCGAACACGCCTCTTCTAAATCCAGTTCGTCCCAGATGCTTTTTCGAAGGGTGTTTTTGACGAAGTCCGAATCTTGGAATCTATTGTTACAGGGTCAGGATTTAATTAGGACGCGTCCCAGCCCGCCTTTCCGCGGGTCTGAACACCTGGAACGCTCAATCCTAGACGACGACTCACTCACGTTCGCGGAGAAGGTCATGAGCGTCCGTGCCGCCGAAGGCGGCAAGCATAACGTGCTCCATACAGGTGACATCGTTGTTTTGCCTGTCGATCTTGCTATGGCGCAGGACAGTACAGGTCCCCTTGCGATTAAGGTCATTCGAGAGATGGGGATCAAGAAGCTATGGGATCCATCCCGCATCCATCTCGTAATCGACCACACATATCCAGCCGCTGACGAGAAAGTCGCCAACCTCCATAATCTGATCCGTGAATTCGTTCGAGAGATGGGATGCAGGCTAGTGGAAGGAAGCATTTCCCATCAACATCTCTTAGAATCACATGTGGTCCCTGGGATGATATTGTTCGGAGCCGACTCGCACACGTGCCAAGGCGGCGCTGTGGGCGCCTTCGCTACCGGTGTCGGCAGTTCTGACATGGCTGCCATATGGGCAACAGGCAAGATCTGGGCGCGGGTCCCAGAATCGGTCAAGGTCAATCTAACCGGTAAGCTTGAGAAAGGTGTCTTTGCCCGAGATATCGTCTCGCACTTTATCGGCATGGTTGGGGAGGACGGGGGGAATTATCGGTCGATTGAATGGAAAGGACCGGCGGTGAAGACATTGAGCATCTCCTCTAGGGCATGTATCAGTAATAATTCCATGGAGTGCGGTTGCAAACTCTCGGTCTTTGAAGTGGACGAGGCTACGGGGGATTATTTCAAGAAGGTGAATCGAAAACCATTGATGGAGGTTCATGCTGGACCAAAAGCCAACTATGTCAAGGAGTACACGATCGAGCTTGACGAGCTACAACCTCAGGTAGCTGAACCCGGGCACGTGGACAAGGTGAAGACGGTGGAAGAGTTGGAGGGTCAACATATCGACCAGGCATTCATCGGTTCCTCAACAAATGGAAGAATAGAGGATCTCGCGATAAGCGCGCAAATCCTGAAGGGTCATCATGTCAAAGCTGGAACCCGTTGCATCGTGACTCCCGCATCCAGGCTGGTCTTTGAGGAAGCAATAACCACAGGCCTAGCGGAAACCTTTCTGGAAGCAGGAGCAGTATTCACCAATGCCACCTGTGGGGCCTGTGTTGGAACACATTTGGGGGTGTTGGGCGAGAACGAGATTTGCATATCCTCTTCACCTAGGAACTATGTTGGTCGAATGGGCGCCTCGTCAGCACAGATCTATCTGGCTTCACCTGCTACGGCAGCTGCGTCCGCGATCGAGGGGAAGATAACAGATCCGAGGAAGTATCTGTGAGCAATACAACGATCAAGTTACCAAAGCTTCTGCGTGGTCGTGCCTGGGTTTGGCCTGATGATGTGAACACGGACATCATTATTCCATTCCGGTTCAAGGCCCGGACAAATGATCCTGTGGAGATGGCCAAGTATGTAATGTACGGATTCGATCCTGAATTTTACAAGAAGGTCCACAAAGGGGATATTTTTGTTGCGGGCCGAAACTTCGGGGGCGGCTCAAGTCGTGAACAAGCGCCTGTCGCCATCAAATACTCAGGTGTCTCGGCAGTAATTGCGGAGAGTTTCGCAAGGATCTTCTATAGGAACAGCTTCGCAATTGGACTGCCGGCGCTAGAAGTGCCAGGTATAACCAAGAAGGTGTCTCAGTTTGACGAGGTTGAGGTAGATATGGAGAACTGGGCGGTTCGCACAGTCAAGGATGGACAAGTCCACAAGGCGACGAAGGTCCCAGATTTCTTGATGGAGCTTGTCAAAGAGGGCGGACTTGTAGAGTATTATCGACAGCACCACAGCTTCCCATGGGAGAAGCTGGAAAAATTGCCTGTTGCCAGATGAAAGCCTAGAACGATCAAGCAATGTCTTTCTTTCCTTTTCTTGCTCTTTCTTTCCTTAGCAATAGCGTTAGATATTTCTAGCCATCTCAGGTAAAATATTGCGATGAGCCGATTTTCACCTTTGTAGTCTATTGTATGCCAGCATGGGCCCCATATCGTGGGGCGACTTGATCAATTCCCTGATCGAACTGGATCTGTCGCAAGCAACTATGATTTCTCCCAAAGAGAGACATTGTTGGATAGAACACTCGCGAGTGCGTGAGGCTGGATTGACGGAATGAAAAAGAATTTTGAAGCCGACGCCGTTGCAAGAGTGCAAGAATGGTGGAAATCTGAGCGATGGCGCGAGACAACGCGCCCTTACACCGCGGAAGAGGTCTGCCGACTCAGAGGCTCGATCAATTTCGATCACGGGTTGGCCAAGTACACGGCGAACAAATTCCTACACTTGATGAATACAACGCCCTACGTGTCAGCGTTGGGTGCGATGACGGGAAACCAGGCAGTCCAGATCGTTCAGGCTGGATTGAAGGCCATCTATCTAAGCGGGTGGCAAGTCGCTGCCGACAGCAATCTCGCTGCCCAGACGTATCCGGACCTCAGCCTCTACCCGGCCAATAGTGTTCCGGAACTTGTTAGACGAATCAATCAGGCATTGCAGAGAGCGGACCAGATACAGCATATGGAGGGAGAAGGGGACGTTGATTGGTTTGCACCGATAATTGCGGATGCAGAGGCCGGATTTGGTGGAGTTCTTAACGCGTTTGAATTGATGAAGGGAATGATCGAAGCCGGAGCCGCCGCCGTCCACTATGAGGACCAGCTTGGCAGCGAGAAGAAGTGTGGGCATCTCGGTGGTAAGGTATTGGTTCCAACGCGACAGTTTGTCCGGACACTCGTCTCCGCTCGCCTTGCCGCGGATGTGATGGGTGTTCCAACTGTTCTGGTTGCCCGGACGGATGCTGAGGGAGCGAAGCTCTTGTCGAACGATGTGGATCCTAGGGATCATGAGTTCATGACGGGAGAACGTACTCCTGAGGGCTTCTATCGGATAAGACAAGGGGTCGAGCATGCGATCATGCGAGGTCGTGCATACGCTCCGTATGCTGACATCTTATGGTGCGAGACAAGCACGCCTAGCTTGGACGAGGCGAGGAAGTTCGCTGACGGTATCCACGACATGTATCCTGGTAAGTGGTTGGCTTACAATTGTAGTCCATCGTTCAACTGGGACAAGAATCTCAGTAGTGGTGAGATTCAGAGTTTTCAGGAGAAATTGGCGGAGATGGGGTACAAGTTCCAGTTCATCACCCTAGCAGGGTTCCATACTTTGAATCATTCAATGTTCGAGCTTGCAAGCATGTTTGCTCATGACGGAGTGCCGGCCTATGTACGATTGCAGAGGCGAGAGTTCGAAGCAGAGAAGCAGGGGTACAAGGCGGTCAAGCATCAATCCTTCGTTGGCACGGGCTACTTCGATGAAGTCTCAAGGATAATCTCCAGCGGCGAATGCTCGACGACGGCAATGAACGGTTCAACAGAAATGGCACAGTTCGAAAAGAAAGAAACGGAGCAACGACCATCTGTGGAAGAGGCGTCCTTGGTTGGATCTGCGAGTCCAGCTAACGGTCAGAAGAATGTGAAGATGAAAGAATGGGTGTAACACAGATCGAAGGGACCAATCTAGTTCTGAGCGAGAACGTTCAGATCCAGGGTCCGGTCGAGCCTGGGTTCGAGAGCATACTATCCAGAGATGCACTCAACTTTGTCGCCACTCTCGTCTTGGAGTTTGGGGACAGATTGGAAGACTTGCTGAAACAGCGACAGGTTAAGGCCGATAGAGCCCGCATGGGCAAACTTCCAGACTTCCTGATGGAGACAAGCAATGTCCGAGAGGGGGATTGGACTGTTGGGCATATTCCATCGGACTTAGAGAAGAGACGCGTCGAGATTACTGGTCCCGTGGATCGGAAGATGATAATCAACGCCTTGAACAGTGGGGCGGATGTATACATGGCGGATTTCGAAGACTCCCACTCCCCCACTTGGACGGGGACCGTCCAGGGACAGTTGAACCTGAGAGACGCGGTCAATGGAACAATCGAGTACAGGGGCCCTGATGGTCGTTCGTATCGGTTGAACTCGAAGACCGCCACGTTGGTTGTGCGCCCAAGAGGGTTGCATCTGAAGGAGAATCATGTCCTGATAGCCTCGCGCGTGATATCGGCCTCTTTCTTCGATTATGGACTCTATCTATTTCACAATGTGAAGAAGTTGCGGGAGAAAGGCTCGGGACCGTACTATTACCTCCCGAAGATGGAGAATCATCAAGAGGCAAGGTTGTGGAATGATGTGTTCAATAGATCAGAAGAGATCCTTGGTCTTCCACATGGAACGATAAAGTGCAGCGTGTTAATCGAGAATATTCTTGCGGCCTTCGAGATGGAGGAGATATTGTACGAGTTGAGGGATCATATCACCGCGTTGAATTTTGGCCGCTGGGACTACACGTTCAGCTTCATCAAGAAACTTGGTCATGACAAACGATTCTTGGTCCCGGAAAGGTCACAGTTGCCAATGACCACGCACTTTCTCCAACTCTGCTCCCTACTACTTGTGGAGTCGTGCCACAAGCATGGTGCCTACGCGATCGGAGGTATGGCCGCGCAGGTCCCGATAAAGAATAATCCGAGAGCGGCCGCGGACGCGATGGACAAGGTTGTCCTGGACAAGGAGAGAGAGGTTTCTCAAGGCTATGATGGAGCATGGGTAGCTCATCCTGGCTTGGTTCCTGTGGTGATGAGCATTTTCATGAATGGTATGGAGGGACTGAACCAGTTGAATGCTAGACATCGGGATTTGAAGGTGACAGCGGGAGACTTGTTGATGGTGCCGAAAGGAACGATTACGGAACAGGGATTGCGTGGAAACATCAGCGTGAGCCTGCGCTATCTAGAGTCTTGGCTTCGAGGTGTTGGATGCGTTTCGATCAATAATCTGATGGAAGACACTGCGACGGTGGAGATCAGTCGGTCTCAGATATGGCAATGGATTCATCATGGGGCGCATTTGACAGATGGGAGAGAGATCACTCCCGAGTTGTTCCATACTTTGCTGGCAGAGGAGTTGGCTACGGCGGAGGCAGCAGGAAATGGGGAATTATTGGCCCAGTCTCGATTCAGCGATGCTGCTCAGATACTGGATCGATTGTCCACCAGTCCAGACTTTGCGGATTTCATGACCATCGAGGCTTATCCCTATCTCGATCAAGTTGAACGTGCAGAATAGAGATTGCACGCGCAACCCGATGTTGATTCGTAGCCGAGATCCTTCCGAGTTCAAATTATTTTTCTAGCGGATACACCCTCCCCCCCTCTCGTGCTCAATTTTCACGAGGGAAAGATCGGATTTTGAAGGAAAATGGGCTGTTTTGATACGTTTTCTCGCGATTTTTTGCAGGTTCTGTGCGAGGCGCTAGGGCAGTATTCCGCCTATTCGTGCGAGTTGCACAATTCCAGGCTTCTTCTTGAAGACGCCTGCAGTGATCTCGAGGGTTGTCTTCAAGAGTTCCCGATTCTTCTGGAGACGTTTCAAGGCACGCCGATTCAGGCGTTGGACAAGCCAGTTGCCGCTCAAGGCGTATGTTGCCGAGTAATGTGCGTGTTCTCCCACAACATCTGAGACTAGTTTTCTCTCCGCCTGATATGCACGGAGTGCAGTCGCAGAGTAGTCGTTGATCTGATGGCATTGTTGGATAACCCGTGCTAAGGCCAACGCGTCTTGTAATGAGAGGTTCAGGCCTTGTCCGGAGTGTGGATGAAGAGTATGGGCGGAGTCACCTAGCAGGGCCATGTTGTCTGAGACCCAATCGTCAACTCGAACATAACTTGGCATGAAATAACCGAACCTGTTCCAAGCCTCAACATTAGAGAAGGCCTGCTCCAGCTCAGGGGCCGTCGATGTTATCTCCGCCCTGAAACTGGCGAGACCAGAATTTTTCAATTCATCGAAAGACCGTGGGCCAACACAGTGATGAACAAATGTCGCTTCCTCCGCCAATGGCATGACTCCAAGCATATGATGCGGTGCCTGATACTGTCGAGCATGACCCTCCAAACCTGAGACGGGACCGACTAGGCCGACGATGAACGAGTCCTCATACTTGTGAACCCGGACCTTGCTGCCCATCGCTGCCCGAACACGAGACTGGCCACCGTCCGCCCCGACAACTAGACGAGCAGAGATTCTGCTCTCGGCATTGTTGTTCTCGATGACGACACCAGACGGCTTCCCAGAGCTATCCCTGACCAGCTCCTTGAACCTGGCTCCCCAGAGAACTTCAACGCCTTTCCTCTCTGCTTGGTAACGGAGCATCAGCTCAAGTTGTGTACCGTTGATCGTGATGAGATAATTGTGAGGATCATCCAACAACCCATAATCTGCCTCCAACAGTAAATTACCCGTCCAGTCCCTTATCTCGAAGACTTGGACGGGTTTGCCAAGCTTCAAGGTGTCATCAAGCAGACCCAATTGGTCGACGGCGTCCAGACCGTTGGGTTGCAGAGTCAATCCCCGAGGAACAGAGTCAACATCCCTACGGGCGTCCAAGAGTATCGTCCGTATGCCTTGGTCCCGAAGTACCGTTGCGAGTGCGAGACTGGGGATTCCGGCACCCACCACGACAACATCCACATCCTGCTCCAAGCTTGGCCTACAATCCCGACTAGAATCGGAATCTGCTTAAATCATCCCTTATACCCGTTCTTTTCCGGTTCAGAAAATATGGGTAGAGTTCACGGGAAAGGTCCACTCGAAGTATACGACCCGGGAATGACGGTGAAACCTCGAGTTTACGATAAGGATCGGCGTTACGCCTTGCTCGTGGTTGACATGTTGAACGATTTTGTTTATGGGAAGATCAAGGCGGAAAGGGCAGGACCGATGGTTCCCACAGTTGGCGAACTGATCGGATCAGCTCATGACGCCGGTATTCCAGTATTGTATCCTAATGATTCCCACACGAAGAAAGACTTCGAACTATACAGATGGGGCGAGCATGCTATGCGCGGCTCCAAGGGAGCTGCGGTCATTAAGGAACTCCGCCCGAGAAAGAGAGACGTCCAGATTCCGAAGACAACCTACAGCAGTTTCTTCAGCACAAGGCTCGAGAAAGAATTGAAGCGGACGCACGATGGACGGGGAGCGAATACGCTCATAATGGCGGGACTCCATACTGATTGTTGTGTTCGGCACACAACTGCTGATGCTTTCTTCCGAGGATATGAAACGATAATCGCTGAGGATGCCGTGAATTCTTTCACCGAGTTACAGTATCGCGTCGGGTTACAATATCTCAAGTTCTGGTACTTGGCCGACGTATTACGATCGAAAAAGATAGCCCGATTATTCTAGAAAAAGGCCCGGACAAGTGCCGACGAGGCCAACCCGCCTCATCATCGACACCGATGGCGGAATAGACGATGCGCTGGCTCTGATACTAGCTCTTCGATCTCCAGAGGTTGAAGTTGTTGGAGTCTCGACCGTGTCAGGAAATGTTCGGGTCGAACAGGCAGCAATCAATGTTTTGCGAGTGATCGAATTGTTCGATCATCGCGACGTTTGGGTGGCGCAGGGCTTGGCGAATCCATTGATCCGGGATCCAGTAAGAGCAACGAGTTTCCACGGGATGGACGGTTTAGGAGACTCAAATCTTCCACAGCCACGGATGCGCGCACGAAAAGAAAGCGCGATCGATCTTATCATCGAAGAATTGACCAAAGAGAAGGATCACGGTCTCACCATTATCAGTATAGGACCATTGACAAACATTGCAGCAGTAATCACCAATAGCCCAAGTATCTCAGGTAGGATTGGCGAGCTGTTGATTATGGGGGGAGCCTTCGGACTATCGAAATACGGGCATGGGAACGTAACTCCCGTTGCAGAGTTCAACATCTACTCAGATCCCGAGGCGGCAAAAATAGTCTTTGAATCGGGAATACATGTGAGAGCGGTCGGACTCGATGTTACCTCCGCCCCTGAAAACTGGTTGACCCCACCTGAATACGCAAGAATCAAAGCGACGAAGAATAGACTGTCCATTTTCGCCGCTCGAATTCTAGCAAAAACCATGCAGAAACGGCGAATGTTCGAGCTTCACGATCCAATAGCGGTCGGAGCCGCTATCCAACCCTCCCTGTACGATTTCACCCAACGCTCGGTAAAGATCGAGACAAAGGGCGAGTATACGACGGGTATGACGGTGACCGAGCGTCGCGAAGAAGCGGATAATATTTGGACAGAGAATCCCATCAAAATATGCACGAACCTCAAATCCCAACGCTTCAAACGCCTCTTTCTCGGCCATTTATTGAAAAACTGACAGGAAACCGCTGTTTTCTGTTCTAATGTTAGGATTTTTAAACAGGTACACTTCCATCTGAGCGCAACCATGGGACGAACAATCAACCATATCGAGCTAGCGTCCAAAGACCTTACAGAGACTAAGAAGTTCTACTCGAGACTTTTCGGGTGGAAATTCGAGCAATTCGGCGACGGCTACATGATGTTCCGCACAACGCCAAAAACCAGTGCAGTCGGAGGAGGGTTTAACCTCTCCAAGACCGTCAAACCAGGCACAACACAATTCTACGTAGATGTCAAGAGCATACCACAAGCATTGCAAAAGGCAAAGTCTCTGGGCGGTAGACCGTTGAAGCGAAAGACAGCCATCGGTGGCGGCATGGGGTACTGGGGAACTCTCAAGGACCCACACGGCAACACCATCGGCGTCTGGAGCAAACGCTAAACCGACCAGAAACGGTCAACTAGCTAGCTCAGATAACGAAGCGGGCTTGACCCACAGTCACAGCCCGGAGTACCAACTCTCTTTTTTGCATCTCCAAAATCCAACCTACCGACTGAAAAGTTGGACCTAGCGCAACCCTCGAAGACAGATTTCAGGAAACCGATCCTTTTCCTGTTTGTTCTATCGCCCGCGATAGGCGAGCTATTATCCGGCTCCTCACCTCCACTAGCATTCTTCAATCCTCTAGCATTCTCCCTACTCTGCGCACTATACGGGAGCGGAGCCCTCCTCGTCCGAGATTATGCAAGACGATGGAAAAAGGGATGGTATTCGATACTATTGCTCGGTGCGGCTTACGGAATTATAGAGGAGGGTATCATGGTCCGGAGTTTCTTCAGTCCGACATGGAAGGATCTAGGAGTACTCGGGACATATGGTAGATGGCTGGGTGTGAATTGGGTGTGGGCAGAATGGCTTACAATATACCATTCAATCTTCAGTATCACGATCCCGATACTTCTAATCGAGGTCACAAATCCAGCAGCAAGATCGCAGATATGGCTCTCTCAGAAACAGAGATGGCTATTCAGGTCTCTGTTCGTCCTTGCAGTGCTTCTCGGTTTCGTCGCTTTTCCGTATGATGCGCCCGCGACAGCTTTGATTGGATGCGTGGTCGCCGTGTTAGTGCTGGCGTGGCTTGCCAAGAGAATCAAGCCAATGATACCAACATCAAAGAACTTGGAAGTCTCGAAGAAACTTGTAATCACTGGAGTATCCGTGCCATTAGTATTCTTCTTCTTTTTCACGGGACTCGGACCCGCCACGATTCCATGGGCAGGAGGGACAATGCTAGCTGGAGCCTTTATCGTATTTGCATTCGAGAGATTATTGAGAAGATGGGCAAAGCAAGGGTTCAGCGATCTTCAACGGTTGAGCTTGGTGTCTGGAGCCCTTGGGTTCTTCATCGGTCTATCGCCCATCCTTGAGCTCAAGGGAGCGTTAGGGATGACAGGAGTAGGCGTCGGCTTTTTCTTCCTCCTGTTCAAAATGAGAAGGAGAGTTATTCTGAGAGTCTCAGGGCTCGTGCCGTACATTAGTCCCCAATTAATGCCCTCGGAAACTCCTCTTCGATAGGCTTTCAGTCAGAGGAATTGTATCTTATATAGGCAGCCGTTTCAGAGACCGCACCCATGGCAGATTACGGTAGAGGCGCCAAAGCAGGCGCAATAGCAGGAGTCGTTACGGGGATAATCGAAGCAATCGGCACCATTGCTTTGTTTAGCTTTACTGCGAACGATATCAAGACGGCACTTCAGGGGACCACTCTCCCGGCGGGCATTACCATTGATCAAGCGCTAACTGCCGCAATGTACGTCGCAGCGGTTGTCACGTTCATCGCCAGTATCATAGTGGGACTAATCTTGGGTGTCATATTTGCCGCGGTCGCCAATAAGTACATGACAGGCAAGAGCTTCGAGATGAGAGGCTTAGTGTTTGGGATTATCCTCTGGATAATCGGAATCCTCGGAAACATCAACAACTCCAGCTTCGGCAGCACATACATTGCGGCATCAATAGTCATCGGACTCGTCAGCAGCCTGGTCTACGGATACTTGCTTGGGCATTTCTTCAAACCAAAACAGGCATCTCAGCCCACACCATCGACAGGCACGATGTAAGTCAAGCCCATCAATACAACAGTCAATCGCAGTCGCATCCGGTAGCTTCTCCCTTATTTTTGTGCCTACCCAAGCTTAACTCACTCCATCGGTCTTTGGTAACGTTCGTGTTAATGATAGGCGGTATCGCTACCCCGGCTCATGCAGAAATCGCCAAGACCAATAGGCGTAACAATAATCGCTATACTCGCGATACTCGTCGGCGTCGTTGGATTAATCGGAGGCGTCGCAATCGCCACATTCTCATCCTTATTCGCGGGCAT
>Ga0209237_1001875_pt1 | contig 12449 bp, 9 predicted proteins | sample GraSoi013_1_40cm_2_FD_185820 | JGI IMG/M metagenome (GOLD analysis project Ga0209237, IMG submission 185820) | Grasslands soil microbial communities from the Angelo Coastal Reserve, California, USA - Sample 10_02_2013_1_40cm (SPAdes) (version 2) | ecosystem: Environmental > Terrestrial > Soil >... | reverse complement strand
CCCGTACGCGCGCGGCAGGACCGCGTCGAGCCTCGCCGGGAGGGAATCGAGCGGGTTGAAGAGCAGCAGATCGGAGATTGCCGGGTGATAGGGCGATCGTCGCGGCGGCGTCACGCCGTAGCGAGCCCGCGCCACGTGGTGCTCGCCCGGGGCAACGGCCTCGAGCGACATCACGAACGGTCCACACGACGCGGTCGCGGTGAGGGCCCGCGCCCCCGAAGCGACGCCTGAATCCCGGGACAGCGTCAGTGTACGTTCGTCCCAGGCGAGCGCGAGAGCACTCGTCACCGCACGCTGCGCGAACAGGGTGTCGCTCGACAGGTCGTACGCCGCAACGACGAGACAGAAGTCATCCCGCCGGAACACCGCTTGCTGGTGGTCGAGATACGTAAACGCGGTCGCATAGGCGGGCGCATAGCGTTCGCGTGATTGCGGTCCGTCGAGGCTCCAATCCCCGGGCTTCGCGCGCCCGGGGTCGTCCAACACCTGTGCCTGGGGCGCGAAATGGAAGGCGGGCGAGGCTTCGTGTCCCGTGACGTGGGGGTCGGACTGTACCATGAGCGACGTCGGCGGATCCCGCGTCCAGAAGGTCGGCCAGCCGTAGCGCAGCAACACATCGGCGAGATCGTCGTCCCAATAGAGGCCGAATGGCGTCCGGCGGCCCTCCTCCATCCGGATCATCACGCGGCGCGCGAAGTGCTCCGTGCGACGGTCGTTGCCGGTGAGGGAATACAGCGGCTGGGCCAGCCACCACCACCGCGCTTCGACCGCCGCGCGGCCGGCGCAGTCGAGATCGCGATACCGGTCCGCGAGCTCGCCGTCGATGAGGGAGGAGATGTCGCTCCAGCGGCACCGCTCGTCTTCAGGCATGTCGGCGAGCGCAGCCGCGAACAGACTGTCGGCACCTGCAAAGTCATGCTCCACGTGCCGCACTAGACCGCCCAACGCCTCGCACCACCACGCGACCGCGCGACACTGCTCCGCCACTTCTGCGGCGAGCCGTGGCTGGCCGTCCTCCAGGAGGTAGCGCACCCGCTGGCCGGCGATCCACTCGTCGCCCGGGAGGGCCGCGCCAGCCTCGTCGAGCGCGGCTAGCAGCTGGGCGCGCGCGCGGCGAATGCGCTGGGGCTCCGGAGGGGCGCTGTCCACGCCGCCCTCGTACCAATAGCACATCCGCCCGATGCGCGCGCCGCACACCCCGCTCCACCCCCCCGGGCGCTCCGGGAGGCTGGCTCGCCGCGTCGCCTCGAACGCCTCCCGGGCCCGGCGAGCGGACTTGAGGACGGCGAGCGAGTCGGTCGGGCCGGTCTGGCACCCACCCGCGATCAGGCACACAAAGAGAAGGAGGGTCACGGTAGCGCTCCTCTGCCAACATACGGCCGTCCGGCGCGCCCCGCGAGCTTGACTCCCCCGGGGCGCGGGGTATTGTCGGCGCGGTGATCCCGCCCGACCTGAACGCCGCCCGCTGGTTCGTCGACCGCCATATCGAGGAAGGCCGGGACCGCCGGCTCGCCATCATCCACGAAGGCCGCCGCCTCACGTACGGCGACGTGTATGCCGGGATGAACCGGCTGGGCAACGCGCTGCGGCGGCTCGGCGTGAGGATGGAGCAGCGCGTGGTCCTGCTGCTGCACGACGGCCCGGAATTCGTGTGGGCTTTTTGGGGCGCGCTCAAGATCGGCGCCGTGCCCGTTCCGACCAATACCCTGCTCAAGCCGCGCGACTACGAGTACATCCTGAGGGACAGCGGCGCGACGGTCGTGATTGCGGGCGAGTCGCTCGTGGCGGCCGTCGAGGAAGGACGCGCTCGCCTACCGGCTCTCGCGCACGTGATAGTCGTGGGCCCGGCGGCGGCCGGTCGGCTCGCCTATGCCGACCTGGTCGGCGCCGAGAGCGCGGAGCTGGCGCCCGCCGCCACGGGCAGGGATGACATGGCCTTCTGGCAGTACACCTCGGGTACGACGGGGACGCCCAAAGCAGCCGTCCACCTGCACCACGACATGCTCGTATGCTGCGAAGCGTTCGGTCGCCACGTGCTCGAGATCGGGCCGGAGGACCGCACCTTCTCGGTCGCCAAGCTGTTCTTCGCGTACGGCCTGGGCAACGCGCTGTACTTCCCGTTCCACGTCGGTGCCTCGACGGTGTTGTACCCGAGCCGTCCCGAGCCCGCGAAGGTGCTCGAGGTCATCACGCGGGAGCGCCCGACACTGTTTTACGCAGTCCCTACCGCGTACGCGGCGATGCTGCAGGTGCCGGACGCCGAGCGCCTGTACGACCTCGGGTCGGTCCGGCTCTGCAGCTCGGCGGGAGAGCCGCTCCCGAAGGCCATCTACCAGCGCTGGCTCGAGAAGTTCGGGCTCGAGATCCTCGACGGCATCGGCTCGACGGAGCTGTGCCACACTTTCATCGCGAACCGTCGCGGCCAGGTGCGCCCCGGCTCGAGCGGTACGGTCGTACCTGGCTACGAGGCGAAACTGGTAGACGACGCCGGCCGCGAAGTGGCAACCGGCGAGGTAGGCAATCTGATCGTCAAAGGAGACAGCGCTTGCGCGTGCTACTGGAACCAGCCCGAGCGCACCAAGCAAACGTTCGCAGGCGAGTGGGTGCGGACGGGCGACAAGTACACCCAGGACGCGGACGGCTACTTCTGGTACGCCGGTCGGACGGACGACATGATCAAAGCGGGCGGCATGTGGGTGTCGCCGGCGGAGGTCGAAAGCGCGCTCGCCGAGCATCCGGCCGTCGTGGAAGCGGGCGTGGTGGGTACGGAGGACAAAGACGAGCTGGTGAAGCCGCTGGCGTTCGTCGTACTCGCGCGGGGCCACTCGGCGAGCCCGGCGCTCGAGACCGAGCTGAAGGTGTTCGTGAAGCAGCGCCTGGCGCCCTACAAGTACCCGCGCTGGATCGTGTTCGTCGACGAGCTGCCGAAGACGGCCACCGGGAAAATTCAGCGATTCAAACTACGGGAGACAGCAAGAGAGACGCACGGGATGGGCAAAAGCTAGACGCACAGACGCACAGGGGAGAACAGATGACACGTGATCAGGAAGGCCACTTCTGCTTCCTGCGTCCTGTTCACCACTGTGCGTCTGTGCGTCTAGTCGTTGCCTGTGCTGCCCGTCTGACGACTGTCTACTGCATCAGTAGAAGTAGAACGTCGTACAGCGCGTGCGTCCATGCCGTGATGCCGAACCCGCGCACGAGATACAACGCCGAGAAGAACAGCCCAGCGACCATCCGGAACGCGAACGAATAGAGCTGCCAGCGATCCCCGTAGGGCCCTATATAATGAAACGCGGAGAAAATCGCGGCGCCGGCGATAGTCGCCGCACTGCCGGCGGTGAGGGGGCGCCAGCCGAGCAGGCCTCGCGCGGCGGCGGCCAGCGCGCCCACGAGCAGCACGCGGAACAACAGCTCCTCATAGATCCCAGCCCCCAGGGAGACCATCAGGCGGGTCCACCAGCCCATGTCGTGTCCCGGCCCGCCTGGGATGGCGAGCGTCTGCAGCATGCCGAGCACGCCGGAGGTCACGCTCCCGACCACGAAACCGAAGATCAGCGCAAGCGCGATCGACTCGCCCAGCATCGCGGCAAACACGCGACCCCGAAGCCGTGATCCGCGCGCGCGCATGTCGCGCGCGACGAGCCACAGACCAGCGGCGATCAGGCAGATCATGAAGAGCGGCCCGCCACGGCGGTGAACAGGGACTGCAGGATCACGTCGGCGCCGTTGCGGATGGAGCGCTCGCCGTGCGCCAGCAGGACCGCGAGCAGCTGGTAGAACAGCAACAGCGGGAGCGCGAATAACAGGCTGTAGCGCGGGGCGCGACTGACCTGCCAATAGGAGGAAGGGGAAGAGAGGGTGGTGCCTGTCATAGGGCCAGGAATCTATCGACGGTGCGTCGCTTGCGACGGTTTCGGGCGGCCGGTATGCTACCGCGCCATGAAATGCGTTCACCGCCTCCTAGCCCTCCTCGTTCTCGCACCGGGCAGTTCCCACGGACAACGTCCGGAGCGCGGCCGGGACTTGGGCATCCCCTTCGAAGGCACGACCGGACCCCTCAACGCCATCACCGACGTGGCGGGCGTCGAAGTGGGCCACCGCACGCTCGTGGCGGGGAGCGGCAAGCTCGTGGTGGGAAAGGGACCCGTTCGGACCGGCGTCACCGCGGTCTTCCCCCGCGGCAGGGACTCGAACGACCCCGTGTTCGCCGGCTGGTTCACCATGAACGGCAACGGCGAGATGACCGGGACCACCTGGGTCGAGGAGTCGGGGTTCCTGTGGGGCCCGGTGATGATCACCAACACCCACTCGGTCGGCGTGGTGCGCGACGCGGTGATCGAATGGGTCGTCCGCGCGGGGCGCATGCAGAGTGACGAATGGTCGCTGCCCGTGGTGGCGGAAACGTGGGACGGCGGACTCAACGACATCAACGGCTTTCACGTCACGAAACAGGATGCCTGGGCCGCGATGGATAGCGCCCGCGGCGGTCCCGTCGCCGAGGGCAGCGTCGGGGGCGGCACGGGGATGGTCTGCAATCAGTTCAAGGGAGGGATCGGGACATCCTCCCGGCGGCTCGAGGCAGCGGATGGCGGGTACACCGTGGGTGTCTTGGTGCAGTGCAATTACGGAAGGCGCCGCTACCTCCGCATCGCCGGCGCGCCGGTCGGTCAGGAGATTGCGGACCTGGTGCCGTGCCGCGCCCCGTGCAGCGGTCCGCGGTCCGGAGTGGCAGCTGCCATCCCACCCGACGTCGGATCGATCATCATCGTCGTCGCCACCGACGCTCCGCTCCTGCCACACCAGCTGAAGCGTCTCGCCCGGCGGGCCGGACTCGGCGTGGGCAGGCTGGGCGGGGTCGCGTCCAACTCATCGGGCGACATCTTCGTCGCGTTCTCGACGGCCAACGCCCGCGCCTCCCGGGATTCCGGGCTCGCGCAAGTCTCGATGGTGTCGAACGAGCAGATCACGCCGTTGTTCGAGGCGACGGTGCAGGCCACCGAGGAGGCGATCGTCAATGCCATGCTCGCGGCCCGCACCATGACCGGCGCCGACGACCTCACGGTGTACGCCCTCCCGCACGACCGGCTGCGCGCCGTGTTGCGCAAATACGGCCGGCTCGGTCCATAAGTGGCCAAGAACGGCTCGTTCCCCTCGCTCCGGGCGGTCGATTTGCGGGTCCGCCCGCTGGCGCGCGCCGAAACGATCCCGTCGGCCTGGTACACGGACCCGCGGTTCCACGCGCTCGACCGCGACGCGATCTTCGCCACCACGTGGCAGCAGGTGGCCGACACCCATCAGCTCGCGCAGCCCGGCGACCACGTGATCGCCGAGGTTGCGGGAGAGCCGATCATCGTGGTGCGGGGGAAGGACGGCGCGCTGCGCGGGTTCTTCAACGTATGCCGGCACCGCGGTGGCCCGCTCGCCATGAAGGACGGCAACGCGGACATGCTGATCTGCAAGTACCACGGCTGGACCTACCGGCTCGACGGCATGCTGCGCGGCGTGCCGCATTTCAATCGCGTGGAGTTGTTCGACAAGCGCGACTACGGCCTCACGCCCGTGCATCTCGCGGTATGGGAGGGGCTGGTGTTCGTGAACCTGGGCGAGCGCCCCAAGCCGCTCGAAACCTACCTGAAGGACATCCGGGAGCGCGTCGCGCCGACCCGCATCGGCAAACTCACGTTCGCCCGGCGGGTCGAGTACGACGTGCGGGCCAACTGGAAGGTGTACGTCGACAACTATCTCGAGGGCTATCACGTGCCCTACGTGCATCCCGAGCTGTACTCGCTGTACGACTACGAGGGGTACGTCACGGAGGTGCACGACTGGTACTCGGTGCAGGTGGGGCCGCTGACCGGGACCTCGAACGTCTACACGGCGGGCGGGGGCGAGGCGCTGTATTACCAGGTCTTCCCGAACCTGATGCTCAACGTCGTGCCGGGTCGGCTGCAATCGAATCTGGTCGTGCCGCTCGCGCCCGATCGCTGCAAGGTGATCTTCCGCTATTACTACGACGATGTCGCGTCGGCCGCGGCGCGCCAGCGGATCGAGGCCGACATCGCGTTCTCGGACAAGGTGCAGCACGAGGACGCGGAGATCTGCGAGCGGGTGCAGCAGGGGCTCGGCTCCCGGGCGTACGACAAGGGCCGCTTCTCCGTGCGATTCGAAGCAGGCGTCTACCACTTCCAGAACCTCCTGAAGCGCGCCTACCGGACCTGGCTCAAGCGCTGATGGCGGACCTCAAGCGCCAGCTCGGATTGCTCGATTCCACGATGATCAACGTGGGGACGATCATTGCGTCTGCGATCTTCATCGTGCCGAGCGTGATCGCCCTCAATCTGGGTGCGTCGGTGCCCACGATCCTCGTGTGGGTGGTGGGCGGCGCGGTTTCGCTGCTGGGCGCTCTCTCGGCAGCCGAGTTGGGCGCCGCCATGCCCAACGCTGGCGGCATCTACGTGTACCTGAGCAGGGCCTACGGGCCGCTGTGGGGGTACCTGTACGGCTGGTCGAGCGGCGTCGTGATCAACCCCGCGTCCATCGCCGCGATCGCGCTCGGATTCGCGACGTACGTCGGATTCTTCTTTCCGCTCGGTGACGGCGGCATGCGGGCCGTCGCGGTGGCGTCGATCGTGGGGCTCACCGTGCTCAATTCGCTCGGCGTCAGGCTCGGCGCGATCACGCAAAACGTCCTCACCCTGACCAAGATCGGGCTCGTGATCGTCCTGATCGTCGTCGGATTCGTGCTGCCTGGCGGTAGCGCCGCGAACCTGGCGCCGCTCTGGTCCGATGCCCCGCTCGGCAAACAGATCGCAGCGGTCGGCGTCGCGCTCGTGGCGGTCTTGTGGGCCTACGATGGATGGATCGAGATCACCTACGTCGGGAGCGAGGTGAGGGACCCGGAGCGAAACATGCCGCGCTCCATCATCCTGTCGACATTCATCGCCATCGCGCTGTATTGCCTGGTGACGGCGTCGTTCGCCTACGTGCTCTCGCCCGCGAGGATGGGCGCGTCGTCCCTCGTGGCGTCCGATGCGGCGAAGGTCACGCTCGGGGCCGCGGGAGCGGGCCTCGTGGCCGTGGCAATCATGACCGCCACGCTCGGCTCCAACAACGGGATCGTGTTGACGGCGGCGCGCGTACCGTACGCGATGGCGCGCGACGGCCTGCTGCCCCGCTGGCTGGCGACTGTGCACCCGCGCTTCCTCACGCCGATTCCGTCGCTCGCCGTACAAGCCGTCGTGGCGATCGCCTTGACCCTGCTTTCAACCGACCCGTCGTGGAAGAACACGTACAATCATCTCTTCACGTACGTCGTCCTGGCGGAGTTCGTGTTCTACGGCATGTCGTGCGGCGCGGTCATCGTGTTACGGCGCAAGGAACCCGGCATGGTGCGCCCCTACAAGGCGTGGGGCTATCCCGTCACGCCCATCGTCTTCATTCTCTTCGCGCTCTGGCTGCTGTACAACACCGCCCGGGAGCAGCCGGTGGACGTGGCGATGAGCACGCTACTCGTGCTCGCCGGGTTGCCGCTCTACTGGTGGCAGCGCAGACCCGCCGCCCGGGCCGCGCCAACTCCCTGACGCTGCTACTCGTCGTCCGCGCCGGGCTTCTGCAGGCGCTGCAGCGCGGTTTCCACATCCTTGCGGGTGTCCGGGTACTTGAGCGTGCCTACGGCTGCCTGCAACCGCGGGATGCCGAGCTGACGCGGCAGCGTAAACTGGAACGCCTCCACCACCCAGCGCCGTACCGCCCGGCGCTCGTCGTTCAGGTGCGCGGTGAGCAGCTCGAGCGCGTGAGCGCTGCCGCGGGCCGCGAGCGCCGCCAACACATGTGCCGCGAAGCGGTGCGTGGCGAGCAGCGTCCCGAGGCGCGGGATGGCGCCGGTGTCTCCCGTCTGCGCGATGATGCGGTAGGCCGCTTCCTGAATCACGTCCTGATACGAGGGTGTCGCGAGCCCCCACGCGATGGCGCTATCGCGCGCCGTGGAGTCGGCCCGGACCAGCGCCGTGAGCGCCGCGGCGCGCACTTCGTAGCTCGGGTCGGTTTGGAACGTGGCGCGCGCGAGCTCCGCGGCCCGCGCACCGCCCCGCTGACCCAGCGCCGCTACGCCTGCGCGCCGTACCTGCGCCGAGGTATCCCGCAGCGCGGCCGCGAGCGCCGCCGCGGCGCTCGCCCCGGGTAACTCGCCCAACGCCTCGACCGCCCCGGCGCGCGTGCGGAAGTAATCGGCCCCGGTCGCGACCTCGGCCAGCGCCGCCACGGCCGCCGCGTCCGCCGGACGCTGCGCCAGCTGCTCGATCACCCACTGGCGGTTCCAGAGATCCGGGTCCCGCTTGAGCTGCGTGGCGAGCCAGGCGGTCGGCTGGTCGAACGTCAACTCCTTGAGAATCGTATTGCCGTCGTCGAACACCACCATCGTCGGGGCACCGGCGAGCCCCGGGATCTCGATCGTTTGTTCGCGGGCCACGAGCTCGGTCCGCCGCACGAGATCCCCTCCCGCGGTGCCCACGCGAATCGTCACCGGCATGCGGAATACTTTTGGGGTCTCGAACGCGAGGCCCGTGGTGTCCGCCTTGGATGAGTCCAGCTGCGTTTGCTTGACGGTGAGGGTCAGCTTTCCGGCCGCCGTGTCGTACGCCGCCGTCACCCCGAAACGGGGGTGCCCAGCGTCGTACACCCATTGGCTCCAGAACCAGTCGAGATTCTCGCCCGTCGCGTCGAGCACTGCCTGGCGCAGGTCGTCCGAGGTCGCGTTTGCCAGCGCGTGCCGGGTGAGGTACAGGTGCAGCGACGCCCAGAACCGCTCGGGGCCGAGATAGCGCTGGAGCATGCGCAGCACCAGCGCGCCTTTGGGATACACGTTGTTCGAGCCGAGCGCCGCCAGCGGCATGCGGCGCCGCCGGTCGATCTCGAGATACTGGTGGTACTCGTCGAGGTAGTAGTCGTCCTCGACGTGGGGCCCGAGCTTCACGCGCCAATACTGTCCGGGCAGGAACTCGGCGAAACCCTCGTTCAGCCACATGTTGGCCCAGTTCTCGAGGGTCACGTAGTCGCCGAACCATTGGTGGGCCAGCTCGTGAGGAATCAGGATCCATTGATACCACGGCCGGTCGACGTAGGCGCGGTCGTCGGGAAGCCAGTCGATTAGCGTGGTCGCGCTCACGTTCTCCATCCCGCCGAAGAAATCGGCGACCGTGGTCTGCGCGTACTTGGCCCAGGGGTAGCGGACGCCGGTCAGCCGGGAGTAGACCTCCATCATGTCCGGCGTGACGCTGAACAGCCGGCGGGCGCGACTCGAGTCCGCTCGGTACACGTAGTACTCGACCGGAATGCCGCGCCACGTGTCGGCCAGGCGGACCAGGGGCGCGACGATGAGGGACACGAGATAGGTCGCGCTGCGTGGGTCCTGACGCCATGTGACGGTGTGCGTCCCGTCGGGCTTCTTTTGGTCGGCCACCAGCCGGCCGTTCGAAACCACCGTGTACTGCTGCGGCACGGTGGCGGCTAGCTCCCAGGTCATCTTGTCGTTCGGGAAGTCGTAGGTCGGGAACCAGTAATGGTTGTTGTCGTCCTCGCCCTGGCTCCAGATCTGCTGCGGCCGGTGCTCCCGGCCCTCGGGCTCGATGAAGGTCAGCCCGCGGCCGTTGTCGATGCGCGCATGGTAGTCGATCGAAAAGCGCAGCGTGTCGTGGAAGGCCAACGGGCGCGCGGGGTACACCACGAGCGTGTCACCGTGGGCGGCGATCCGGAGCATCGTGCCGCGGGCGTCGGCGACGCGCGACACGGCGATCCGCTTGCCCGCGTCGAGGATCACGGAATCGAGCCCCGGCCGCAGCGCCACCAGCGTGGTCGTCACGCGGCCGTCGAGCGACGTGGAGTCCCAATCGAAGTTCCGGACCTCGATTCGCTGGTGCACCAGGTCGTAGTCGTGGGACCGCGTATAAGCGTCGTTCGCGATCCGCTCGGCGTTGGATTGGCCGAGGCCGGGGGTGGAGGTGGCACCGATGAGCAGGGCGAGGGGAAGAAGGAGGCGCATGCACCAATCTAGCCTGGACGGGAGGAGCTTTCCGGTGCAGAATTCGTCGGCCGCCACCACGCCCTTCACAGGAGATTCACGGATGAGATCCAGGCTCGGAACCACCCTGCTTGCCGTCTGCACCCTCCCTCTCACGGTCGTTGTCGCGCAGGCCCAGAACCCGGTCTCCAATGGCATCCGGGCCCTGGCGCAGCGCCAGACGAAGAACCTCGTGGACGCCGCGGAGGAGATGCCGGCCGACAAGTACGGCTACAAGCCCACGCCCGCTCAGATGAGCTACGGCGACGTGGTCGCTCACCTGATCAAGGAAGGGAACAACTATCTCTGCAGCGCGGCGTCCGGCATGAAGCAGCCGGACGTGGACAAGTTCACGGGGGCGGACCCGAAGGACAAGCTCGTGGCCGGCCTCAAGGCCTCGTTCAAGTTCTGCGAGACCGCGCTGGCTCAGGTCCAGGACGCGCAGCTGGGCGACAGCATCGACTTCTTCGGCGGCCGCAAGGTCACGAAGGCCCTGGCGGGGCTGATCACCGTCGCCGACTGGGCGGATCACTACAGCCAGATGGCGATCTACCTGCGCCTGAACGGGCTGCTCCCGCCGACCGCCAAGAAGGGCATGGACTAGCGGTCTCTGAGAATCTCCCGGGCGGCGTTGTAGCCGCATGCGCCCATGACGCCGCCGCCCGGGTGCGTCGCCGAGCCGCACATGTAGAGCCCCCTGATGGGCGTGCGGTAGTCGGCGTATCCGGGCAGCGGGCGCAGGAAAAAGAGCTGTGACAGGGTCATCGCGCCCTGGAAGATGTTGCCACCCGTGAGGCCGAAACGGCGCTCCAGGTCGAGCGGCGAGAGCACCTGCCGGTCGATCACGGAGCGCTTGAAGTTTGGTGCGTACTCGTTGAGGATGTCGAAGCAGCGATCCGCGAACTGATCCTTCACCTGGTCCCACGACGCGCTGCGCAGCTGATACGGCGCGTACTGTACGAAAAAAGACATGACGTGCTTCCCGGGGGGCGCGACGGTCGTGTCCACCACGGACGGAATAGTGCACTCGAGAATCGGATCCGCCGACGGACGGCCGTACTTCGCGTCATCGTACGCCCGCTCGATGTAGTCGAGCGTCGGTGCGAGGTGGATCGTGCCGCGCAGGTGCCCGTTCGGCGGGAGGCCGCTGCCGCGTACGGCGGTGAAGTCCGGGAGCTCGGACAGCGCGACGTTGATCTTGAGCGAGGCGCTCGCGTAGTCGATGTTCTTGACGGCGGCGACGAACTCGGGCTCCAGCTCCTGCTGCTCGACCAAGTTCAGGAACGTGACGTGCGCGTCGGCGTTCGAGACCACCTTCTTGGCGTGGAACTCGGTCCCGTCCTCAAGGGCCACGCCCTTCACCCGACCACGCCGGGTGACGATCTTCGCCACCGGACTGTTGACGCGGATCTCCACCCCGCGCGAGCGTGCCGCTGACGCGAGCGCCTGCGAGATCCCGCCCATCCCGCCGCGCACGTAGCCCCACATGCCGCGCACGCCATTGCACTCGCCCATCACATGATGGAACAGCACGTACGCCGTGCCGGGCATCGAGGGCGGCGCCATCGCGCCGATGATGGCGTCGGTCGCGAGCGCGATCTTCAGGTGCTCCGACTCGAACCAGCGATCGAGGATCGGCCGCGCGGCGCCCGTGAGGATCTCGAGCGCCGCCGGGCCTTCCCGCCCCAGCTTCAAAAAGCGCCACCCGAGCCCCGCAAGCTGCGCCAGGTTCCCCGGCCGGAATGACCACGGATTGGGGGGTGTCTGGAGCAGGGTGGGCTCGATGAAATCCGCCACCCGCTCGAGCATCGCTTCGTAGCGGGGCAGCGCCTCGGCGTCCCGCTCGGAGAACTTGGCCACTTGCTGCCGGGTCAGCTCCTTATCGGGCCCCATCAGCAGGAACCGCCCGTCCGGAAACGGCGTGAACGACGAGGGACTGCGCGGCAGCAGCTCGAATCCGTGGCGGGGCAGCTCCAGGTCGCGGATGATCTCCGGCCGCAGCAGGCTGTTCACGTAGGCGGCGGTGGACACCTTGAAGTCCGGCCACAGCTCCTCCGTCACGCACGCGCCCCCCACGACGTGGCGGCGCTCGAGCACCAGGACCCGCTTCCCGGCGCGGGCGAGGTAGGCGGCGGTGACGAGGCCGTTGTGGCCGGCCCCGACGATGATGATGTCGTACGACCCGGACATGAAGATCCCTTCGCTGGATCCAGTGCGGTGCAGTATGTTACGGGTTGGGAAGCGACGCGAGCGACCCGATGACGCAGTCCCCGATCCGTTTGGCGCGGCTCCTAGCGATCGCCTGGTGTGCCTTGCATCTGCTCGCGACCACCGGGTGCGCCCGCCACCAGCCTGACGCCGCCGCGGCCGCCTCCCCGCCTTCCCCGGCCGC
>Ga0209237_1001874_pt1 | contig 12450 bp, 10 predicted proteins | sample GraSoi013_1_40cm_2_FD_185820 | JGI IMG/M metagenome (GOLD analysis project Ga0209237, IMG submission 185820) | Grasslands soil microbial communities from the Angelo Coastal Reserve, California, USA - Sample 10_02_2013_1_40cm (SPAdes) (version 2) | ecosystem: Environmental > Terrestrial > Soil >... | reverse complement strand
TTGTGGAGGAGGGACGCAGTCACCGAGGAATCGACTCCGCCTGAGACGGCGCAGAGGACCCGACCGTCAATCGAAGCAGAAAGGTCGGCCAGCTTTCGGTCCAGGAAGCTCGTCATGCTCCAGTTCTTGGTGGCCGCGCAGGTCCCGAAGACGAAGTTGGAGAGCATCCGCCCTCCCTCCTCGGTGTGGGCGACTTCTGGGTGGAACTGGACCCCGACCTGCGTCCCGTCGTCCGACTCGACCGCAGCGTAGGGGGAGTTGCGGCTCGCCGCGAGGATGTCGAAGCCCCTCGGAAGCGAGGTGGGAGAATCGCCGTGGCTCATCCAACACGTCAGGGTCGACTTCCTGATCCCCCTGAATATTCCGGAACGCGTCTTGATCGACAGGGCAGACTTGCCGTACTCTCTCTTGGCGGTGCGCCTCACCTCCCCGCCGTGGGCTTTCACCATGAGCTGATACCCGTAGCAGATTCCCAAGAGCGGGACACCGCCCTTGAAGAGATTCTTGTCCGGGTGCGGGGCGGAGGGAGCGTAGACGCTTGCGGGGCCTCCGGAGAGGACAACCCCCGCTACCCTCCAGCTCTTCAGGCGTCCCAGAGAGGTGTCGTAAGGCAGCAGCTCCGAGTAGACGCCGAGCGCTCTGATGCGACGGCATATGAGGTGAGAGTATTGGCCTCCGAAATCGAGGACGACGACTCCGCCGCGGAGCAGGTCGGGTCTCAACTTACCCACCCTGGCCGAGGGAGGGAGAGTGGGCTCCCAGCTCAAAAGATCCGTGGGGCGAAACAAGTCCGAAGCTGGCTACATTCCAGAGGTCGCGTATGCTCTTCGCCCCTCCGTACCCGAAGGCGGCTCTGAGCCCATCGCAGAAGGTCGTTATCGTCTGCTCGACGCCTCCATTCGCCGGGACGTACGCCTCCACCCCCTCGTCGAGCCCTTTCGACGGGACCGAGTACCTGTCGAGGGCGAATCGGACCTTTCTTGCCGCGGCGCTTCCCATCCCCCGGTGCACCTTCATCCTCCGGCCCTGGATTGTGACCACCGGGCCCGGGGATTCATCGCACCCCGCCAGCAGGGCCCCCAGCATCACGGATGAAGCGCCGGCGGCCAGCGCGAGCGACGCGTCCCCCGGCGACCTGATTCCTCCGTCTCCGATGACCGGAATGTCAAGCTTCAACATCGATAGAGCTGTCGCGACCTCGGCTACCGCGTATAGGGTGGGAGCCCCGACGCGTGTGAGTTCAGAAGTCACGCAGACCGAACCCGAACCAATCCCAGCCCTGAAACCGTCGACGCGGGGAAGCTCTCTGACAATGTCGCGCACGGCAGCCATCGTCCCGACATTCCCCACGATGAAGTCCCCGGAGAGGTCAGGGAGCACCTTGGCTGCTGCCTTGATGACGTTGGAGTTATGAAAGTGGGCCACGTCGCACACCAGGAAATCCGCGACCGAGTCGACCGCCCTGCACCGTTTTGGGTCCAGCGGCGAGACGGAGGCGCCCACGAGAGGTTTCCCCGCCTCGTCGGCGCTCTTCGGTTCGATCTTCGCGTTCTTCACCTTTCGCAGATTCGAAACCTGGTCCTCGATCGTCATGTTACGATGAACGACCCCGACTCCCCCGGCGCGCGCGAGCACCACGGCCATCTTCCATTCCGTGACGGTGTCCATGGGCGAGGATACCACAGGAATGCTCAGCTTGATCTTCCCGGTCAGCCGTGTAGCAAGGTCAATCTCTCGGGGCTCGAGTTCGCTCCTCCCCGGCAGGAGGATGAAATCACGGAAGGTGTACACGTTGGCGGCCCCCTTGAGCTTCGTGAGAGAGCTTTGTGGCAAGGCTGTCCTTGCCGATGGTTGTCGGTACTAGTAGGATAATAAGCATCAGTTTCGCGCTTCTGTTAATTCGGGTCAAAGCGCGAGTGTGGGGAGGGGCGGGATTCGCACGTTAACTTGCTGGTAAATCACACATGCCGAAGAACTAGGTCCGAGTTAAGTGCGATTCGAACTTCCGTACGCCTCAAGCTCTGCTCGAAACTGCTTTTCTTTTCGTCCTATCAGGCTTCTGGGAGATTAAGTGTCTCCCATTTGAGGTGCGGTCGCCGCAACCTGAACTCGAAACAACTGCAGACTTACGTGCTTCGCTTCTTAACGGCTTTCCTAAAGGCTTCAGCAAACCTATCCGAAGCGGATTCTTGAAGATCAGATTCCTTCTCTCGCGGTATCTCATTTGAATCGTCGCTCGATTGGCGACTCCTCAAATGCCAGGATGACGCTCGCAATCTCGCACTGGCTTTTCTCTTTGGTTCGGGTTTTCCGACACTAAGATTCGGGCTTGCGCGGCCAAGTCCAGTCAATTCGGGCTTCAATTAGAATACTCCGAATAGTCTCTCCGCGGAGATCATTAGTGAGTCTGAGGTATTGGCGTTCCTTCTATAGGCACAGTAGGCTTTGGCTTGAATACCCTACTCAGGCCCTTGAGCCCCAACGCGAGGGCCGTGGAAGAAGATAGAGTGATTATCTGTGGTGGCCAGATTTGTGTAGGCGCGAAGCTGGCGAGCAAAGAATCAAGCACCTGCGGCGGTAGTGAGACAGTTGAAATGAATGAGATTACATTATTGACCGCGACCAGGATGAAGGCCGACATGATCAACGTCCACGATTTGAAAGAGCCTACCGTCCTGTAGATTCGCACGGCGTAGAATACTGCAGTTACCAGAAGGACCACTTGTGCGATGGAGAAGGCGTATAGCGCGTAAACGGTGAGGCTTGCGTCTACCACGCGCGATTCACCTCTGCTTCCTGGCAGCAGTCGCGAAGGCTGTAGCGAAGTTTTCTGCCGGTGCGCTTTTCCTGGGGGTTCCGGTCATGAGTCCTTCGTATGCCCCAAATGAAGAACGAACCTTGAATCCCTTGGACGTTATTTCATATTCTCGCAGGTGTTTGTCGTGGTCGCTTCCCCGCATCTTCATTATGACTAACCCTCTTCGCATCGATGATTCGATTTCGATGAACTTCAGCAGGATGATGGAATCGACCAAGAAACTCATTCCCACGTCCGTTATTGCCATCTGTGCGCCAGCGATTTGAGGTGACTCCCAAAGGAGGATAGGGGTGAGACGCTTCATCTTGAATCCCCTTATGAGGCGAAAGACCTCCTTCCTCAAGTCGCCTTCTGGGACGTACATTGAGAGGTGGCTCACTGAATCAACGACAATCCTGCGCGCATCGATTTCCTTGATCGGCTCGTCGAGCAACGCCTCCGCCCCTCCTTCCTCCACCATGATGCTCGGCGACGTGCAGATGAGTCTGAACTTGTTCTCCTCCTCCAGCTTCTTTAGGTCCCACCCAAAGCTAGCCGCATCACGATATATCTGGTCGGGCATTTGCTCGAAGGTGAGGTATACGCCCGGCTCGTTGAGGTTAGTCGCTCCGTTCACGAGGTACTCCAAGGCGAGTGTCGTCTTGCCTGTTCCTGCCGGGCCCGCAAGCATTACGGCGTCGCCAGTCATGAATCCGCCTTTCAGCATCTCATCCAGTTCAGGTATCCCTGTTGTTGATCTGCTCATAATGAAACAAGTCCTGGAGTTGAGAGATAGGCGGCTAGTGCTTTTTGGAGTTCCGCGTCTCTCTCCTTTTGAAGATACAAGACCACGGTCTTTCCGGCCTGCTTCTTTCCCAAGACTCCGAGGTCGAGAAGATCGTCGACTTCTGCTTTAATGGACATGGGACGTCTTCCTATCCTCCGGGCGACCCCGTCGATGCCGTCTACAAGCCCAGGGTTCCCCCTGAAGAGAGTCAGCAGGTCGGCTTTTGTGTCGGAAGACAACAATCTTTGCAGGAGCGATTCTCCGCCGATCATCTTTGATACCCCTTCGCGTCTCGAGTCACCATCACCCTTCGTAGTTCCTCCACGCTATCCTCGAAATTGAATGTAGGTTGCTCCTTCGCGGGCACACCTAAGCGTGCTTGAAGCTCCTTCACTATTGCCTTCTCCAAGACAGGAGTTCCCATTTTGAACATCAAAGTGAGCCTCCGGCCGGTCTCGCCGACGTCGTCCAGGCATTCGCCGAGTTTTAGATGAAAAAACGCGACCTTCGCTCCCCCCTCGCCAATTATGGCCTTCAAGGCGTGCTCCGTCGATTGGCCAAGCAACCTAGACAAATCGTGAACTTCATACGACATTCCACTGATTCCGCTGAGTTTCCCTTATAAAAAATATGAATCCAGAGTACTCGACGATTGGCGAATATTTGAAATTTAGACTTCTTAGGAACCAGTTAGTTCCATCTTTCTGAACCTTCCGAGTCCAAATTCAGTAGTGTTCGCAGCTCTCCCGCCCTCTCCTTGATGGTCGATAACGGAGCGAGCGTACGTATCGTTCGCGGTGGCTCACTGGACGAATTTCCGGAGGGTCTCTGTTCGTGACGGACTTTCCTGGTGTTTGTCGAAGTAGAATTCGGTACTTCTGGATTTGTCGCGGGCTCATCCCCGGGCGGGATTGAAGGGCAGTCGCGTTGCGCAGGAGTTGGGACGAACCCAAAATTCAAAGATTCGAAATGCGGTCGCCGCAACCTGAACTTCAAGCAAAATCCCATCGGGTCTTCCAATTTTTCGACCGTCTCATGAAGAGTTAGGTGCGGGGGGTATTCGCGCATTGACTCACTAACAAATAGTGCGAGGAACAAATACGTAAGGACCCATTGAACTATTCGGGGCGTTTGTACGGGCTCAGATTTATTTCAATCAGCTGGTCTGATCGTTCGCGAAAATAGTTCTTCACCAGCTGTTTTACGCCGCGAGGACCAGTAATACGTAACCAAACCGAGCCATCCTGGCCTGCTGGGCTAAGATTGAATGTGAAGAATGGGCAACAGAGCTTCTCCAGGGTAATCCATCGTGCGAGTTTCGAGTACCAGCTTGTCTCTCCTGGAAACCTGAATGAGTATCCGTTACGTACCTCGCGTGTCTCCCTACAACCGGAAAGAAGTTCCTTTGATAGCAATTCATGATTCTTCCGTTGTCCAAGAGTGAAGGCGTTGAAGTCACAAGCAATCGCTGATTTCGTTCCAGTTCTCAGCCTCACGCCAGATACGAGTTTGGTGGGCAGCCTGATTAGCGTCTCTCTTTACGACTCAAAGAAGCAGTGAGGACGCAAGAGTTTGCTAAGTTTCTGCAGAGCCAGTTCGAAATCCATCCGGCACTTCTAGTTTCTAATATTAAGCTCCCTGGGGAAGCTCGATAAATCGAGTAGACTCTCTTTGGCTTTCAAACTTTCGAAAACGCAAGTCAATTCATGGCGCTTGCTGAAGCATCATTTGGCGCAGAGGGCCGGCAAGGGAGATATGGGAGAAGTTGTCTCAGACGTATGCGGCATCCAAGCTCAGGTCTTATCTGCTGCTGTTTTGGCAATCGAGGCCCGGGTTGAGGGAATCCGCCAACAGGACGTCAAAGACGCCCTTTGGAAGAATCACACCCTTACGAAGACCTGGTGTATGCGTGGTACGTTGCACTTGCTGGCTTCTTCTGACTTACCCGTGTATGTTGCCGCTCTGAAGACTAAGCTGGTTGAATCTGAAATGTGGCTCCAGAAGAACTATGGTGTGCAGCCCTTTGAGGTTGCGGCCATCACGGCTGAAATCAAGAAGGTTCTGACGAACTTGACACCAACGAGAGACGAATTAGCACGATCTGTCGAGCGTCGTACGAAGTTGACACCGAAGACGAGGAAATATCTGCGGTCTGGCTGGGGGGCACTGTTACACCCCGCAGCATTTCAGGGCGTGTTGGCCTTCGGACCGAACTCAGGCCCGAAGGTCACCTTCTTGCGACCTGATAGATGGGTAGCTCCTTGGAGGGAGCCGTCTGCGAGGGAGGCTTTCGGAAAGCTTTTCCGGAAATTCCTCGCAAGCTACGGGCCTGCAACAGTTAGGGATTTCGCTCATTGGTGGGGAAATTTCCATGGCGATCAACGTTTTCTTCTCGAATATGCCGGAGATGATTTGGAAGAGGTCGAGGTAGAAGGACATCGGGGCTTGATGCTGAAATCTGATGGTGAGGAGGCACTGGGTTTGGACCCGGTCCGCGTCGTGCGCCTACTTCCTAGCTTCGACTGTTACGCAATGTTCTACTCTCCGAGGGAGTGGTTCGTCTCCCCGATTCACAGGGCAAAGATATTCAGGCAGACGGCCGGCTGGAACTACCCAGCCCTAATCGTGGACGGTTTTGCCGTTGGGATTTGGAGCCTCAACAAGAGTGGCAGAAGAATCAAAGTCGAGGTAGAGCCGTTCCGTGAGCTCAGTGTTAGCGAACGGAAAGGTGTCCAGGAAGAGGCGGCCAGAATGGGCAGCTTTTTCGAAACCCCTACCGAGGTTCGGTATTCTCAACTAGCTGCTGGCAAGGCTTCCTGATTCGAACCCATCCCTGATGGGTGGAAAGGATGCGGTCGCAGGGACTACCGACGAATGAAATGCTCGGCTTCTCTTGCCGTGGCTGTGAGCACTTGGACCAATAAAGTGTGCGTGGTGGGATTCTAGAACATACGCTGTGTGGCTGAGTCCGTTACCGGACGCTTAATGTAGTGCGGGGGTGGGATTCGCAGCGTCCAGTTAGAAGCTATCTGATTTCGAACAGGACTGCCCTTGTTCCTAGGTTAAGGTGTCTGAACGTAATACATTGGAAAGTGAACTCCCGCATATCCTTCTTTCACTACGCCGTAACCTCTCGCTGGTGTGAGGAATGTCGTCACAAGCTTTTCAGACCCGGGCACTCGATGAGCAGATACCTCTACGTACTTGGATTTGAAAATGTAGCTGTGTTCCGAGTTGGCTGAAGCTATTCCCTTATCGTAGTGCTGAGCAAGCGTTTGCGCGATGTCGTCTAGAATCTTCTCGGGAGTTATCGTTCGAAGCCATTGGAGAAGCTCGACAGCAATTGTGCGCCTGCCTTCTTCCGCTTCTTCAGGACTGGGACCCCCCCTCTTGCGAATACTAGCGAGCTCCTCGTATTCAAAATATGTGATGAGCTTCTTGCCTTCAGCACCTCCCTGCAAGCACCGAGCCAGCGGCTTAGTGAGGAAGTTTTCATAGAAATTGTAGAAATCTTCTGCAGCATCCTCGATGGTGAACAGAATTCTCTGGTTTCGGGTTCTCGCTTCCTTATCGAGTTGTGCGATTGCTGCTAGGTTGAGTTTTTCGTTCTCGTAAGTCGGAAGGGCTCTTCGTAAGAGATCGAAGTAATCGGGGGGATGCTCGGGGTGATTCCGCCAGGACCAGAAGTAACTGCGGAAGAATACGTCGTCGACTCCTCTTGCAGCCATATCCATAGATATCTGTTGAGCTTCTTTCCAGGAATATTCTCTCTCGCCCATGATTTTCTTCTGCTTCAGGTAGGCGCGAATCCAGTAACGATAGGCGGGGTTATAGTCCTTGATAAGAACGTAATCGCTCACTGCTTCGGCACCTCGACAATGAGGCTCTTCAGCATGCCGTCCGCAGGGTCAACATAAGACAGAATTGCAAAACCGTCCTTCATATCAGGTTGGTTATCATAGTCTTGACCTAGTTTATTGACTAGATTGAGTAGTTCCTTCTGAATAGTTGCTTCGACCTTGGCTGGATTCACGTAGGCGAGTAACCTTGCCTGAATAGCAACCGTGTTGTCCCGCGTATAGAGGTCTCGGCCGCCCACCGAGGGTTCCTCCAGGACTACGTCCTTCAAGCCCAGTTTGCTGTCGGCAATCACAAACGCAATCTCTGACCCGAGTCGCCCGACCACATAAGTCGAGCCGTGGTATAGCATTGAACTCTCCAAGAGCCGTTCCATTTCGATATGGTCGACCATGAACGCGTTCGTAAACTTTCCTGCGACAAAATCCAGGTAGGGGCCCGAATATGGATGCAAATCGCCAAGCGAGTAGATGGCCTCCGTGAGCGCCTTGGGGTACATTGTCGCAATTGTGTTACGGGTCGTGTAGACAATTGACAATCTGAGCCCGTCGTAAGAAAAGAACGAAACCGTTTCCGGGGCGCCACGGCTCAGGAGTTGAAATTCTGGCATATCATATCCATCATGACGCAGCCTTAGAGTTTGCGTCCGGCCTAAATGATCGGTGATGCTGAACTGGACGTAGGCGCCGCCGTAGTTGGTGCTCGAACCGGGGTATTTCTCGACCTTGCCTACGATATTAAAGTCCCTGAGCGGGGTGAAGGGATTGGTCTGCAAGATGTGAATCTGCAAAGTGGTTCCTGTCAGGATAAAGTCCTTGACAATGACGCTGTCGGCGACCCAGCTCAAGTACGCGGGGTTGGTGAGTTGGAAGCTAGGTATTCCTTTGAGGAAAGAGTCGAGCGGTAGCAGTTCTATCGAAATCGGAACTATGTCCCCCGGCTTGGCTTGGCCCGCCGGCAAGGTGGGACTGAAATTCTGGCCACCCTGATACACGTAGTAGCTTATCATCAGCTCATTTTCCTTGTGGACGGTAATCTTCAGCGCGACGGCGTCGGAGGCGACAAATCCTGGAACTTCCTTCTGCAGAAAGGTATCTCGTATGTATCGTTTGGTCGCAGCATCTTCGTGCAAAGTCAGCGAGAGGTCATTTGTGACTCGCGCCAAGAATGTGCCCGTCTCCCTGTAGCTGATTTCATCGGCAGCCTCGGCCACATCCCCTTCGCCGTTGGCGTCGTTCGCCGCCCTGACCAGCTCCGCGACCTTCTCCTTGATCGCGTCGGGGCTTAGCCCCTTGTCCTTCAGCGACTGTATCATCAGGTCTATCCTGTCTGAGGTGAAGCCAGCGACGTCCGTGAAGGTCGTCGGGAACTTCTTGGCGAGCGCCTCGAGCACCACGGTCGCCTGATAGGCGGCTCCCGGAGACGCGCTGACCATGTCCTTTAGGTAGGCCTTGATCTTTGGCCACGCCTTTAGGAGGTTCAGTCTCGAGAGCATCCCCTCGAACTTGTCTGAGAAGTGTCCGTGTCCCGCGGTGACTATCACGATGCCGGTGATTGCGAGAGCTTTTCCGAGGAACTGAGCCCTCACCTCCTCTGGGTAGCTCGAGTTGAAGGCGAGTGAGTAGAGCTTGTATATCTGGCCCGGGAAGGTCGTCGCGGCGGACTCTGTCACGCTTCCAGTGCTGACGTACTGCCTCAGTGCGGAGACCCCGTTGTACGAGGCGAGGTCCACCCCGGCGACGGAGAGGCCGGCGACGTAAGAGGTGAAGTTCTTCATCACCCTCGCCGCGGCAGCCGCGTTTCCAGCGCCGATGGTCTCTGCGTCCAGCTTCGCGAAGAAGTTCGCGAGGTAAAGCGGAAGACCCTGCGAGAGCCACGGGGGTGGGTTGTCCATGTTTTCGCTGAAGAGGGCGGCATACTCCTTGCTCGACTGGATCAAGCCGAATATCGTATCGTGGACCATGTAGGTGGTGGTCCTTCCCGACTCAGCCAGGGCGATGCTCCAAAAGCCGGGGTCGCGCAACTGGGAGTTGGTGCTGTTGTCGTTGAATGAGAGCTGCGCGAGCCCCGCGAGGGACATGTCGTCTGTGGCGTTTGCCGACGACCCGTTCCTATACTGGAGGAAGGTGAAGTACCAGGTACTGGCGAGGAGATAGATTATGAAGAAGAGTACGAGCATCTTGACTGCCGCCTCTACGAGGGACTCGTCGTCTCTCATCAGAGATAGAATAGCTCGGGACTATTAAGCACCCACAAAAAAATCAGAAGAAAACCACGACAAGCCGCTACGCAACCATGGTGCGAGATGGAATCTGACCCAGCATGCTGGGCCGAGATTTCTCTGATGAGAACGCTTGAAAGGAGGTTGCGCAGGCATAAAAATTACATGGACCAGGATAGGGTGGCGAGTCAACGAACGGAAGCCCAGAAGGTGCAGATTGCGAGTACCTGGACAACACTCCGAGCGTCGAGCCTTTTCCTGTCACTCTATGCTGGTCTCTGCTTCTTCAGCCATTTGACGTTTCACTCGGTAATCGCTCAAGCCTCAAGGAATTTGATAATGCAGTTCGGTGGGTCATATCCGCAAGAGATTACGAATTTCTCCTGGGCAGTTGAAAGCACTTACACGACGTCCACGGGGCTTCTGTGGGGACTCGCTGGCGGAATCGTTCTGTTCTTCGTCTGCTACATATTCATCAACTCTGCGTTGACTGGCTATGGTCCAACAGAAGCTTTCACGAGGTATTTTGTGAAAGTCCTGAGGCTCGAGTCGTTGAGGACGGACCCTGCGTATTCCAGGGATATTGTTGCAGGTCTCGAAGTCCTTCTTTCATATGTTTTGGTTTACTACTTGATTACCTTAACAACGAACCCGTACTTATCAACGAATATCAATGACATAGTAGACGCACTCTCGTTCGCAGGTATTCTTGGTGCATCAACATTCTTGCTGGTCTTCTTCAGGAGAAAGAACAGACTCAGAAAAGACTTCATAGAGAAAGAAGGTGTTCAACTCAAGATTTTCGAAATCGAAGCGCAATGGACTAGGCAATTATGGCTCCTTCTAGGGACCGGTCTCGTCTTGCTAACTGCTGCGATTCTGTCTCCAACGCTTGTGTCTTTTTCATCTTCCTCGATACCCAGACCTATCTTGAGTGCTGACAACTACAGGCTAATATTACTCGGATTGGGGATGATTGACTTGGTCCTGTTTTTAGGTTACTTTTTCGGGATATGGGTGCAGGTGCTCTGGCAAGAGAGTGACATAATCGAATCGATGAAGATTTATGGCAAGTTACGCAGCTCTAGTGTGTGAGTAAGCCGGAATGAAGGTGCGGGGGGTGGGATTCGAACCCACGAACCCGTCCTCGTCGAGTGTGCGTCGACTCTAAGGGATGGGAGCCTCAGTCCCACGCCGTTGACCAGGCTTCCCGCTGATTGCTCTGGGCGACCCCCGCACAATGCGAACCCACTCCCGTCAATTCTAAAAACTCTTCCAACGAGGCAAGCATTTATTGAATGTCCTGAAACATCGAATTCGCGCCGGCGTAGCTCAGGGATCAAGGTCAAAAGTGACCTGTCGAGAAGCCTGGTAGAGCACACCCGTCCAGGGCTCAGACGCCTCGTAAGCGTGGGGTCGTGGGTCCAACTCCCACCGCCGGCTCCAAACTCATTGGTGTTTTTCTCGACTAACGCAATGAATCATCGTGCACAACCGCTCGCGAAGAACGAGAGGAGAGACTTTGCATTGGAATCGATGATCGACTTCATCGAAGATCGAGTTCCTGAACCAAAGTCGGCTCATTGGTGCTGCGAAGATTGCGTGTAAGGTTGATGAACAACTAGATTCTGACTACGATTGGCTAGAAGGCGCGTAGCGGTATTTATTACCACTTCAAATCAGTACGAGAATTATTGAAGCATAATCAATTTGGTTGCCGATTCGACGTGGCTAGCTTCGGGAATCACCCCAAGCGAAGAGGCAGGACAGCCTACACCCATTGAATTATGTAGTTATCAAATGGAATAATGTACTATCATAAAGATACACCTATTGAATTAAGAAACGAATATAACGCCGACCCCCCCGGGCTGAAACTCTGAAAAACCAGAATCTAGTCAGAGCGTACGCACTGACGTTAGGCATCATCCTCCTCTCTCTCACCTTCGCAAATGTTGCACATGCGGACGAACAAGAGCAAGTCACACGTAACTTCCTGACAGGGAGCGGCTTGCTCTGCTCCCTTCCGCCCGACGATAGGGGCGCGGCTTGTCCGGATGTCTCTCGCGCGAGCAACGGAGATACTATCGCGATCACTGGATCCGGAAGTTTCACGCCAGGTGATGACGACGCCGAAGGGCGTGGAACCTTCACGCACAGAAGCGCCGCTGGGGCGGTACTGGCACACGGAACGTGGAAGGCGAAAGAGCTAGTAAGCTTCGTATCGTTCGGATCTGGGATAGCACAAGGTCTTCCCTCGAACTTTGAAGGCGGAGTCGCAGTACTGAAGGTCGAGTTACGCCCATCATCAGGCGGCGAAGTCAGAGCTGTCCTCCTTATCTCATGCGAACTAGGCAACCCGCCCGACCCGGCCCACACCTTCGAAGGGATAACACTGAAGGTGAAAGGCGGCCTGAACTTCAACACCCCCGTTAGCGGATTCACGCTGTTCATTCAAGTAGCCGAAGAGGACTAGCCACCGGCACCTCGGCCCGCGTACCGGATGGTGCCTCCCCGTCTTTTTCACGATTGATGATTTGGGTATCACCGCAGCTAGGGTACCGAATCTTCAAGGGCGCGATTAACTTCTCGCCCTCCTCTCCGAATCACTGCATAACGGACGGACCCTCGTCAATCGTGAAAGCGATGGGCCATGCTTCAATCCCACCCGGGGCATCAATCTCCTCCGCTGGCTCCTGAATCGGCGCTCCTACTGAAGCGCGTTGTCAACCATACCAGGATAACGTACATGATGATGCCCAGGACAATTATCAGTACTCCAGCTAG
>Ga0209237_1001873_pt1 | contig 12453 bp, 14 predicted proteins | sample GraSoi013_1_40cm_2_FD_185820 | JGI IMG/M metagenome (GOLD analysis project Ga0209237, IMG submission 185820) | Grasslands soil microbial communities from the Angelo Coastal Reserve, California, USA - Sample 10_02_2013_1_40cm (SPAdes) (version 2) | ecosystem: Environmental > Terrestrial > Soil >... | reverse complement strand
GCGGCTGGTCGGGGAGGAAGAGAGCCATGCGTACGAGCGCGGGCAGTTCCTGGTGAACGGCAAGCTGCCCGCGCCCGCGCTCTGAGCTATTTCAGCAATCCCGGCCAGACCGTCGTGGTGCAGCCCGCGTTGCCGCTCGAGGAGATGACGCTGCCGTCCGCGCCCGTGGTCAGGCCGCCGGTCGGGAACTTCAGCGGCCCGCACAGGCTTCCGGACGCCGAGTGAGCTTCATCCCGGTCGTGTCTCCGGCATTGCTGCACATTCGTGCGCACGCGCCGGACCCTCACCAATTCGTCGAACGGACAGGCGAGTCAGGGGTGATTTCCCGGTGAGACACGGCACGAGGGTTGCTCGTCCGACGTCCGAGCACGTGGCGACCTGTGCCCTTCACTGCTGGGTGGGCACGCGCCCACCTTGAAGCACCCCGGTCGAGGAAACAGGCTGGCTCCATGCTTGGTTCTGCACCGAGCATGGAAAAGACAACACGGAAACTCATCCTCGGACTGGTCTTCCTCTTTCCCGGGCTCCCGCTTGCCGCGCAGCAGACCGACCCGGACGTCATCTGGAAAGGAGACTTCGAAGCGGGAGCGAGCTCGCTCACCGGCCATTGTTCCGCCGGCGAGGATCAGTGGTGCGCGGTGGAGACCATCCGTCCGCAGCAGATCCAAGTCGTTGCGGATCCGGTCGCGCAGGGCAAGTACGCCGCCCGATTCGAGGTGAAGTACGGCGACCTCTTCAGCTACTACTCGGACAGCCGCAGCCTGATGACCGGGCCTCCTGCGCTCTGGGAGAACGAGGGCAACGAGCGCTGGTACCGCTGGCAGGCGCTCTGGCCGCAGGACTGGGTCGGCTCATATCCCAAATGGGACCAGCTCTCGGATCCGTCCGCGCGCTCGTGGGCCGGCTCTCTCGTCGAGTGGCACCACGACGCAAACGGCGGAGTGGAGCACGGCTCCGCTCCGCTCTACATCCGGAGTGGAGGTGAAAGATGGCTCACGCAACAGGATTGGCGCAGGAAGTCGAATTCTTCGATCGTTGGGCAAAGGAGAACGCAAAGCATCTCGAGCCGGTTGATGGAGCGGTGCTCGATCGATATCGCCGGCCCGGCAGCCTCTATCCGAAGGAGTATTGCTTCCGCCTCCTGGCGATCTCGCGGGCAAGAGGATCCTGGACGTTGGCTGTGGCGAGGGCGAGGACGCGATGATTCTCGCGAAGCTCGGAGCAAGAGTGACCGGGCTCGACGTGTCGCCCGCCGCGGTGGAGCTGGCCCGACAACGCGCTGCGATCAACGGCGTGTCCGACCTCGCGGAATTCGTTTGCGCGCCGCTGAACGCGGCCAATCTGCCGGAGAGATCGTTCGACGTGATCTGGATCGACAACGTGCTTCATCACGTGCTCGACGACCTCGACGGAACCATGCGGCACCTGCTCGAGGCGGCCAAACCAGGGGCGCTCGTCCTCTGCATAGAGCCGGTGAACCTGAACAGGACGTTGCGGAAGATCCGCTTTCTCGTTCCGGTCCACACTGAAGTCACCCCGGGAGAGCGGCCGCTGGAGAGACCGGATCTCGCTGTTCTGGAAACACTGATTCCGGGTTTGACCAGACGGCATTTCGACTTTCTCGGCCGCCTGACCCGATTCATCATTCCAGCCTTCCGCTACGAACGCGCGCCGGCGTGGCGGCGTATCCTGTGTGATGTGGTCCACGCCGTCGATCGCGTGGTGTTGAGATTCCCGATCTTCGAGGAATTGGGCGGGATGGGAATCCTGCGCGGCAACGTCTCGCGCTCTAGGTGAGTCCGAGCTGCGCCTTCGCCGCCTGGATGGTGTTGGAGAGCAGGTAAGCGATGGTCATCGGTCCCACCCCACCTGGGACCGGCGTGATCGCGCGGGCACGCTCTGCCGCGGGGGGGAACTCCACATCGCCGACCAGCTTGCCTGCCGCGTTGCGGTTGATCCCGACGTCGATGACGGTCGCTCCCGGTTTGACCCACGCGCCGCGGATCATCTCCGCCTTGCCCACCGCCGCGACGAGCACGTCGGCCGCGCCGACCTCCGCCGCCAGGTCCGCCGTCCGAGAATGCGCCAGCGTGACCGTCGCGTGGCGCTCGAGCAGCAGCATGGCGACCGGCTTGCCCACGATGTTCGACCGCCCCACCACGAGCGCGCGCGCCCCGAGCAGCCGCGTCTGCGACTCGTCGAGCAGGCGCATGATCCCGAGCGGCGTACACGGCCGCAGGCCCTGGCGTCCGGTGAAGAGGGCCCCGGCATTGTGCGGCCCGAAACCATCGACGTCCTTCTGCGGGGCGAGAGCGTCGAGCACCTCCTCGGAGGAGATGTGCTTGGGCAGCGGCAGCTGCACCAGCACGCCGTGCACGTGCGGGTTCACGTTCAGCTCGCGCACCAGGGCCAGCAGGTCCTCCTCGGGCGTCGTTTCGGGCAGGATGTGCTCGAAGCCGCCCATGCCGGTCTCCTGGCACGCCTTCACCTTGCCGCGGACGTACACCTCGCTCGCCGGATCGCTGCCGACGCGGATCAGCGCCAGCCCGGGCGTCACGCCCGCGCGCGCCTCGATCTCCTTGACCGCCTGCGCGACCTCCGCCCGGACTTTGGCCGCGATCGCTTTCCCGTCGATGATCATTGCGGCTTGTGACACACCGCCTCGAGGTCGTGCCCGTCCGCATCGATCGCCTTGCTCTTCTGCACGTCGCGAACGCGGACCGTCAGATGGTCGATCATGGGCGCGCGTTCTAGCACCGTGCTCCGAAGCCCGCCATGCTCGAGCTTCACAATCGCAAACGATCGAGCCGCGACTCGCGCAATGACGCGGACGGAATCTACGCGAACCAGACCGTGCTCCTGCTTGCACTGAGCGGAGATCCGGCCTCCGCGCTCGACGGCTCCATCGCGCTCGCCGTCCGCACAGGCGAGGTGAACTCCGGCTGAGTGCGATCAGGGTTCGTGCTCTGACGCTCCGGTCATCACATGCTTCCCAGGGCGCTGGTCGAGCAACCGCTGGATGAAGCTGGCGGAGATCGCCTTCGCGGGGCCGAGCGACATCAGCTCGATGCCGACGAGTCTGCCGCGCTCGTCGTACAGCGGGCCGCCCCAGAAGCGGGAGTCCAGGATCCGGTCTCCGCCCACGCTGAGGATGTCGCCGTTCACGGCCACGACCGAGACGCCGACGACGACGACCGCATCGCCATCCACGCCCATCGCGAGCAGGGGATCGCCTTCGGTCAGGGCATCGGTAGAAAGCGGCGCCGCTTCGAGCGAGGCCGCCTCGGCGGGAAGCGCCAGGATCGCGAGGTCCAGATCCGGCGCTCCGACGATCACCTGCGCGGCCATCGCGTTGCCGCCCGCGACCTGCACCTCCACGTCCTGCAGCGGGATCAGCTTGCCGGCAGGCGAGGGCAGGGCAACCGCGTGCAGCGTCGTGACCGCGAGCCCGTTCGCGAGCAACGTGCCCGTCCCGTGCGTCACTCTTTCGGCCACCGCCGTCGCGCCGTCTGCGGAGACCGGCACGCGGCCGTTCACATCGATCACGGTGGAGTGCAGCTTGTCGGCCACCGGTTTGAAGGAGGCCTCCGGAGAGCGGAGGATCACCGCGGCGTGCGCGCCGCAAGCCAGCGCGAGAGCGAGAGCGAGCAGGCGAGCGTTCATTTGGGCAGTGTAACCAGCGGCCTGTTGCCACGCCGTTGCGACCGCGTTTCGAAACATGAAGGAAAGACGAACTCATGACCTGCACAGCCTGAAGACAACCGCATACCCGCGCCTAGGGCGCGAGAGCGGCTAGCGGAACCTGGATGCGCGCGGTGGTGCCGTGCCCGAGCTTGCTCTCGATCTCCAGCGTGCCCCGGTGCGCCTCGAGGATGCGCCTGGTGAGCAGCAGTCCGAGCCCGAGCCCACCGGTCTGCCGCGCCCGGCTCCGGTCGCCCCGGAAGAATGGCGTGAAGAGATGCTCCATGTCCTCGGGCGCAATTCCAGGGCCGTGATCCCGCACCTCGATGGTGAGCAGCCCACCGGCGGCGCTCGCGATCAGCTCCACCTCGGCCGCTCCCCCGTGCTTCGCGGCATTGGAGAGCAGATTGTCGAGCGCGCGGCGCAGCATCATGCCGTCGACTTCAATCTGAGCGCCGCCGCAGCCGTTCTCCACGCGCAGCGCCGTGCCGGGATGGCTGGAGCGGAACCGGAGGGCGGCCTCCTCCACCATCTCCGCCGCCGGCGTGCGCTGCAGCCGCAGCGGGGGCTGCGCCGAGGAAAGCTCGAGGCGGGCGCTGGTGAGGATGTCGTCGGTCAACCGTTCCAGCTCGGCAAGGTCCCCCGCGATGCCCGACAGCTGCGCGGCGGCCTCCTGCGCGCTGCCCTCCGCCGCGAGATCGAGCGCGACGCGGATGCGCGCGAGCGGCGTGCGCAGCTCGTGCGAGACGTTCGCGAGAAGCTCGCGCTGGCCACGCACCAGGTGCTCGATCCGTTCCGCCATCTCGTCGAACGCGATGGCGACGTCGCCCAGTTCGTCGCCGCGGCGCAGCTTCGCGCGCGCCCAGAGCTTGCCCGCGCCCAGCTCGCGCGCGGCCGCCGACAGCGCCGCGAGGGGTCGCGCCAGCCAGGAGGCGGTCAGGACCGCGGAGATCCCCACCAGGACGAGGACCGCGGCGATGGCGAAGAGCGGCGTGGCGTTCGGCGGGCGCGGAGGCGGCGGCGCGAAAATCCAGGCGGTCCCGCTGGCCCACCGGGTGGTGAAGGTGCCCGGCCCGTGCCTGCGCGCGCTCGCTGAGCCTGCCACCCGGTTGCCGGAGCCGTCCTCGAGCACCACCTCGATCCCCGTCCGCCGCTCGAGCTCGTCGAGTCGCGCCTGCAGCGCATCGCGGCCGCTCGCGTGCGAGACGATCTCCTCGACCAGGAAGCGCGTCTGAGCGGCGTGCGGCGGAGGCGATCGCCGGCCCGCCTCGCGCGCGATGGCGAGCGTGGCCGCGAGCGCCGCGATCTGCGCGAGACCGATGCCGTAGATGCGCAGGACCAGGCGGCCGCCGTGAAACACATCGCGAACATAGTCCGGCGGCGCTCGGCGGCGAGCGCGGAAAACAAACGTTCACAATGCAACGTGATTCACTCTCAGTGCGTGGCGCTCGCAAAGGACGCGCGGAATGGTGCGAAGAGGACGGGTCCCTCATCTCGTGGACGTCGCTCTCATGGCCGCAGCCCGCATTCTCATCGTCGAGGACTTCGCCGACTCTCGTGACATGTACGTCGAGTTCCTCCAGGCGCAGGGGTTTCACGTGGCCGCGGCGGAGGACGGGATCGCCGCCTTGCGTTCGATCGAGGCCGCGATCCCGGATCTGGTGGTGCTGGACGTCGCGCTCCCGAAGCTCGACGGCCTTTCGGTCCTGCGGCGGCTGCGCGCCGATCCGCGCTTCGCCAGCCTTCCGGTCCTCACGCTCTCCGCCAGCCTCGGCGCCGACTACCAGCGGATCGCGATGGAGGCCGGCGCCACGGCCGCGCTGGAGAAGCCTTGCCTGCCGGAAGAATTGCTGACCGCGGTGCAGAAGGCGTTGGGGCGAGCCTGAAGCCACCCGGGTGCGGCGAACCGTTCGCCAGCGGACTTTCCGGCAGGCGTGCCCGTTTGCACGTTGTATACCAATGGCGCACCTTGTGGGGGGAGGTGGGTCATGGCTGTCGTATGGTCCGGGATCTGTGCGGTGGCGGCGCTCGCCGCAGCGCAACGGATCCAGGGCGCCGGCGACGCATCGCAGATGCGGACGAAGGTGCTCCCCGGTCATGGGTACATCCGGTACGAGGTGCTTCCAGGCGACGAAGAAACGGAACCGGGAGAGCTGATCGTCGTCCACGAAGAGCGCAGGCCGACGCCGCCGCCGGAGGCGGTCCAGGAGCAGTCGCTGCCTGTGCCCGCGGCTCGCCGCGATCTGAAGGCCTGCTCGGAGCTGCGCGCGAAGCTCCTCGCGCGGCTCTTCGAGGTGCAGGGGCTGCAGGTCGAGCCCGCCTTCGCCGAGTGGCTGGAGCGGAACCTCTCCATGGGAGGCTCCGACGTGAAGACCATCCGGATCCAGGGCGGAACTCCGCAGCTCTTGACGACGCTACAGGTCGACGGGGTCGCGCGGGGTCTGGCGGAAGATCTGGCGCGGTGCGAGCGCCCTACCCGATGAGCGACCGCAGCCGGTCCGCCGCGCGCCGTCCGACGTCGTCGCGCACCGAGCTGCGCAGCTGCTGATCGAGCTTCTCGTCGAACCCTGCGGGTTTCTCCCCCGGCTCATCGGCCGCGCCGCGCAGGGAGAACGGCTCGCCGCGCGCCTGCGAGGCGATCAGCGCCCGCACCGCGAGGCTCGCCTTCACCACCGCCGGCCCCAGCCCCGCTTCCTCTGCTTTTGGGCCTAGCTGGGCCGCTGAGAGCCCAAGCGTGGAGAGCAGCGCGAGCGTCGCCTCGGCTTCGTCGAGCAGCGCCTCCGCGCGCGCGATCTCCGCCCGCGAGCCGAACGCGCGAGCACGCCGCTGGCCGGGTTCATGGAACGTCGGCGGCGCCCGAAGCAGCGCCTGCACGACGCTCTCCAAGGGCTCGTCCAGCACGGTGGCGCTCTGCGCCTGTGGCAGCCGCGCCTGCGCCGCGATCTTCCTCGCACGGGCCTGCAGGCGGTACGCCTCCCCCATGGCCGCCTGGAACACGCTCCGGATCGGCTTCTCGACCAGGATCCCCGCCGCTCGCGACGGATCGCCGCCCGAGAGCAGCTCGAGGCCGAGCGAAAGCGTCGCCCGCGCGTCGCCCAGCTGTTCGCGCACTTCGTCCGCATCGTCCAGCGGCACCCGATTCGCCACCAAGGCCGCGTTTGCGGCATAGACGATCGCTTCCTCCGCGGACTCCAGGTCGTCTCCGTCCAACCGCTCCAGCGCGGCGTCGAGCAGCGGGCCCCTTGGAGCAATCAGCGCCTGCGTGGCCGGCCCTGCGGATTGCTCGGATCGATGCTGCGCCGGCCGCGCATAGAATGCGACCGCCTCCTCGAACTCGGGAACGCCGGCGTCCCGCAGCCGACCATCGCGCCACCTGCGCGCCGTTTCCTCCAGCTCGATGGGCAGCTCCCAGCGGATGCTCTCGATCAGCCTGCCGGCGCCGAACGGATCCTGCGCGTACAGGTCCTCGATCAGTTGCCGCACCGCTGCGTATTCACCCGATCCCGCGAACTCGAGCAGGAAGCGCCGGTCCGGCGTGTAGTACGCCATGCCGGGGTTCTGCGGCCGCGGCGGTTCCTCCTCGGTGAGGTCGTGCACGCGCAGCTCGCGGCGCAACACCAGGGCGAGCAGCTCGATGTCCAGCGACCAGAGCTGCCGGCGGAACTTCTCCAGGTCCTCTCCGCCCTCGCGGGCGAGACTGAGCCAGCGGATCACCTGGGAGGTGCGCGGCCCTTCGTCCGCCCCGCGCCAGGCCGACATGTCGACGAAGTGGCGGAACTGCTCCGGCGAGGCCATGGCGACGAGCTCGGCGGCGTCGTCTGGCCCGATGTCGAGCAGCGCGAAATACAGCTCCTCGGGCGGCAGCGAGGAAACGAGCTGCTGCGGGTCGGGAGCGGAGAGGATCAGATCGAGCTTCTGCTTGCCGCGCGCGTTCTGCAGCGCCCGCCGCGCCGCGCGCGGATCGAGGAGGGCGCTGCCGCTCGCGTCGCTCACGCCGGCCGTTTCAGGCCGCCTTGGTGACCTTGCCGGCCTTCAGGCAGCGCGTGCAGACGCGGAGGTGCTGGTGCGATCCGTCTACCATCGCGCGCACCCTCTGGAGGTTGGGGAGCGACCGCTTCTTCGTCTTGTTGTTGGCGTGGGACACCTGGTTCCCGACCAGGGGCCCCTTGCCGCACAGATCGCACTTGAATGCCATCGCAAAGCCTCGCTGCCGAGAACGACCGCGGGATTGTGCTCAAAAGTCGGGCCGCGTCAAGTCGCGCTCACCGTCTTGCGCCCGGAGAGGGCGAGCGCCCTTCCAGCGGCCGCCCGGGCCGCGAGGATCTGCCCTTCGAGGCCGAACCCCGGGTAGGTCGCCGCGGAGGCGAACACGACGTGCTCGTCGGCTTCCGAGAAGGGGCGCAATCCCACCGGATCGCCGTTGTCGAGCGGCCGGAGGATGGGGTGCGGCTGCGCCGGATTCGCGTCCGCGCTCTGGTGAACGACGTGCCGTTCGAAGAACGGGAAGATCGGCTCCAGCGCGCCGCGGATGCTCGTCAGCAGCCCCTGCTCGTCGGAGAAGCCAGCGTCGGAAACGCGCGCGACGGTGAGGAGCTTCTCGCCCGTGCTCTCGCCTCGCGCCCGGCGCGCGGGGAGGGTGGTGAGGAGCAGCGGGCCCAGCGCGTGGCCGAGGACGAGCGCGGCGTCTTCCAGCGCCTGGGGCAGGCCCTCGGGGCGGACGACGTAATGGGCGAGCGTGACCTTCCGTTCGACGGGGAGGGCGGCTTCCTCCGCAAGCTTGCGCTCGGCGCGGCTCCCCTCCTGGACCATGGCGGCGATCCGCTCGGCGGAGCACGCCAGCACCACGCACGCCGCGCGCACCTCGCTGCCGCCGAGCTGGAAGACGACGCCCTTCTTCTCGATCCGCAGCTGTTCGGCCGGGACGTCGGAGATCAGGTCGCCGCCGGCTCCCGTGCACTTCTGCCGGAGCAGATCGGCAAGCTGCGCCGCGCCTCCGAAGACGCGCAGCGGAGCGCGCAGCAGCGCGGCCGCCTCGCGGGCGAGAGATTCCGGCGCGACGTCGCCGGGCAGCGAGGTGATGAACGGCGCGAGCGCGTGCAGGCACTCTCCCACCAGGCCTTCCGGGAGCTGCGGCGCAGGCGGCACCACCCTGCGCAGACGCCGCTTTTCGAGAAAGCCGCGCGGGGGCCAGGGCGGCGGCTCGCGCAGGAAATCGTCCCACGCCCGCCCCAGCGTCTCCAGCGTCTCCAGCGCGGCCTCCGCTTCCGCGGCGCCGCCCTCGGACAGCTCGCGGCGCAGCTCGGACTTGCGCTTCGCCGGATCGGCCGGGAGCGAGAGCCGCAGGCGGTCGGTGAGGATCTGGAACGAGCCGAGGCCTCCCCCCTGGCGCTGCAGATCGGTGCCGAGCCCGGCTTCATCCAGTACGCCGACGGCGCCGGAGAGCTGGCGCAGGGGCGGGAGGATCGACTGTGCGCAGGGCAGGAGCCATCCTTCGCTCTCCCGGGCAGCCGCCACCGGCATGAGCGGAGCGAGCAGGGCGCGCAGCCCCCGCCGGGAGCAGAGCGCCGCCGCGGCCGCGCCGCCCACGTCGGGTCCGAGCACGGCCACGTCGTAGATCCGCTTCGCAACCGGCCTGACGATCGGGGCGGGCATCAGTCGGTCAGCTCCGGCGAGGAAAGCGTGTGGTCCGGCCGCGGTCCGGCGCCCGTGATCCGCACCCGCCGCCCTTCGATCTGGACGCGGCCCTCCGCCCAGAGCGCGATGGCGCGCGGGTAGCAACGGTGCTCCTGCACCAGGATGCGTGCGGCAAGGGTCTCTTCGGTATCCGAGTCGAGCACCGGCACCGCCGCCTGGATGAGGATCGGACCGGTATCGGTGCCCTCGTCGACGACGTGCACCGTGCATCCGGCGACGCGAACTCCGGCGGTGAGCGCCTGGCGCACTGCGTGCAGCCCCGGAAATGCCGGCAGCAAGCTCGGATGGATGTTGAGGATCCGGTTGTGGAACGCCCTCAATAGGACAGGGCCGAGCAGCCGCATGAATCCGGCCAGGCAGACCAGGTCCACGCGATGCTCCTGCAGTGTCAGCACCAGCTCCCGGTCGAATTCCTCCCGGTTTGGGAACTTCTGGTGCGGCAGCAGCACCGCCGGAACTCGCGCGGACTCGGCGCGCTGCAGCGCCTTCACTCCGGGGATGTTGCAGATCACCACCGCGACTTCCGCGGGGATGCTGCGCGAGGCGCACCCGTCGAGGATGGCCTGCAGATTCGACCCGGTGCCCGAGGCGAGAATGCCGATCCGCATACTCAGGTGACGACCACCTCGGGCTCCGGCAGCCCGGGGACGCTCTCGATGACGCCGATCTCGAATGCCTTCTGCCCGCGGCGCGCGAGCAACCCGAGAGCGGTGGCCGCCTCCGCGCGCGGGAGCAGGGCGCACATGCCGATTCCCATGTTGAACGTGCGTAGCATCTCGGAGTCGGCGACGTCGCCGGCCTTCTGGATGCGCTCGAAGATGCCCGGGACGGGCCAGGATCCGCGCCGCAGGACGGCCCGGTGACCACCGGGGAGCACGCGAGGCAGGTTGCCGGGGAGGCCGCCGCCGGTGATGTGGGCGAAGGCGTGCACGTCGACGGCTTCCCGCAATGCGAGGCAGTCCTTCACGTAGATCCGCGTCGGCTCGAGCAGCTCGCGGGCCAGGGCCGCCGGCAGGTCGCTCTGGAAGACTTTGCGCACGAGCGAGAAACCGTTCGAATGAAGACCGGACGAGGCCATGCCCAGGACCGCGTCACCGGCCTTCACGCGCGACCCGTCGAGGATGCGGGTCTTCTCCACGACCCCGACGCAAAAGCCGGCGAGGTCGTATTCGCCGCGCGCATAGAACCCGGGAAGCTCCGCGGTCTCGCCGCCGATCAGCGCGCACCCGGCCCGCACGCATCCCTCCGCGATGCCCTTGATCACCTGCTCTGCTTCGGCCAGGTCCAGCCTGCTGGTGGCGAAGTAGTCGAGGAACGCCACCGGTTCGGCGCCACAGACCACGACGTCGTTCACGCTCATGGCGACGAGATCGATGCCCACGGTGTCGTGCTTGCCCGCCAGGAACGCGAGCTTGAGCTTCGTGCCCACGCCGTCGGTCCCGACCACCAGGACCGGCTGGCGATACCCTTGCGGAACCTCGAACAGGCCCCCGAAACCGCCGATCCCTGCCAGCACCTCGGGGCGCGCGGTACGGCGGGCGAGCGGCTTGATCCGTTCCACCAGCGCGTCGCCCGCGTCGATGTCGACGCCCGCGTCGCGGTAGGTGGTCCCTTTGTCCTTCATCGGGCGCGCACCTTAGACAGGTTCCGCCGCAGAATCCAGGCGCGGCCGCCGAAGGCGGCTTAGCGCCTGCGAAGTTGCTGGCTGTTTCCGCGGAGGCGGAAACAGCCTTGAATGCGGGTCCCGCGCGAGGGTACCTGTCGGACAATGGCTTGCACGCCTGCCGCGGAAGCTTCGAGGTTGGAGCCGGGACGCTGGTGTACCCTGCGGCCATGCGGCGTCTCCGCGCATGGTTCATGCGCATCAACGCGTTTCGCATCGGGTTGTTCACCGGGCTCGCGTTCGCGGCGCTCCACGTCCTGCAGCTCGCGGGCCGCACCGACGTCCCGGTGCTGACGCGGATGGAGGGCGCGCTCGCCGATCTGCGCTTCCTGCAGCGCGTGAAGCTGCTGGGGAGCGAGCACTCCGGGCAGGTCGTGCTAGCGGCCGTGGACGAAGCGGCCATCGCGAAGTTCGGGCGGTTCCCGTGGGATCGCCGCGTGATCGCCGCCCTGATCGACAAGCTCAACGCCGCGGGCGCGAAGGCCATCGGCTTCGACATGAGCTTTTCCGACGAGGACCTCGGGGGACAGTTCGCCGGGGCCAAGCGGTACCGCAAGAGATTCGAGGACATCTCGCTGGCGGCGCCCAGGAACCGCGCCGCCATCGAGGGGTTCGACGAGGCGGAGTCGCAGATCGCCGGCGCGGCATCGGCGCTCCAGCTGCTCAACCGCAAGGTGAAGGCGGACGCCGAGCCCATCTACCAGACCGCGAAGGGGCGCCTCGCCGACGGCGCGCAGAAGCTGACGGCGTCGCGAGAGACGTTCGATGGATTGGTGAAGCAGCACGAGGCGTACGGGGCCGAGCTGGATCAGGATCTGGGCGGCCTCGATCCCGACGCGGTGATGGGTGAGTCGGTCGCGCGCTGCGCTGCGAAGGTGGTAGTCGGCGTGGTCATGCTCACCGAACCGGAGATGCGCGATCTCCACCCGCAGGACGCGGAGGAGGTCGCGCGCCAGATGACGGCGATGCAGATCCACCAGCCGGAGTGGCGCGAGCGGGCCGACAGCCCGATCTCGACGCCGCTCAAGCTCACCTGGGCGAAGCAGTACGCCGGGCTGCGCCCGCCGCTTGCGCCGATCCTGAAGGGAACGAAGTGGATCGGCTACTTCAACAACCTGCCCGATTTCGACGGCGTGATCCGGCACACGGCGCTGACCATGCGCGTGGGCGAGCGGTACTACCCGTCGCTCGACGCAGCGCTCGCGTCCGTCGCGCTCGGGCTCGGGCCGCAGGACATCATCCCGATCAGCCAGACTCCCGAGGAGGGAGCGCTGCTCGAATCCATCGATTTCGGCGGGAAGATCCGCGTCCCAGTGGACGGGCGGGGCCTGATGACCATCAACTACCTGGGGAAGGACCGCACCTTCGAGAACTACTCCGTCGCCGACATCATGGACGGGAGGAAGGACGCCGAG
>Ga0209237_1001871_pt1 | contig 12454 bp, 14 predicted proteins | sample GraSoi013_1_40cm_2_FD_185820 | JGI IMG/M metagenome (GOLD analysis project Ga0209237, IMG submission 185820) | Grasslands soil microbial communities from the Angelo Coastal Reserve, California, USA - Sample 10_02_2013_1_40cm (SPAdes) (version 2) | ecosystem: Environmental > Terrestrial > Soil >... | reverse complement strand
GACGCGAATCAACCACATGTGGTCTATCTGGGTCGCGGACCGTAGGCACCCTTAAGTGCGAGGGCCTCGTCGGGACGGACGAAGGAATTTTGAATGCCAAGCGAACTATTTGGAACAAGCGTCATCTTTGTCAAAGTGGCGCCAGGATATGTAGAGAGAACGTTGACGACCCTCCGCGCCAAGCCGAACGTGGCGAAGGCCGAGGCCGTCTTTGGGCGCCATGACATCGCCATTGCGGGCGGCTTCCGGAACACGGACGAGCTGCGCGCATTCGCGTCCGAGGTCCAAGCATGGGACCACGTCCGCGGATACCGGAGCTACCCGGCACTCCAGGACTGGACCCAGAAGAAGACCAATGGTCACGCAAGCAACGCGTACCTCCTCATTCGCTCGAACGACACGCAGAAGACCATGAGCGAGTTGAAGAAGGTCCCCGAGATCCAGGAGATCATCGGCACGACCGGAGATTCGGACATCGTGGCCCGCATCAGCGCGGACCCCCGCGAGAACCTCCTCGAGTCCGTCGTGACGAAGGTCCAGAGCATGCCCGGCGTGCTCTCGACCGAGACGCTCCCGGCGTTCTCGAAGTACTGAACTAACGACTCAACGGACGGACCCTTGAACCGGTTCGTCCACTTTTACACCAGCTCTGTAATCCTTGTTTCTTAACTGCGTTTCTCTCATGGTCCACTAACACGCGCTGCATCTTGCGCCGGACTGTCCACAGTCCGAATCAGGGAGACTCCAACCGAGGCCGCCCAAGCAACCATATGTATGGCGACCGCATCCGGAGGGGAGATGGTCAAGAAAAGGAAGGGGTCCGGCAAACCAAGGAAGGGGAAGACGCTCGACCCGCGTGTGGAGGACCTCCGAAAGAAGATCCTTCATCTCGACCCGTATTCCGGATGGTTCCCGGCCGGCGCCACGAAGCGGATCATGAGCATCGTCGACGCCGACCTGGAGCCGATCGGAGAACTCGAGACGGGCAGCGACGGGTTCGTCCAACTCGCCGCTCTCGTCGGCCGCCGATTCGTTCGAATTTCCTATTATCCGGGCCAGCCGTACGCGACCCTGACTTGGATCACGCTGGAGAAGTAATCCTGCGGTTCCGCCTTCGCGATCGTGTCGCGCGCGATTGGATTCGTCCGTTATGGGAACCCTTAAGCCGATGAACCCGTAGGACCTCCGATGCAAGCAACGCATACGAAGAATCCCTTCGATCTACTCGGTCTCGATCCGATTCTCCTTCGAGCCGTTTACGGCCTCGGATACGAGGCCCCCACACCGATCCAGAAAGAGGCAATTCCCGCCATCTTGTCCGGCCGCGACGTGATTGGCACGGCCCAGACCGGTTCCGGCAAGACGGCCGCCTTCCTCCTTCCGATCCTCCAGCGCATCCTGAAGCAACCGCCTGGCCGAACGCGTGCCCTCGTCCTGTCCCCGACGCGCGAACTCGCGGCCCAGATTGAGGTCGCCCTTCGCGGCCTCGCGAAAGGCACGAAGATCCGCGGCCATGCGGTCTACGGCGGCGTCGGCATGACCCCTCAAGAGCACGCCCTCCGTTCCGGGGTCGACGTCGTCGTCGCGACACCCGGCCGTCTCCTCGACCATATGTCTCGGCGCAACGTCGACTTCCGCGGGCTCCAGGTCCTCGTCCTCGACGAAGCCGACCGCATGTTGGACATGGGCTTCCTGCCAGACGTTCGCAGGATCGTCGACACCCTACCGCGCGAGCGGCAGACTCTGCTCTTCTCCGCGACGATGGCGCCGGAGATCGAGTCTCTCTCGCGGACCATCATGCGCAACCCCGTCCGCATCTCGGTCTCTCCGCCCCACCGGCCCCCGTCGACGATCCGGCACGAGGTCTACCCGGTCCCTCAACATCTCAAGACGAGTCTCCTCGTCCGCCTGCTCGGCCGAGAGGACATGATGTCCGTCCTGGTGTTCGTCCGCACGAAGCGACGGGCGGATCGGGTCGCCCGTCAGGTCGGTCAGGCGGGCTTCGACGTCGCGCGAATCCACGGCGACCGCAGCCAGAGCCAGCGGGAGACGGCCCTCGCGGGCTTCCGGAGCGGGCGGCACCAGATTCTCATCGCGACGGACGTGGCGGCGCGCGGGATCGACGTCGAAGGCATCTCCCATGTGATCAACTACGACGTGCCGACGGTCCCAACGGACTACGTGCACCGGGTCGGAAGGACGGCGCGGATGGAGGCGGAGGGAGAGGCAATCACGTTCGTGTCGCCGGAGGAGGAAGGAGACGTGCGCGGCATCGAGCGGACGCTCGGGAAGACGATTCCCCGCGTCACGCTCCCGGATTTCGACTACCAGGCGCCCCCTCCTCCGAGGACCCGAGCTCACGAAGGGGCGGTCCGATCCCACGTCCCGCGCCGCGGGTACCCGAATCGTGGCCGCGGTCGCTTCGACCGACGCCGCTAGCTCATTTCGTCCCGCGGCGTCGCGAGCGCCGGTAGTCCTGTTCCATTGCGACGCCGAACCGCTTCCAGGCGTGCATCGTGGATGCCTCCCGTTCTGCCTTCGAGAGCTTCTTCACGTCGGGGACAATAGGCCGGCGCTTCCATCGGAGCTCGAGCCGGGTCCGGCCGTCCGGGAGCGGCGAGAGGAGGTAGTCGGCCGTGACGTCGCGGCGATTGCCGATGCCGTCCATGTGCCACCGGTTCGGAGGATGCAGCGTGACGACTTCCCGCGACCAATTCCACCCGGAGTCGGAATCCTCGAGATCCTCGAAGATGACGGAACGCGGCGTGCGCTCGACGATCTTCCGCTGGTACGACTCCCCTTCCAGGCTCGCATCCTCGGGAGTGTAGTCGGTGCACCAAGTGAACGCAAAGTCGAGCGGAACCACGAACGACACGCGGACGCGATATTCGGGAAGACCGGCCCAGTTCCGTCGGGCAATCCGCTTCGTCATGGTGTCGTCTCCTCGGCCTCGACACGCCGAACAGGCTTGGGGTGAGATAAGTCTTGCCGCCTCCGCGAACATTGAAGTAACGATCCGTCGATTCGCTCAGGGGAACGACGTGCCGGGGGAAACGGGGGAGGCTCGCCGCTCTGAGCGGCTGCTTGCGTTCGCCGCGGAGGCGGAGCCGCACCTTGGGGGGGCGGACGGCGCGGCGTGGATGGACCGATTGGAGAGCGATCACGCGGGGCTGCAGGCCGCGTTCTCCTGGTTTCTCAGACATCGGAAAGGAGCCGAGGCGCTCCAGCTCGCCGCGGACATGTGGGCGTTCCAGGAAGAACGAGGGCGCGCGGACGAGGCTCGCGCCTGGTTGACGAAAGCCCTCGCAGCACCCGGTGCCGAGCCGCGGACCGTCACCCGAGCGCGCGCCCTGTACGGTGCGGGCATCCTCGCGTTTCGGAAACTGGACGAGGACGCGGCGCGGCGTTCGTTCGAGGAGTGCCTGGCGATCGCGAGGGAGCGAGAGTATGTCCATCTGATCGTGCGGGCGACTACGGGGATGGCCCGCTTGGCCCTTCGGCGCGGCGACACACAAGAGGTGCGCAGACTGAGTGAGGAGAGCTTGGCGGTCGCGCGAGAACGGGGCGAAAAGGCGGACGCCGTAACCCCTCTTCACATGCTTGCGGCGGCGGCGCGCGTCGAAGGCGACCTCCGACAGGCGAAGGCGTTCTATCGCGAGAACCTCGCGTTGAACCGGGAATTGGGCCGACCGGACGTGGTGTCTGTCGAACTCGGGAACCTGGGGGCCCTGGAGGTCCTCGACGGAAACATCCCCGAGGCCGTGCCGCTGCTCCGGGAGAGCCTGGAGATTGCGTACAAGCGAGGGGACAAATACCTCGCGCCGTACGAACTGGTCTGGCTGGGCCGCGTGGCGTTCGCGGAAGGGAGCCCCGCGCGTGCGGCGACGTTGTTCGCGGCGGCCCGCGCGCAGTTCAACGAGACGGGCCTCGCGATGGATCCCGACGAGGCGCCGGAGTATGAGAAGGGATTGGCCGCCATCGGAGCGGCGTTGGACGAATCGGCGTTTTCGGCCGCGTGGTCGGAGGGAGACAAAATGAGTCTCGACGAGGCCGTGGCCTTCGCCCTCAGTCCGGAGGCTCCTCGGCATTGAGAGAGGGCTTGAGAGATCGTGGTGTCGCGCGTGCGACGTCCGCGCCTCCGACATCCGCTCCCTCCGTGCCCTTGAATCGATGAAATTCTCTGAGACCGCCTTGACTCGAGATTCGTCCCCCTCGAAAATGGTGGAGACGATTTGGCTTACGTCGACTCACCGCTTTCCGGCCGCGGCCTGGAAGTTCTTGACGATGTGATCCAGTTCCTCGTCGAACTTCTCGAGCGGATATCGCCGGCCGTGGAGGTAGTTGCTGAAGTATCCCACGAGCGACGTCGTGTACGCCGTCTCTTGGAGTTCCGTCTCCGTGGCGCCGAAAAGCTGCGCCGCGGCGGTGTGGAATTTCGTGCAGTAGGGGCACTTGACCGCCCCGGCCGCGGCCAACGCGATCAGGTGCTTGTACTTGAGCGGGATGTTCGTCTCGCTGAGCTCGAACTTCTTGAACAACTCCCAGCCTCCGCTCAGGGCGAGCTCATCCCACTTGAAGTCCTCGAAGAAGCCCGGAACAAATCCGAACGTCCCCTTGATGTCTTCCAACGTTTTCTGCTTCGTCATGATGTCACCTCCTCCCGCGCGATGCAGGATTCGGGAATTTCTAACGCGCCCCCTCGGCGCGGGCTACGAATTGATGAGCCTCCTTGGTCGATGGACGCATCCCGGCCCGGTCCGATCGCCGCTACGTCCCGACACCTGTCACTTCGTGGTTTCGATGACCATCTTGATGTTTTCCAACATCCGGTCCGCGGATTTCTCGTTCATTCGCTCGAAGAGAAGCTTGTTCGCGATCTTCCCGAATGGCCCGGGGCGGACCTCGTAGTTGACGTCCAGGGTCGCGAGCGTCTTGCCGCCCTTCGGCTCAAGGGTGATGCCCATCGAGCCCGTCATCCGCCCTTCGTACCGCGCGGCCAGCCGCTTGGGTTTTGCGTACTCGCTGTAGGTGAACGTCTCGTTGAAGTCCATCCCCATCATCGAGTAGACGACGTCGAAGGTGTCGCCCAATCGCTGGTCGCTCCTCCGGATGTTGCTGACTTTCGTGACGTTCGGGACGTAGACCGGAAAATTCTCCGGGTTGTCCAACATCTCGAATACTTTCTCGACCGGCGCGCCCACCTCTACCGACTTCGTGATCTTTGGCATTGATGTTCCTCCACGTGATCCCGCAGCGTCGCGAAAAGTCGGCGTCTCCCTCTTCGGGATCTCATCCGTATCAGGAGGGAGGTATATTCAGGTTTCCTCAGGTGAAGCACGGCACTCGTTTTCCGAAAGCAGTGCCCGATGAAGCGTCATCATGGCGGATCACCTCGCTCTTTGCCCACCGCGTTCGGAGCCTGGGAGACGATTATGCCCATTTCGCCGAGTGTCACCGGGCCCATGCACTAATTTGTGCGCCCACGCTCTCTGTTCGCTAACCGAGAGCACCTCCCTGACATGCCGCGAGTCCTCCGCCAGGTCGAGGAGGGTCGCGGCGAGGTCGGCGCGCGAGATGTGGTACGGACCGTGGGCGAGGTCCTTCCTGCCGGCTTGAGTTCGAACCCGGCCCGTCTTGGGTCCGTTCGTGAGATACGGGGGTCGGACGATGGTCCAATCGACCGAACTCGATGTGATGAGACGCTCCATCCGAGCAAAGTCGGCATAGGGCTTTCGCAGAATCCAGCGGACCATGTTAATCAGGATCCAAGGTCGTCGCCCTTCGATCGCCGAGACGCTCACGCTCACGAGCCTTCGGACACCGGCTTCGCGCATTGCGTCGAGTTCGGCGCGCGTGACGTCGCTCATCACGGTCGTCGGGCCACGGCCTTCGGATGACACTATTGAGATGACCGCGTCCTGTCCCGCGACCGCTCGCCGGACATCGTCGACGTTTCGGCCATCCCCTTGAACGACCGATTTCAGTCGGGAGACCCCTTCGAGTCGTTCGGGGCGGCGCGTGAACGCCGTCATTGAATGCCCACGACGCAAGCCCTCGTCGAGGACGAGTCGGCCGGTGCGACCCGTGGACCCGATCACAACGATCTTTCGACTCGAATTCTCTGGATCCAGTTCCCTTGCCTTGAACGCGCTCATGGGAAGGAGCATCCACCCTGAAGGATTTGGGGTCGCGTTAGGCGCGGCTTTCGATTCGGGGAGTATTAGAACCCGGCCGCCATCGGCAATCCGTGGATGCGAAAGACTTTCGCCTCCTGGTCGCGCTCGATGAGGACGCGCGGCAGAGCTTCCATGCACTCGGCCGCAAGGTCTCCTTGTCGGCGCCCGCGGTTCGCGACCGAGTCCGTCGCCTCGAGGAGCGAGGGATCGTGCAAGGGTATTGGGTCTCAATAGTACCGGCGGTCTTCGGGAGACTGGACCTCCTCGTATCGTTCGACGGGGATTGGAGTCGAGACGAAGCCGTGAAGGCGCTCGGCGCGCCGGACGTCGCGTGGATCGCATGGAAGGTGGACGGCGGCTTGACGGTGGAAGTCTGGCCTCTGGATGTCGAGCGCGCGGTCGCAACGCTGAGGCGATTCCTCGGCCGCGAGCCGAGCTGGCATGGGGTCGCCGACCCGGATTGGAGCGGCGAATTGTCGAGCCTTGATTGGAGAGTGCTCGACGTTTTGATCGACGACCCACGAGCGCCGATCGACAAGCTCGCCTCGTCGACCGGGCTGAGTCGGAAGACGGTCCGGAAGCATCTCAATGGACTGATCCGGAGTGAGGCGATCTACGTGGTCCCGCGTCTTGGGCTCCTGAAAGACTCCGGCGAAATCGTCTACCATCTCGTGGTCGCGGGGAACGCATCCTTTCCGGACATGAAGCGTGTGCTCGGCGACGCCGAATTGATACATGAGACGCAGGACACGCCGAAGAAATACCTGTTCTGCCGGGCCGACAGTCTGGGCGACATGACATCGAAGAACCACGCCCTCGAGCGTCTCCCCGGCGTGACCTCGGTGCAAGTTTCGTTGAATCGGGAAATGATGTTTGGGACCGAGTTCGTTCACCGCCTTGTCCGGGAGCGGATCAAGCGATAGGACGTCGTCGACTGGGAAAGCGTTAAAGAAGTTGCGGCGATACCCGATTGTCCCTGCGAGGGGAGGGTTCCTATGATATCTGAGAAAGTGGCGACGGAGCTAAAAGGGTCGGTGCGCGGGGACGTCATCCTGCCGAAGGATGGTCGGTACGATGAAGCGCGCAAAGTGTACAACGCGATGATCGACAAGCGGCCCGCGGTCGTTGTCCGGTGCACCGGGGTCGCGGACGTCATCGCCGCCGTGAAGGCGGCTCGCGCCGAGGGCTTGGCCGTCGCCATCCGGGGCGGCGGCCACAGCGTGCCTGGTTTCGGCACCGCGGACGACGCGCTCGTGATTGACCTGGGACGGATGCGAGGGATCCGCGTGGACCCCGACTCCAAGACGGTCCGCGCCGAAGGCGGCTCGACGTGGGGCGATTTCAATCATGCGACGCACGCCTTCGGCCTGGCCACGACGGGCGGCATCATCTCGACGACCGGCATCGCCGGACTCACCCTCGGCGGCGGCATCGGGTACCTCACCCGCGGGATGGGTCTCTCCCTGGACAACCTCATCTCCGCCGACGTGGTCCTGGCGGACGGCTCGTTCGTCACGACCAACAAGAGCGCGAACCCGGACCTCTTCTGGGCGCTCCGCGGCGGGGGCGGCAACTTCGGCGTCGTGACGAATTTCCAGTACAAACTCCAGCCGGTGAAGAACATCATTGGCGGCCCGATTTTCTTCGAGGTGGAGGACGCCGAGAAAGTGATGCGGACCTTCGACGAGTACATCTCCCGCGCGCCTCGGGAACTCGGAGCCTTCTTCGCGTGGCAGATCGCACCGCCGCTGCCCTTCATCCCGGAAGATCGGCACGGCGACACGTTGTGCGTCCTCGTCACGTGCTGGGCCGGCCCGCCATCCGAGGCGGAGGCCGCCATCGCCCCCCTCCGCGAAGCGGCGGATGTCGTCGCTCAGCATGTTGGACCATGGCCTTACCCGGCACTGAACAGCGCGTTCGACGGGTTGGTGCCGCCCGGGATCCAGCACTACTGGAAGGCTGTCTTCGCGAAGGACCTCTCGGACGGTGCGATTGCCGCGCACCTCGAGCACGGCCCGAAGGTGCCAGTCGTCAACTCCACGATGCACATCTACCCGATCAACGGCGCGGTCCACGATGTCGCGCCGGACGCCACGGCCTTCGGACACCGTGACGCGAAGTACGCGATGGTCATCGCCGGCATGTGGCCGGACCCCGCGCAGAACGAGGCCAACACCCGTTGGGTGAAAGACTATTACAAAGGCCTTGCGCCGCATGCCCAGGAGGGCGGCTACATCAACTTCGCGGCTTCGGACGACATGAATCGGGTTCGAGCGAATTTCGGCCAGAACTACGACCGGCTGTGTGAGGTCAAGGCGAAATACGATTCGGAGAACGTGTTCCGCCACAACCAAAACATCACGCCGGCCTAGCCAGGGCTAGCGGATCCAACTCGTCAGACCCGCCGCTCACTCGGCCTTCAGGTAGCGGCTCGCGACGGCGGTCCCCGCCAGGAGCATCCCGATCGCGAAGATCGCCAGGTATCCGAGGTACGACCAGTCCGCCGTGTTGAAGACCACGATCCCTCGCCCCAGCAACGCAGAGAACGACACGGGATTGACGCTCGCGATCGCCTGCATCCACGACGGGAAGTTCGCAAGGGGAAGAAGCGCACCGCTCGCGAACATGAGGGGCATCGTGATGAAATTCGAGATGACGCCGGGCGTCTGCCAGTCGGTGCTCGAGGCCGTCACGGCGAGGAAGAAGCAGGACATGCCGAGGCCGAGGAGGAAGATCCCGAGGATCCAGCCCGCCCACATGAGCGGGTTCCCCGCAAAGCTCACGCCGAATACCGCGGCCGCGGCGATCATCACCGGGATCTGCACGAGCCCGCGGGTCGTCGATCCAAGGACCTTCGACAAGTAGACGGTCGACTTCGTCGTCGGCGTCAGCAAGATGCGCTTCATGAATCCGAATCGCTTGTCCTGGATCGTGCTCATCGAGCCGAACATTCCGACGGTCAGCATCGATGTCGCCAGGACCCCGGGAAGCAGGAACGCGATGTAGCTGCTCGTGTGGAAGATCTGCTGCACGAGTGCCGGCGAGGCGCCGCTGAAACTGCTGCCGAAGAACGCGAGCCACATGAACGGCTGGACGAATGTGATGACGAGGACCCAGGGATTGCGGAACGTCCGGAGGACTTCGCGGGCGTACAATCCGATGAACTGGCTGCGTTGGCTCACACTCCGGCGCGCGGACTCGGTCTGCGGAGCGGACATACGGATGTGTTTCGTTTCCGTGCTCATCGTCGCGCCCTCCGCATCGTCGCATAGAACTTGCGGTAATCGGGAACATCGGAACCGGCCTGGTCGATCCGCTTCCCGGTGATATCGAGGAACACGGTCTCGAGGCTCGGCTTCTCCACATTGATCCGGCGAATCTCATCCGTCTTCAGGGTCGAGAAAATGTGCGGTAGGACCTCTTCCGCCGCCGATACCTGCAGGATCCAGGTCTTCCCCTGGCTCCGCACTCCGGTCACGCCAGGGATCGAACGCAGCTTGCCTTCGTCGACCGCCTCGCTCGTCTCCAGCTCGACGAAGTCCGATTGGACCCGGGCCTTGAGTGCCGACGGAGAGCCGGACGCGACGATCTTGCCGTGATCGATGATCGAGATCTGCTGGCAGAGTGCGTCCGCTTCCTCGATGTAGTGGCTCGTCAGCAAGACGGTAATCCCGAATTCCCTGTTCACGCCGGTGATGAGGTCCCACAGCATCCGCCGGGTGTTCGCATCGAGGCCAATCGTCGGTTCGTCCATGAAGACGACCTCGGGTTGATGCAGCAACGCCAGGGCGATCTCGAGCTTCTTCCGCATTCCCGTGGAAAAGGTCTTCACTCGATCCTTGCGCCGGTCGTTGAGCCCAAAGTACGTCAGGAGGTCGCCCGCGCGCTCTTTCCACTCCGGGAGGCTCTGCAGCTTCGCCTGCAGCCAGAGGTTCTCCCACGCCGTGAAGTCGTCGTCGAGGATGACCTCGGAGGCGACCCAACCGATTCGTTGCTTGACGTGCATCGGATCCCGTCGGACGTCGAATCCGGCGACCCACGCCTCGCCCTCCGTCATGTCGGTCAGGCCCGTGAGCAGTTTGATCATCGTCGTCTTGCCGGCGCCGTTCGGACCGAGGAGCCCGAAGACCGTCCCCGAGGCGACCTTCACGTTGACGTGGTCGACGGCTGTCAGCTTCCCGTAGACTTTCGTGAGATTCTCGGTGACGATTGCATCACTCGACATGCAACACCTCGATCACTTCGAAAGGATCCGCATCACTTTCTCTCGCATCTCGATCACAACCTGGCGGAGTTCGTTCGCCTGCTTCGGGGTGACCTCGCTCATGTTCGTGCGGAGGAGCTTCCCCGTCGCCCGGAATTCTCGGAACAGCGCGGCTCGCTCCGGGCCGACCGCGGATTCGAAGGCGCGGAAGCGCTCCTCGATCTCCTTGCGGCGGCTCCGGAGGTACGCCTTGCCTTCGCGGGTGATCCTGTACGTCTTGCGGCGTTCCTCGCCGCTCACCGACAGGTATCCTTTGCGTAGGAGGGCCCGCAGGGCCGGGTAGATCGCCCCGGCGCTCGGCTTGTAGAATCCGTGGTACCGTTCCTCGATCGCCTTGATGATCTCATATCCGTGCATCGGGTGTTCTTCGAGCAGGTGGAGGACGAGGCCTTTGAAGTCGCCTTTGCCGAAGAAATGGAAGAATCCGCCGAATTTCTCCGCGCTGCTCACGACGCCAGCTCCTTCCGGCGGAAGAGGAGGATCGCGAGGACCGCCCCGACGAACGCGTAGGCGGCGAAGACCAGCAGCGACGTGGCGGGGTCCGGGACGAAGCCGACGTCCACCGGGCCTCCCGGCCCCGGTCGCACGGCGGTGCGGCCGAGGACGTTCGAGATGATCCCGGACGCGGACGTCGGGATGAACCAGGGGTCGATCTTCGCGGCGGTTAGGAGCGCTCCGACGATGCTGAATATCAGAGTGAACAAGAAGAACGTCAGGACCGTCGCCGCGACCGTGCTCTTGAACGTCGCGGAAACAAGGTACGCAATGCCGACGACCGCGATCAGGTACCCGAGCGCGTAAAGGTATGACAGGCCGACGTCCCACGTGATGGATTTCGTGACGATGAGTGCGGCCATTGCCGCGGCACCGTAATACAGAGAGATGACGGCGACCGACACGATCAAACTCGCAGCGATCTTCCCAAGGACGAGGACCTCCCTACGGACCGGATTCGGGAACAGGAAGTAGCCGGTCCGTTTCTCGTGCTCCGATACGAGGGCGTCCGCGGCAAAGAGGACGCCGCTGAGCACCACGAGGAGGCCGGTGAACGTGGCGAACGTCGAGACGAACGCGTTCGGGGTCGAGGGATAGGAAGCTCCGAGTGCTGGCGGGAGCCCGAGGAACAATCCGACAATCAGCCCAACGAGGATGAGGATTCCCAGGAGGCGTCGGCCTCGGAAGTACTTGCGAATCTCGTAGCTCGTGACGGTGACTACCTGAGCGATGGCGCTGGTGGTCATAGACGATCCGACTCCTGGATGCGGTCGAGATAAAGCTGCTCGAGGGACGAGCCGAGCGGCCGGTACGTGATGACCTTCAGGCCGCGGGAGACCATCGCCTCGAGGACGCGCGCTTGACCATCCTCGCCGCCCGAGATCCGTAAGTCGACCGTCGAGTCGCCCGCAGCCTTGACCTCGACGACCCCTGGGACGCTTGCGAGGGCTTCGAGCTCCTGCGGCGTCGGTGGATGGAGGAAGGTCGTCTGGAATGTTGCGGTGTCCGCGCCCCGCGACAGCTCCCGCACGGAGCCATGGATCAGGAGCTCCCCGTGGTTCAGCAGCGCGACGTCGTCGCAGACTTCTTGGACCTCGCCGAGGAGGTGGGAGCTCATGAAGATCGTGCGGCCTTCTCCCTTGAGCGCTTTGATCACATCGCGGACCTCGGCCATCCCCCGCGGATCCAATCCGGACGTGGGCTCATCAAGGATGAGGAGTTCCGGCTCGTTCAGGAGAGCTTGTGCAATCGCGAGGCGCTGCTTCATCCCCTTCGAGAATTCCTGGATCCGGTGGTCCGCCCAGTCGATCAGCTTGACTTGCTTGAGGACGGCGTCGCTGCGGCGTTCAATCTCGTCCTTCGGCATGCCGCGGAGGCGTCCCACGTACGCGAGCGTCTCGAGCGGCGACAGGTATCCGTAGAACTCCGGGGTCTCAATCACGGCGCCGATGCGGGCGAGAGCCCGGGTCGGCTCCTGACGGACATCGATGCCGAAGAGTGCGGCGCGGCCGCGGGAGGG
>Ga0209237_1001869_pt1 | contig 12456 bp, 9 predicted proteins | sample GraSoi013_1_40cm_2_FD_185820 | JGI IMG/M metagenome (GOLD analysis project Ga0209237, IMG submission 185820) | Grasslands soil microbial communities from the Angelo Coastal Reserve, California, USA - Sample 10_02_2013_1_40cm (SPAdes) (version 2) | ecosystem: Environmental > Terrestrial > Soil >... | reverse complement strand
TCATCGCATCCTCTGAATGATGCGTAAAACGAATGGCAGAGCAATCGCAGCCCATGCGATGAACAATGCTGTCCACCAACCGACTTTATTGACTTTATTGATTTCCTTCATGTGATATGCCTTTTATCTTTCACGGCAGATATGGAAGCCAGAGCCGAATTAGACATGGACTCCTTTCCTCGATGGAAGCTTCATGCTTGCCAAAAATCTAAGAGCAGACCAGAGTCCATTTAAGATAAATGCTCTATTTACCAGCGGGTACAGCACGCCGCTCTTGGATGTGTTGTCCGAATCCGTCAAAAGACCTGGAGCCTGATTCGTACCCGATGTCAATTCCGTGACAAACCATGAATGACATAAATCCGTTCGGCAATCGCCACTGCCTTCGTCCGGGAAGCCCGGCGTTTACGGAACGGGAATGAACCGCTGCACCCTCTCGCCCTGGAAAACCTCGCCGGTATAGACGTTGCCCTTGGAGTCCACTGCGATCATGTGCAGCCCGAAGAACTGGCCGCCGTTCTCACCCATGCTCCCCATTTGGCCCAGGATCTTGCCGTCATCACGATTGAGGAACCAGATGTGGTTGTTCGTAAGGTCGGAGATGTACAACAGCCGCTGTTGCTTGTCGGGCGAAAACATCACGCCGCCAGTGGATCCGCCCACGCCCGTTTTCGGAGCGACGATAAACTCCTTCAAGAATTTTCCCTGTGTGGTGGTGACATGGATGCGGTTCGCCATGCGATCGGCAGCGTACACCAATCCGTCATTAGATATATTCAATGTCAAGTGCCCCCTGAACTCTTTAGGCTCCGGTCCTCCAGGGGTATAAGCGCGGTCCGCATCACTCGTCGTGACTTCCGAGAGTGCATGTCCATACGCACCCCAACCGCGTTTGAACTGAAACGTATCGAGATCGAAGACCATTACGCGCCCGCCCAGATAATTGTCGGCGGCGTAAAGTTCACGGGCGGGTTCATCCAGCCGGATCTCTTCTATGCCTCCTACGATCATTGGAGTGGTCGGGGGATACTTGGCGCGAAAGGCCGTGATTTCCTTCTCCCGAGCGGCCTGCACTGCAGGATCGGGTTGACCCCGCCCGCCGGGCGGCGTGAGAAACCCGGCGACAGGACCGCGGCTGCCACGGCCCAGAACGCGGGCTGCGGCCGGCGCAGCGTCGCCTCCTCCAGCTCCCGGCGGCCTCTCTGGCGTACGCGGCACCTCGGCAACGACCTTGCCGGTCTTGGGATCATATTTGCGGACGGTATCCTGTCCGATATATACGGACCCCTTGCTGTCCACGGCCATACCGTGCCCTTGAGGCGCATCGAAGGAACCGATCACGTTGCCTTGCTTGTCGAAATGGATCATCGAGGGAGGCCGCACACAGCAGTCTGCGATGCCGATCTCCGCCTCCAACTCAATATCAGTGAGATCATTGGGACGAATCAACACCCACACGTTATCGTCCTTATCCACAGCCAGACCCGTAACGCCACCAAGTTTCCATTTGTTTGGCAGAGGTTTCGGCCAGTCCGGGTCAAACTTGAATTTTGGCGCGGTCAGCGTCTGCGCCCCAAGCACTGCGCAGAAACAAATCACCGCCAAGGCCGCAAACGCGAGAGCCACTCTATTTCTATTTCGATTCATGCATACCCCCCATCGATAGCGGCTTTTGGTTCGATTAGCTTATTCTTTTTATCAGATCGCGGAGTCTACAATGATACGAGCCAAAACTACTAAAAATTGGTTCTGAAATTTTGACTCCCAATGCCGCGCTCAATTTTTTCTGGTGAGGCTCTTGTAGGCCGCTTCGATGAATTGGTCCGTGCTCCAGTTCGGAGTGGACCCGTAGAGCGGTTCGTATTCGAATGCCGGACGCGCGGCTTTGATCTCGGCCAAGGACATCCGTTTTTTTAGCATCGCCTCGATGCGGTCTCGGATGATGGTAACCATGTCGCGGTACTCCGCAACATCTGCCTCATCGCACAGTCGACCGTGGCCTGGGACGATCAGTGTACCGCCTTCTTCGTTGAACTCGGGAATGGCTATATCCAGGACCCTGTTCAAACCGTCGATAATTCCCTGGAGGCTTCCCCCTTTTTCGATGTCAATCATGGGAAAGCTGTTCAGAACAAAAAGATCGCCCGTACTGATGACATCGGAGCGCCGGAAATAGACAATGCTGTCGCCGTCGGTGTTTGCAGAAGGCTGATGAAGGATCTGAATCGATTCGCCATTGAAATAGAGCTCATGTTCGTCACCGAAGAAGGTTTCTGTCGGCCATGCGGCCGCCGGCATCAGCGATTGCTGGCCCGTTGGCGCACTCATCCGCTTCAGGACTTCCCCATGAGCGATGATCGCTGCACCCTCTGCGGCATCGGTCAGCGCTCCCGCGCCGGGACCGGCGAAGACCATGCGGCCCGTCTTGCGCAGCGCTGCATTTCCTCCCGTGTGATCCGGGCCGGACTGCGTATTGATGATGTAACGGAGGCTTGCACTCGATATCTTTGCGATCGCCGCCAATACGCGCCCGGAGGACTCGCCAGACATCGTATCGACAAGAAGAATTCCTTGCTTGCCCACTTGCACCGTCACATTGCCGCCGGGGCCAGTAAGCACATAGATGTTCTCATGTACCGGAATTACATGGATCTCGCTGTCAGTCGCGATCCGGCTCTGCTGGATTCGCACAGGCTGAACCGCCCCTGAAGCCGTCCTCACGCCGGCAACCGGCATTGTCTTGAATTCGGGATACATCGTTTGCGCTCCCCCGCGTTGGGCGGTTTCGGGCACATGTACGGTCTCCTGAAATTCTTTGAGGAAAGCGTTCGTACCTGGAAGATAGTGCGGCACAGCGCCCTTGGCGCGCGTGACCACTTCTTCGACCGGCTCACAGGGCCAGATCCAATTGACATCGAGATGCGTGTTGCGGATGAAGTCGTCAGTCTTGACGAGCGGCTCTGTGAGGTAAACCGGATCGGTGATCATGCTCATGCGGGTGAGAATGTCGCCATGCTTGATGAAATGCTCGGTCAGCGTTGCGCGGTCGCTTTCGGGCAATCCGTTCCGGCGCAACCAGCCTTGCTTCATGTGCGTCGTGTATACGGTCAGCGTGTCGCCCTCCCATTTGCCCGTCGAGAATCCCATCCAAGTGTGAAGCGCGGATTCGGGAGGATGCGGCCGCCCGTCCATCCAAACCGTGCGCGTCTGTTGATACGTGCCGTGATAGATCTTGATTGCGGTGACTTCCTGTGTCTCCTGATCCTTCTCCTGCCAGATACGCACCGGCCCAGGACCTCGAAAAATATAAGGCGCAACGTGTACCATGCACTGATGCTCTTTCAAGGTCATGCGCGACGCGTCCCAGGCTTCGGCATAAGCGCGTGCAGCGTCGGAAATCGGAAGACCAAGATAGTCGCCCAGAGCCGGACCGGGAATGCGCTCCGGCTGGTCCTCATGAAACATGGATATGTACTCGCCGGTGAGATCTTGCTGGGCGAGTGCAGGTACCGCCGCCAGCAGCGCCTGACTCAAAAGAACCAATACACGCCGCATTGGAGAACCTCCGTTCAAACGCGCTTCCGAAATTCGTGCTGCAGCCTACTTGCTTCGATCGGCCGCAGGCAACGCCTTTCAAGAAGAACAGATTAACAAACTCGTGCCACACGCTGCTTGAATTCCCTGTCCACAATTGATGCATAATCTCACCTCGAAAAGAGGTGAACATGATTAAGCGTAGTTTGTTGGTGTTATTCCTCTCGGCTGTGCCGCTCCTGGCGCAGCAAAATCCGGACTTTCATCGAGAATTTCCACCCTTCAAAATTGCGGGCAATCTCTACTGGGTTGGAACGGCCGATCTCGCCGTTTACCTGATCAACACGCCCCAGGGAAACATTCTCATCAACTCGGATTTTCCCGAAGACGTGCCGGCCATTAAAAAGAGCATCGCTCAGCTCGGTTTCAAATACGGCGACACCAAGATCATCCTCGCCAGTCATGCGCACGGCGATCATGATGCAGCCGTAGGCATCATCAAGAAAGAGACCGGAGCGCGGCTGATGATCATGGACGCTGACGTTGCTGACACCGAAAGCAACGCGCAGGGACGCCCCGCCGCGAAAGTCGATCGCGTGTTGCATGACGGAGACGCGGTTGAACTCGGAGGCTCGAAACTCATCGCGCGTTTGACTCCCGGCCACACGAAGGGCTGCACCACGTGGACCATGCAGGTCGATGAAGGCGGGCGTAAGCTGAATGCGGTGATCATCGGTAGCCCGAACGTGAACCGTGGCACGATCCTCGTCGGCAACAAAAATTATCCTCAGATCGCGGACGATTATGTGAAGACCTTCAAGGTTCTCAAAAGCCTGCCGGTGGACTTTTTCCTGGGCGCCCACGGCAACTATTTCGGCTTGAAAGCGAAGTACGAAAAGATGAAAGCGGGCGGGCCCAACCCGTTCATCGATCCGGCCGGCTACAAAGCGTACGTCGAAGAACGCGAAGCGACGTTCCTGAAAGAGTGGGACCGGCAGAAGAAGAATCCGGGCTCGCCGGCGCCGTAGGGAATAACCATCTTCTATTTCTTGCGGTACACGAGGGCATCCATTGGGCGCGCACGGAGGGGGCGGTTCGTTCAACATCCGCGCAGATCTATTCGGAGGTTGAACCAACCGCCCCGTCTGCGCCCAAGCTGAGGTCGCTTCGCGGCATTTGATTGCTGGGCGCAGCCACCCCGCCTTAACCAAGGCGGGGAATGTTTCACCCCTCTATTGGCTCAGCTTGCTACTTTGACTTCGGTCTTGACGGAATTCGCAATGAAGCAGCCGTCGTGTGCAGCGTGGTGCATTTGACTCTCTTCAACGGCCGTCGGAGTTTTGGAGCCGCTGTAGGTGATCCGGGGATGTAGGGTGACGGCGCTAACCCACGGTGTTCCCTTCTCGTTGTTGGTCATCACGCCTACGGCTTCGTCTTCATAACTGGTCACTTCGAAGCCCTTTCTGGAAGCAATGAACAGGTAAGTTAGCATGTGGCAACTGGAGAGCGATGCCACAAAAGCCTCTTCAGGATCCACGTTAGCAGGATTGGAAAACGGGACTCGTACGGCAGCGGGTGAAGATGATGCAGCTACTGTCATACCGCCGTCGAACCTCCACGTATGTTCTCGCGAATACGTTCCTTTGAGAAACTCGCCTTGAGATAACGTCCACTTGATCGTGGCCTTATGCTCCGCCATTTGAAGTTTCACCTCCAATACCGCTCTAAGAGGATTTTATGAAAAATAAATCGAGCGAAGAACAGCCAGCGTCATTATGGGAGGAGTGCAGTTGGCTTCGCGATTGACGCAACCGTGCGAACCAGTTCGCTTATGGTAACGGGCTTTACTAAATGGACTTGGTAGCCTGCCTCAAATGACCGTTCTCTTTCCTGTTCTGTGGCGAACGCCGTGAGTGCTACGGCCGGTATGGGTCGCATGTTGGGCGCATATTCGGAGCGTATTTTCTCCAGCAGTTCATACCCGTCCATTTCAGGCATTCCGATGTCGCTGATAAGCACATCGGGGGTCTGTCTGGCCAGTACGCGAAGTGCTTCGCGTCCGGACGCGGCCAGAAGCACAGTCGCCCCGGACTGCTCGAGACCCACGGCCACCATTTCGCGCGTATCGAATTCGTCCTCGACCAGCATGACTTTTAACCCTTTTAAGGATGCGGTCGCGCTTTCAGGGGGCACCCCGGAGTCTTTTTGAAGTGCGGGGACGGGTAACTGCACGGTGAACGTTGCGCCTTGTCCTTTCCCTCTGCTGTACGCCATCACCGTGCCGCCATGTGATTCGACGATATGACGCACGATAGCCAGACCGAGCCCCAGGCCGCCGTGCTTGCGCGTTGCGGAGGCGTCGGCCTGCGTGAAGCGGTCGAACACGTATGGAATAAATTCCGGATCAATACCCTCGCCGCGGTCCCTGATACTGATCTGAAAGTGCGCGCCGACGCGGCCGCACTCAACTTGGACCTCTTGTCCTCTTTCCGAAAACTTGATCGCATTGCTCAGCAAATTCCAAAGAACTTGCTGGATTCGCTCGGCATCTGCAAATACCGGCTCGGCTCCATTCGCGATCTCCGTCACGACCGGGACGCCTTTCGCCGCCGCCGCGGGCTGAAGAGAATCCACGGCCGTACGGATGATGGTGCCGGCGTCCGTCCACTGCGGCCGAATTTTGAGTTTGCCCGTGATGATTTGGGAGACGTTGAGCAGATCGTCCACCAATTGCATTTGAGATCTCGCATTTCGCTGGATCACATCGATAGCTCTTTCAGTCTTGTCCCGATCCAGCTTTCCACCTTGAAGGAGATTGCTCCATCCGAAGATGGCGGTCAGCGGCGTCCTTAATTCGTGCGAAAGGGTTGCCAGAAACTCATCCTTCATTTTGCCGGCCCTTTGGAGCTCTTCATTCGCTCTTTCTAACGCCTTTGTGCGATCTTCGAGCTTCGTTTCCCGTTCCCGGATTTGTTCGAGCATTTCATTGAAAGAATCCACTAGCGTACCTAATTCGTCCTCGCTCCCCTTTGTCGCCTTCAGAGAGTAATCTTTCTTCTTCGAAACTTCTCTTGCTGTGCGCGCTAAGCTCAAAATTGGTTCGGATATCAACTTATGCAGTCGTGCCGAAAGCGCGAGCGCGAAAACGGCGGAGAGCAGCAAAATCACGGCGATTGTCACGATCTCCAAACGCAAGTGCGCGTACGCCGGTCCCATTGTCGCGCGAAGCTGAACCGTCCCGATTTCTTTTCCTTTGAGCTCTATCGGCGTCGAGATCATCTCCAGGTTACGATCCCCGGAGTCACGCGCGGGTGAAGGCGGGCAGGGCGCTGTTGAAGAGTCACGCAATTGTTCTGCGAACAAATTTGTCCCGCTGTAGACGCACGCGCCAACGACGGACGGTTCGGCGCGAAGCGCATTGAGCGTATCGATGGCCGCGGCGTGGTCGTTGAAGGAGACGGCGGCGGTGAGTTCATCCGCAATAATCCGAGCCAATGTGGTCGTGCTCGCCCTCAGGTCCCTGCGGGCGGCAATGTAGTCGTAACCGATCAGTGCTGCGCTCGCCAGTAGTAGCGCCGCCGCAGTTATGATCATCGTGATGGCGACGATTTTCCTCGGGATCGAAAGGCGACCGAACGATATCACCGGATCACCCCCGCGCCTTGCCGCGGCCGGACGATATCCGCCAGCCGCAACAATCTGGCGCTGACCCGAAGAGATGCACGCTCCGCAGCGTCGGGATTGATTTGAAAATGGATTCTGCCGCCACTCCTCACAAAACGGATGATCCCGCCCTCATTGATGAAGCTGTCGGTTTCGCCTACCGTCAGAATGGGCGAATTTACCGCCGCGTCGATGATTTCCGCTGATCGTCGATTCTCGTTCGGCGCCAAATAAATCATTTGGCATCCCCGAAGGTCTTCAGCCGGAATGATCCGTCGAACCATCAGCGGCCTGCGGTCCAGCAGCTCGCCTTGAACGGTCCTGTCGAGCGCGCCCTCGAATGGATCTCCAGCAAGACAAATCGTGAATGGAGAGTCAGGGCTCGGGAACGCTTGCGGCGGCCATACGACGAACTTTGCAAAGTTATAAAGGAACGCCGCCTTGACCTGATATTCGGCGGATGCGGGCTGCGATGTGGCAACCGAGCCATCTACAGCGATCGTACAGATACACCACGCCGCAGCCAATCCGAAGCGCCGCTTAGACCAAACCATCACATCCCGACTATATACTCTTAGGTCACAAATCGGAGGCCGCGTGCGCACATTTACCTGTCTTTTGTTGTTCGTCATCGGGGGCGAACAGCTGACGCCTGCGCAAAACCAAGCCCAAAGCGATCTCAAAAAGCTCACGCTTGAAGAACTGATGGATGTCAATGTGAATGCGGTCTCACGAAAGGAAGAGCCGCTGGGCCCGACACCTGCGGCCGTGACTGTCATTACGGCAGAAGATATCCGCAGGAGCGGCGTGACAAGCATTCCCGAAGCGCTTCGCCTGGTTCCCGGTGTTCAGGTTGCGCGCATCAATGCATCGAGCTGGGCGATTTCGGCGCGCGGTTTCAATACTCAGGTCTCCAACAAAATGCTGGTGCAGATCGACGGCCGCACCGTCTACTCACCGATCTTCGGGGGGGTGTTCTGGGAACTGCAGGATCTCGTGCTCGACGACATCGCCCGCATCGAAGTCGTGCGCGGTCCAGGCGCAACACTCTGGGGAACAAATGCGGTTAACGGAATCGTCAATATCGTTACGAAAAGCGCACACCAGACGAAAAGTACAACCATCATCCTTAGCGGCGGCGGAGCCGACGATTTGGGATTGGCTTCGTTCCGTACCGGAGGTGCTCTAACTAGGGACACGAGTTATCGCGTAGCCGGCAAATACTTCTACCGTGACGATATGGTGCTGCCCAATGGAAGCGATAGTAAAGACAGCTCCAGATTCGGCAGAACCCGATTTCGCATCGATAGCACGCAAGGCGCGAATGAATGGACGTTGGAAGGCGACGTCTTCCGAGGCTTTGAAGGACTTCTCGGCAGACCTGACGCCAAGCTTCTCGGCGGTGATGTTCTTGCTCGATGGAGCCGCAAGATATCGAATGATTCATCGATTCAAATTCAGGCTTCTTATGATCGCCTGCTGCAGCGCGAAACATTCAACAGCGACATTCGCCAGCGAATGGCAAACGTGGACCTTCAGCATCAGTTCGCTGTCGGTAGACATAACGTGATTTGGGGAGGCGGATATCGGTGGCAAGGGGATACGAACTTTCCAATGCCCCTTATCCGTCTCGTTCCGGCCAAGCGGGCGTATCCTTTAGAAACCGCTTTCATACACGACGAAATATCGCTCTCGCAAAACCGTCTGAAACTCGAGATCGGCTCAAAATTCGAGCGCAACGACTTTACGGGATTCGAAATGCAGCCCAGTATCCGTACATCATGGGCCATTCATCCGGATGAATTCATTTGGGGAGCCGTGTCGCGCGCCGTGCGGACACCGACGCGCTTCGACACCGATACGGAAGTGACGTTTCCCGGAGTTCGCCTTTTGGGTAATCCGAATTTCAAATCTGAAGCGGTGGTCGCGTTTGAATCGGGATACCGCTCCCGTATCGCCCGGCGCCTGTCCATGGATGTCGCAACGTTTTTCAATATCTACGACAATCTTCGCAACACCGAACCCCGAGGCGCGCCCGAGGTCTTTATGTTCTTCAATAACCTCAATGCCAAGACATATGGCGGAGAGTTGAGCGCCAGTTACGACGTTTTGGACCGGCTGCGCATTACAGCGAATTATTCCTACCTCGGCAAGCATCTCCGGTTGGAACCAGGACATTTCGATATATTTGGAACCCAGCTCGAAGGCAACGACGCGAAGCACAGTTTTCAGGTGCGGGGCTCGGCGGATCTGCCGCATCGTGTCGAAATCGATTCCGCTGTGCGGTTCGTCAGCCGGCTCCCGCTGCCTTCTATTCCGGGGTATTTCGAGTTCGATTCACGATTGGCGTGGTTACCTGATCCGCGGGTGGAGTTATCGATCATCGGCCGCAATCTGCTCCACGCTCACCATCCCGAGTTCAACCAGCCGCTTCCGACGCCCCCCGAAGAAGTTCAGCGTAACGTGTACGGCCGCGTTGCGCTCCGATTTTAGATCACCGTCTCCCTTTTTCCTGCTTGATTGACAACCGAACATTTGTTCGGTATAACGGATTTGATCTCGGTGCACTCGATGCAATCGGCAATCCTTCATCAAGGCTTCGCGCTATCGCGCTCGCGCTCCGCGCCTCAAGGCTTCGCGCTGCCGCGCTCGCGCTCCACACGCGCGCGATTAGAGTCCGCACTCGGTGAACGGATTTCGGCGCCGTTTACCGACATCGAACGACGTACCCTGGAAACTGTTCCAACCGGAATTGCTCCGCTGGACGCGCTGATGGGAGGGCTGCCTCGCGGCGGCATTACCGAGCTTTTTGGCCCGCCATCTTCGGGATGCACATCCGCCATGATTTCGATTCTGGCCGAAGCGACGGCACGCGATGAGGTGTGCGCGCTTATCGACGGCAATGATGCGTTCGATCCAAAATCTGCGGCGGCGGCAGGTGTCGAATTGAACCGGCTGCTATGGATCCGCTGCCGGAAACTCGAACACGTTTTAAAAACAACGGACCTGCTGCTTCAAGGCGGCGGTTTTGGACGCGTGGTGATGGATTTGACGGACCTTCCCGCATCGAACGTTCGATCCATTCCACTGGTATCGTGGTTCCGCTTCCAACGCACTATCGAAAAGACGCCCACAGTGCTTGTCGTGATGAGTTCCGAAAATATCGTCAAATCCGCCGCCGCTTTGGTGCTGCGAATGGAAAAGCAGGATGCGCAGTGGTCCACCCTTCTGAACGGCTTCAACTTCAACATCGAAATTGTTCGTTCCCGGAAATCGCGGCCGTTGAAATCGTATGTTCGCGTGCATCTACATTCCGAATGCGTCCAATGATGCTCAAGCCGCATTGCTGGACTGTGCCGGCGCGTTTTCGCCGCGCGTCGAAAACATGCCGCCGGGTGCGGTGGTTTTTGATGTTGAAGGATTGGAGCGGCTATTCGGGTCGTATTCGGAAATTGCATCCAAGATTGCCGAAGCCGCATGCGCGCGTGGGCTCGAAGCGAATGTAGCTCTTGCATCCAATATTGATGCAGCCGTTTGCGCGGCGCGCGGATTCGGCGGCATCACCGTTCTCAATCACGGCACGGAAGCCAACAGGCTTTCCGATCTTCCGCCGGCCGTTCTTTCGGCTTCGCCTGAAATTTTGGAAACTCTGGAGCGTTGGGGCATACGCACGCTGGGCGCGTTTGCGAAATTGCCGGCCGTGGACGTTTCGGCTCGGTTTGGACAGGAAGGTATCGAACTGCACAAACGAGCTCGGGGTGTGGGTTCGCGTCCGCTTGTCCCGCACGTGGATCGGGTGCGGTTCGTCGACGTCGTGGAACTGGATTACGAAATTGTGACGATCGAGCCGCTGACGTTCATTTTGTCACGAATGCTGGATGGTATTTGTACGCGACTGCGATCCCGAAACTTCGCGACGCATGAAGTGCATCTTTCATTGGGAACGTATATTCGGGTTTTGAACCTCCCGTTGCCGGTTCGGAATCCGAAACTCCTGACACGATTGTTGATCCTGGATCTGGAGGCGCATCCGCCGGGTGTTGGGATCCGGCGAATTGAGATTGAAGCGATTCCCGCAAAGCCCCGCGTTGTGCAGAACGGCCTGTTCGTGCCGCTGTCACCCGAACCGGAGAAGTTGGAATTGACGCTGGCGCGGCTGAAGGCCGTCGTGGGAGAAGAGAATGTGGGAGCGGCGGAGATTCAGGATACGCACCGTCCAGATGGGTTCCGGGTTTCCAAATTCTCCTCTACGAACAAAGACATTTCGAAATTGGACAAATCCTGGCAGGATTTGCCCAATTTCAAATTGCTCGCCCTGCGCCGGTTCCGGCCGCCGCTAGAGGCCACTGTCCAGCTCCGCAACAGCACACCCATATGGATTGCGTTTCATGGAGTGCATGGCCCGATTGCGACCGCGCGGGGACCTTGGCGCACCTCGGGCGATTGGTGGCGGCCCACGATGTGGGACCGCGAAGAGTGGGATATCGAAGTTCTCGACGCCCTTTACCGGATTTACTTCGACGTTCACATGGACCGCTGGTATGCCGAAGGAGTCTTCGATTGAGCGCGACATACATCGAGCTTCATGCCAGCTCCGCATTCAGCTTTCTGGAGGGCGCTTCCCTGCCCGAAGAACTTATTGCCGCGTGCGCTGAATATTCAATGCCCGCGATTGCGCTTCTAGATCGCGACGGCGTTTACGGCGCGCCACGGTTTCATCTCGCTGCGAAGAAAGCCGGCATACAAGCACATATTGGCGCCGAAGTCACTTCGACAACAGGCGTTCGCTATCCACTGCTCGCCGAAACCCGGGAAGGTTACCAAAATCTTTGCCGGCTCCTGACGCGTATGAAACTGCGCGCGCCAAAAGGCAAAGGCGCGGTAACGGAGGACGAACTTGCTGAATACTCCCACGGTCTCATCTGTCTGACCGGCGGCGAGCACGGCCCGCTCACGATGGCGATTCCCAATAGAAACGGCCGGGAAACACTCGATCGATTGATCCGCATCTTTGGCCGCGAAAACATCTATGTCGAATTACAGCGTCATTACAATCGTGAACAAGAAGCCATCAATCAGCAGGCGATCGCTCTTGCCGAATCGTTTCAGCTTCCATTGGCGGCAACCAACGGCGTTCGCTACGCTTTGCCGGAAGAACGCGAGATTCTCGATGTGTTCACCTCGATCCGGAATCACCGCACTTTGGAAACCGCCGGCCGCCTGCTTGCAAAAAATTCCGATTGTTATTTGAAGACCCCC
>Ga0209237_1001868_pt1 | contig 12458 bp, 9 predicted proteins | sample GraSoi013_1_40cm_2_FD_185820 | JGI IMG/M metagenome (GOLD analysis project Ga0209237, IMG submission 185820) | Grasslands soil microbial communities from the Angelo Coastal Reserve, California, USA - Sample 10_02_2013_1_40cm (SPAdes) (version 2) | ecosystem: Environmental > Terrestrial > Soil >... | reverse complement strand
TGAGCATCGCGCTCATCGCCGTGTCGATGTCCCAGTACGGCACCGGCCAGCGCTTCTCGTCGCGGTCGGTCCAGCCTTTGTCAGGCTCGGCATACCGTCGTAAGTACGTTTCCTTCTCGCTGCAACAAGTGATGAGCACGGGCGCGTTGAACATGTCCGGCCAGCCGAACTCCGAGCGCCTGGGCTCGGGCCACAGCATGTCCCAGTAGCGCGCGGTCTCGGCCTTCCCCTCGAGCACGAGGAACGCCCAGCCCTGGCTGAACCCGGCAGACGGCGCCTTTTGCGCGCTCGCGAGGATGCGGTCCAGGGGCTCCCGGGGGATCGGCCGGTCCTCGAAGCTCCGGACCATCTTGCGTTTGCGGATGACGTCCTGGAGCTCCATCAGACCCTCCGGTATATGCCGCGCTCGCGCCGCAGCAACCCGGCGTCGACGAGATAGCGGCGCAGCATGGCGTGGTCCGCATGCATATCCTGCAGCGTGCGGCGCCGGCGCGCCTTCAATTGCGCGAGATGCGACGATACCCGGACGTGACCCACGGCCCGCTTCGCTCGCGCCTCCCCGACCGCGTGCAGATCGTCGAGGTCGGTCCGCGGGACGGCCTCCAGGCCGAAGAGCGCACGCTTCCTACCGAGACGAAGCTGGCGCTCATCGAGCGGCTGCTCGACGCGGGCCACACCGTGATCGAGGCGACCAGCTTCGTGAGCCCGAAGGCGGTCCCGCAGCTCGCGGACGCGGAAGAGGTCGTGAGGCGCCTCCCTCGTCGGGACGGCGTGCGTTATCCGGTGCTCGTGCCGAACGAGCGCGGTCTCGAGCGGGCGTTGAGCGCCGGCGCGAGCGAGGTCGCGGTCTTCGCGTCGGCCAGCGAAAGCTACTCGCGGAAGAACCTGCATCGTTCGCGCGACGAGGCGATCGAGGGCTACCGCAGCGTGATCCGCACCGCGAAGGACGCGCGTCTGCGCGTGCGCGGCTACCTCTCCATGGTCATCGCCGATCCGTGGGACGGCCCGACGCCCGTCGCCACCGCCGTCGACGCGGGCCGGCGGCTCCTCGAGATGGGCGCGGACGAGCTCTCGCTCGGCGACACCATCGGCGTCGGCACCCCCGCCGAGGTGCAGCGCCTCGTCGGCGCCTACCGCGATGCGGGCGTGCCCGCCGACCGCATCGGCGTGCACTTCCACGACACGTACGGGCAGGGCCTCGCGAACGTGCTGGCGGCCCTCGAGCTCGGCGTCGCGACCGTCGACGCGAGCACCGGCGGCATCGGCGGCTCGCCGTTCGCGAAGCAGGCCGCCGGCAACCTCGCGACCGAGGACCTCGTGTGGCTCCTCGACGGGTTCGGCATCATCACCGGCGTCGACGTGCGCAAGCTCGCGGCGATCAGCTCGTGGATGGCGACCGAGCTCGGCCACGAGATGCCGGGCCGCGCGGCTCGCGCTCTCGCTGGCGAAGCCAGCGTGAGAAGGGGGGTTGCAGGAGGCTCGCCACAATGAACAGATGAAGAGCTGGCCCAAGACGCCGGCTGAGACGGTCAGGGCGTTCGAGCGTTCGGTGCCGCGCGCGCCGGCGGTCGTGCGCAAGAAGATGTTCGGGTACCCCGCCGCGTTCGTGAACGGCAACATGTTCGCGAGCACGTTCCGCGACGAGATCGTCGTGCGGCTCGCGGAGGACGATCGCGCGGCGCTGCTCGAGACCGTGGGGGCGAAGCGGTTCGAGCCGATGCCGGGACGGCCGATGACCGAGTACGTCGCGGTCCCGCCCTCATTCGCGCGCCGCCCGGCCGACCTCGCACGCTGGGTCGAGCGCGCGCACCGCTACGCCGCGAAGCTGCCGCCGAAAGATACGGTGCGTCCGAGGCGCGTCGCGCCCAGGCGAAAGGCGACGGGCGCGAAGCCGGCGGCCAGGAAGGCGGCACCGAAGAAGCGTGCGGCTGCGAAGAAGAGGCGTTAGCTAGGGCGCGATCCGCGAGAGGCCGGACCAGAGGTCGAGCTCGCCGAGCCCGTGAACGCCCAGCGTCTGCGACACCTCGCCACAGTGATACGCGTCGTGCGCGATGAGCCGCATGAGCACGGACTGCCGCGTGTGAATCTGTATCTTGCCGCAGGGCTCCGACCAGCTCCTCCGCGCGGCGCGGATGCGTGTCGTCGTCCTCCCAGCCCTCGCCGCGATCCCGCGCTTGCCCGAGCGTCGATAATCCGGACCGCTCGATCGCTCATTGGGGAGGAACAGATGGAGATCGTCAAAGGCCCGACCTTCCGCGTCCACGTCGATGCGCCGCCCGAGCGCGTGTACTCGTACGTCGCCGACTTCACCCGTCACCCCGAGTGGTCGCCGGATGAGATGAAGATCGAGGCGCTGACTCCCGGACCGACGCGCGTAGGGAGCACCTACAAGGCGGAGGGCACGCTCCAGGGGAAGCGCAACCGGTCCGAGCTCCAGGTCACCGCGCTGACGCCGTCGAGCCGGATCGCGTTCACGGCGACCGACAAGAGCGGACCGCTGTTCCATACGTTCACGTTCACGTCGCAGGACGGCGGCACCCTGGTCGAGCGGAACCTCGCCGCGCCGCGATTGCCCTTCGCGCAGCAGGCGCTGCGCACGGCGCTGATGCTCATCTTCCTGCCGATCGCCGTGCGCCCGAACTTCATGAAGGCGCTGAACATGATGAAGGCGAACGTCGAGGGGGAGCACTCGAGGAGGTAAGCCTTCTCGACCGCGAGTGCCTGAGCGGTCGCCCGCACCCGCCGGGGTCATCCGGCGCTCCAGCGGCTTCGTAGATGCCTCGCTGGAGAGCAAACGCCGCATAACGAGGAGGGCGTGCTCGAGGCGCTCACCTTGAGGAAGCGGACGTACCAAGGAGGACCCCATGCGACTTCCACGCGCCTTCGGCGCGCTCGGCATCGTCGCGCTCGCCGCCGCGCTCGCGATCCCCCCGGGCGCGCCTCAGGCGACCGACGCCGCGAGCCACCGCGAAGCCCCGCTCATCTCGCTCGACCCGGCCGCGGATATCACCGATTTCTTCATGTTCCGCAGCTACGAGGCGGGCAACGCCGACAAGGTGGTGCTCGTCATGAACGTGATCCCCGGCGAGGAGCCGAGCTCCGGACCCAACTACTTCCTGTTCGACCCGAACGTGCGCTACGCGTTCAACATCGACAACGACATGGACGGCGTTGCGGACGACGTTGCCGTCGAGGTCCAGTTCTCGACCGAGATACGCGGCATCGTCGACCAGTTCAACCTCTTCCTCGGCTACGTTGGCGGCGCCGACGGTCTGCCACCGATCACCGCGCTCGACGGGCCGGGCTCGGAGGGCCTCGGCCTGCGCCAGCACTACACGGTCACGATGGTCAGCAAGGGCGAGCGCAAGGTGCTCGGCAGCGGCCTCATCGCCGTCCCGTCGAGGGTCGGCCCGCGAACGATGCCGTCGTACGACGCGCTCGCCGCACAAGGCATCTACGACCTGGGCGGCGGGGTGCGTGTCTTCGCCGGCCAGCGCGAGGACCCCTTCTACATCGACCTCGGGGCGATCTTCGACACGCTGAACCTTCGACGGACTCCCCCGGTCGAGACGGCCGCGGAGGACGCGAACGACAACGTGAACCCGTTCGGCACGGACATGCTCAGCGGCTTCAACGTCAACACCATCGCCATCGAGCTTCCGTCGACGATGCTGACCAAAGACGGTGGCACCAAGCTCGGCGCATACGCGAGCACGAGCCGGCGCAAGGAGCGCGTCCTGCGCGAACCGAAGGGTGAGCCCAAGGACGTCGACCTCCAGCGGACGAGCGGACCCTGGATCCAGGTCCAGCGCCTGGCGAACCCGCTCATCAACGAGGCCGTCATCGGCACCGAGGACAAGGACGAGTGGAACGCTCGCGATCCAGAGCAGGAGAGCAGGTTCCTCGACTACTACCTGAACCCGCGCCTGGCGCTCGCGATGCAGCTCGTCTTCGGAGTCCCCGCGGCGACCTCGAACCGCACCGACCTGCGCGACCTGCTGCTCAAGTACCAGGCCGGCGACGAGCGGCTCTCCGAGCTACTCCGGATCGACCTCAGCGTGCCGCCGACACCCTTCGCCGCCCAGCGGCGCATGGGACCGCTCGCCGCGCCGGCGGACCCGGCGGCCTGGCCGAACGGCCGGAGACCGAAGGACGACGTAACGGACATCGCGATCCGCGTCGTCGGCGGACCCAACTACATCGCGGCACGCGCGTCCGACGGCGTGAACACGAACGACGCGACGCTGTCGGACCACTTCCCGTTCCTCGCATCACCGCACGACGGCCGCAACCGAAATCACGCGAACCCGTAGGCGAACGCGAGTGACCGACTCGAGCCTGCGAGCTCACGTGCACCAGGCGGCGAACGCCGGGGAGCCTCGGCTCCCCGGCCGCCGCGTGCGCCTGGTCTCCACGCGACGGCTTCTCCTCTATGTCATCGCGTCACTCCTCGTGGCCCTCCCGATGGCCGCGATCTCGTCAGTGGTCCACGGCCCGGGCGACCCGGTCTCCGCCGCTCTGTCACCCGATCCGCGCACCCCGGCGCAGCGAGCCGTCGACGACGCGCAGGGTCGGCTCCTGCGGGCCCCGAACGACGCCCATGCGATGGGTCGGCTCGCCTCGGCCTATCTCCAGCGCGCTCGGGAGACCGGCGATCCCACCTATTACTCGAAAGCGGACGCGCTGCTCGCCGTCGCGCTCGCGGCGGCGGCCCTCGATCCGGACCTGCTTGTTACCGCGGGGAGCCTCGCCCTCTCGCGACACGACTTCGCCGCCGCGCTCGACTGGGGCGGGCGGGCGGTCGCGGCCGGGCCGGCGCGTCCCGCGGCGCAGGGCGTGGTCGTCGATGCGCTCGTCGAGCTGGGACGGTACGACGAGGCGGTCGCCGCGGCCCAGCGCATGGTCGACCTGCGTCCGGACCTCGCCTCGTACTCGCGCATCTCGTACCTGCGCGAGCTCCATGGCGACGTCGCCGGTGCGATCGAGGCGATGCGCCTCGCGATCCAGGCCGGCGCCCCGACCGGCGAGGCGACCGCGTGGAGCGACGTCCAGCTCGGCAACCTCTACTTCGCGACCGGGGACCTCGACGCGGCGGAGCGCGCGTACGAGCGATCGCTCAAGCGCGTCGACGCGTACGCCCACGGCCACGCCGGTCTCGCGCGCGTCCGCGCCGCGCGCGGCGAGCTCGACGCGGCCGCGACGCTCTACGAGCGCGCCACGGCGCGGCTCCCCCTCCCCGAATACGTCGGCGCGCTCGGCGACGTCTACGCACGGCTCGGCGACCCGGCCGCGGCGGAGCGCGAGTACGCCCTCGTCGACGTGGAGCGCCGGCTCCTCATTGCGAACGGCGTGCGCGTGGACGTCGACCTCGCGCTGTTCGACGCCGACCATGGCCACGACCTCGCGCACGCCGTCGAGGTCGCGCGGGCCGAGTATGCGATCAGGCCCAGCGTCCACATCGCCGACATCCTCGCCTGGGCCGAGCTACGGAGCGGCGACGCCGTGAGCGCGCTCCGCCACAGCACCAAGGCGCTACGCCTGGGCAGCCGGGACCCGCTCCTCCTCTATCACGCAGGCGTCATCGCGCAGGCGGCGGGCGACGCCGACCGAGCCCGCGAGCTGCTATGGCGCGCGCACGACCTGAACCCGCGCTTCGCCCTCCTCTGGGCCGACGACCTGGCGCGTCGCCTCGACGACCTCGGCCCCGCACCGAGCGCGCCGTGAGACGCTGGCGGTCGGCGTTGCTGCTCGGGATCGCGCTCGCGCTCGCGCCGGCGGCCGCGGACGCGCACCCGCTCGGCAACTTCACCATCAATCATTACCTCGGCATCGTGGTCCGCCCGGACGTCGTCCTCCTCGACTACGTCGTCGACATGGCGGAGATCCCCGCGTTCCAGGAGCGCCCCGCGATCGAGCCCGACCCGGCGCGGGCGTGCCGCGATCTCGCCGACGGCATCCGCGTGCGCCTGGACGGGCGCCGCCTCATCGCGACGCCGACGACGGACCGTCTCGCGTTCCCGCCGGGGCAGGGGGGCCTCGACACGCTGCGCCTGGAGTGCGGCTATCGCGCGGAGCTCGGCACGCGTGCCTCCTCGCCGGTCCTCGACGTCGAAGACCTGAACCACGCCGACCGGATCGGCTGGCGCGAGATCGTCGCGCGTGGTGAGGGCACGGCGCTCGGCACGACCCTGCCGAGCGAGAGCGTCACGGCCCGTCTCACCGCGTACCCACAGTCGCTCGTCGCCTCACCGCTCGACGTCCGCTCGGGCGCGGCCCGGGTCATGCTCCCCACGCGCGACGCACTACCGATCGCGATCCCGGCGCCGGACGACGCCGTCGGCGTGCTCGCCGCCCTGCTCCTCGCGCTCGGGCTCGGCGCGTTCCACGCGCTCACGCCCGGTCATGGCAAAACGGTGCTGGCCGCGTATCTCGTCGGGACCCGGGGCACCCGCCGTCAGGCGCTTTTCCTCGCGCTCTCCGTGGCGCTCTCGCACACCGCCGGTGTGCTGGGGCTCGCCATCCTTACGCTCGCGGGGAGCGCCGTGCTCGCCCCCGAGCGCGCCTATCCGTATCTATCGACGGCGTCCGGGGCCCTGGTCGTCGCGCTCGGTGCGTGGATGGTCGCGACGCGCGTCCGTCACGCGCACGCGCATCGCCACGCCCACGAGCACGAGCGACCCACGACCGCGCTCGGCTGGCGCTCGCTCGCGGCCCTCGGTCTCGCCGGCGGGCTCGTGCCGTCGGCCTCCGCCCTCGTCCTGCTCCTGGGCGCGATCTCGCTCCACCGAAGCGAGCTCGGCCTCGTCCTCGTGCTCGCGTTCGGCGTCGGAATGGCCACGGTGCTCGTCGGGGTCGGGCAGGCGCTCGTGGGGGCGCGCGGTCTGGCGGAGCGACGGCTCGCCGAGCACGGACGCTTCCGCGCCGTCGTCGCCGCCGTGCCGAGTCTCGCCGCGGTCACCGTGCTGCTGCTCGGCCTCGGGATGACCGCGCAGTCCCTCGCCGCGCTCCTCGGTTGAGGGGCTCCGCGATCGAGGGGCTCCGCCCCTCAGACCCCGGCCGGTTGGTTAGCTCCGGTGCGCCGCCACGCGCCGCAGCTCCGCGCGTGGCTGCGGCGGCTTCCCGCGCATCGCGCTGACCGCCGGGACGCCCGAGCCGCGGACGAGCTTGTCGAACGCGGGCACGTCGGCCTCGGCGATCGCGCTCCACCGCCCGAGCTCCGCGTCGGCGCGCCGGGAGAGATCCTCGAATACGTCGAGCATCGCCTTCGTCGGCGCGAAGTCGGCGCTCCCGACGGCCATCGCGAGGCCACCGATCTTGAGGTTCAGCTTCGCCGGGTAGTTGAGCGTGTCCTGGCGGCTCTTCGCTTTCACCTGGATGAGCTCTTCCTCCACCGCCGACACCTTCGCCTTGAGCGACGCCGCGGCGCGGCCGATCCGCGACGCGCCTCCCGCGTCCATCGCGCGCTTCTCCCAGCCGTCGATCTGCGTCTTGAGCGCGCGGATCGCGTTGATCGCGTCGTGCACCTCCGAGAGCTTGTCGCGGATCCGCAGGCGGAGCGCGAACTGCGCGTCGAAGTCGGCCTGCGTCGCCGAGACGCGCGGGTCCTTGCGGATCTCGAGCTCCGCCTCGTGCCGCTCGCCGGCCGCGTCGAGGCGCACGCGATAGCGCCCGGTCGTTGCGATCGGACCGGCGAGCGTCGCCTCGGCGGACTCCCACGTCGGGTCGTCCTCGACCCGCGTCGCGTCCGGGTAGCGCATGTTCCAGGCGAAGCGGTTGAGCCCGGCCTCCTTGGGCACCTTCGGCTCGCGCGCCTTCTTCAGCTCCTCGCTGCGCCGTTGTTCCGGCGTGAGGGGCTTGGCGTCCGGCGTCTCCTTCGGCTCAGGTGGCGCGCTCTTGAAGGAGCGGATCGTCTTGCCCTTGGCGTCGAGGAAGGCGAGCGTGATCTCGCCCTCTGGCTTCTCCCGCAGCCAGTAGGACACGAGGACGCCGTCCGGCGGGTTCTGGCCGGCGTCGATGTTCACCTGCGCCTTCGCGCCTTCGGGCCTCTCGATCTGGCGGTAGGTGACGATCGTCGCGCCCGTCATGCGGTAGTTCTTGCCGAGCTTGGGCGGCTGCGGGAAGCCCATATCCGTCCGGAAGCGCACGGTGGGCCGCGGCGCGAAGAGATGCACGCGCCCCGTAACACGCTGGGCGGCGAGCTGGCGGATCGGCGAGAGATCGTCGAGGACCCAGAAGCTGCGCCCGTGCGTCCCGAGCACGAGGTCGGACTCCTTCACGACCATGTCGTGGATCGGCACAACCGGCAGGTTGCCGCCGAGCCGGTGCCAGCGCGCGCCGTCGTCGAACGACACGTAGACACCAGTCTCCGTGCCCGCATAGAGGAGACCCTTGCGCGTCGGGTCTTCGCGGATGACCCGAGTGAAGTCGTCCGCCGGGATCCCGTTCGTGATCTTCGTCCAGGTGCGTCCGTAGTTCGTCGTCTTGAAGAGGTACGGGCGGAAGTCGTCGTGCTTGTAGCGCGTCACCGCCACGTACGCGGTCGCCCCGTCGTGCGGCGATGGCTCGATGATCGAGACGAGCGTGTACGGGCGGATCGCCGCGGGCGTCACGTTCTTCCAGGTCTTGCCGTCGTCGCGCGAGACGTGGAGCAGGCCGTCGTCGCTCCCCGCCCAGAGCACTCCGCGCTCGACCGGCGACTCCGCGAACGCGAAGATCGTGCAGTAGTACTCGGCCCCCGTGTTGTCCTTCGTGATCGGGCCGCCCGACGGGCCGAGCTTCTTCTTGTCGTCGCGCGTGAGGTCGGGGCTGATGCGCTCCCAGGTCGTCCCCTCGTCCGTCGTGCGGAAGACGTGGTTCCCGGTGTGATAGAGGACGTTCGGATCGTGTGGCGAGTGGACCGTCGGCGCAGTCCACTGCACGCGGTACTTCACGGAGCCAGCGCCCTCGCCCGCGCTCGATTCGGGCCAGACCATGATGTTGCGGGCCTGGCCCGTCCGGCGGTCGTAGCGCGTGAGCTGGCCCTGATAGTTCCCGGCGAAGACGACGTTCGTGTCGTCCGCCCGCACCGCGATGTAGCCGGACTCGCCGCCACCGATGGCGAAGCTGTCCGCCGCGGTGATGCCGGCGATGGCCGAACGGCTCGGGACGGTCATCGTCGTGTTGTCCTGCTGCGCGCCGTAGATGCGATACGGCGTCTGCGTGTCGGTGAGCACGTGGTAGAACTCGGCTGTCGGCTGGTTGTAGACGCTCGACCAGCTCTCCCCGCCGTTGAACGTGACGACCGCGCCGCCGTCGTTCCCGTTGATGATGCGGAGCGGGTCCTTCGGGTCGATCCAGAGGTCGTGGTGGTCGCCGTGCGGGACCGACAGCTCGAGGAACGTCTTCCCGCCGTCGTTGGAGAGCCACGCGCTGACGTTGAGGACCCAGACCGTCTCGGCGTCGGTCGGATGCGCGTAGATGTGGTGGTAGTACCAGGCGCGCTGGCGCAGGTTGCGGTCCTCGCTGCAGCGCTCCCAGCTGTCGCCGAAGTCGTCGGAGCGGAAGACCGCGCCGTCCTCGGCCTCGACGATCGCGTACACCCGGCCGGACTTCGCCGCGGACGCCGAGACGCCGATCTTTCCGAGCAGGCCTTTGGGCAGCCCCTTCGCGCGCGAGATCTCCGTCCACGTGTCGCCGCCGTCGCTCGAGCGGAAGAGGCCCGATCCCGGCCCGCCGGAGACGAGCTCCCACGGCCGGCGGATCGCCTCCCAGAAGGACGCGTACATGATCCGCGGGTTGTTCGGGTCGATCGAGAGGTCGCTCGCGCCCGCGCGCTCGCTCCGATAGAGGACGCGCTTCCAGGTCTTGCCGCCGTCGCGCGTGCGGTACACGCCTCGCTCGGCGTTCGGGCCGTGCGCGTGCCCGAGCGCGGCCACGTACGCCGTGTCGGGGTCCTCGGGATGCACGCGGACCTTCGCGATGTTCCGCGTCCGCTCGAGACCGAGGTGCGTCCAGCTCTTGCCCGCGTCGGTCGAGCGGTACACCCCGTCGCCGTGCGACACGTTGCCGCGGATGCAGCTCTCGCCCATGCCCACGTAGACGACGTTCGGGTCGGCCTGCGCGACCGCGATCGCCCCGACCGACGCGCGCTTGAAGAAGCGATCGGACGTGTTCTCCCAGTACACGCCGCCGTCGAGCGTCTTCCAGACGCCGCCGCCAGTGGATCCGAAATAGAAGGTGTTGCGCTCGCGCGGATCGCCCGCGACGGCGCCCACGCGCCCGCCGCGATACGGCCCGGCGCAGCGCCACTCGAGGCGGTCGAAGAAATTCGCGGGTTGGCGAGTCGCTCCATCGGAGCGAAGGGAACGGCGGCGGGACGTGGTCGAACGACGCTTCGCAGGCATGGTTGTCCTCCCCCCTGTGGCGCGGCAAGGTTAGTGGAGGTCGGGGGGCGCTGCTGCCCGGCCCCCGTACGCTGAGCCTATGCCGCTGCTCGTACGCGATGCCGCGCGCTGGCTCTTCGCGATCGTGGCGACGCATCAGTACGTCGTCCTGTTCGCCGTCGTCGCGATCGAGGAGGCCGGGCTGCCTTTGCCCGCGCCGAGCGACGTCGTCATCGCGTTCTACGGCTTTCGCGCGCGCGACGAGCCGCTGACGCTTGCGCTCGTCGTGCTCGTGTGCGCGCTCGCTTCCACGCTCGGCACGCTCCTCCCTTTCGCGCTCGCCCGGCGCTACGGCGAGACCGTCGCGCGCCGCTTCGCGCGGTGGATCGACGTCGATCCGCGGCAGGTGGACGTGTGGACCGCGCGCATCGCGCGCAACGGGTTCAGGGCGGTCTTCGTCGGACGGCTCATCCCGGGCGCGCGCGTCGCGATGTCGATCGTCGCGGGCATCGCCAACGTCCGACCGGCTGTTTTCTCGTCCGCCGTCTTCTGCGCCGCGCTCATCTACTGGTCGGTGTGGACGGGGATCGGCGTCGTGTTCGGCCCCGCCGTCCGCCGGGTCATCGGCCCGGCCTACATCCAGTGGGTGCTCCTCGCCCTTCCGCTGTTGGTGGTTTCGTATCTCCTCTACCGGCATTTCGCCGCACAGCGCCGGAGGATGGGCGCGACGTGACCGGTGTCACGTTCGCGGCTGGGAGCGCCACGTAGCATCCCACCCGAGGAAGGGCGTGGAGACATTCGCGCAGCCGCTCCCTGTGTACACCGCGCTCGCCGCGGTGGGCATCGTGCTGTTCGGCGCGTTCCTGCGCGTCACGCGGCTGACGGCGGGCTGGGCGCCGTACCGGACGTGGCTCGTGATGCTCCCCGTCGTCTTCGCCGCGCTCTGGCTCGGCGTCTGGGGCTGGGCGGCGCTCGTGACGGTCGTGTCGGTCTACGGCTTCAAGGAGTTCGCCCGCGCCTCCGGGCTCTACCGCGAGCGGCTCTTCGTCCTCGTCGTGTACGCGGCGATCGTCGCGATGAACCTCGCCGCCGTCTTCGGTCGCTTCGGCCTCTTCATGGTCGCGCCGGTCTGGGCCGTCGGTCTTCTCACGCTCGTGCCGATCGTCCGCAATCGCACCGAGGGCATGCTGCAGGGCTTCGCGCTCTCGGTCGTCGGCGTCGTGTACTTCGCGTGGTTCCTCGCCCACCTCACGTACCTCGCGATCTGGCAGGACGGCCTCGGCCTCGTCATCTACGTCGTCCTCGCGACGCAGCTGAACGACGTCCTCGCGTTCCTCACTGGCAAGCTCTTCGGCCGCCACCGCTGGACCGTCCTCTCGCCGAACAAGACGATCGAAGGATCGCTCGGGGCTCTGGCGCTCAGCATCGCCTTCGCGTTCCTCAACTGGCAGCTCGCGTTCCCGCGCTTTCCCTGGTGGGGCGTGCTCGCGGCCGGGCTCATCGTCGGCGTGGGCGGCCAGATCGGCGACCTCACGCTGGCGAACTTCAAGCGCAACATCGGCATCAAGGACTTCGGCGATCTCCTCGCCGGCCACGGCGGGATCCTCGACCGCCTCAACTCGCTCACGCTCGTCGCGCCCGTGTTCCTCCACTTCGCGCGCTTCTTCTTCGACGGGTTCCCGTGATCGGTCAAGGGGGCTACAACCCCTCGGATCCCAGGTCGATGGGGGCTCCGCCCCCCTCGGACCCCCCACCGCCGGCCCCCCCACCGCTGGCGTTCGCGTACGAGCCCATGCCCGACCTCGACCGGCCGCTGCGGGAGCGGCTCGGGCAGTACCCGCGCGTGCCGGACATGACGTTCGACGCGCTGCGGACGGTCGCGCGCTGGCTGGCGCTCGGGCTCGTGCGGCTTCAGTTCCCGCTCGAGGTCCGCGGCGCGCCGCCCCAGGCCGACCGCGTCGCGCTCGTCGCGAACCATCAGAGCCATCTCGACGCCCTCGCGGTGCTCGCGGCGGTGTCCGAGCGACGGCGGCGCGAGATGGCATGCCTCGCCGCGAAGGACTACTTCTTCGAGCGGCTCCCGACCGCGATCGGCGG
>Ga0209237_1001867_pt1 | contig 12459 bp, 11 predicted proteins | sample GraSoi013_1_40cm_2_FD_185820 | JGI IMG/M metagenome (GOLD analysis project Ga0209237, IMG submission 185820) | Grasslands soil microbial communities from the Angelo Coastal Reserve, California, USA - Sample 10_02_2013_1_40cm (SPAdes) (version 2) | ecosystem: Environmental > Terrestrial > Soil >... | reverse complement strand
GTCGCTCACCGCTTGCCGAGCACCTGCCTGGCCGCCGTCACGACCTTGTCGGGCTCGAAGCCGAACTTCTTCTGAAGCGCCTTCAGAGGCGCGGAAGCCCCGAAGGTGGTCATGCCGATGACCTGGCCGGCGCTTCCGACGTACCGTTCCCATCCGAACGTGGAGGCTTGCTCGACCGCGACCCGCGCCTTCACGCGGGGAGGCAGCACGCTGTCCCGATACTCCTGGGTCTGGTGGTCGAAGATGTCCCACGACGGCATCGAGACGACGCGCGAGCGTATGCCCTCGGCGAGCAGCTTTTCGTGGGCCTCCAAGGCGAGAGTCAGCTCGCTGCCGGAGGCGATCAATATCACCTCGGGGTCCCCCCCGGGTGGGTCCGCGACCACGTAGGCGCCGCGCGCGACCCCCGCGGCGGAGGCGTAAGCGCGCCGGTCCAGAGTCGGCAGCGGCTGCCGAGACAGCACGATCACGGCCGGCTGGTGGCGCAGCTGCATCACGTAGCGATACGCCTCGACGACCTCGTTGGCGTCGCCGGGCCGCAACGTGACGAGCCCGGGGATGGCGCGCAGGGATGCCAGGTGCTCCACGGGCTGGTGGGTCGGGCCATCCTCGCCGTCGCCCATGGCGTCGTGCGTGAACACGAAGACGGTCGGCAGCTCCATCAGCGCCGAGAGCCGGATGGCTGGTCGGGCGTAGTCGCTGAAGATGAAAAATGTCGCGCCGAAAGGCCGCAGCTTCGACAGCGAGAGACCGTTGACGATCGCCGCCATCCCGTGCTCGCGGATGCCGAAATGCAGGTTCTTGCCGCTCGGAGTCGCGGCCTGGAAGCTTCCCGCGCCTTCGTACGTCAGGGTCGTCTTGTTCGACGGCCCGAGGTCGGCCGACCCGCCGAGGAGCCACGGGACGCTCTGCGCGAGCACATTGAGCACTTTGCCCGAGGCGTCCCGGCCCGCGACGCCCTTGGCATCCCGCCGGAAAGACGGGGAGGTTGCGATCCCATCCGGTCGGCAAGTCTCGGCGTTGCATCTGGTCGATCTCGGTCGCGAGCTCCGGATAGGCCGCCCGGTATGACCCGAAGAGCGCAGTCCACTGGCTTCGGGCCGCCGCGCCGCGCGCCCCGATACCGGCGGCGAAGTGCTCGCGGACCCCGTCGGGGACCAGGAACTGCGCATCCTCCGGCCAGCCGTAGCTGCGCTTGGTGAGGCGGACTTCCTCTTCACCGAGCGGCTCTCCGTGGGCCGCCGCCGTGTCGTGCTTGTGTGGCGCGCCGTAGCCGATGTGACTGTCGAGGATGATGAGCGTGGGACGCCCCTTCGTCTCCCGGAAGACGCCGAGCGCGTGTTCGATGCGGTCGAGGTCATTGGCGTCGCCCACGCGCAGGACATTCCAGCCGTATCCCATGAATCGGGCGGCGACGTCCTCCGTGAAGGCGAGGCTCGTCTGCCCCTCGATCGTGATGTGGTTGTTGTCGTAGACCCAGCACACGTTGTCGAGGCCGAGATGACCGGCGAGCGAGGCCGCTTCGGCCGTCACGCCCTCCATCAGACATCCGTCGCCGCACACCACGTAGATGTCGTAGTCGAAGATCGCGAACCCCGGTCGGTTGTAGCGGTCGGCGAGCCACTTCTCGGCGATGGCCATGCCCACGCTCGTCGCGGCGCCCTGCCCGAGCGGCCCCGTCGTGGTTTCCACTCCCGACACCCAGTGATACTCGGGGTGCCCGGGCGCCTTGCTACCGATCTGGCGAAAGCGGCGAATGTCCTCCAGCGACACCGAAGGCTGCCCCAACCGCTCGTAGTCGGCATTCACCGCTCGCGTCCCGGTCAAATGCAGGACGGACCAGAGCAGCATCGAGGCGTGACCGTTGGAGAGGACGAACCGGTCGCGGTTGGGCCAGATCGGGTCATCCGGATCGAAGCGCATCACGCGGTTCCAGATCGTGTACACGAGCGGCGCTAGCGCCATCGGTGTGCCGGGGTGCCCCGACTTGGCGCGCTCGACCGCATCGATCGAGAGCGTGCGGATCGTGTTGACCGACAACTGGTCGAGCTCGGTGTCCGTCATCGGCGCAGCATTCGTCATACTCATCGGCTTGTCCTCGTCGGTTGGGGCTCCAGGAGCGCGACCTTGCTCAGGCGGCGCAGATGTCGCGGGGCTTGGCTGAACTCGGCGGCCAGGAATGTCTGCATGAGATCCCAGGCCACGCCCGCCCCCACGGTGCGGCCACCCATGCAGATGATGTTCATGTGATCGTCCTCGACGCCTTGCCCCGCCGAAAAGTGGTCATGGATCAGCGCGGCACGGACACCCGGAATCTTGTTGGCGCAGATCGAGGCACCCACACCGCTGCCGCAGACGGCCACGCCGCGCTCGACCGTGCCGGCCGCCACCGCCTGGGCGAGCGGGATGACGAAGTCCGGATAGTCGTCATCCGGGCTCAGCTCGTCGGCACCGAAATCGACGACCTCGTGCCCGGCGGCGCGGAGTCGCGCGACCAGCTCCTCCTTCAAGCCAAACCCCCCGTGATCGGCGGCGATTCCCACGCGCATGGTCTGTTCTCCGCGATGTGGCGTCAGCGTCGTGACGGCTCACGTCCCAATGGTGCGGCCGCCTCGTGGTCGGCCAGCACGGTGGCCTGGAGTTGATCGATTCGCCCGGCCGGAATCGAGCGATCGGCTCGACTTAGACGCGCCAGCATCTCCGTCTTCTCGCGTCCGGTGACCAGCCAGACAATCCGCCGTGATCGATTGAGGATCGGATAGGTCAGGGTCATCCGGCGCCGACCTTGATAGAGCCCCGTGAGCGCGACGTCGGCATCGGTCACGTCGAGCACCGGATCCCCGGGCACGAGCGATGCCGTGTGGCCGTCGGGTCCGAGGCCCAGATGAGCGAGATCGAGCACAGCCGGAGCGCCGGCAACCTGCTGGAGCGTCGCGGCGTATCGGCCCCTCGCCGATTCCAGGTCCGCGGATTCCACCGGCATCGAGTAAACCTGCTCGGGTCGCAGCCGACAATGCGCGAGCAAGCTCTCGCGAAGATGAGTGAGGTTTCGGTCGGGGTCTCCCGCCGGCGCCACGCGCTCGTCCACCTGGACCACGTGCACCTGGGCCCAGGGCACGTCTTGATCGGCGAGTGCTCGCAACATCTTCCACGGGGTGTGACCCCCGCTGACGGCCATCACGAAGCGCCCACGCGCCGCGACGGCCGCGCGCGCCTCCGCGGCGGTGAATGCGGCGCCCGCTTGCGCGACCGCATCGGCATCGGCCAGAGCCTCGATCCTCATGGCACCTTCACCGTTGGGTTCTGCCAGCCCCCGGGGGGCGAGACTCTCGAGTCGACTTCTTTCGGTCCCCAGGTGCCTCGTTCATACTCGTAGACGGGCGTGCCGTCCTTCAGCACTGGATCGACGATTCGCCACGCCTCTTCGACGTAGTCCTCCCGGGCGAACAGCGTGGCGTCCCCGTGCATGGCGTCTCCCAGCACTCGCTCGTACGCGTCCATCTCGTCGGCGCGCGGGAGCCGAGTCCCCAGCATCTCCGAGGTTTGGCTTTGCGTTTCCTGCCCGGGCGCGATGACGTTCGCGCCGATCGCGATCGTGATGTCGGGGCTGATCCGAAAGCGGCAGTAGTTCGGCTCGAGGTCGAAGCCGTGATACATCGTGGGCGGCTGGCGGAGTCGGACGATGACCTCCGTGCACGTCACCGGCAGGCACTTGCCGGCCCGGATGTAAAAGGGCACGCCCTGCCAGCGCCAGGAATCGATCTGCAGTCGCAAAGCGACGAACGTCTCCACTGTCGAGTCCGGTGCCACGCCCTTCTCCGACCGATAACCACGAAACTGCCCGCGGATGATGTCGTCGGCGGAGAACGAGGGGATCGCTTTGAGGATCTTCACCTTCTCGTCCCGGATCGATTTGCTGTCGGTTCTGACCGGAGGCTCCATGGCCAGGTTGCTCAGGACCTGGAAGAGATGATTCTGAACCACGTCGCGGACGGTGCCCGTCCCGTCGTAGAACGCGCCTCGGCCCTGAATGCCGAAATCTTCGGCCATGGTGATCTGCACGCTGTCGACATGGTTGCGATTCCAGAAGGGCTCCAGGAAGGCGTTGGCGAAGCGGAAGAAGAGCATGTGGTGCACCGGCCGCTTCCCGAGGTAGTGGTCGATCCGGAAGATCGATGTCTCGTCGAAGGTGCCGAGCAGGACTCGGTTGAGTTCTCTCGCGGAGGCGAGGTCGTGGCCGAACGGCTTCTCGACGATGACGCGGGCGCCGTTGGTACAGTCCGCCTTGCCGAGCTGCTCCACGACCAGCTCGAACAACACGGGCGGGATGGCGAGGTAGTGCGCCGGGCGCCGGGCGGAACCGAGCTCTCGGCGGATGGCATGGAACGTCGCCGGGTCCTGGTAATCGCCATCGACGTAGCGCAGCAGGCCGCGCAGCTTGCCGAACGCCGCGGATTCGAGCCCTCCGTGCTTCTCGAGGCTGTCCTTGGCACGGGCCTCGAGCTGCTCGAGCTTCCAGCCGGCCTTCGCCACGCCGATGACCGGTACGTCGAGATGGCCGCGTTTAACCATCGCCTGCAGTGCCGGAAAGATCTTCTTGTACGCGAGATCGCCGGTCACGCCGAAGAATACGAAGGCGTCGGAAACGTCACTCATGGTGCGCTCCGGTTACTGCGACGGCTTTTCGAGGTGGCCACCGAACTCATAGCGCATGGCCGACAGCACGCGGTCTTGGAAGTCCGCTTCGCCGCGCGAGCTGAAGCGCTCGTACAGGGCCGCGGAGAGGACGGGGGTCGGCACGGCCTCGTCGATAGCCGCCTTGATCGTCCACCGCCCCTCGCCGGAATCGGACACGCGCCCTTGGAAGCCCTTGAGCTCCGGATCCTTGATGAGCGCAGAGGCCGACAGGTCGAGCAACCAGGAGGCGACGACGCTCCCGCGTCGCCACACCTCGGCGATGTCAGGCAGGTTGAAGTCGTACTGGTAGTGCGCAGGATCGCGCAGCGGCGTCGTCTCGGCGTCGACCGCATGGCCCCGCTTGCCGATGTTGGCGGAGCGGAGGATGCCCAGCCCTTCGGCGTAAGCGGCCATGATGCCGTACTCGATTCCGTTGTGGACCATCTTGACGAAGTGACCGGCGCCGTTCGGTCCGCAGTGGAGATATCCCCGCTCGGCGGTGCCGCCGAGATTGTCTCGCCCCGGCGTGCGGGCGATGTCCCCGGCGCCGGGAGCCAGCTTCGCGAAGATCGGATCGAGGTGCTTCACCACCGCCGCCTCGCCGCCGATCATCAGGCAGTACCCACGTTCCAGTCCCCAGACGCCGCCGCTGGTCCCGACGTCGATGTAGTGGATGCCCTTCTTGGCGAGCTCCTGCGCGCGCCGGATGTCGTCGACGTAATAGGAATTGCCGCCGTCGATGAGGACGTCGCCGGCCGTCAGATGCGGAACAAGGTCGTTGATGGTCGCGTCCACGACCGCGGCGGGAACCATCAGCCAGACGGCCCGCGGCGTCTCCAGCTTCTTCACGAGATCCGCGATCGACGAGGCTCCGACGGCCTTCGCCTGGGTCAACTCCGCGACGGCCTTCGGTGACCTGTCGAAGACCACGCACTGGTGGTTACCCGCGAGAAGCCGCCGGGCCATGTTGGCGCCCATGCGGCCGAGTCCGATCATTCCGAGTTGCATCACCGACTCCTTTGCAGAGCTGATTGTTCGGCGAATTCGGTTTCGTTCTCCACACTGTCGATGGCCGTCCGCAGGCGTCTCATCGCGGCGGCCACGCCCTCTCGGTCGCCGAAGATCGCCGAGCCCGCCACCAGTACGGTGGCGCCGGCCCGAACGACCAGCGGCGCCATCGTCGCGTCGATCCCCCCATCGACCTCCACCTCGCACCCGGGCTTGAGCCGCTCGGTCAGCTCGCGCACCCGTTCGATCTTCGGCAGGGTCGTCCGGATGAATTGCTGGTGGCCGAACCCCGGGTTGACGGTCATGACCAGCACCTGATCCAGGTCCTGGACGATTTCCTCGAGCACTGCCGATGGCGTCGCCGGGTTGATCGCGACCGCGGCGCGCTTGCCCAGCGTCCTGATCTTTTGCACCGTGCGGTGCAGATTGTTGTTGCCCTCCCAGTGGACGAGGAACGAGTCGGAGCCGGCGGCGGCAAACTCCTCCAGAAAGAAGTCCGGGTCCGAGATCATCAGGTGGATCTCGAGGGGCAGAGCCGTCACTCGACGAAGGGACTGGACGATCACCGCGCCCATTGAGAGATTCGGCACGAAGTGTCCATCCATCACATCGACGTGGATCCGGTCGGCCCCACTCTGTTCCGCCTCGGCCACCTGCTGGCCCAAACGGGCGAAGTCAGCGGCGAGAATCGACGGGGCGAGCCTCACGGTACGTTTGTCCATGTCGCCCGCTCACGTGTTGGACGCTACGAAGATGCTCTCAATGGATGCGTCCAGCCGGGCGTTGTACTCAGCGTCGGATTGCTGGGCCGACAGCCCCTCGACCAGCGCCCGCGAAAAGCTCGCCACAACGCCGTGATTCCTGCGCAGGCGCTCGTTGCCCTCTTTCTGGGTATAGCCGCCCGACAGCGCAACCACCCTCACGACCTTGGGATGGCGGACGAAGTCGGCGTAGAGATCGTCTTTCTCCGGCAGGGTGAGCTTGAGCATGACCAGCTGACCTACCGGCAGTGCTTCGAGCTCTTCGAGGATGGCCGCTTTGAGCAACTCTTCGGCCTTGCTCTTTTCCGGACAGTGAATATCCACCTCCGGCTCGACGATCGGTACGAGATCCGCGGCGATGATCCGCCGAGCTATCTCGAACTGCTGAGCCACGATGTCCTTGATGCCCGCTCCGCTGGCTTGCTTGACGAACGAGCGCATCTTGGTGCCAAAGATGCGCTTGGCCCTGGCCTTGTCGAGCAGCGCCGTAAGCTCGGGCATCGGCTTCATCAGCTGAACACCGCTCTTCTCCGCGGCCAGGCCCTTGTCCACTTTCAGAAACGGCACGACGCGCTTCACATTCCACAGATAGTCCGCGGTAGGCTGCTCCTCGATGTCCCGGTCGGTGGTGTTCTCGAACAGGATGGCGCCGAGAATCCGTTGCCCGGTGAAGGACGAGCTGGTCACGATGCGTGTCCGCATCTGATGCACGATCGCGAACATCTCCTCCTCGTTGGACCACGCATTGTCCTTGATTCCGTAGGCACGCAGCGCGTTGGGCGTGCTGCCACCGCTTTGATCCAGTGCCGCAATGAACCCGGGCTGGGTCTTCATCTTCTGCAGCTGTTCTTTGAAATTGCCCATCTTCGTCATCGCGCTGCACCCTTGCGCATCCGATAGCGCCGGATGAGGTTGTTCGTCGAGCTGTCATGGCCGAGCTTGGGCTCCGTCTGGCTCTCGAGCTCCGGGATGATGTGCTGGGCCAGTACCTTGCCGAGCTCGACACCCCACTGATCGAACGAATCGACGTCCCAGATGGCCCCCTGGGTGAACACGCTGTGCTCGTACAGCGCGACGAGCTTTCCGAGCGTCTCCGGCGTGAGCCGCTCGGCCAGGATCGTGTTCGAGGGGCGATTGCCCTGGAACATCCGATGGGGGACGAGCTTGTCCGGTGTGCCCTCGGCCTTGACCTGCTCGCGCGTCTTGCCGAAGGCCAACGCCTCGGTCTGCGCGAACACGTTCGCCAGCAGGAAGTCGTGGTGCCGACCGAGCGGGTTCAGCGGGTGGCTGAAGGCGATGAAGTCACACGGGATGAGCCGGGTCCCTTGATGGATCAACTGGTAGAACGAATGCTGGCCATTGGTTCCCGGCTCTCCCCAGTAGATGGGGCCGGTCGGGTAGCCGATCTCGGCGCCCTCGCGCGTGACATGCTTGCCGTTGCTCTCCATCGTGAGCTGTTGCAGGTATGCCGGGAAGCGCTTGAGGTACTGGTCGTAGGGGAGGACGGCGACCGTCTCGGCGCCGAAGAAATCCGTGTACCACACCGTCAACAGCCCCAGGAGCACCGGCAGGTTCCGCTCGAACGGGGCGGTGCGGAAGTGCTCGTCCATCTGGTGGAAGCCGGTCAGCATGGCGCGGAAGTTGTCGGGACCAACCGCGAGCATCGTCGATAGCCCGATGGCCGAGTCCATGGAATAGCGGCCGCCCACCCAATCCCAGAATCCGAACATGTTCGCGGTGTCGATCCCGAACTCCGACACCTTCTGACCGTTGGTGGAGACCGCGACGAAATGCTCGGCCACCGCCTTGACGTCACCGCCGAGCCCCGCGATCAACCACTGGCGCGCGCTCTCGGCGTTGGTCATCGTCTCGAGCGTCGTGAACGTCTTCGACGAGGCGATGAAGAGCGTTTCCGTCGGGTCCAGGTCGCGGGTCGCCTCCACGAGGTCGGTCCCGTCGACGTTCGACACGAAGCGAAAGGTCATCGCGCGGTCGCTGTAGTGCTTGAGCGCCTCGTAGGCCATCACGGGGCCGAGGTCGGAGCCACCGATGCCGATGTTGATGACGTTGCGAATGCGCTTGCCGGTGTGCCCCTTCCACGCGCCGCTCCGCACCCGGTTGGAGAAGTCGGCCATCGCGTCGATCACCGCGTGGACCTCGGGCACGACGTCCTTGCCGTCCACGACGATCGACGTCCCGCGCGGCGCGCGCAGGGCGACGTGCAGGACGGCCCGGTCTTCCGTCCGGTTGATCTTGTCTCCTCGGAACATGGCGTCGATACGCTCGCGCAGGCCGGACTCTTCGGCCAGACGGCTCAGCAGCGCGAGAGTCTCGTCGGTCACGCGATTCTTGGAGTAGTCGAGGTAGATGCCGGCCGCCTCCGCGGTCAGGCGCTCGCCGCGCGCCGGGTCGTCGGAGAAGAGCGAGCGCAGGTGCTGCTCGCCGATCTTCTGCTGGTGGGCCTGGAGCGCTTTCCACGATTGGCGCGCGGTCAATGGCAATGTTCCCGTCATCGCTCGCCCTTTCATCTCTTTGGAGGCGGTCCCACCCTCTTGGGGTCGATCCCACAGGCGAAACCCGCCGAGGAATGCGTTCGCGTTGTCGCCGGCTCGGCAGCCCGGCGGTAAGGTGTCCAGTTTGTGGACGTTGCCACCCCCGAGAACGACGTCCTCGGGCTCCAGCGCCGCGATCAGACGACCGACCACGTCCTCGACATCGCGCCGCCATTGCGTGAGCCCGTGCGCCTGCAATCCGTGCAGTCCCACGTACTGCTCGAACGTTCCATCGCGGTACGGCAGGTGGCCCAGCTCCATCGGCTCCACGATACCCTCGACGATGAGGGTCGAGCCCAGGCCGGTTCCCAGGCCGAGAAAGAGCATCTTGCCGCCCTGGTAGCTGCCCAGCGCCTGCATCGCGGCATCGTTGACGACCTTGACCGGGCATCCGAAGGCGGTCCGATAGTCGAATCCGACCCAGCCCGGGCCGAGGTGACGCGGCTCCACGACGGGACGACCGTGGAGCACCGGGCCCGGATAGCCGATCGATACCGCGTCGTACTTCCATTCCGCGGCGGCGGTCTTGACTCCGGCGACCATCTGCTCGGCCGTGAGCGCCGGCCCTGATGGACACTCCCGCGGCGCCTTCTGTCCGGTGGCGAGAACCTTCACGTGAGTCCCGCCGATGTCGACGACGAGCACGCGCATGGTGAAGACTCAGCTCGCCTTGGCCAGGGCGGCGCTCTTCCCGGCGATCACGTCCATGAGCTCGTGCCAGGAGTTGACGAACGACTTCGCGCCTTCGTCCTGAAGCTGGTTGGCCAGAGCATTCACGTCGATGCCGGCGCTGGCGAACCGAGCCAGCGCGTCCTCGCAGTCGCCACCGTCGGCCGGTAGCATCTCGCCGACTGCTCCATGATCCGCGAGCGCCTTCAGGGTGCCCTCGGGCATCGTGTTGACCGTGAACGGCGCGGCGAGCGCCTTGACGTAGAGGACGTCGGACGCGCCGGGATCCTTCGTGCCGGTGCTGGCCCACAGCAGGCGTTGCGGGCGGGCGCCGGCGTTGAAGACGCGCTGCCAGCGCGGCGAGCCGAGCAGCGCTCGGTACGCCTTGTACGTCCGCTTCGCGATCGCGATCCCGAGCTGATTGCGCAGCGCCTCGGGCACTCTGTCCTTGACCGCCGCGTCCCACCGGCTGATGAACACCGAGGCGACCGACTCGATCTCTGGCTGGAGCCCGGCAGCGACGCGGCGCTCGATGCCGCGCATGAAAGCATCGGCCGCCGCAAGATACTGCTCGGCCGAGAAGATGAGTGTCACGTTGATCGGTATCCCGGCGAAGATCGCCTCCTCGATGGCCGGCAGGCCTTCCTTCGTGCCGGGGATCTTGATGAGGAGGTTGGGTCGTCCCGCCCTCGCGTGCAAAGTCTTGGCGGCGTTCAATGTGCTCGGGGTGTCGTGGGCGAGCAGCGGCGACACTTCGAGCGACACCCAGCCGTCCACGCCGCGGGTCCGGTCCCAGATCGGTCGAAACAGATCCGCGGCCCGTGTCAGATCCTCCAGCGCCAGCTCGAAGAACAAGCCCTCGCCCGACTTGCCTTCCTTGACCTTCGTTCGGATCGCCGCGTCGTAGGCCGCGCTGTTCTTGATGGCGTGGTCGAAGATCGTCGGGTTGGACGTGAGCCCGGTCACGGAGAGCTCGTTGATGTAACGCGCGAGCGTTCCGGTCTCGAGCAAGTCGCGGGTGATGTTGTCGAGCCAAAGACTCTGGCCTCGGTCGTGGAGCGTCTGAGTCGCTTTCATCGTGTCACCTCCGGCGACAGGAGCTCGGGCAAATCATGAGTCAAGAGGTCCCCGATGCGTTCGACCGTCAGGTCGGCCGGACGATAGGACTTTGCATCGCGAGCGTATTGACCCTGACGGGGAAAGATCGTCGTCACGCGGTCACGCCAGGCTTCCTTGACCGCGGCCAGGATCCGCGGTTTGTCGTCCACCAGAACGTAGTGCTGCGCTGGATAGCGTCGCTCGACGTCGGGCAGCTCAATTTCCTTGTGGATATAGATCAACACGTGGCCATCCACCGCTTCCCAGATGCCGGAGCGCTCGACTTTGCGGGGCTGGAAGACTACGTCGCCGTCGGAGAGGATGACGGTCGGACCCCACGCGCGAAAGCGTTCGAGGACGTCGAGCGCCCCAGGATATAGACGATTGGCGAACGGGTAGTCGACGAGGTACGACGACATGGACATGAGGTGCACGTCCTGAGGGTGCTCGGCCCGGTAGCGCTGCAGCGCGCCGAGATAGTCGCGATACCCGAGCTCGACGAATAGCGCCTCGAGGATCGCCCAGTACCGGTCGCGAGTCGCGCCTCCGAACTCACGCTCGAGATGGCGTCGGAGATCGTCCTGAATGCGATCGTTGTCGAGCAGCGTGTTGTCCACGTCGACCAGGAAGACGATGGGAGCGGAGGTCATGATGCGACCGCCATCGACGCGTCGGGGCGTGGCGTTTCCATGTCACGCGAACGCGCCGAGGCCTGAGTCAAGTCCCGCAGCGACAGGAAGGCCTGCGAGGACAGCATCTCGTCGGTGCAACGCCAGCGCCAGTTACCTTCCGCGCTGCCGGGCTGGTTCATGCGGGCCTCCTTGCCCAGGTTGAGGACGTCCTGCAGCGGGGCGATCGCGAGCGCCGCGGCCGACGACCACGCCAGGCGCAACAAGACTGGAGCGACCTCCTCGCTTCTGCCCGTCGCGCGCTCGAGGTAGCGCCACAGATTATCCACGCCACGGCCGCCGGACCGAGATCGCCGATCCCATACCGCGAGGGCAGGGACGTGACGTGCAGCAGGAGCCCTGATGCTCGGTACCCTGGCGGGAAGGGAGACAGCCTCATGTCCGCTCACTCACCGCGGCATCGACGAGCGCCTGCGCCTCTCGCACGAGCGCGTCCAGGTGCGCCGCGCCCCGGAAGCTCTCCGCGTAGATCTTGTAGATGTTCTCCGTGCCCGAGGGCCGCGCCGCGAACCACCCGCTCGCCGTCACGACCTTCAGGCCGTCGATCGGGGCGTCGTTGCCCGGCGCTCGAGTCAGCTTTGCGGTGATGGGCTCACCGGCGAGCCGGTCTTCCTTGACCGCCTCGACCGATAGCTTCTGCAGTCGCGCCTTCTGCTCGGGTGTGGCCGGGGCGTCGATCCGCGTGTAGTGGGTCGCGCCGAACTCCGCCGTGAGCTCCCAGTAGTGCTCGCCTGGGTCCTTACCGGTACGCGCCGTGATCTCGACCGCCAGGAGATCCATGATCGGCCCGTCCTTGTCGGTCGTCCATACGGTGCCGTCGCGGCGCAAGAAGCTGGCCCCGGCGCTCTCCTCGCCGCCGAAGCAGCACGAGCCGTCGAACAGGCCGGGCACGAACCACTTGAAGCCCACGGGCACCTCGTACAGCCGGCGGCCGAGCTTTTCGACGACGCGATCGATCAGGCTGCTGCTGACCAGCGTCTTGCCGACGGCGGCGTGGGCCGGCCA
>Ga0209237_1001861_pt1 | contig 12478 bp, 12 predicted proteins | sample GraSoi013_1_40cm_2_FD_185820 | JGI IMG/M metagenome (GOLD analysis project Ga0209237, IMG submission 185820) | Grasslands soil microbial communities from the Angelo Coastal Reserve, California, USA - Sample 10_02_2013_1_40cm (SPAdes) (version 2) | ecosystem: Environmental > Terrestrial > Soil >... | reverse complement strand
TGAACCTCCAGAATCGACGACCCCGAGAGCCTCGTCGCAGTCCTCGACAGGCTCAGTACTGCTTCGCGGGCGTCGTCATAATGAACGAGCTGCTTCTGAATCGAAGCGAGGTCTCTCTTACTCAACATACGAGCTCAGCCTAGAGCCCACTCGGGCGAATGACCCTATAACAGAATTTGCCTGCGAGTCTCGTGATTAGGCGAACTTTTGGGACTCTTCCTTAATCCCGTTATGTGTAATTATCAAGAGGTCGACCCCATCGCCGCTTGAGATGTCGCGTGCTACAGCGGACTTTATCGCCCTGAGAATCAGAGGTCTACCTTCCTCCACAGATAGGCCGTCTCTGTATTCTGATTCAAGAACTCCCATGGCAATCTCTGCGCCAGTCCCGACAGCAGCAAACTTGTCTCCGAGAACCGACCCAATAGGGTCCAACACGAAGAGTTCAGGAACACCGTCATCTATACCTGCAATTATCGTCTGCGCAAGGTAAGGAAAGAGACGTCTGCTAGAGAGGATTGACGCGAAAAGTTTCGCAGTGTTCTTGACCGTGCCTGGTCTTCCCCGTTCATATCGGTATATGCTCATGTAAGCGTTCGCCTCTCGGGCAAGAACTTGCATGTCGCCAATTATTCCAGCGCAGCCTACTCCTATGTTATCTGTAATCTTGAAGACTTTCTTGGCTACCTTGCTCATCACGAAGGTTCCGTATGAATATCTCCGTTCAGACGCTAGAATAGCGCCATCTTTACAGACGAGCCCCACGGTCGTGGCTCCAGGCATGAAGCCTTCTTCGCTCATAAATCGCGCCGATCGCGGAGACCCTAGTTCTGTTGCTATAAAGGTAGCGTCGAGTGTGCGACCGCCAGTCGCAGTGGGTTGAACCTATGCAGAGATGTGGTCTCGCAGCTTTCGATCGGGACGAGCGCGAATTCCGTAGGGTACGTACGGATTGTTCCAGTCGATAGGTCCGACGGAGAATCTGTTTTGGAAACGTCCCAGCACAAGGTCCCAGTTCCAGATGGAGAAGTCAAAAAATTCGTCCCACTCTTCACCTTCTAGGAACCCCGAGTGAACTAGGTCCAATTTCACAACTCCTCCTTTTGCAACCTGGTCGAACATCACATCGACTCTTGAGCGCAACCTTCGCACATTTGGAAACTGGGGAGGCGCGATGAATTCAAACGCGAGATGCTTTAGAGGTTCGACAGCCAAGACCTTGCACCCTTCAGTCCCCTGGAACCCTTTAGGCGCTTTCAGACTCAAGAAGAGTTCGTAGTGACCTCCAACCACCGATTCGATGTTGGCCTTCGGTACGAAGAAGCTGGTTACCCCTTCAACGGTGGTCCAAGCCTTCCAAGCCTCTTCGAGCGTGGTGGTTGCGACCGTTTCTCTTCTTATGACCTTTGAAGAATTGAGCAAGTTCTCACTCCTTTCAAGCATTTGAAGGCGGTGGTCGACATCATCCCTTATGCGGTGACCTCGAGTTTGTCCATTGAAACGCCAACCATTTTGCAAGCCTCACAAATCTCCAACGTAGTAGGTTCGCCGCAGGATCGGCACGATCTTAGCACTGAGTCGGGAACGCCTGGCTCTGCGAGAGCTCGGAGCTTGGTCATAGCACGGTACGACGAGAACAGTACTCCCGGATGTGCGAGTTCAAGCCTATTGAGCATCGTTCTCAGTTCATTCCTCAAAGCTTCAGTCATGTAAGGGCAAGACGCCGACTGGAAGGTTAGGCCTTCCGCGTACCCATATAGCGCTACTTCTTTCTCTGGCACCTCGCAGAGCGGCTTGACCCGTGGTAAGAATCCGCCTCTAGGATCGCGGAGGACAGGATTGAACCGTGCGAATCTCTCGACATCGCCTTGAAACAGGTTCAATAAGTAGGTCTGCACGACGTCGTCCAAGTTGTGAGCCGTGGCGATCTTTGTCGCTCCGACCCTTTTGGCTCCAATGTTGATCGCCTTTCTTCTGAAGACGCCGCAGTAAGAACACGCAGTCATTCGTTCTGGCCTTCCTCTGAGAAAATCGTCCAGACCATCGCCATACAATTCTTTGAAAGAAACGATCTCGTGCTCGACGTCGAGCTTGTCACAGTATGCCTTTGCTAGATCTACAGCCTCCTCCCTGTAACCAGCGATTCCCTCATCGACGGTGACGGCAGTAATCCTAGTCTGCTTGAACTTGGCCGATAATTTTTTGAGAATCATCAACATCGTAAGGCTGTCTTTACCCCCGGACACTGCGACAGCAATGTGATCCGCGGGAGAGAACATCTTCCAGCGACTGATCGTCCTTCGAACCTTTCTCTCAACGGAGTCTTTGAAACAGCCTTTGCAGAGGTTTACGCCTTCGTTTTCACGTCTGTAGTAAGAGGTGTGCCGGTGACAAGTACTGCAAGTCAGCCCCTGCAAGCACTCATCTCTATTTGGGAAATATCGTCCCATACAGAACAAAGGAGAGAATTAGGTTAGAGCCGAGCAGTAACAACGAGGCGATGCTTGCAACAGTCCTAACATTCTTGGTGTTCTTCAGACCTAGACTCGTGAGTATTGTGTCGAAGTACCTGTCGCCATCAAATGGAAACATCGGCAGCATGTTGACCAACGCCACTCCCAAGAGTATCAGCGACATCCACGATAAGGTGTTGAAAAGCTGGAACGGGAATGCGACCGGTAGAAACGATGCGCGGGGAGAGTAGTAGTTGAAGGTGAAGATCCCAACTGTCGCCCTACTCGCGTTCTCAGGGGCAGGCTGGGTAATGATGGTGTAGTTGTTCCCATTGTTGATCGTGAGCACGAGATGGTGGCGGGGCGCAAGGGGGGCAAGATAACTCCTGAGTGCGTTCGTCGATGGAACCGCGGTGGCATTCACGTGCGTAAGCACCGACCACTGAGGAATGTTATTGGTTTGAGCAGCACCTCCATTCACCAAGCCCGTGATGAGTACCCCCGATGAATTTGACTCGTATAGCGGACTAATTGTCAAAGCAAAATTTGTGAGCAACAGAACTACTAGGAACCAGCCAACGACGTTTGTGAACGATCCACCGGCAAAGACCCGAAGTTTGGTCCGCGCTTTTCTCTTTGAAAGATCCTCTTCGTCAATCTCCACGAATCCTCCGGGGAGAAATATTGCAAGGAATACTCCGGAAGACTTGATTGGAACTTTGTCCAAGACGCTCGCTATGCCATGGGCGGCTTCGTGAGGGATGAGCAGCGCCGCGATGGAGATGAGAATGTAGGGAAAAATTTCCCAGCTTATGGTCACGCCCGGAACTGGGATAATTAAGAGCGTAGGACCTGCTTGGGAGGAACGGTTGAACAGGTTTACAGCGTTCGCGACGAGGCTGAAGACTATGAATCCCAGCAGCCCGAGACCCATTGCTGCTCCAATGTCGAAGTAGGTCAGCCAGGCCCTTCGGAACTTGGATCCCAGCTTTTGCATCCAGCTGTTGAAGACGCTGGTTCTCAGCATGAGATAGTAGGGCTTGACGATAACTCCGTGTTTGTCGGCTTTCACAAGTAGGCCGATGCCGACGATTACAACCCAGACTCCCAGATATTCGAGAAGTGGAATGTAAGGGTCTAGCAGAGAACTCAAGGTGCTTCTCACTCAGCGTGAAGTTGCGAGGGCAACCGAGTGGGTTTCATATTACCCTTTCAATCTCTGTAGCTGAGTTGAGTCGTCGTCGTAAACTATAGAGTTCCACGGAACAAGTCTTCTTCAGAATTAACTACAAGGGCCTTACTTGCTGAATGATTCTGGAATCGAACTCTCGAGAGGCCCCTTATGATCGCGACTGGAGTCCTCTCTCTACCCTGTCCCATGACAAGCTCTGCGGCGGAAGCGAGTTCGTCGGCGAGGGCGACGTTCTTGAATCGGAGCGTGTAACCGAATAGGTCCTTCTGACCCCGATAGTCAATCAAAGGATTGAGTCCCGCAACTCCGATGCTCTCTTCAACCTGACCCTTCCGGAACGGACGGCTCCGTGTGTCACAAATGACGACTGCTACCTGCATCCCTGTAATCTGCCGAATTCTCTTCCTCAGCCTTCTAGCAGATGCATCCGGATTTTGCGGTAGTAGAGCATATGTGGTGTCACCCATTACGTTGGATTTGTCCACGCCAGCGTTTAGACAAGTCGCTCCTCCCTTCGTCCTTACGATAAACGCGTCCTTGTCGGCTCTGAGCACTTTCGAGGATTCTCTCAAGACAATCTCGACGAACCCGGGGGTCTTTCCTGTTTTCTTCGCGATCTTCGCCGCTCTCTTAGAGGGGCTCACGTCACCGATATCGATGATTCTCCCCTCGACTTTGGACACTGCCTTTTGTCCCATTACTACCAGATCGCGATTCCTGATTCCAACGCCTAGTTTCTTTGCTCTCGACACTATTATTCCGGCAAGATCGTCTCCCTCTTTCAGAAGCGGAAGTTGATTCAGCGGGATAATTTCCAACGGTCGTGACATTTCGGAAAAACGCGCCATCGCTGTGCTATTCAAGCTAGTTGCCTATCGTGTGTCCCGACCCATCGTCTGGAGGTCGTAAGGCAACTTTATATCGGAAAAGTTGATTGATTCTTGTTGAAGGTTAGCTCGCCGAGGAACGTATGCTGTCCGTTACCGTAACGACCGCTGCTTTCTCCCGTAGCAACCGAAACGAGAACAGACGAAAAGCGGAGGTGGAACATGCCTATGGGTTATGAAAGGAGAGGTTATGGTGGCGGTGCGAACAGATTCGGTCCTAAGCCAGTCGAGGAAGGCAAGGAATACGACGTCGACATCAAGGAGATCAGCAGACGCGGAGAAGGTATAGCCCGCGTCGAAGGTCTTGTCGTCTTTGTGCCGAACACCAAGCCCGGGGACCATGTTAAGGTCAAGATAACTCGGGTCTCAAACCGCTTCGCATCCGGCGAAGTCATACAGTAGAACCTGACGAGGGATTTTTCTCCTCCCTCAGTCCCCTTTTTCTTCTATGGTTACGAAGGATTCATCGCCGTAGATGATTCTCGGCGCGACTACGAAGCGTATTGTCTCATCGATCGGATAACCTGAAAACCTCTCGAATCGATGGGGCTGTTGTGGGGCGAAGGCTTATGAAAGCTGCCCGAGCGATAGCCAATTCTGATCGTGATTCTGAGTTACTTTGAAGGTACAAAAGCCAAGCTGGATTAGCACCGTTGAGGTCCGCGATCTCATCCAAAGACGACCTTGGTCTATTCTCTCATGGAGCGCAGGCATCGTTGCTCTAGCCTTCATTGGCTACTACGGGATTCTATCTATCGGGAACCCTCCGGCTAATATCGGAGCACAGTTTGTGGACGCGGAGTTTCCTCCTCCTTCGCTATCGCCTTGGTTCTACGGTAAACCAATTACTTGGTTCATCTATGCAGCATTCCTCTACTGGTCAGCCGGACTAGAGGCACAGAGGATACATTTCCTCAATTTTTCGGAGCGGACTCGACGGTTTCTTTTCATCGTAACTGCCCTCGTAGCCTTTGGAGCCTTCTACGAAATCTTCTACAACTTCATGATCTGGTCAGCACTAGAAGTCCTGACCCAGAGTTGCAGCCCATCGCCATGCAGTCCTGATGTGATCGCCAGCAGGTGGCCCTCGTTACCAAAGCCTCTCAACCTGGTCTTCGTGACAAAAGTCGTAATACTCGTGTTCAGCCTCTCAGTATACTCTCTCTGGTTCCTATACAGGATAGACAAGGAGATAGAAAGGCGAAATCCGACCCCACCAGCCGCCTTTTCACGGCAGGACGTTTATGATGCGGACACAATCAAGACGAGCCCTATGTCCCGAGCCTACTCTTTTGCAGTCACAACAAACGGACAAGATCCTCCAGAATCCCCTCAACCAAAATAGTGTGGTCACATGGACACTTACGATGTAGCAGTCATTGGAGCCGGACCCGCTGGGGTTATGGCTGCATGGACCGCGGCAAAGCAGGGCGCCCACACCGTTCTCCTAGAACGGGAGACCGCCGCAGGGCGAAAGCCATGCGCTGAGGGGGTGCTCTCAGAGGCCCTTGACGATGCTGAGGTTTCACCCCAACGCGAGTTTGCAGCTCACAGAATCACCGGGGCCTATCTCTATCCGCCGGACGAGAAGAAGAGGGTTCGCGTTGGAGGTGACGGTTACATTCTGGACAAGCCCGCGTTCCTGACAAGTCTATCAGAGAGAGCGGGCGCGGCTGGTGCCGAAGTGGTTTATGGAGCTAGAGTCGAGAGCGTATCGAGAGATGACGGACTCGTCCGAGTTGAAGGAAGAAGGGACGCACAAACATTTTTCCTGAGGGCGAAAGTTGTCGTGGGATGTGACGGTACTGGATCGATTCTTGCGCGTCAGTTTTTCCCCAGACGAAACTATCCTGTCATAGCCGCGTTTCAGTATGACATGATAAAATGCCAACTCGAGGATGAGGCTACGCTTGAGATCTTCATAGGTCACAAGAAGGCACCTGCCGGCTACATCTGGATCTTCCCGAAGGGAAAGGGCACGGCGAACGTGGGAATTGGGCTGAAAGGGTCCGGGGCAAAATCGCTCCTCGACAAGTTCATTCAAGAACATCCAGGCATGTTCGCCGATGCAAGAATCGAGCGGTCACAGGCCGCCCCCGTGCCAGTAGGAGGCGAAGTCGAGGACTACGTGACTGGAAACATGATGCTCTGCGGTGATGCTGCTGGACAGGTGATTCCCCTGACTGGTGCGGGCATTCACACCAGCATGGTAGCTGGAAAGATAGCTGGCGAGGTTGCCGGGAAGGCCGCCAGAGAAGGAGACGTGGGGGCAGAGCGACTCTCAGAATACAAGACTAGATTCGACGAGCTATGGGGGGAAAAGATCTCGAACAGTCTCAGAGCACTCGAATCGTTCGAACGCTTCTCGGATGACGAACTCAACATAATAACGGACTTTCTCGATGGTCAAGATCTGGTCGACATGGCGCATGGATTCAGTCCATCGAAAGCAGTGGGTCTCATGCTCCGACACCCTATTCTCGCGATGAAAGTCGCTCACCAACTAATGAGCAGCTAGGCAAGCTCACTCATGACCGGGCCAGTAGAATCCGCACTAATCGATGGGATAAGGGAGAAGGGATGCATACATCTTGCGCTCATCGATCCCGAAAAATTCGCTAACACCCTACCAGGGATCGTAACTGATCTCGAGGATCACGGCACAACCGCAATAATGATTGGAGGATCGACCTTGAGGTCTTCTGCCCAGCTCGATAGGACTGTGAAGACAATTCGCGATTCATGTTCGCTACCCACAATCCTGTTTCCCAACGGACCGGTGGGAATCAGCAGATTCGCACATGCGATATTCTTCATGTCCCTCCTAAACTCGTCAAGCACGCGATACCTGATTGAGTCACAAGTGATCGGCGCCTCCGTCGTCAGACGGTTCAACCTGGAGCCTATCCCGGTAGGCTACATGGTCGTCGGCCAGTCTGAAACAGCGGTAAGCGCGGTTGGAAGGGCGAAACACATACCGTTCTCAGAGGTCGATCTGGCGACAGACTATGCTCTTGCGGCGCAGTATCTGGGGATGAGGTTCGTGTATTTGGAAGCAGGAAGCGGAGCGGAGCACATGGTCGAGCCTCGAATGGTGAGCAGAGTCAGCGAAAGAATCAACGTCCCACTTATCGTCGGGGGAGGAATTAGAACCCCGAGCCAGGCAGAACGACTGGCCAAGGCAGGGGCCTCAGCTATCGTCACAGGAACTGTCTTGGAGCAGGAAGGACCTGGACGGGTCAAGCAGATATTAGCAGCCCTGAAACGTGCCTAGCAAATGCCGCGAGGTCGCAAAGGCGGCGTGTTAGGGACAGTCGACGCCTTCAACTTCATCAGACGCGTGGGCTTCCCTTCTACCCGCAGAGTCATCGCAATCTTTGCAGGAATCGCGCTTCTATCGGCATCAATCTCACTACTACCCTCAAACGAGAGTCCAGCCCAGACACTGGTGTTCGTGGGAGCAATACTGGTATGGCCAGCGGTTCTCGGCGAATTTCTGAACGCAACTCTGATTCTTCACAAAGAGAAGATCCTAGATTTCAGGCGGTTGATGGGACTAGAGATCGTTTCACTATTCCCAGTTGCAGTGCTACTTCCCCTATCTTCCTGGGTAGGCCTACTCATCGGGCAGAAGACTCTCTGGGAGTATGGGTTTCTGGTCGGCCTGGCCGTCTCCCTCCCCATCCGATTCCTGTCGACCGACGCAATGTCTTCTCTTGCTGCTTGGAGGAAACTCTCAGCCGCTCTTACAACGCCGATTCTGATTACGGCGTCGTTTCTTGCCCTGGGCTACTTTGTCTCACCAGTTACCCCTCTCCAAACGCTGCTTCCAAAGGTCCTGGTCTTGGTAGTCACCAGCTCAATCGTGTCGGCCTTAGGAGTCTCTCTTATCATCCATCGAGTGGAGGTGTCCGGAAGATCAGAGATCGGTTCTTCTCCTATGGGGCTATTCAGATCGTTCCTTCATCACTGGTTGCGTAAGACCCCGACCGCTCTCGAGGAGAGACTCCTGACTCTCTCAGCCGAAGGGTCGATTGAGACGAAGATTCTGAGCCTCTCTGGAGAGGGCTCGAGGCCGACAGCGTCGTTTGTCGTGTCCAACTTTCATCCTGGGCCGTACCGGGACATGGGAAGCGGGGGTCTCCCCTCCGAGCTGAAACAATCACTGGAAGAATCGCAACATGGTGTCGTCCAGGTCCCACATGGGATCTCGAACCATAAGCTGAACATCGTCTCCCATCGGGATATCGATAGACTTCTCTCAGCGGCGAGGGAGAACTATCCCTCAGACCACCGGATCCGTAAAGCCTCCTCGATGATTCGAGAAAAAGAGGAAGAGGCTATCGTTTCGGGCCAAGTCTTTGGGAATATCGTGCTGCTTACGATTACACTGGCTCCTACGGAGATGGAGGACCTGCCGACCTCGGTGTCTACCGACATCGAGAGGGAGGCGTCGAGGCTCATTGTCGACGCTCATAATAGTATCGTGGGTCAAACTTCTATAACACCTCTCCAGGCTGACCGCATCGTCGCGGCGGCGATCAGAGTGCTTGGCAGGTTGAAGGCGTTGTCACAGGGACCTTTCAGCGTGGGATCTGCATACGACGCGTTGGATTCTTACACGCTCAAGGACGGGATCGGCCCGGGAGGATTGTCCGCGATGGTAGTGAAGACCGAGAGTGACACCGCATCTTACATCACGATAGATGGAAACAATATGCAGCAAGGTCTTCGAGACCAGATCCTTCAATCGATCAGAGAAACGGGAGTTAGCGACGCTGAGATCATGACGACTGACACTCACCTGGTCACCGGTCTTGTGAGGTCGCCTCTAGGATACTATCCGGTGGGAGCGGCCTTGCCCACCGCCACTTTTGTGGCACAGATCACTAAGACAGTCCAGAAGGCTATGACTAATCTGGAAGAGTCATCGGCTGGTTTTTCCAAATTCTCTTTGCAGCTTCAAGTGTTGGGCTCTGAGACCTTCCAATCAATAACCGGCTTCATAGGTCGGATAGCGAGGCAGATCGGGAGATCTTTCTCTTGGCTTGAGGCTGCTTCGTTCTTGCTTGCCGTCGTAGTTCTTTTTGTGGTGTGATCGAAGACTGGAATCTGATGAATCGATCCATTACATGCAGCTTCCAAGAGAGGTCATCGTCGGCGTCAACATTCTCGACAGAGTAGGCGAGATCTGCACTAAGCAAGGGTTTCACGGCACCGCCCTGGTGGTCTCGGGACCTGTGACGTATCCTCTCGCAGGGGTTGGCGTCGCCAAGTCGGCGGCGAAAGCTGGACTTCGAGTCGACCATATCATAGTCAAAGAATCGACGGAGGCCTCGCTCAACCAGATTGTTGAGATGATCAGGAAGACCAAGCCGTCTATCGTCCTTGCGGTCGGCGGGGGGAAGGATATCGATCTGGGCAAGCTAGCCTCCGCGAAAGCCTCTATTCCGTTCATGAGTATTCCAACCGCCGCGAGCCACGATGGTATCGCTAGCCCGTATGCTTCTATCAAGGGTGGTCCGAAGCCCTATTCGATTCGGGCGCAGGCCCCGATAGCTATCATAGGCGATATTGGCGTGATTGGGGATTCGCCTTATGATCTCCTGGCGGCGGGCTGTGGCGATATTGTGGCGAAGTTTAGCGCGGTGAAAGACTGGCAGCTTGCTCACAAGCTGAAGAACGAGTACTATGGTGATTATGCGGCGGAACTGGCGTTGATGAGCGCAGAACTGGTTACGAGGAATTCGAAAGAGATCGTTGAGCGGAGCAAGGAAGGTGTTCGCACGGTGGTCGAGGCATTGATCAGCTGTGGTGTCGCAATGAGTATTGCCGGTAGCTCTAGGCCATGTAGTGGTGCCGAGCACCTGTTTAGCCACGCGCTGGATATTGTGGCTGGTGAGACGAGTCTGCATGGCGGGAGGACCGGGGTGGGAGCGATAATGTGCGCTTATCTTCACGGGTCCAACTGGGAATCCATCAGAGAGTTCCTCCAGGAAATAGGCGCGCCGTCCACTGCTAAGGAGTTGAAGGTTTCACCGGAACAGATAGTCAAGGCGTTGACGATGGCTCATAGTCTGAGACCCGAGAGGTATACGATCCTCGGCGAGACGGGGGTTACTGAGGGAGCCGCGGAGAAGGTTGCGCGAGCGACTGGCGTTATAGGATAGTCGGAGTTGAAGGTTTCAGCGCGCGCATACGCGATACAGGGACTAGTCAAGTATCACGGCTTGAAGAACGTGAAGCTGAGAATACCTTACCATGACAGTATCTCTGTCTGCATGAAGTCGCTGGACACTGTTACCACGGTGGAGACGGGGAATAGCCTCCAGAGAGACAGAATACTGATCAATGGAACTGTTCCGACGACAGGCGAAGAGTTGAGGGCCCGTGTTGTTATCGATAAGCTAAGAGAACTCGCAGGCCAGAAGACTCGGGTTCGAGTCGAGTCGAGGAATGCGAATGTCAAAGGGAAGGGTCTGGGCTTCTCCGCATCTGGCTTTGCGGCGCTGGGCCTTGCAACGTCAAAGGCTCTAGGGCTCAGCCTTGAGCCTCGGGAATTGTCTGAGGTCGTTAGGCTTGGAGCCGGGTCCGCTGCGAGGAGTCTCGTGGGCGGATTCTCGATATGGTATGCAAACCGGAAGGGACGCTCTTTTGCGGAGCAACTTGCATCTGCGAGTTCCATCAAGATGAGGACGCTGATTGTCCCTATTCCATCTACGATGAAGACAGACAGGGCCCACGCGGACGTTTTGACGTCTCCGTTCTTCAAGGCAAGGCTGGCTTATCTGGAGGGAGTCATTCGGAGAATGAGGGGTGCTATAGGAAGAAGGAATGTCTCGGAGATCTGCAGACTAGCCGAAGTGGATACATTGAACTTGCATGCTATCACAATGACGGGCAGACTGGAGACGATCCTCGTCAGCCCGTTGTCGATCAGGATCATGGACGAGGTTCGGAGGCTCCGTGAGGAGGAAGGGGTCCCGGTCTGGTATTCTCTCGATACCGGACCCTCAGTATTCATCAACACCGAGCCCAAGTCGGCCTCGAAGGTTGAGAGGAGAATCAGGACGCTAGCTGACAAGGTCATACCCTCTGATCCGGGAGGTCCTGCAGAGGTCCTCTCTCATCACCTTTTCTAGAAGAAAAGAACGGCGATTCTAGCCGGCTGGGTATAAGGTACCGTTTGACCGGTGTGAGTAGCGCGAATTACTATGACCCATGTTTTCGCGTGTTGGAATTGTTTGAGGACGTCCGCTTCTCCATTCCCGATGCAGTAACATAGTCGGAAACTGGGACTTGCCATGCTGTCGTTTCCAGATCCTAGCTGACTACAGTATTTTCATACGAACTCGTCGGATCAACCGAGCGTTTGACGCTGACCGGTTGCCGCGGCCATCTCGATCGCGTTCAGCATGCGATGGCGCGTGACCGCGTCGTCGAACGTAGGGCACAAATGCGTTCCCTCTCGGTAATCGCCGGCGAAGCGCGCGTACGCTTGGGCGACGTTGGTGGAAGGGCCCTGCGGCGGCGACCACAGATACTTCTTTGGCACGGGCAGGACCTTGAGCGAGGAGTCCGCGCCCTTACCGCCGTGTACGGTCATCTCGAAGATCTGGGCTTGGCCGCCGGTTGCGGTGAGCTGCAGATCGCCCTCGGTGCCGTTGATCTCCCAGAGCAGGTTCGTGCCCCGCGAAACGCCGCCGCGATAGTGAATCGAGAGCGCTGCCCCGCCCTCGAGCAGTCCGCTGACCAACACCTGATCCTCCGCGGTCATAGGCTTGCTTTCGCCCGTCTGAGCGATCGTGAAGGACTTTCGGCGCACGGTCATGGTAGCCGAGAGCTGTTGCACTTCGCCGAGGCAGTGACACAGCGCGTCCGTCGCGTGGCCGAGCGCGATCGAGAGCATCGTCGCGCCGTTTTTCTTGTCGTTGAGGTAAGCGTTG
>Ga0209237_1001860_pt1 | contig 12484 bp, 15 predicted proteins | sample GraSoi013_1_40cm_2_FD_185820 | JGI IMG/M metagenome (GOLD analysis project Ga0209237, IMG submission 185820) | Grasslands soil microbial communities from the Angelo Coastal Reserve, California, USA - Sample 10_02_2013_1_40cm (SPAdes) (version 2) | ecosystem: Environmental > Terrestrial > Soil >... | reverse complement strand
CGTGGCCCTCCTCGAATCGAATCGACGGTCGAAGCCTTCGTCCCTCGGCGACTTTCTTCCGGTCCGGCTCGAGGACGACCACCTCGGCGCAACCCGTCGCGAACCGTTGCGTCGCCGCGCCCGTGCCACCTCCGACATCGAGCAAGCGAACCCCGGAGACCGGAGCGATCAGCTCGTGCAAGTGGGCAATGTCGGCGGCGCGTTTCCGAACGCTTCTTCGTTCGACCATTCGGGACAAGACGGACATGAGTGCCTCTCCGGCGCCTTCAACCGTAAAGAGTCGTTACGGAACTTCGCCGCGGAGGATCTTTCCGAGCGCCTCCGTATCGATGTTCCCTCCGGAAACCACGCAGACGATCCGCCCTTTTCCGGCCTTCCCCCTGAGGGCTGCGGCAACGGACGAACCACCCGCGCCTTCGGCGACCACGCGGTTCCGTTCGACCAGCAGACGGATCGCCGATGCGATTTCCTTCAGCGTGACGACGAGGGATCCTTCGAGCAACGGCCGCACGACGTTCCACATTTCCGGGAGGACCGTCGAGGTGCCGATCCCATCCACGAACGTCGGGATCCGATGGACCTCGGTCGGCGCGGACTTCGCGAACGAGGCCGCCAGCGGCGCGGCGGTCTCCGGTTCGCAGGCGTAGATCCGAGTCTGCGGTCGTTTCGCCTTGATCGCCGTCGCAATGCCCGCGCTCAACCCACCGCCGCCGAACGGGATGATGACCGCGTCGGGATCAGGCAGGTCCTCGAGGATCTCCAACCCGATCGTGCCGTTCCCCGCCATCATCGTCGCATCGGCGAACGGATGGACGAACGTCCACCCTTTGAGCGGCGCGTACGTCCGGCTGATGCCGATCTCCCAGACCTCGTCCCACGAGAGCTGAACGATCGTCGCCCCGAACCGCCGGATCGCGGCGAGCTTCGTCGCCGGCGCGGTGTCCGGGACGATCGCGGTGCACGGGATTCCGAGACGCCTCGCATGCCACGCGAGGGCCTGGGCCATGTTGCCGGCGCTGCACGTGAACACCCCGTGGCTTCGTTGTTCCGGAGTCAAGAGGGCGATCGAATTGCCGGCGCCCCGGACCTTGAACGACCCGGTCGGTTGCAGGTTCTCTAGCTTGAGGTAGATCTCCGCAGGCGCATCGTCGACATTCAAGCGGACGAGCGGCGTCCGGACGACCAGGCCTTCGATGCGCTTTCGGGCGGCCTCGATGGAAGGGAGGTCAAGCAAGTTCTGCATGCGCGGCCTCAGGGTGCCGCGGGGGAGGCCGACGCCGGAGACGACGAGCCGAACAGGTACCCTCCGAAGGCGGTTCCCCAGACCAAGATCGGCCAGACGATCATCCGCTCCATCCCGCCCGGCCCGAGACCGAGGTACGCCTTCGCGATGTACAACCCGAGCGCGACAAGCGATAGGACTCCCAGGATGACGGAGATGTATCGGAAGGGCGGTCGAACGATTCGGGCCGCGAGAATCGCCGAGAGCCCGATGAAGATAAACGTCCAGAGGGACACGAGTTCGTGGACGACGCCGAAGGCTTCGGTGAACACGCCGACCGCGATGGCGCCGGCGCCGGCGAGCGCGACAACGATCGACAAGATCCGGTCTCCCACCGCGCGCCAGAGGAACCAAGCCGTTGCGAGGACCAGGACGCCGACGAGGATGATTGAGGGATTGAAGATGAGGGCAGCGGGCCCGACGCCGAGATCGCTGATGTAATTCTGCGAGATACTGTAGCCGGTCGGCGAGGCTTCGGAATACACGGCCTCAGAGACGGTGAGGCCGATGACCGCGAACTGCGCGATCCCTACGAATAGAAACAAGCCCGCCCACTGACGGTCGTCGAGACGCACGAGTCGGCGACGCGAGTCCGGGACCATAAGGATTCCGACCGGCGGACCGAGGACTTCTTAGCAAACCGCCGCGTACGCGGGCCGGGGCTTGCATGGACGCGCCGATCCGAGTCACCTGGTACACCGACCCGCACAACATCTGGTGTTGGGGCTTCGAGCCGACGATCCGTCGCCTCGAGGTGCGCTACCCGGACACGGTCCAGATCGAGACGCGCCAAGGCGGGCTCTTCGAGGATTTCAGCCCCGTCCGAGAGCAGTGGGCGCGCATGTCCGGCGGCCGCTGGAAGGACTCCGTGCGCGCGTTCTTCGAGGCGGTCTCGAGCCAGCATCGCATGCCCATGGCGGCGGACGCGATGATCGACTCATCCGACGACTTCGATTCGACGTGGCCCGCGTGCATCGCGGCGAAAGCCGCGGACCTCCAAGGAGCCGATCAAGGATGGCGGTACCTCCGTCGCTTACGCGAGGCGTGGTGCCTCGAGGGATGGGCCATTCACCGGAAAGACGTTCAAGCGACGGTCGCAAAGGAGACCGGCCTTGACGTCGACGCATTTGTGCGGGCCCTGGAGGACGGTTCCGCGAACGACGCATTCCAGCGAGATCGAGACGAATGCCAGGCGCTCGGGATCAGCGGCTTCCCGACGTTCGTGGTTCGTCGCGCCGATGAAACGCGCCACGTGGACGGCTGGAGGCCATGGGACGGGTTCGAGGAAATCCTGCGTGACGTGTACCCTCATCTCGAAGCCGCCCCCCTCAAAGCCGATGAAGACACGGCGAAGGGCCTTCTTCAACGGTATGGAAGTCTAGCCACCTCCGAACTCGCGGCGATCCTTGGGACAACGGACGATGACGCCGAAATCCTGTTGGAGGAGCTCGAAGGCCACGACGACGTCGTGCGTCGTCCCGTCGGGCGCGGACTCATGTGGGAACTGCCGAGGTCCCGACACGCGATCTCGAAACCGGACATCGCGAGTCGCACATCTACCTGATCGCGGTTGCCACCCCACTCGATGGAGGCTCCAGGGAAGGAAGCCGCTCACACACCATCAAGAACACGCGGAGCGCGAGGCGTTCCTTCGGAAGAATCCGCGCGGCCTGCGTCTCCCGAATTGGATGAACTCCAGCTGGATCGGTGCACCGCCATGAAGCGAGAATAAAGTGAAGAAAGGGGAGAAGTCCTCAGAAGGACTTCAGGAGCCCCCACATCGCGCCCGCAAAGACGAGCAGGCCCGTGACGAGGCCGACAGCCCCGCCCGCCACCGCGAGGAGGGCCACCCCGGCGATTGCCGCGACGACGGACCCGTTCCGCACGTTCGCGCGCATCACCTTGTACCCGATTAGGGCCAGGGCGCCGAAGGCGACGAGCAACAGGCCCCGGACCCACGAGACGCCGAGCACCCGCTCCGCCACGACCGCGGCAACGAAGGCCACCGCACCGGCGAAGACCGCGAGCGCCCCGCCGAGGACGATCGGCAGTTGGTACGACGGCATCCGCCCCAGCGCGCGCCACGTGGATGCGGCCCGCGCCGGCCACGATCGGATTTCGGCTGCTGCCACGTTGTTTCACCTCAAACCGTCGCAAGGCCGAGGCTACTTGACCGTGTTGGGACGTTCGTCGAACCTCTCGAACTCTCTCTAGAACGTGATGTCGCTCGGCAGGTAAGGATAGATTCAGATACGATGGGGCGCCGCCGCCACGCCCTTATACCTCCGGATTGCCATCGAGCCGTATCGTTTCGATCGGGAAGTCCGGGGGAGAGGGGGCCATCGGTCTGGAGCGTCCCACATTCGTCGAGCGTGTGATTGCCGCGATCCCGCTGCCGTACCTCGTGACGTGCACGATCGTCGCCCTCCTGGTGACCGGGCCGGGCTACTTCCTCGCGCGCCTGATCGAGACCGGCGGGGATTGGAATCAAACCGTTGCGGCGATCTTCGGTGAGGCCTTCGCACTCCCCCTCTGGCGATCGGTCCCGCTGATCATCCTGTCGGTCGGATTCGAGTTGTACTTGCTGTGGCTCGTGCGCCATTCGCGACTTCACATCGCTCGCTACGCGAAGGAGATCGCTCCACTCCTGCCCGGAGGAGATGCGGATGTCCGTCGAATCTTCGGCCACCTCTACTGGCGCCTCCCCGTGATCGGGCTCGCAGCCGCCTTCGGCCTGTTCTTCTTCCTGTTGCTGCTCGAACCGCTTCCGCCCGCCTTCGGGGTCTTGGATTTCGTGATCCTGGGCGTGAATCTTGTTTTCCTGCCGTTCGTGGATGCGCAGGTGATCTGGAACTACGCTGCGACAATCTGGGGCGTCCATCGAATCGGACGACAGGCGCTCCGTCTCCGACCCCTCTTCGAAGATCCGATGCTCGGGCTGCGCCCTCTTGGATCGCTCTCGTTGGGAGCCACCTTCTACTTCTTCGGGGCGCTCGTGATCATCATCGCCGAGGTGACGCTCAGCCCGGACCCGGTCCGGCCGGCATACCTCGCGTTCCTGATCGTCCTGGTCCTGTTCGGTGCGGGGCTGATGTTCCTCCCGCTCGTCTCGATCCATCGACTCATGGTGGCGGAGAAGCGCCGCGCAATCGATGACGCGGGTACACGCGCAGGCGGTATCTACGCGCCGCTCATGGCCGGAAACCCGACCTCGGAACCGAGCCTCCACGAAGTGCGAGACCTGCTCCTCCGCACGCACGGGATTCTTGTCCACCGGGAGGAGGAACGCCGAATCCAGGCCCTGCCGACGTGGCCATTCGAGACACGCGCGATGACCCGCATTGCCGCGATCACCTTGACCGGCGTCGTGGCCGTGTTGGGGCGCGCCACGGTCGACTATTTTCTATTGCGATAGCACGATTCGGCGGTGACCCAAAGTTCAAAGCCCCGAGGCCGGTATGCGGGCCCGGGACCGTACGATGCGCTGCGATGCATGCGGCACGATGAACAAAGACACCTCTCGCTTCTGTCTGTACTGCGGGGCCGCGTTGACCACGATTGGCGCTGAAGCCGCGGCCCCGGCGACCGCGCCGCCCGCGCCGCCGGCTCCCGTTCCGCGCGCGAGCCCCATCCGGCCGATGTACATGCCCCGGCCGCGGACGCCGGACTACGTGGCCCTGTTCGGGGTCGCGTTCTTCTTGCTCGTCCTGGGAATCGTGTTCTTCCTCAACGGCAACCTGCTCACGGAACTCCGGCGCTGGTGGGACCAGGTCGTGGCGGGCCGAGGCGCGTTCCGTCCCCCGGAGGGCGTGATCGCCAGCGCCGGGCTCTTCTGGGGACTCCTCGGTGTCTCGAACTTCGGAATCGCCTTCCTCCGCTGGTTCTTCACGCGCTCGCGGATCCGGACGCTCGGCGCGCTCCTCGGCGGCATCGCGATGGTGATGTTCTCGTATTTCCTGTACCGATACTCGCTGCGGGACATGAGCGGGTCGTTCGTCGTCGCGCTCGAGGCGGGGGTGATCGCGGTCCTGCTGTTCATCTACATCGGCGCGGGCCTCTACTGGACGACCCCGCGGTACCGGCCGGCCCTCGGAGGCGTCTATCGTACCCCGCGGCCATGATGCGGTTCAGGGCCGGACGAGGTCGTACGACTCGGGTCCTCCGGGCGGGATGAATTCGCTGCCGCACTCGCAGGTCCAGACGACCCCCGGCCTGCCGCTGATCTCGATTCGCGTGATGCTGTAGTCGAAGCCGCACCGTTCACACGAGAGCACGACGGCGGGTGGATCGGGTTGGTGGCGCACCACGGGTGGCGGGGGGTGGACGACCGGCGGCGGCTCCGGCTTGTGGAAAAGCCATTCCTTCAATCGCGCCAACCGACGAATGCCTCGCGGACCGTTGACCGCCGACGCCGGCAATGGCGCCTGCGGCTTTACCCCTGAGCCCCCTTCTGGACCGTTCTCCATCGGTCCTCCGCCTCCCCACATGGGTATTCGGTTTCTGAGGCATAAAGGTCGCTGAATCAGTGTGAATTGTTTCTCTTCCGATAATGAGGACGCACGCGCCGATGTGATGCTACGCGTTGTTCGCGGGACCTACCAGGGGAGGCCGATCGCTCCCGCCAGGAAGCGGTTCAGCGGGTCCATCGACTCGCACGCCTCGATGAAGGAGTCGAGGAACTCCGGGCTCGTGACCTGGTTGTCGCGGAAGCTTCGACTCGAGACGAAGTCCTTTCGCCGCAGGTCCTGGATCAGCGGATGATTCGGGTCGTAGCCGGGCGGCGGTCGCTTGAGCGAATCGCCCTCGACGGCGACCCGGCTCCGGATGACCTTCTTCCACGCATCCGGTTCATCGACGATTCGATCGCGGATCTTCTTCAATACCGGCGCGTCGGGATGCCAGACGCCGGAGTGGGCCATCGTCTCCCCCGAGGACATGTGGAGATAGTAACCGGGCGCCATCTCCTCCGACCCGGGTGCCTTCGCGTGCCAGAAGTGGATCCCGACCTCCGTTTTGTACGGGCTCTTGTCCGGCGAGAATCGAATGTCGCGGTAGATGCGAGACAGGGATCCGCCGAACGGCTTCGCGTCCGCGACGATGAAGGAGCTGATCTTTTGCAGGCGCTGTCCGGCATCGCGGATGAACTGCAAACTCGGCTCCTGCACGGCCTTCTCGTATCGTTCCTTGTTCTTCGTGAACCACTCTTTGTTGTTGTTCTTCGCCAGATCGCCGAAGAACGCGAAGAACTCCGGGGTGAAGTATTTCGATTTCTCGCTCATTGGTTAGGCCCTCCGCTCCCGCGACATCGCATCTCACCGGTTGAACATTGGCGCGAACGGCCGGGCATCGAAGACCGCGCGAACCGAGGCGATCTTCTCGCCGCGGACATGATACCACTCGCAGATGAACGCCGTCCCCGCCGGCGTGTTCGTCACCATGTCGTACAACAGGCAGACGTCGTCGCCGTCGACGAACGTCTTCCGCGGCTCGACTCTGACGACGATGTGGTGGAGCTTCCCCAAGGCTTCCAAGTACGGCTCCGGTCGATTGAACGACTCGAACGGGCCGACGAACGACAGATCGTCGTGCATGTACCGTCGCGCGCCCGCAAAGTCGGCCTTCCCTAGTGCTTTCTGATACGCCATCACAATCTCTTTCGCATTCGCCATTCACTCACGCTCCGTCGGCAGCGCGGGGGCGTCCTGCCAGGCCGCGAGGATCGGGCCGCCGGGCGCGCGGAACCAGAAGAAACTCCCCATGCCCGGGACGTCCACGCGCGGGAGGACGATCTCGCCACCCGCCCGCTCGACTTTCTTTCGCGCCGCGTCGAGGTCGTCGACGCGCACGTAGCTCGTGCTCCCCGGGAGCTCCTTCGCCTGCGTCGGTCGGATTCCCCCTTGACCGCCGCCTGGCGTGCGGAACGAGAGGTACTCGCCCATCGGGAACTTGACGGACTCGAACCGCCAGCCGAAGACTTTCTCCAAGAAGTTCCGCGTCACGGCGGGTTCCGTGCTCGAGAACTCCGAGAACGCCATCGATCCGTCCCGATCCGAGTCCTTTGAGGTCTTCTTCCGTGCCATCGTCGCCTCTCTCGCGGTCGCGCAAGCTGATATCCAATGGATAGTATATAGGTCTGGCAGGGGCCGAACGGATAGTGGCTCGAAGGCGGACTCGAACGGAGGAAGACGAGCGGCGGATCTATCCGCTCCTGGCGTACCAGGCCGACCCCATCCGGGAGAGCGTGAAGTGGCTGGGACGCAAGTGGACGCTGCTCATCCTGCGCGACATGGCGTTCTTGAAGCTGACTCGGTTCGGCCAAATCCTTCGGAACAATCCGGGGCTCACACCCCGGGTCCTCGCCCGCCGACTCCGTCAGATGCGGGAGGAAGGCCTCGTGGAACGCGTCGTGACCGAGGAAAAGGTCGCGTATCGCCTGACCTCGCGGGGCGAAGATGCGGTCTTCATCTTGCTCGCACTTCTCCGTTATGGAATTCGGCATCACCTGCCACCGCAAGCCTCGCGAGACGCCGAGACGGAATCGTAGCGATCGGCTCAGGAACACCGGACGTCAAGAATGACTCGGGCTCAGGCGGTGGGCCGGAACTTGTATCCGTAGTGGATGACGCCGGCCTCGCCTTCCTGGCCGAGCTTCCGGAACGTGGCCTGGACCTTCATCCCGATCTTCACATTCTCCGGCTTGACGTCGATCAGCTGCGAGGTGAGTCGGACCCCTTCGTCCATCTGGACGATCGCCATCACGTATGGCTTCTGCATCTCGAACTGGGCCGGCGCATCATGGATGACCGTGTACGTCACGACCGCGCCTTTGCCCTTGAGACGCACTCGTTCCATCTTCCCGACGGATCGGCGGCCGCACGTCGGGCAGACGGCCCTCGGAGGAAAGTCGACCTTTCCGCAGCTCCCGCACTTCGTGCCGATCAGGTTGTACCGGCTCTGGATCTCCCGCCAGAAGCGAGGGACGGCCATCTCAGTCCCCTCGCTCGAAGATATGGACGACGGCGGTTGCGCCGGTGCCGCCCAGGGTGTGCGTCAGCCCGCGGCGCGCTCCAACGACTTGGCGCTTTCCGGCCTGCCCGCGAAGCTGCCTCACGATCTCGACCGCTTGCGCAACGCCGGTAGCCCCGACCGGTTGACCGCGGGCCTTCAGGCCGCCCGAGGTGTTGACGGAAATCTTGCCGTTCAGCGCGGTGAGGCCGTCCGCCGTCGCCGGGCCGCCCTTCCCCTTCTCGACGAACCGGAGGTCCTCGATCGCGAGGATCTCGGAGATCGTGAAGTTGTCGTGCACCTCGGCGACCTGCACGTCCTTCGGCTCGAGTCGGGCCTCCTGGAACGCGCGCTTGCCCGCGACGACGGTCGCGTCCATCATCGTGAGATCGCGCCGATCGTGCAGCGCGAGGAAATCGCTCGCCTGGCCGGAGCCGGCGATGCGGATCGGGGTGTCCGTGAACTTGCGGGCCTTCTGCATTTCGCAGAGGACCACGGCGGCGGCGCCATCGGACAGGGGCGCGCAGTCGAACAACCCGAGCGGCTCCGCGACCCACGGGGCGTGCAGCACCGTCTCGAGGGTGATCTCCTTCTGGAACTGGGCCTCCGGATTCAGCGAGCCGTTCTTGTGATTCTTCACCGCGACCGCGGCCATCTGTTCCCGGGTCGTGTGGTACTCGTACATGTGACGGCGGGCCATCATCGCGTACAGGCCCGCGAACGTCGCGCCGAAGACGGTTTCCCACTCTTGGTCCGCGGTGGACGACAGGATCTCCGCGGCCTGGACCTCGCCGACGTCCGTCATCTTCTCCGCGCCACCGACGACCACGATGTCGTACATCCCGGACGCGATCGCGAGGCGCGCTTGCAAAAGCGCGATCGCCCCGCACGCGCCGCCGCCTTCGACCCGGACCGTCGGGAGGTGCATGTCCGCCAGGCCGGCGTAATCGGCGACGAGGGCGGACACGTGCTCCTGGTCGATGAACTTCCCCGCGGACATGTTCCCGATGTAGACCGCATCGATGTCCTCGGACCGGAGCTTCGCATCCTGGATCGCCTTCAGCCCGGCCTCGATGCCGAGGTCCCGGAACGAACGGTCCCAGAGTTCTCCGAACTCCGTCTCGCCGACGCCGATCACGGCGACGTCCCGCATCGTTCAGGCCTCCCGCATCAGGATCTTCCCGCGGTACTTCGCGTACGTCGCGTAATCGACGAAGACCTGGTCCGCGATCATCTCCTTGATCGACGGCGTCGCGTCCCGGCGGAGCTTCGTGATCTGGTCGGTCACGGTGAGGTCGAAGCCATCGGAGCCGGCACCGCTGCCGTAACCGACCGCGAAGATGCGATCGCCCGCCTCGGCCTCGTCCAGGATCGCGCAGAGGCCCACCATGATCGCGCCGCTGTACGTGTTGCCGATGTCCCGCACGCACAGGCCCGCGTCGATCTGAGGCTCCTTGAATCCAAGTTGCTTCGCCGCACGGACGGGGAACTTGCCGTTCGGCTGGTGGAAGACGGCGTAGTCGTAATCCTCCGCGGTCGTGCCGGCTCTCTTGAACAAAAGCTGGGCGCAATTGACGACGTGCTTGAAGTACGCCGGTTCACCGGTGAAGCGTCCGCCGTGGCTTGGGTACCGCTGGCCTTCGCGCCGCCAGAAGTCCGGCGTGTCCGTGGTGTAGGAGACGGTGTGGCTGATGTCGGCGACCGAACGTTCCGTCCCGATGAGGAGGGCGGCCCCTCCGGCCGAGGCGCTGTACTCGAGCGCGTCCCCCGGCGCGCCCTGGCTCGTGTCGGAACCGATCGCGAGGCCGTACTTCATCATCTTCGACAGGGTCAGGCCCATCGTCGTCTGCATCGCGGCGGTCCCGGCCTTGCACGCGAACTCGAAGTCCGCGGCCGTGAGGACCGGGGCGGAACCGATCGCTTCCGCGACGATCGTCGCGGTGGGCTTGACCGCGTACGGGTGGGATTCGGAACCGACGTAGATCGCGCCGATCTCGGTGGGGTCGATGTCGACTTTCGCCATGCACGCCCGCGCGGCTTCGACGGAGATCGTGATCACGTCTTCGTCGGGACCGGGCACGCTCTTCGCGCGGATGTTCAACCCGCGGCCCATCGCTTCGCCGTCGGCGCCCCATACCACGCCGATATCCTTCGGTCGGATCCGGTACCGCGGGATATACCCGCCGTAGCTCACGATGCCTGCTTTCATGCGATTCGCTCCAGTCTCGAGATGAGTTCTCCTTGATCAAGCTCCGTGCGCGCCAGGAGGATGTTGTCGAGCTCGGCCAACTTGACGGCCAGCTCGTCGATGTTCTCCGGTTGCACGTACACGACCATCGCGGGTTTCAACGGATGGGCCTTGATCGCGATCATCGGCGAGCGCCCGTACTTCACTCCGGTGAAGAAGAGGGCCCGTTCGCTCGTCGAGCCGTAGATTTGCAAGTAGTCGCTCGCGTCCAGTGTGGTGATGGCCTTCATCGAATCAATCACCGTATATCCGTTCACAATCCGGCGGGTGTTGAGTTTCTGCGTGAGCAGCTTGCCGTCGATCTTCCGAAGAAAGTCCGCCGCGCGGACGCCGACCGCCCAGTCTCGCATCGAGGGGATGACGTCGGAGTACTCCTGGAACCGCTTCGTGAGCTTCTGCCCGGTCCTCTGGTCGATCTCGAGGAGTGCGTCGACGAGCCGGTGAATCGTCTTGATCCCGGGCGAGGTTCGACGGCCCGCTTCGTAATCGGAAATGACGGAGGGCGATACGCGCATATGGGTCGCGAGCTCGGTCTGTGAGATCCGCAATTCCTCCCGCCACTTCCGCATCGTCTTGCCCGGCTGGTCGGACAATGCGATTTCGCCCGCGATCTTCTCGCGGAGCGGGAACTGCATGGAGCACGCGACAATTCGAGCGCTATATAAGCGTGTCGAAGGTGCTATCGGCGGCTGACGAACAAGGTCTAAACCGTCATCCGTCAACAAGCGGCGAATGCTCCGGCTCGGTTGTCGCGATCGCGACGAAACGCGAGGCGAGAACTATGCTCGTCGATCTCCGCCTTCGCCTTTCTGGGCGGCGTACCGGGCCGAGTCCAGGTCCATCTGGATCTCTGTGTCCTTCGAGGTCCCGAACACTTGCGAGGCGTCGAATTCGAGCTTTGAAGACTTTTTCTTCTTCCGAGCCCGCGGCTCCATCTGGAGCTGGTCCATTACGCATCGATTGGAGGCAGTGCTAATCAAATCTCGCCGCTGAGTATCCGGACGCAGAACGAGGCAATCCGACGAGCCCAAGAATCCGAATCTACTGCGCATCGAAACGCAGCCGCGCGCAACACTTATAGAGACCCCGGACGTACCGCGCGGCGCGCGGGTCCGTGGGGTAGCTTGGTCTATCCTTGGTGGTTCGGGACCACTAGACTCCGGTTCAAATCCGGACGGACCCATTCCTAGGATCCGCTGTCGGCCAAGCTCCTCTCTCTTCTGCTATTCTGATTTCTGTCGGCCGTTAAATACCAAGAGGCGTGATTCCCCCGCAGTAGGTGGAGAAGGTGAATCGATCCGCTTCTCGTTGGCCGAGAGGGCTCGCAATTCTGTCCGTCGCGCTTTTCATGACGTTCCTCTTTTCCGCCTCGCGGAGTTTTGCCGCGACGACGCACGACGTGTATATCGGCGGCGTCACCTCCGGAGCACCTCTCGCACCCGGTGGCGTCGTGTGGTTCAACGGCTATTCGCCCGGGACGATTCGAATCACGGCTGGAGACACAGTCACATGGCATCTCGTTGGCGGCGTCCATACGGTCACGTCGGCCGATACCTTCTCGAACGGCAGCTTCGTGTACGATTCGAGTCCGCTCTTCACCCCTGCGGGAGCCCTGGCCGACATGGGACCGGGAACGCTCCTCGCCCCGGGTTCCGTATACGAACTCGATACGAGCAGCCTGGCCCCGGGAACGTACCACTACTTCTGCAAGATCCACCCCGGAATGACTGGCACCTTGGTGGTCGTCGCCGGGGTCTCGACGGTCACGGTCCAAGCGACCGCGGGCTGGGGCGACTCCGTGTACGCGGTGCAGGCTTTCGCGCCGGAGAACATGACGGTCGTGCAGGGAACAATCGTCCAATGGAGGCTAGCCAACCCCACGGAGCCGCACACGATCACCGGGCCGGCCCCCGGTGGAGGCATCGCGTGGGATTCGAGCCCGAACCTCC
>Ga0209237_1001858_pt1 | contig 12486 bp, 9 predicted proteins | sample GraSoi013_1_40cm_2_FD_185820 | JGI IMG/M metagenome (GOLD analysis project Ga0209237, IMG submission 185820) | Grasslands soil microbial communities from the Angelo Coastal Reserve, California, USA - Sample 10_02_2013_1_40cm (SPAdes) (version 2) | ecosystem: Environmental > Terrestrial > Soil >... | reverse complement strand
GCGGCCGAGCAGGGCGCGATCGCCGTGGATGGCGAGCATGATCACGACGGGATCCGTGCGCGGGAAGTGCGACGCTCGGCAATCCGGGCAGCGCCGCACCCAACCCGCCGACACTACCTTGGTCGGCGATCCGCACTGGGCGCAGAAGCGATGTCGGGCGTGCCAGTCGAGCAGGGAGCGGGCCTCGGCGAGGATGGCCGCCTCGCCGGTGGCGATGGTCGGAGCGAGGGCGCGCACGTCGACCAGCTCGGTGTCGACGTCGGGAGCGACGTTCGCCCCGGTCGCATCGATCGCGAAATGCGCGCGCCCGTCGCCGAGGCCGAGAAAGATCAGCTGCGCGCCCGCATCGATCTGGTCGCGCCACTGCGTCACCGGCTGCCAATCGAGCGCCGGCGCCGCCGTGCCGCGAGTGAACGGCTTCAGGTCGCGCAGCGCCAGTATGCGGGTCTCCGGGTCGCCGAGCAGCGCGGCGATCCACTCGCGGTCGTTCCGGCGCTCGCTGGCCCGATCCAGCGGGTTGCCGCCGAAGCAATAGATGTCGTCCATGTCGGCGGCTAGGTCCGACGGCACAGCGAACGATGATGCGACTCGATCCGCGCTGGTTTCCTCACTGGTCCAACCTCACCGACCGGCCCGTGGCGGAGGACCGCTCGATCGCGTGGATCAGCTTGTGGCGCTGGACGGCGAGGTCGAAGTCGACGTCGAAGGAGCGACCGCCGCGCAGGGCGTCGGCTGCGCGCGCGTAGGCCTGGGCGACGTTGTAGGGCGGGCCGCCCGGAGTGCCCTCCGGAGCGAGCTTGTACTTGGACGGCACGGGCATCGAAACCATGGGCTCCTTGCCCTTGCCCGCATGCATCTGGCACGGTCCGAGGCTGAGCGAGCCGTCCGCCCGGATGACCAGGGCACCCTCGCGCCCGTAGATCTCCATTCGGTTGCCGCTGGGATTCGAGGGAACGGCGGCAACGTTGACCGACACCTCGGCGCCGCCCACCATGCGGCCGACAACGTTGATGCTGTCCGGCGCATCAACCGGGACCGGCGTTCCGTCGAGAGTGCGCCACTCCGGGATTCGGGTCGACACACGGGCCGAGACCTCGGCAAACTCGCCGAGCACGGCGCACAGGGCGTCGATGGCGTGGCCGCCCGCGATGGTCAACGTGTTGGCGCCGTTGGCGCGGACGCCCTGCCAGATGCGGCCGGGGCCCCGCCGCAGCTGCGCCTGGGCAACGGTGTTCAGGTTCGCCGTGAGCACTTCGCCGATGTAGCCCCCCTGGACGAGGTCACGCGCGTACAGAATCGTCGGGTCGCTGCGCGCCTGCAGACCGACGATGGTCTTCACGGAGCGCTGGCTGGCCAGCCCCGCCATTTCTTCCGCCTCGGCCAGATTCGCACCGAGCGGCCACTCGCAGAACACGGGCTTTCCGGCCTGCAGGCCGGCCATGACCAGGTCCCGGTGACCGGGCACCCGCACGCAGACGACGATCAGGTCGACGTCCGGATGCGCCGCCATGTCGCTGAACCGATGGAACGCCCGCTCGGCGCCAAACGCCGCGGCCGAGGCCTTGGCGGTGTCCTCGTGCGAGGTGCAGACCGCCTTCAGCTCGTAGTCGGGCAGAGCCTTCAGGGCGGGAACGTGGGCATTGGCCCCCCAGCCGCTGCCCCCTTGTGTCACGGTCGCTCCTACGATTCCTACTCGAATCTTGTCCGGCATCTGGCCCTCCCGGTGTTGCCCGTTTGGTGGACACTGCAGTTGGCCTTCCGACGCTGTCGCTGCCGATCTGGCATCGGTCGCCGGAGCGGAACGCCTGTGGAGTCGGCGCAGCCGCAACGGACGATGGCTGACGCCGTCATTCCACCCAGCTCAGGCTCACCACGAGCTTCGCGTGCAGCGCCTCCTGCTCGGCGAGCTTCGCGCGCTCCGGAGGGCGCATTGTAGCATCCGGCTCGCGGCGGTCGTCGCCCGCGGCCGTCAAGGGACCCGGCCCGGCCTCGTCTTTTTGACAGGAGGATCGGTTAGCAGATTTTCGTCGTAATCGATACGCAAGTATTCCTCGACGGCGCTTCATTGGTTCGGTCGCCGGGTACCAAAATGACGTCGGCGGCGCTCGTCATCGCAGCCTGACGAACGGGAGCGTGGCGTGAATGGGCTAAAAGGAGGGTGCCGGCGTGTGATGGGGAAGGCCCACTCGCTCAACGCTGCGAGGCGGCGGCCGCGTCGGGAGCGTTAGGACGAGGCGACGGGATCCTTGCCCCAGCGGCGGCGCAGCGCCGTGCACTCGCGCTCGCGCACGCCGGTGGTGAGGACGAGGTCGTACCCGACCAGCGAGCAGAACCTCTCGATCGAGTAGCTGCCAAGATCCGTGCGCCGGAGGGTGGCGTGCCGCGTGCCCAGGACGAGGCGCGCGATGCGCGCCAGCTTCATTGCGCCCGTGCACATCGGACAGGGCTCCATCGTGGAGTACACCGTAGCGCCCACGAGCTTGTCGACGCCGTGCTCGCGGGTGGCCCGGCGCATGGCGTCGAACTCGGCGTGCCAGGTGACATCACGCTCGGTGTTCTGGCGATTCTGGCCGCTCGCCAGCACGACGCCGTCGAGCACGACGACGGAGCCTACCGGCCAGTCGCCGCGCGCAAAGGCGTCCTGTGCCTCGTGGAGCGCCAAGTCCATATAGTCGGCGTCGGTCACGACCGTGATTGGACTGATCGACCCGACGGCTCGACCGCGCCGGCATCGAAGCCGTAGAGCCAGCGCAAGGCTTCGGGCGAACGGTCGCCGGCCCTCGCCCATTCGGCATCGCGCGCCTCCTGCGCCGGGCCGTCGGGGAGGTGGAAGCGGACCTTGTTGGCACGCGACATGTCTTGAAGACGGCTGACGCGCGGCAGACGCAATTCCTCGTAGCGCCGCAGCGCCCCGGCCGGATGGTCGGCGTCGCTGGCGACGAGACAGGCGGCCAGGGCGGCGCCATCCTCGATCGCCTGCGCGGCACCCTGGCCCATGAACGGGTACATCGGGTGGCACGCGTCGCCGAGCAGGGTGGTGAGGCCGACCGACCAGCGCGGCAACGGTTCGCGATCGAACAATGCCCAGACGAAGCACGTCTCGGCCGCGGCAATGATTCGCCGGACCTCCGGGTGCCAGCCCTCGAAGGCGGTGAGCGCGCGAGCGATGGTCGCACGATCGGTCCAGTCCTCGCGGTTCCAGGTGTCGTGCTCGGTCCAGCCGACGAAGTTCAGCAAGCGCCCGCGCGCGACGAAGTAGTGCACGAAGTGCCCGCCGGGGCCGAGCCACGACTGCGAGCCAACCTCCAACCCGAGGTCGGCGATGCGCTCGGCCGGCACCAGGCCACGATAGGCGACACAGCCGGCGAAGCGCGGCGCCTCCTCGCCGAGCAGGATGGTGCGCACCGTCGAATGGATGCCGTCGGCGCCGACCACGAGGTCGGCCGTGACGCGCGCGCCGCCCTCGAACCAGGCCTCGACGCGGTCACCTCCGTCGGCGAGGCCGACGAGGCGGTGGCCGAGATGGACGCGCGCGGTCGGGAAGCCCGAGGCGATGATCGAGAGCAAGTCGGCGCGGAGCACGCTCAGGTGCGGCGCGCCGTAGAGCTCTTCGCAGCGCGGGTTGAGCGGCGCCCGCTGCAGCGGGCGGCCATCCTGCCAGCGCCGCTGATGGGTGCCGGCGGGCCGCACGGCCTCACGGTCGAGCGCTCCGCCGAGGCCGAGCCGATAGAGGATCCGCGCCGCGTTCGGCCCCATGTTAATGCCGCCGCCGACCTCGGTCAGCTCCGGCGCCTGCTCGTAGACATCGACGTCGAAGCCGGCCTGGCGCAGGGCGAGGGCGGCAGTCAGGCCGCCGATACCGGCGCCGACAACGGCGATCTTGAGCGATGGTGACCGGGTGACCGGGCTGGCCATGTTCCCGTTGATCGACTGTGACACAACTCGGGACACTCGCGCTCGGGATGGCCGTGTGGTCCTCAAGGACCGCCCGCCCTCCGGTACAATGCAGCGCAACTCGTGGAGAAAAGCCATGCCTATGCCTGTGTCGGCTGAGTACCGGTCGAAGGTGCACAAGCCCGATGACTTCGACGCGTTCTGGGACGATGTGCTGCGGCAGGCGTCGGCGATTCCGCTGGACGCCGAGGTCGTCCCCGATCCGCTCCGCACATCCGATGACGTCGAAGTCTTCCAGGTGTTCTACACGAGTCTCGAGCGCGTGCGGATCGCCGCCTGGTATTGCCGTCCGGAGCGCCGGGCGGAGCGGACGCCCGCGATCCTGCTCCTGCCGGGCTATCAGATGGATCCGCCGATTCCCAAGGAGTGGGCGCGGAAAGGCTACATCGCGCTGTCGGTCGCGCCGCGGGGCAAGCTCCGCAGCAATCGCCAGTTCAACCCGGGCTACCCCAATCTCCTCACGCACAACATCGTGGACCGGCACACCTACGCCTACCGCGGGTTCTACGTGGACACGTGGCGCGGCATCGACTTTCTGTTGTCGCGCTCGGAGGTCGACCCGACTCGGATCGGCGTCACCGGCAGCAGCCAGGGCGGGGGCCTGACCATCACGACGGCCGCGATGCGATCCCAGGTGCGCGCGGCCGCCGCTGGGGCGCCATACCTCTGCGGTTTCATGGATGCGATCGAGCTGACACACACCTATCCCTACGAAGAGATCAACGACTACCTGCGGCTTCATCCCGATCGCCGTCCCGAGGTGGAGGAAACGCTCGCCTACTTCGACGGGATCAGCTTCGCCGACCGGATCTCCTGCCCGATCATCGTGAACATCGGCCTTCAGGACAATGTCTGCCCGCCGGAGACGGGCTACGCGCTGTTCGATCGCATCGGCGCCAAGGACAAGCAGTTGTATCCCTACGACGGCCATGGCCACGAGGCGGGGCGGATCGGTTCTTCGCGCGCCATCTCCTGGGGCGGGAGGTGAGCGAGTGACGCCAGAGGCTTTCCGCGGGTACTGGCAGGACACGCTCGGCGCGCTGACGCGCTGGCCGGCCCGCCCCGAGATCGACGTGCTCCCGCTCAGGAGCATCGCGTTTGCCACGCTCTACGGCGTACGGCTCACAAGCCTCGGTCCGTATCGCCTGTTCGGTTATCTGAGCATCCCGACCGGCACCGGGCCGTTTCCCGCCATCTACTACCCACCCAAGTACCAGAGCGTGCTCGAGATCATCCCGCAGGGCACCGCGAACCTGCAGCGCAGCCGGTACATCACCTTCTCGCTCGCCGGACGCGGGCAGCGCAACGCCGACACGCCCTTCGCCGCGATGTTTCCGGGTCTGCTCACCGAGGGCATCGACGATGTGGCGTCGTACATCTTCCGCGGCATCGCGGCGGATGCGGTCAGAGGTCTCGAATTCCTGCTGACACGGCGCGAGCTGGACGCCGCGCGCGTGGTCGTGGTGGGCAATGATCTGGCGCTCATCACCGCGGCGCTGACCTCAGGCGCGACGCGCGTGGTGACCACGCCAGCGCTGTTCTACGAGACGACGGCGCTCGCGCCCAAGACCCAGGCGTACCCGCTGGAAGAGGTCAACGACTACCTCCGGATGTTCCCGGCGCGCGCCGAGGCCGTGCGCCGTACCCTGGCCTACTTCGACCTGCGCGCCTTTGCGCCCCGCGTGACGGCCACCACGCTGGTCATGGCCGGCGCGCGAGGGACCCTGCTCGATGGACCTGCCCTGAGGCCGCTGCTCACCGCGCTCGGAGGCCAGGCGACCGTTCACGACTCCGAGCAATCCAGCTACCGGGACGGCCTCTACGCCGAACGGTGGATGGCCGCGCAGTGCGGGATCTCGGACGTGGAGGCCACTCTTCCGGAGCACTGGCGGACCGGTTGACACGCGCTGGCCCGTCCTCGTGCTATCGTCCTCGCCGACAGCCATCGAGAGGCGAAGGGACATGTCACTGCTGAGCGTGCGTGATCTTCGCGTCGAGTTCGACACGCGGGACGGGCTGGTGCGGGCGCTCAACGGTGTCACGTTCGAAGTCGACAAGGGCGTCGTCCTCGCGCTGCTCGGCGAGTCGGGCTCGGGCAAGAGCGTCACGCTGCGCTCGATCCTCGGCCTGCACCCGTCGTCGCACACGCGGATCTCCGGTGAGGTGCTGCTCAAGGACCGCGACGTGAATCGCCTCGACGAACCGGAGCGCCGAGCGCTCCGCGGGCGCGTCGCCTCGATGGTCTTCCAGGAGCCGATGACCGCCCTCGATCCCGTGTTCACGATCGGCGACCAGATCGTCGAGACGCTCGTCCGCCACCGCGGGCTCGGCCCCGCCGACGCGCACCGGCGCGCGCGCGAGCTGATCGACCTGGTCCAGGTGCCGGCACCCGAGCGCATGTTGCGGAGCTACCCGCACGAGATCTCGGGCGGCATGCGCCAGCGGGGGATGATCGCCATCGCGCTCGCGTGCGAGCCCGAGCTGCTCCTGGCCGACGAGCCGACGACGGCGCTCGACGTCACCGTGCAGGCGCAGATCCTGTGGCTGCTCCGCGATCTCCAGCGCCGTCTCGGCCTGGCCGTCGTGTTCGTGACCCACGACCTCGGCGTGGCCGCCGAGATCGCGGACGAGGCCGCGGTGATGTACGCCGGGCGCATCGTCGAGCAGGCGCCGATCGCCGAGCTCTTCAGGCGCCCGGCGCACCCGTACACCGAGGGCCTCATGCAGGCGACGGTGCGGCGGGGCCAGAAGGGGATTCCCCTCGTGCCGATCCCGGGCGCGCCCCCGAACCTCGCCGCGCTCCCGCCGGGCTGCGCGTTCGCGCCACGCTGCCCCCTCGCGCGTGACGAGTGCCGGACGACGCTGCCCGCGCTCCACCGCGTGCGCGAGGGCCACGTCGCGCGCTGCCACCTCGTGCCCGAGCGGTTTCCATGAAGGAGGACATCATGAGACGGTTCGTCACGGTCGCGACGTGTCTCGTTTCGCTCCTCGCCCTCGCCGGCGTCGCCGGCGCGCAGGGCACGCTCCGGGTCGGCATGACCGCGAGCGACATCCCCTACAGCGGTGGCCAGCCCGATAACGGCTTCGAGGGCTTCCGCTTCGTCGGCTACCAGCTCTATGAGCCCCTCATCGCATGGGACCTCACGCGCAGCGATCGACCCGCGCCGCTCGTCCCGGGCCTCGCCGAGTCGTGGGAGGTGCGCAAGGACCAGCCGACGAAGTGGGTGTTCAAGCTGCGCCGGAACGTGAAGTTCCACGACGGGAGCGCCTTCACGGCGGATGCGGTTGTCTTCACATGGGAGTCGATCAAGAAGAAGGACGCGCCCCATTTCGACACGTACGGGTCGGCCCAGGTGAGCCCCCGCCTGGCGGGGCTCAAGGCGCTCAGGAAGCTCGACGACCACACGGTCGAGATCGAGACCGACAGGCCGACGAGCTTCGTCCCGTACCAGGTCTGCTACATGCTCATCGTCTCACCGACCCAGTGGCAGAAGGTGCGCGACTGGCGCAAGTTCGCCGACCAGCCGTCGGGCACGGGACCGTTCCGCCTGACCAAGCTCGTGCCGCGCGAGCGCCTCGAGCTGGAGGCCTTCAAGGACTACTGGAATCCCAGGCGCAAGCCGAAGGTCGACAAGGCCGTGTTCCTCCCGATGCCCGAGCCCACCACGCGCCTGGCCGCGCTCCGCAGCGGGCAGGTCGACTGGATCGAGGTGCCGCCGCCCGACGCCATCCCGCAGCTCAAGGGCGCGGGGTTCCAGATCGTGATGAACACCTACCCGCACAACTGGACGCACACGCTCCGGCTCGACAAGGAGCCGTGGAACAACAAGCTCGTGCGGAAGGCGGCGAACTACGCCATCGACCGCGTCGGCATCTGCAAGAGCCTCATGAACGACACGTGCACCCCGGCCACGGGCGTCACCTACAAGGGCCACCCGTGGTTCGGCAATCCGAAGGAGACGTACGAGTACAACCCGGCGAAGGCGAAGGAGCTCCTCCGTCAGGCCGGCTTCGACGGGGTGAGCAAGAAGCCGGCGAAGCCCGTGCACCTCATCTCCACGTCGGGGTCCGGGCAGATGCTGCCGCTGGCCATGAACGAGCTCGTGCAGAAGAACCTGAAGGAAGTCGGCATCGACATCGACCTGCAGCCGGTGGAGTGGAACGCCCTGACCCAGCGCTTCCGGCTCGGCTTCAAGGGTGAGAACGAGGGCACGAACGCCTGGAACATCTCGTTCAATTTCCAGGAGCCGTGGTCGGCCTTCGGCCGCTTCTTCTACTCGAAGTCGGTGGTGCCGGTCTCGTTGAACACGATGCCGTACATCAACCCCGAGGTGGACCGGCTCCTCGACGAGGCGGCGCAGACGTTCGACATCGGCCGGCAGGGCGAGATCCTGGCGAAGCTGCACGAGATCATCGTCGACGACGCGCCGTGGATCTTCATCGTCCACGACCTGAACCCACGGGCGCTCTCGGCGAAGGTCAAGGGCTTCGTGCCGCCGCAGTCCTGGTTCGTGGACCTCACGTCGGTCAGCGTGGTGAGGTAGCGGGGGAGATCCACCGTGTGGGCGTACGTCGGGCGGCGGCTGCTCCTGGCGATCCCCACCCTGCTGGGGGCGAGCATCATCGTCTTCGCGATGGTGCACCTCGCCCCCGGCGACCCCCTTTCGGCGGTGATGCCGGTGGACGCCAGCCAGGCCGACATCGAGGCGGCCAGGCGCACGTACGGGTTCGACCAGCCGCTGCCCCTCCAGTACCTGCGCTGGCTCGGGCGCGTCGTCCAGGGCGACCTGGGGAAGTCCATCGCCACGCGGCGTCCGGTCCTCGAGGACGTGTCCGCGGCGCTCAAGAACAGCCTGGTCCTGGCCCTCTCGGCGTCGTTGCTGTCGTTCGGGATCGGCATCGCGCTCGGGCTCTTCGCCGCGTTCTGCCAGGGGCGCCTCCTCGACAAGCTTCTGAGCGCCGTCGCCATCGTCGGCGTGTCCGTTCCCCACTACTGGGCCGGCATCATTCTCATCATCGTCTTCTCCGTGCAGCTCAACTGGCTGCCCGCGATGGGCGCGTCGGCGGAGGGCGGCGTCGTCGAATATCTCAGGCACATGGCGCTGCCGACGGTCGCGCTCGCGCTGATTCCGCTGGGCGTCCTCACGCGAGTGGTGCGCTCGGCGGCGCTCGACATCCTCGCCCAGGAGTTCGTGCTCGCGCTCCGCGCCAAGGGGCTCGGGCGCGGGATGGTCTTCGCGCACGTCGTGAGGAATGCGGCGCCTCAGATCCTCACCGTCCTCGGCCTCCAGTTCGGGTTCCAGCTCGGCGGCTCGGTGCTGGTGGAGACCGTGTTCTCGTGGCCCGGCACCGGCTACCTGATGAACCTCGCGATCTTCCAGCGGGACCTCCCGGTGCTCCAGGGTGTGATCCTCGTGCTCGCCACGTTCTTCGTCCTCCTCAACCTCGCGGTCGACCTCGCGCAGACGCTCGTCGACCCGCGGATCGCGCGCCACTGATGGCCAGCACGCTCGCTCCACCGATCGCCCCGGCCGACGTAGAGACCGTCGTCGGCGCGCCGATGTCCTACTGGCGCACGGTCGCCTGGCGGCTGCGCGGGGACCCGACCACCATCGTCGCGGGCGTGCTCCTGCTCCTGATCGCGTGCGCGGCGATCCTGGCGCCGCTGCTCGCACCCCACGATCCCAACGCCGGCTCGATCCGCCTGCGCCTGGCGCCGATCGGGGCGCCCAGTCATCCGCTCGGCACCGACGAGCAGGGCCGCGATATGCTGACGCGCCTGTTGTGGGGCGGACGCCTGACGCTCCTCGCGGGCCTCACACCGGTCCTGGTGGGCTTCGTCTTCGGTACCGTGCTCGGCCTCCTCGCCGGTTACGTCGGCGGCCTCACCAACACGGTGATCATGCGCACCATGGACGTGTTCTACGCGTTCCCGGCCGTGCTCCTCGCCATCGCCATCTCCGGGGCGCTCGGCCCCGGGCTCTGGAACACGTTGATCTCGCTCTCGGTCGTCTTCGTCCCGCGTGTGGTCCGGGTGGCGGAATCCGCGACCGTGCAGGTGAAGTCGCTCGAGTTCGTCGCCGCGGCGCGCGCCAGTGGCAGCGGCCTCTGGCCGATCATGCGGCACCACCTGCTCGCCAACGTGCTCGGGCCCGTGCTGGTCTTCTCGTCCACCCAGGTCTCGCTTTCGATCATCCTGGCCGCCGGGCTCAGCTTCCTCGGCCTCGGCGTGACACCGCCGGCTGCGGAGTGGGGCCTGATGCTCAACACGCTGCGGGGCTCGATCTACGTGAACGCCTGGGTGCCCGCGCTCCCCGGCGTCGCCATCTTCCTCACCTCGATGGCGTTCAACCTGCTCTCCGACGGGCTCCGCGACGCGATGGAGATCCGGGTGTGAGCGCCGCGTTGCTCTCGGTGCGCGGGCTCAAGAAGCACTTCCCGATCCGCTCGGGGGTGCTGCTCCGCACGCACGCCTGGGTGCGTGCGGTCGACGACGTCTCGTTCAGCGTCGAGCCGGAGGAGACGCTCGGCGTCGTCGGCGAATCGGGCTGCGGCAAGTCGACGCTCGCGCGGCTGATCCTGCGCCTGCTCGAGCCCGACGCCGGCACCGTAACGTTTCTCGGCGAGAACGTCGGCTCGGCCGGCCGCGCGCGGCTCAAGCGCCTGCGCCGTGATATGCAACTCGTCTTCCAGGACCCGCACGCGTCGCTGAACCCGAGGATGACCATCGAGGACGCGGTGGCGTTCAGCCTCACAGTGCACGGCACGGGGCGCCGTGAGGCGCGGGCGCGGGCGTGGCGCCTGCTCGACCGCGTCGGGCTCGACCCCCGGCTCTACGGCCGCCGCTACCCCCACGAGCTCTCGGGCGGCCAGCGCCAGCGCGTCAACATCGCGCGAGCGCTCGTGCTCGACCCGAAGCTCCTCGTCTTGGACGAGCCCGTGTCAGGGCTCGACAAGTCGGTGCAGGCGCAGGTGCTGAACTTGCTCCAGGACCTCAAGGCCGAGCGCGCGCTGACCTGCGTCTTCATCTCGCACGACCTGAACGTCATCGAGTACGTGTCGGGCCGCGTGCTCGTGATGTATCTCGGCCAGGTCGTGGAGACCGGCACAGTCGACGCGCTCGCCGAGTCGCCGAAACACCCCTACACGCAGGCGCTCTTCGCGTCGGCGCCGACCATGGACCCGTCGAGGCGCCTCGAGCGTCCACCCATCACGGGCGATCCGCCGAACCCGGTCAACCCGCCCTCGGGCTGCCGCTTCCGCACGCGGTGCGCGTACGCGATGCCTCGCTGCGCCGAGGCCGTGCCACCTCCGATCCCGCTTGCGTCCGACCACCACGTCGCCTGCTACCTCTACGCGGAGTCGTCGTAGCGATTGCAGGGAGGCAGGACGACCTTCGAGAACTCCGGGTGCCTGAGAGTCTTCCGTCCCACGCGCGGGTCGTCGTGATCGGCGGCGGCATCGCGGGCAGTATCCCGGGGGGGGCGGAGCCATCCACTCGTAATCTAAAGGGCTCTGGTTCAAATCCCCCGGCTGCGCGCGGCCGACGCGCCGGCGAGGCGGCCGAACACGGCCCCCGAGACGAGCCCGGCGCCGCTCGGGTAGTTGAAGTAGAAGATCCCGCCGACCATCTCGCCGGCGGCGTAGAGCCCCGCGATCTTGGCCGCATCGTGGTCGAGCACCTGGGCATCCCCGTCGACGCGAAGACCGCCGAAGGTGAAGGTGATCCCGCAGGTGGTCGCGTACGCCTCGAAGGGCGGCTGGTCGATCGTGTTGGCCCAGTTCGACTTCGCGGGCTCGAGGCCGACGGTGCCGCGGCCGTCCCTCGTGTACGGGTCGAAGGGCACGTCGCCGCGCACGGCCGCGTTGAAGGCACGCACCGTACGAAGGAAGCCCTCGGCACTCACGTCTTCGAGCTTCGTCGCCAGCTCCTCGAGCGTCTGCGCCCGCACCTTGGTCACGCGCTGGATACCGTACTCGGGGCGCAGCAGGTGGAGCACCTTCGCATCGAAGACCTGCCAGGCGAACTGCCCCGGCTGCTCGAGGACCGCGCGACCGTACTTCGCGTAGGTGAAGCTGTGGAAGTCGGCGCCCTCGTCGACGAAGCGCCGGCCGTCGGCGTTGACGAGGATGCCGAGGGGATAGCTGTGCTTCTCGAACTGGTCGCCGATGGCGAGCTCGCCGAACTCGGGCGCGTTCCGGTCCCAGCCGCAGGCGTGGCAGCCCGACCAGTTGCCGAAGGGGCTCGCGCCGATATCGAGGGCCATGCGGAGGCCGTCGCCGGTGTTGAAGCGCGTGCCGCGCACCTTGGCCAGCTCCCAGCCCGGACCGAGATAGCGCGTCCGCCACTCGGCGTTGGCCTCGAAGCCGCCGCAGGCGAGCACGACCGCCCGCGCCGTGAGATCACGAAGCTTTCCACCGCTGCGTACCCGCACGCCGTTCACGCGTACACCGTCCCACAGGAGCGACAGGGTCCGAGTCTCGTAGAGGATCTCGACCTCGCGCCGGCGGGCCGCCGCCGTCAATGACTGG
>Ga0209237_1001857_pt1 | contig 12486 bp, 14 predicted proteins | sample GraSoi013_1_40cm_2_FD_185820 | JGI IMG/M metagenome (GOLD analysis project Ga0209237, IMG submission 185820) | Grasslands soil microbial communities from the Angelo Coastal Reserve, California, USA - Sample 10_02_2013_1_40cm (SPAdes) (version 2) | ecosystem: Environmental > Terrestrial > Soil >... | reverse complement strand
CCGGGCCCGCTGAAGTCGCTTCCGATACGCGGCCGGCTCGATGTCGAGAATGTCCGCGGCCGCCGCGCCGTCCAGCTCGAACACGTCGCCGAGCACGTACGCGAGCCGGTGTTCGCGATCGAGGCAGAGGAGCATCGCCTGGGTGCAGCCGATCTTGATCTCCTCGACGATCGCCTTTTGATCGGTGCTCGTCACACCCGCGGGCACCGGCTCACCGATGCCCTCGGAGAGATCGTTCGCGAGCCGGTCGAATCTCCACTGCTGCTGCTCGAGGCGGCTCTGCTTCACCGACAGGAGGTGGTTTGCCGAGATGCGGAACACCCAGGTCCGCAACATGCTCTCGTGCCGGAACGTCGAAAGATGGGTGAGCACCTTGACGAGGATCTCCTGCGTCGCATCCTCTGCGTCCTCGGGGTGCCACAACATCCGCAGCGAAAGCCGGTACACGTCGTCGGCCAGGGCCCGGACGATCGCGTCCGCCGCTTTCGCATCACCTGCGGCTGCGGCCTGCGCGAGATCCTCCAGCGACGTCACCTCCCGCACGACGCCACCTCCAAGAGGCTCCTGAGCAGACGCAGCTCCCGCTCGAGCGTCGCCACCTGTCCGTCGAATACGGGGTCGGGCATTCCCCGAGCCTGCTCCTGCGTGAACACATAGAGGCTCCCTTTGCCGAGCGGCAAGATGCGCGAGTGGGCCACGGTCGTCACGCCAGGGGCTGGCGTGATGTGAAAGTCCACGATGCCGAGGCGGGGATCGGTGACGTAGCGCATCTTGACCTCGCCCTGCGGGGTCGTCACCGCCCACGCGTCGCCGTCGCGGCGGATCGCCTTCGCGAAGCCGGCGGCCCAGCGAGGCAGGTTCTCCGGCTGGGCGAGGAACTCGAACGCGTGCTTCGGGGGAACGTCGATCTCGATGCTCTGGGTATTGTGGCGCATGACCCGGCTCCCTCTGGGGGCTTGCTCGTCCCCCCGGAGATTTCGACACCGGCCGCGAGCCGGTGTGACCAGACTTCGCGCATCACGCCGTGGCCGCGCCCGGCTGCTCGCGCAGGAGCAGGCGGTAGCGCGCCCAGAGCACGTTGAAGGCCGCGAAGATCGCAGCGAACGCCCACCCGAGCGCGGGACCGCCCTCCAGCTCCGACCAGACGAGGCCCACCGTCGCTGCCGCCGACCAGATGATCTTGAGGTTCAGGAGCGCGCGGAAGGCGGCCGCGCCTTCGCCGCGCCCGAGCAGTGACTGGATTCCGATGCCGAACAGCGCGGCCGCGACCAGCCGCATGGCGAGCGGGTCCACGGCGGGCCAGCCCAGGAGCGACAGCGTCCAGCGCGGTGCGAGGAAAAGTGGCAGCGCGAAGAGCACGTCGGCAAGGAAGTGGATCACGAACCACGTGCGCAGCGAGCTCGGCACCATGGGCACCTCACGGTTGCTCGACTTCCAGATGTGGCGCACGTTACACCGAGTAACGGCGCGCCTCTTCACGAGTCGAAGTGCCATGAGGCCCGAGATGCGCAAGCGATGGAAGATCGTCGCTGCGGTTGTCCTGGTACTCGCGCTCGCTGCCGCCGCTGCCCTCCTGCCCGTGGGAGATCACGCGCTCGGCCGCGAGCTCGCGCAGCCGGTCGAGCGGCAGTGCGAGGTTGCGGTCGCGCACGATTCCGCTGTGGTCGAAGGACTTGCTGCGGTGGTGCTCTTTGAGGTCGGCGACGCCGGCTTCGCCACCGATGACGCGGAACGAAGCGTCACCACCCTTCACGCGCGGATCGAAGGGAGCCTCGCCCGGCGGCACGAGCCCCGCGGTCGTTACCAGGGCAACCGTGCAGGCATCGAGCGGCCTCACGAACTGCGCGCGCGGCACCGACTCGACGCGTCGCCACGGATACACCTTGAGCGTCGGCCGCAGCCAAAGCGGCAAGTCGTCGATGCGCGCCATTTCTGCTCCGACGTCTCAGCGGCGCCTCCGTTACTGCGTTCCGTGCCTTCGCCGAGCAGCAATTACTGCTAGATCCGATTGGCGCCGTGAAGCGACGACTTGCATGAGCGATGTGAAACACATATAGTCACATGGCTATGCAACGTCTCTCGAGCCTGGATCGCACGTTCCGCGCCTTGGCCGACGGCACCCGTCGTTCAATGATTCATGCGCTTGCGCGAGGCGAGCATCGCAGCGCCGGCGAGCTCGGCCGCCAATTCCGATCCGCCCAGCCCACGATTTCGAAGCACCTGAAAATCCTGGAACGAGCCGGGCTCGTTGAACGCACGATTGAAGGGCGCGTTCATCGGTTTCGGCTGCACCAGAGGCCGCTTCAAGAGGCGGGTGGATGGATCGCGCGTCACCAGGCTTTTTGGGAAGGGGCGGTCGGCCAGCTCGATCGGTTGTTGTCGGAGGCTCCGAGCAATGAGCGCCGATAAGACCCACTTGGAGGTGCGCCGACGCTTCGCTGCTGAGCCCGAAAAGGTGTTCGCCGCATTTGCCGAGGCACGCCTGGTCGGTCGGTGGCTCTCGCCGTCTCCAGACATCACGCTCACCTTGCTGCAGTTCGATTTCCGCGAGGGCGGCGCCTACCGCTTCGCCTACGGCGTTCGTGGAGGACAGACCGTCATAGTCGGTGGCCGTTATCGATCGATCGAGGCGCCCTCGAAGATCGTCTTTTCGTGGATGATCGAACCGCCCGACGAGCATGCGGGCATCGAATCTGAGGTGACGGTTACCATTGCCGCGGGAGGGGGGCGGCGCGGAGCTCGTCATCCGCCATGAGAAGCTGACGCGCATCGACGCCGTCGCACGCCACGCCGAGGGCTGGCGTGGCGCCCTCGACCAATTGGCCACGATGCTGGAAGCGGAACGGCTGCCGACTCCGCAGGTGAAAGGAACATGAACATGATCCGACGTTTTGGATTTGGGGTTCTTGCCTATCTCGCGCCGACCTTCGTGCTCGGATTCGTCTGGCACCTGATCCTTTTCACTCGCTACTACGAGGCGCTCGCGATCTATCGAAAGGACGTCATCATTCCTTTCGGCTTCCTCTCGATGTCGATCCAGGCGGTTCTCTTCGCCTGGGTTTACGAAAGGGTATTTTCGCGGCGGAGCGGCACTCTGCTGTCGCGCGGTCTCGTCTATGCCGTGTTCGGCGCTGTTCTGTCGTGGAGCTTCACCACAATCGCCGTCGCCGCCAAGAACGTGATGACTTCGGTGCCGAACTATCTCGTGATTGAAACGGCTTTCACGGCCGTACAGTGGGCCATCGTCGGCCCGCTTACCGCGTTTGCCTTCGCATGGGCGGTTCGAGAGGAGCCGGTCACCGCATGAGTTGTCGCTGTCCGCGCGCCGGGAGGCGCGACGGCCAAGCGCACCAACGTGAAGCTAGCGCTCCGAAAGCAGCTGCTCGATGGCGGCGTGCAGCGCGTCGTACGCGAGGTTGCAAGCGCGGTGCTCCGGCCCGCCTCCTCGGTGAAACTCACCGCCGTCGTGAACGAAGCGGATCGTTCCCGCGCGGTCGACGAGGATGCTCACCGAAGTAAACTCGCGAAAGACAGTGCCCACGCCGTACGCGTTCGTGGTCTTCCACTCGGGGTCGATGCCGACGGGAAAGCGGAAGCCGAGTTGCCTCGCCGCCCGCTCCACCACGGCGCGGTCGCACGTCTCGTCCGACTTGGGATGGTGCAGCCCGACGACGACGAGTCCTTTCGCCGCATAGGCGTCATGAAGCTCGTTCAACGCGGGCGCAGTGGCCTCGCAATAGGCGCAGCCGGTGAGCCAGAAACGGATGAGGACCACTTTGCCACGCAGCCCCACGAGCGTGAGTGGGCCGCCTTGCAGCCACTCGACGCCGCGAAGCTCCGGTGCCCGCGTCCCGAGCAGCTCTCGACCTTCGCGCGGAGCCCACGCCGGCGCGCGCTCGCTCGCAGGCGCACCAGCGAGCGCAAGCGAGGCGGCGACGAGCAACGCGGACGTCATCACGCCGGTAGCAGTACGCCTCGTACGGCGGCAGCCGCAAGCGCGCCGCGCGGCACTTAGCGCAAGCCGGAACGTCAGCTCAGCGGCGCAGCCGATCGATCGCGGCCGCGAGCGCCGACGGATCGTGCACCGGGCGGGAGCATGCCGTCGCCGAACAGGCGAACGCGGCCGGCACACGCGTGCGGGGGAGCTCGACCGTGCCCGGCGGCGGCGGGCCCTCGGCGGGGTCCCACCATTCGGTCCGCTTGTACTCGGCGGGGTAGCGCAGCGCCGCAGCGAAGAGTGCGCGGGCCGACGCGTCGCCGCGCGGGCCCACCACTGTGACGTGCACGGGGGCGACATGCAGCTCGCGGTCGGCGAGCAGGATGCCCGGCCGGAGCGAACCGTCGGCGACGGCGGGTGCGGCAAGCCAGCGCATCGCGCGCTCGGCGACGGTCCGATCGCGCGCGTCTCCCGTACACCTCCACAGCAAGTTGGCGAAGCGGGCGAGCGCGACGTTCTCATCCGGCGAGACATACGGCTTCTGGAAGACGCCCGCGCTCACCATGTCGCGCGCGGTGACGAAGCCCGCGACCGTGTCCGCTGCGAAATGGATCTCGATGAAGCGCGCCGCTTGCTGCGCTCGCTGTAGCCACTCGCGCTCGGCGGTCGCGAGGTAGAGCGAAAGGAAAGCGCGACCGGCGGCGAGCGTGTCCCCGAGCGCGAGCGGACCCGACGTCTCGCCGTGGCGAAAGCCGCCCTCGGGAAGCGCGCGCTGCTCGATGACCCAGCGCGCGGCTGCGCGGGCGTGGTCGAGCGGCTCGGGATCGCCGCTTGCTGCATGAAGCGCGACGAGCGCGGCGATGAACCAGCCGTCGTCGCGCGCGTAGACGTTGCGGTCGATGCGCGGCAACCCGAGCTTCCGCCGGCGACCGTCGGGCAGGGCCCAGTACTTGTGTCCGTCGAGGCGGCCGAGGTCGGCGTCCTGGCTCGTATATAAGGCGCCCTCTGGGCCGGTGAGGAAGCGCGCCACGTACCGTTCCACGCCGCGCGCCATCTCGAGATCGCGGGGGTCGCCAAAGGCGGAGTACGCAGACGCGTAGGCGTGGATCGCATCGGCCTGGATCGAGAGCAGCTTCTCGAAGTGCGGCGAACGCCAGTCGGGCGTCGCAGAGTACTGGTCCATGCCGCCCCACTCGCGATCGACGAGGCCCTGCGCGGCATCGAGGGTCTTGCGCACCATCGCCGCTGCCGACGAGTCGCTTTCTTTGGCCTGCAAGAGCGCCAGACCAAGAAAGGTCGAGTCGACGAACTTGTGGCCCGAGCCCCAGCCGCCGTAGCGCCCGTCATAGGCCTCGCGAAAGCGGCGCTCGAGCCGCGCGCGCTGCTCGGCGCTCAGCGCGGCCTCGGAGGGCGGCTCGACGGCGGGGGCCTCGACGACGGAGGGGCCGGGCGTGGGGTCGTCGACGATCGCCTGGAGCATGGCCGCCATCTGCGCCGGCGGGAGGTAGCCACGCCGCTTGACGATCTCGCGGCCCTCGCCGTCGAGCACGATGGTGGCGGGCCAGCCGTAGTCGCCGTAGCGCTCGGAGAGCGGGGGGTCGGAGTCCTCATCGACGCGCGCCGCGAGGTAGTGAGCCCGCACAAGAGCGACGACCTTGGCGTCCGCGCAGGTGGTCGCGTCCATGACGTGGCACCAGTGGCACCACACCGCCTCGAGGTCGAGTAGGACGAAGCGCTTCTCGCGCCGCGCTTGCTCGAAGAGGGCCGGCGTCCATGGGCGCCACTCGATCGGCTGCGCGAACATTGCGACTGTGAGGAGAGGCGCTAGCATGCCTCTCAATGCTACGCCAGCCGCACGCCCTTGGTTATCTGCGGCACGTAACGTCGCCCGTCGGCGTCAGTCGATCAGCGATGCCCATCGCGGCGATCGCGCTCGCCGCTCTTCTCTCTCGGCCGCCTCTGAGCGACCCGCAGCTCGAACGAGCCATCGAGCAGGCACAGCGCACGCCCGCGATCGCCGACCGCATCGAGCAGCTGAGCCGGCTTTTCCTCGGCACCGCTTACGGGCAGTTCCCGCTGGGCGAAGGGAGCGGAATCGAGCCGCAGCCGCGCTGGCGGGCCGACATGGTCGATTGTCAGACGTACGTCGAGACGGTCTTGGCGATGGCCAACGCGGCCAGCCTCGCCGACGGGAAAGCGCTGCTCGACGACATCCGCTACCGCTCCTCGCCGATCTCCTTCGCGACCCGCAATCATTTCACCGAGGCGCAGTGGCTGCCCGCGAACGAGGCGAAGGGATACTTGCAGGAGGAAACGACCCGGCTCGACCCGCGCGCGCCCTCGGCGACGCTGGTTTTGCGCCGGGAGCAGTGGAGCAAGGTCAAGGGCCTGGAGCGGCTCACCACCGCGGAGATCCCCGAAGGCGAGTTCTCGATTCGTTATCTGCCGCTCGCCGAGGCGCGCAAGCTCGCGGCTCGATTCGCGCCCGGCTCGGTGCTCTTGATCGTGCGCGCCGCCGGTCCCGAGCGCGTGGTTCGCGTCAGCCACATGGCGCTGGTCGTGCGCACGGAGCGCGGCCTCGTAGTCCGGCACGCCTCGTTCGGCAAGGAGCGCGAGGTGATCGAGGAGAGCGTCGGGGATTTCCTCGACCGGCAGGCGACCTACCGGAAATGGCCGGTGATGGGCATCGCGCTCGCTCTTCCCCTCGACGCGCGCCCGCGCGCCGAGCAGCTCCGCAAGCGGTAGCCGCGAGCGCGGGAACTTTGTTCGCGGTACGCGACGTCTGCTCATCGAAAGCCCACGATGAATCGAGAGCCTCGAAGGAGGACACATGAATCGCAAGTTGAAGATCGCGGCGCTCGTAGCCTCGGCGGCGTCCGCCTGCGCGGGCCTCGGCCGGGAAGCCCGGCATCAAGCGACGGAGCGGCTCGAAGAGCGGGGAGTGGAAACGCGCGCGCTGGCTGTCGAGTCGGGCGGCGCGCTCACCTTCGTCAACGCTGACGCGCGCCCACACCAGATCTATTCGCCAGACTGCGGAGAGCTCTCGTCGACGCAGCTGCAGCCGGGCCAGTCGTACACAACGCGGCTTGGCGCCGGGCCCAAGGTCTGCCATTTCCAGGACCTGTTCGCGCCGCTCGCCTCCGACTACTTCGGCGTGGTCGAAGTGTCCCAGGACCCGCGCGACGCGTTCCCGACAACAGGCTAAGCAGGGGAACTTTCCCACCGCCTCGCGACATCTACAGTTCGAGCGCCACGATGACCGAGACCGAGCTGCTCAACCTCGCGCTGGCGCACCTGGATCGCATGAATCGCTTCGCGCTGCAGCTCTGCCGGGACGCCGACGCGGCGGACGACCTGGTGCAGGAGGCATTCGTTCGGGCGCTGGCGGTGCGAGGCCAATTGCGCGATGCGAGCCGGGCGCTCCCATGGCTGCTCAGCATCGTCCGCTCGCGCTTCCTCGAGCAGTCGAGACGCGCCGGGCGGCGGCTGCAGTTGGTCGCCGAGGAAGCGGAGCTTGTCGATCCCCCGATCGGCAATCTCGAAGAAGAGCTCTTGCGCGGCGTCCTCTCCGACGAGGTGTCGTGCGCAGTGGCTGCGCTGCCGGAGGACCAGCGGACCTGCGTTCTGCTCTGCGACGTCGAAGGCCTCTCCTACCAGGACATCGCCGAGGTGGTCGGCTGTCTTCCGGGGACGGTGCGCTCGCGCATCGCGCGGGCGCGCGCGCGGCTTATGGAGTCGCTCGCCCGGTACGCGGCAGAGCGCGGCATCGGGAGCGGAGGGCGACGATGAACTGCCTCGCATTCGAGATTCTCAGCGCGGGCGTCGATGGAGCGCTCTCCGAACATGAGTCGCACGGCGTGCAGGCCCATCTCGCCGGCTGCGAGCGCTGCCGGGCGCTGCGCGCGAAGCTGGTGCTGCTCAAGGCGTCGGTGCGCGACGTGGCCCCCGCGCGTCCTCCCTCGGAAGCGCTCAAGGCGCGCCTCGTCGCCAGCGTCGTGCGCAGGCGGAGGCTGCGGTCAGCGGCAATCCGGGTCGCGGCGGCAGCCGCGCTGGTCGCTATCGTCGTGGCGCTCGGCGTCGCGCGGCCGTGGCGCGCGAATGATCTTCTCGCACAGCTCGTCGGCGATCACGTGCTCATCACGCTGAACGAGACCAAGCCCCTCGAAGTCCGCGATCGCGACGCTAGCGCGATCGAGCGCTGGTTTGGAGGCAAGCTCGACTTCGCGCTCCGCTTGCCGCGGCTCGATGGCGCGAGCGTCGTGGGCGGTCGCGTCTGCAACTTCGCCGGCCGGCGCGTGGCGCTGACGTTCTACGACCTGCAGGGCAGGCGCATGTCGCTCTTCGTCACCGATCGCGAGGACCAGGTCGGGGAGGGCTGCAGCGAGGGCGTGCGCGGCTTCACGGTCTGCCGCGAGCCGGCACGCGGCCTCGCTTACGCGCTGGTGACCGATCTACCCGCCGCCGAGGCGCAACAGCTCTTGCGGACGGGGCTCGAGCAGCTTCACTAAGAGGAGGAAAAGTGCTGAAAGAAGCCATGAAGGGTGCGGCGATCGCCGCCGCGGTCGCCACTATGTTCGCCTCGGGCGCGAGGGCCGGGGACGAAGGCAAGAAGGGCGCAAAGTCCGAGATCAAGTGCGCCGGGGTCAACAGCTGCAAGGGCACCGGCAGCTGTTCGACCAAGGACAACAGCTGCAGCGGCCAGAACGGCTGCAAGGGCAAGGGATGGATCCACACCGCCAGCGAGAAGGAGTGCAAGGACGAAGGAGGCACTGTCCTGGCCTCGAAGTGATGGGCCGAGCCCTTCTGCTTGCGGCCGCGCTCGGCTGTACTGCGCGCGCGGTAGCGCCCGCCGCTTCGGCCGAGGAGAACCCGGCCGCTCCGGGGCTCTCTCCATCGAGCGCCCTGACGAAGAGGCTCTCGGCGGCGCTCGCCGCCAAGAGAGCTGACTTCCGCCCCAACACGCATCATCTCGACGTGCGCGGCCGGCCGCTCTTCACCAACCGACTGATTCTCGAGACCAGTCCCTATCTGTTGCAGCACGCCAACGATCCCGTGAGCTGGTACGCGTGGGGCGACGAGCCCTTCGAGCGGGCGCGGCGCGAGAAGAAGCCGGTGTTGCTCAGCATTGGGTACTCGACCTGTCACTGGTGTCACGTGATGGAGCGCGAGTCGTTCGAGGACCTCGAGATCGCGCGCTACATGAACGAGAACTTCGTGGCCATCAAGGTCGACCGCGAGGAGCGTCCCGACGTCGACGACGTCTACATGGCGGCGGTCGAGCTGCTTACGGGAAACGGCGGCTGGCCGATGACGACGGTGCTCACGCCGGATAGGCAGCCATTCTTCGGCGGAACGTACTTCCCGCCGCGGCAATTCCTCGACGTGCTCCAGCAGCTACGGCGGGTCTACGACCAGGACCCGGAGCGCGTCGCGAAGGTGGCGACGCAGCTGACGCGCGCCGTGCAAGAGAGCGCGCAGCCGGGGCGACCGGACATGGTGCCAGGTCCGGAGGCGATTCGATCCGCACTCGAGCGGCTCGCGGGATCGTACGACGCGGCGCATGGAGGCTTCGGTGGCGCGCCGAAGTTCCCCACGCCGGTGAATCTCACGCTCCTGGGCCGCTATTACCGGCGCACCGGCGACGCGCAAGCGCTTAAGATGCTCGTATACACGCTCGAGGAGATGGCCAAAGGCGGCATCTACGATCAGCTCGGCGGCGGGTTCCACCGCTACTCGACCGACGCGCAATGGCTCAAGCCGCACTTCGAGAAGATGCTCTACGACAACGCGCAGCTCGCCATCGCCTACCTCGAAGGCTGGCAACTCATCGGGCGCGCCGACTTCGCGCAGGTCGCTCGCGAGACGCTGGACTACGTGGCGCGCGACATGACCGATCCGCGCGGCGGCTTCCTCTCCGCGAGCGACGCCGACAGCCCGGGACCAGGCGGCGAGGAGGTCGAAGGGTATTTCTTCACTTGGACGCCGGGGGAGATCGAAGCGGTGCTGGGGAAGGACCGCGCCGCGCTGGTGGAAGCGACCTACGGCGTGACGAAGCGCGGCGACCTCGACGGCCGCAGCATCCTGCGCAGGGCAAGGCCGATCGAGGGCGCCGCACTCGAGAGCGCGCGCAAGGAGCTGCTCGCCGCGCGCAGCAAGCGTGCACCGCCCCCGATCGATCGCAAGATCGTCACAGCGTGGAACGGCCTGATGATCTCGGCTTTCGCGCGCGCGGGATTCGCCCTCGGCGAACCGCGCTACACCAAGCAAGCGACGCGCGCGGCGGAGTTTTTGCTCGCCACCGTCAGGGTGGGCGAGCAGCTCAAGCGCAGCTGGAAGGATGGCAAGGCGCAGGAGGACGGCTTTCTCGACGACTACGCCGCGCTGGCCGAGGGGCTCATCGATCTGTACGAGGCAACCGCCGACTCGCGCTGGCTGACGGAGGCGAAGGCGCTCCAGCGCGCGCTCGACGCGCGCTTTCGCGACGGAGCCTTTGGCTACTTCCTCACGCCCGAGGGCAAGCAGGGCCTGCTCGCGCGCGAGAAGTCCTCCTACGACGGAGTGATTCCTACCGGCAACTCGATCGCCGCGCTCAATCTGTTGCGACTCTCGGAGCTCACTGGGAACGAGGAGTTCCGCAAGCGCGCCCTGGAGGTGCTGGGCGCGTTCGCGTCGCGCATCCAGGCGATGCCGGCGCTGCTCGGCGCGCTGGACTGGTCTCTCGACCAGCCGCTCGAGGTCGTCGTGGTCCGGCCGCGCGACGACCCAGGCGAGCCGCTGCTGCAAGTCCTGCGGCGCGCCTACCTGCCCGACGCGGTGCGCGCGATCGCCGCGGAGGGCAAGGACCTCGACGCACAGGCGCGCATGGTACCGCTCCTGGAGTCGAAGCGCGCGCTCAAAGGCAGGACGACAGCCTACGTCTGCCGCAAGCGGGTCTGCGATCTGCCGACGGCCGACCCGGCGGTCTTCGCGCGGCAGCTCGCGCGGGCCGAGCCCCTCTTCGGCGATCACACCCCCGCGCCCCTCAAGGTGCCATGACGTGATGCACGCCATCCTGGTCCTTGAGCGCCGCCTCGTCTCTGTTAGGAGAGAGTTGTGCAGCCCGAGGCGAACGTGAAGCTCGTCTACCTGGCCCGCAACCCTCTCGACGCCCAAGTGGTCCGGGGCGCGTTGGAGAGCAGGGGCATCGAAACCCAGGTCCGCGGCGAGAGCCTGTGGGGCGTTCGCGGCGGGCTACCCGTCTCCGCGGACACGGCGCCGTCAGTCTGGGTGTCCGATTCGGACGAGGAGGCAGCGCTCAACCTCATCGCCAGACGGTGGCTGCCGCTGGCCGCGCTCGCCCCCTGGGTCTGCTCCCGCTGCGGCGAGGAGATCGAGGGCCAGTTCGACTCCTGCTGGCGCTGCGCCGGCGTCAAATCGTAGCTTCGGCGCCGTCCGCGGCAGGCGAACCGCGAACTGCGCCTCTACCTTGTCCCTGCTGACGCTCAAAGCGCAAGCATAACGCGGGTGTCCGACAGCTCATGACTTTCGGAATGTAACGTCTTTCTCTTCGCCTTCCCGCTCGACCAGTGACCGCGTGGCCGGGCCACTTGGCGGCGCCCCGACGCGTCCCACAGCGGCCTTGGCAGCGCCGCGCCCGCTTGCGCCCCGCGCTGCGTGGCCACTGCGGCGCTGGCACAATTCGACCGCGACGTGCACTCGTGGGGCTGGCCGGTTGCGAAGTCCACGGAAGGTGCTGCCCAGGGCGGAATCGAACCACCGACACGGGGATTTTCAGTCCGCTGGTCGAAATTCACACCTGGCGCTGATGGCACTGCGCCGATCATAGCTGGCGAGCCGGCGTCGCACGCCCTGTTTGCCCTGACGTTGCTGTTCGCTTTCTACATTCTGCGCCGAGCATGAGTGAACCCCCATCAAGTCACGCCGCAGCCTCCTGCGGCGCGGGATCCCGGTCCGCGCGCTCAGTCGAAGCCCGAGCAAGGCCTCGGCCCAGGCGCTCGCGCGAAATGGAGCGGAGGTGGTCGCGGGAGACCTCGACGACATCACCTCGTTGACCCGGTTCCGCTCGAGCAGATCGAGGGCGCGCTCGAGCAGCAGAGCGCGACGCTTCGCGAGGTACTTTCGATGCTCAAATCGTTGATGGAGCTTGAGGAACTTGCGCGGCGAGTCGTGGGCGGCGACCGGGAGGCCGTTCACGGTCTCGTCCGGGGGTCGCTGCCGACTCTGCGCGGCCGCTGCATGGCCCGGCCGCGCAGGGAAGCGGAGCGAGCGGATGCAATCCGCCGCTCCGCTGCTGTGAAAGTGTCACTCCGCCAGTCTCGTTCAGTTTAGTCGAGCGGCGACACCGCACACGATTACGGGGCCAGCGCTGCCGAACGGCGCACCGTTCGGCCCGGTGATGTATCCGTCTCTCGCCAGTTTCAAAATGCGGAACTCCTCGGTCAGGAGACCGCGATAGCCTTTTTCGATGGAGTCTTTGGTCCACTCATAGAGGTTGGCGTCCCAGACCGGGCTGTAATCGGTGGCGATCGTGGGAATGCCACCAAACGTGT
>Ga0209237_1001855_pt1 | contig 12489 bp, 15 predicted proteins | sample GraSoi013_1_40cm_2_FD_185820 | JGI IMG/M metagenome (GOLD analysis project Ga0209237, IMG submission 185820) | Grasslands soil microbial communities from the Angelo Coastal Reserve, California, USA - Sample 10_02_2013_1_40cm (SPAdes) (version 2) | ecosystem: Environmental > Terrestrial > Soil >... | reverse complement strand
ACGAACGAGCCCAACCTCAGGAATACGGAGGATGAAAAACCATGCAGCCCAAATTTGGTGGGCTAGGTTCCTGTAATCGTAATCTGACCGTTGACTGTCGACAGTTTCACGTCGGCTGTTCCGGCTCCGACCGTAGCCGTAACCTGAGTAGTGGTCTTGGTCTGATTGCTCAATACGAGATTCGGTGTCTGAATATTTCCGTTGACAAGAGATGCGGTCAACTTGAATGAAGATGATGATGGAACGGTCATTTGCACGTTACCATTTTGAGACGACATTGTGTAGTTGCCGCCGATTATCGGCCTGGAAAAAGTGCCCGCGATGTTACCGTTGGTGGTCTGCGCTGAAAAGCCGCCGCTTCCGCAGCTGGAGCAGCTGAAGTCTATGTCCCCGTTCGCTGAAGAGAAGCTTGCGCCGGTGACATTGAGACCGGTTGCTTGAACCAGCCCATTTACATTGCCCACGACGAGCTTGCTAAGGTGCACTGAAACCGGTATGAACACGCTGATTTTCACAGAATATGTTTGCGAGATTAGAAAGACGGCATTGTTTGGAAATTGAGCCTGGAAGACGATGTTGCCGTTCATACTTGAATTGACAAGATTTACTTGAGCAGGAGACGATCCTAAACCCTTCGCCGTTATGGTGCCATTGATCAGGAAGCTGGCTTGTCCCCACGGTGAGAGCGTCACGGCACCGTTGACATTTGTGACTTCGAGAGTGTAGTTGCTGGCCTCGTTGGCGGCGGTGCTGTAGCTAAAATTTTTGGTAGAAACGATTGCGGAGGATTGATAGATGAGTGCGAACAAGACACCCATAACGACTATGACAAGTATTACGATAGCGATTACCCATCGGTTGAACCTCGTTTTCTCCGTTATCGGGCGAGCTATCGTTGTGCCTGGCGGAGTTCCACTCGCGAACTGCCCTGCCAATCCCGTTCGCTGAGCCCTTACGCTGTCGCTCTCTCGATCTCTTGCATCTCGTCACGTGAGAGAATCAGTTCTGTACCATCCTTCATTTCTCGGGCCTCCTTCTCGCTACGTATTCCGATGATCGCTCCCGTTAAAGCGGGATGCATCAACTCCCACGCGATGACTACGTCCACCATTTTCTTGCCGTGAGCTCGAGCTATCTTTGACAAGGCTCCTCGGACCCTCTCCAATTTGGCCTGGTTCTCTGGTTGAGCGTACCAATGGTTTCTACGGAAATCCTTCGGGTCTAGAGATGTTAGGCTGAAGTTGTCGGAGAGAAAGCCTTCGGCCAAGGACCCCCAGCCTAAGACGCCGATGCTATGGCTGAGCGAGAAGGGTAGAATGTCCTTCTCGATCTTTCTCTGAAGCGGATTATACTGAACTTGGTTGGCTGTGACAGGGCCGACCCTCTCAGCCCTCTCGACTAGGTCAACCGTATGGTTCGACAACCCTCCGTTCCTGACTTTTCCTTCCTGAACAAGATCCTGGAGCGTCTTCCAAGACTCCTCAATCGGAGTAGTCGCATCCATATCATGGAATTGCAATAGGTCGATGTGGTCGGTCTGAAGACGTTTTAGGCTGGCTTCGACTTCTCTCCTGACAGTCTCTGGCTTATGATTCTCAATGGAACCACCTTTACCATCCGGTAATGTCCCGCATTTCGTAAAGACGTAGACGTCGTCTCTTCGATCTTTGATCGCCTTGCCCACGATCTCCTCTGCCTTTCCCCATCCGTAGAATGGGGCGGTATCGATCCAGTTCACTCCCTCGTCTAAGGCGGTGCGGATGGCTTGAATGGCCGATTTTTCGTCTTGGGGTCCCCACCAGCCCCTCCATTCCGGGGTTGAGCCTATGGGAGCGGTTCCTACCCCGACTTTGGTGATCTTGAGATCGCTCCTGCCAAGACGTCTAGTCTCGAGCTTCAATCCCGTTCGACGGGAGCGGGTTTGAAAACGACTATTTCTACCTTGAACCGAAGCTCTGCGTTATGGCCCTGGTACCCAGAGTACTAGCTGCTTGTGGCAGCTGGGACACTCTCTCGGAGTCCTTGCAAGTCCTAAGCCGAACGGTTTGCACCCACTTGCGCATTTCCAATAGCCCTTACTGAAGAGTGGCTCCTCTCCGACCAGCGCCACGGCTGTTTCCATGAACCCTTGGATGTAGGCGCCACCTATTCGTTGACGGTCGGCCTCCTCCTTCTGCTGCTTCCAGCGTTCCTGTTTTTCGAGAGTTTCGGACATGATGCGGACCATTGCTCCTAGTTTTGCAATATCAAACATGTTGCGCTTGCTGACTGAAAATATCGGATGAAGATGGATGCCGTTGGACTCGAATAGCGCAAGTTTCCGGGGACCGTCGATTATTGCTTCAGTTTCTCGCGGTAGTGCTCTCTCAACTTGGCAATCTTCGGCTCGATCACTACTCTGCAGTAGGGTTGACGGGAGTTCCTTTCATAATAATCCTGATGATAATCCTCAGCCTTGTAGAACTCGCGGTAAGGTACAACCTCGGTGACGATCGGTTTCTTCCAGACTTTCGACTCGTTAAACTCTTGAATTACCTGGCGAGCAATCTTCTCCTGCTCCGGGTTGTGATAGAATACTGCTGAGCGGTACTGGGTTCCCACATCGCCTCCCTGCCGGTTATAGGTTGTCGGGTCGTGGGTTGTGAAGAATATCAGCAGAAGATCCTTGAACGATACGATACTAGGGTCGAACGTTACCTCGATCGATTCAGCGTGTCCCGTGTCTCCGGTGCATACTTCTTCATACGAAGGATTAGGCATATTTCCGCCCGAATATCCCGACTCCACCTTTACTACACCCTTCAACTGGTCGAAGACAGCCTCTGTACACCAGAAGCAACCTGCGGCCAGTGTGGCCACTTCTAGAGCTTTTGAAATACTCGCTTGCTCGGGTTTCTGCGCCATGAGCTTACTGCATCTTACACCTAGTAGGTCTGCGGGGCTATCTGAACATTCTCTCTCCAAATCTTCCCATCAGGAGGTTTCTGAAGATGCCAAACCTCCACGCGCCGGCCCCGGCTTTCTTCCTCTAAACTCGATTGCATACCGTCTTGAAATGCTACTGATTACCATCATTCTGCTCGCCATTCTCTTCTACTGGCAACTATTCGTTGTAAAGGACCTCAACCTGTTGGGAGCGGTTTTCTGGATTATCTTTCCCGACCTAGCGTCTTTCCTCCCTATTGGCCTTGCGATGCGCGGAGCCAAGGAATGGCCCCGTTGGGGACCTAGACTCTACAACTTCTTTCATACACTTCTCGTCTGGATTCCTGTCTTTGCCCTCTGGAGCGTATTGTCTGGAGCTGTGCAATGGCCGCTTCTTGGATGGGCGGGTCATATTACTGCTGACCGTTCTGTTGGATACTATCTCAGAGCAGCCTCAAAGAAGGCAACCGATTAGATGCTAATACTTTCACTCTTCTAGGAGCATTCACTCTCTAAAACGGCCCTAATCGAGCACAGCCAGGACAGACACCCAGTGTAGAGCGGGGTTACTTACGGTTCTCACTCTGGGAGATAAGCCGTGACGAGTCTATCCCGGTCCGATAGTCTTTGGCTGAAGAGATAGTGGATATTCAAGATCTCAACGGCGTTGGACCTGTAACCGCTGGCAAGCTCCGAGATGCAGGCTACGACTCCATCGCATCCCTGGCCATCGCACCCATACGCGAACTAATGGAAAAAGCAGGCCTAGAGAACAGCGTCGCCCTCAAGATCTCCAGAGCAGCTAGGGCAACCATACAGACAGACTTCGTCACCGCCAAACAGCTCTACGAGAGGAGGCTGAACCTCCAGAGGCTCAGCTTCGCATCCAACAATCTTGACAAGCTCCTGGGAAACGGGCTTGAAACACAGGCCATCACAGAGTTTGTCGGAGAATTCGGAGCGGGCAAATCACAGATTTGTATGAAGCTCAGCGTCAACGTCCAGCTACCAACCAAAGACGGCGGCCTCGAAGGCAAAGCCCTCTTCATCGACACTGAAGGAACATTCGCGGCGCAAAGAGTCTACCAGATGGCCCAGGCAATGGGACTGGACGCTGAAAAGATACTCGACGGTATCATTTACAGCCGCGTGTACAACAGCGACCACCAGATCCTCACAGTCGACCACGCATTCAAAATCTGCCAAGAAGAAAACATCAAACTCCTAGTCGTAGACTCGATCCTCTCCCACTTCAGAGGCGAATACATCGGGCGCGAATCCCTAAGCGAACGCCAACAACGCCTAAACAGCCATCTTCACAAACTCCTCCGAATAGCTCAAGCCCTCAACCTAGCAGTCGTCATAACAAACCAGGTTCAAGCGAACCCTCAAGCGTTCTTCGGCGACCCCATGCGTCCCGCGGGCGGAAACATTCTAGCTCACGCCTCCACACACAGAGTCATGCTGAAGAAAGCCAGCCAGGGACTGCGTGTAGCAAAAATCATAGACTCACCTTACTTGCCAGAGTCTGAGACCTACTTCCAGATTACCGCGAAGGGCGTGGAAGACGCCGCACCAAAGAGCAGACGCGACGAATAGAACAACCATAAGGACCTGCAATGGAGACCCGCCGAGCCGTTGACCCTCTACAACCAAAGACTTGGCAGCTAGACCAGATAGAGAATGGCAATCAGGGCTACCTGTACCACTGCATTCTCTGTGACGAAGCCCTAGTCCTATCAAAGGACCAAATCAATCCCAGAAAAATCAAACTAGTCTTCGACGGAACCTGTCCTAGCTGCGGCTTCGAACTCGACATGGTCTTAAGCTGTCGAGCCTCCCTCCTACCAGCGGGAAGACGCCTCCTCACCAGCCTGAAATGTAGAGACCCAGAGCTCCTCAGAAAGCGAGACGACCAGATCGAGTATCAACCCCGTCGTGGAAGCACTCTCGCAAGAGACCTTCAACCGGGCATAACCACCGGGATAGAGTCTCTAGACAAGGCACTGATTCTCAAAAAGGGCCAGTTTGTCTTCCTCGAGGGTGAACCATCGCACGCCCTTTCTCTCCTCCTCTGCGTCCGAGCAACACACCCACAAGGCTTGGATAGCGATGTCGTTTTCATAGATGCAGGTAACCTCTTCGACACTTACACCATCTCACAGCACATCGTCAATCTCGGACTGGAATCTGGCCGAGTGCAGCAACGTATTCATCTCAGCAGAGCCTTCACGCATCACCAAGTTCACAGCCTCATTGTGGAAAAACTAATCGCAGCATTAGATGAGTATGGAGCTAGGTTCGCTGTTGTCTCTGACATCACGGCCCTCTTCTGCGATCCTGACGTACGAGAAAAGAAAGAAGCACTGGATATCTTCCGCCAAAGCGTACAATTTCTGGGAAAAACTGCTGAGCAGAGAAACATGCTGATTATAGCCACGAATCAGAAGGCAAGAAACAAGACCATGACAGACGCTTTGATGCATACTGCCCATGTTTCTGCGAGACTGAAGGACAAAGGCGCCTATACACAGCTCATCATAGCCCGTCATCCCTTCACTCCTCAGAAGGACGACGAGGTTGTCACACTGGACAAAACATTACTTGGTTACCAGTAGCCCTTTCACTTTCCTACCAGTTTCGCATCTGTTTCACATTCGCTCTTCGCCCCACTCTTCCGTATTAGTCCCAGAACAGCGAACACATTTCTTGATCCTGTGTGATGCATCTAGGCTGGATTCTCGACCTCTACCACAAACCAGGCCAGATGGTAGTATGGCTGAAAAAAACAGATGGAAAGTGTGTAAAGCTCACAGACAAATGGAAGCCGAGAATACACGTGGGAGGCGACTACCGCGAGCTAATCGACCTCGCTTGCAAATCCTACATTGAGAACTCTATTTTTGTCGACAAATTTGAACGGCCTGGCGACATAGAAAAATCCCGAGTCCTTGAGGTCGTCGTAGAGAATGATGAAGAGGCTGCAAAACTTGCGCAGAGGATACAGCGAGAAAGCAACTACTCGAATTTCCGACTCTACGATGTAGACATTCCCTCTCCACAAACCTACCTCTACCAGAAAGAACTGTTCCCACTAGCCCTTGTCGAAGCAGAGGAAAAAAACGAGAAAATCGAATGGATCCTGAGAGATTCCAGAGAAACAATAGACTACAAACTACCCCCTCTTCGAAAGATCAGGCTAGAAATCAAGACCAGAAAGCACAAGCGAATTCGAACCTTCGAAGATGAACTAGACTCCCTTAGAATCATAACAGATCAGGAAGAAACACTTGTTCTTGACTCGGGCAATGAAGAGGAGAAACTCCTCAGCCTCGTTGAAACCTTCAACGAATTAGATCCTGACATTGTCATTACAGAAGGTGGAGACTCTTTCATCTTCCCATACTTAGCGAGACGTGCCCACAAAAACGGAATGCTCAACAGGCTAGTTCTCGGCCGGGACCAATCACCACTAAAAGTCTACGAGGTTCAGGGTCATTCCTACTTCTCCTACGGCAAAATTCTGTACAGAGAGACAGCTGCCCGACTGCTCGGTAGGCTACACATTGACGACCACAATGCCTTCATCAGCGCTGATTGTGGACTCGAAGGACTCTTCGAAATCTCTCGGACGTGTATAATCCCGATCCAGCGAGCCAGCCGGGCGACCATAGGCACCAACATGACCAGCCTACAATTCTACCATGCGGTCAAACAAGACGTTCTCATCCCATGGAACAAGAACCAGCCCGAAGAATGGAAAGACGCTAACGAACTAGTCATCGCTGACCGGGGAGGCTTCATCCACGAACCCGAGACTGGGATATATGATCAAGTGGGAGAGCTGGACTTTACCAGCCTCTACCCAACAATAATGCGGGACAAGAACCTTAGCGGGGAAACCGTCAAGTGCAAATGCTGCCCCAACTCGCTCAATCGAGTGCCAGAATTAAACTACAATATTTGTGAACGATGGCGAGGCATCGTCCCTCTTTCTCTTGAAATTCTCCTCGAAAGAAGGTTGCGCTACAAGCAACTAAAGAGAGATGCGAAGGATGAACTAACGATACAGAAGTATGATGCACGCCAGTCAGCGTTAAAATGGATTCTGGTCTGCTCCTTTCGGCTACCTTGGATTTAAGAACGCCCGGTTCGGAAAGATAGACGCGCACATTGCAACATGCGCCTTCTCCCGTGTCTTCCTCCACCGTGCAATAGCCATAGCCCAAGCTAGAGGCTTCAAACTTGTACACGGAATCGTTGATTCTATGTGGCTTACAAAGCCTGACACAACAGCTGCTGATTACGAGGAGCTTTGTGCAGTGATCAAAAAGGATCTGAAACTCCCTCTGAGTTTTGAGGGCCAGTACAAGTGGATAGTTTTCCTCAATTCCAAAACGGACCCGCAAGCGCCAGTCCTAAACAGGTATTACGGGATCTTTCAAGACCGGACTCTCAAGGTTCGGGGAATAGATGTTCGACGCCATGACACTCCTAAGATAGTTGAGAAATGCCAGACACAAATGCTTGGAATCCTCAAGGAAGCTGATAATTCACGGGAGTTTCAAGCCCTTATTCCCCAAGTTCTCAACACTCTAAGAGAATACGTCTCAAAGCTACGGAGCGGCACTGTTCCTATCGAGGAGCTGATAATTACGAAAAATTTGAGCAAGATGCCTAACGAGTACACTCACCGAGTACCCCAGGCGATCGCGGCCCAGTATCTTATCGACGAGGGAGGAAGAGTTCACGCGGGACAGCAAGTAAGTTACGTTCTGACGATTAATACATCAACAATTCCTGAAAGCCAAGCCCTGCCACCAGAACTGGCAGACGATGACACTGTCTACGACCCTGAAAGATACGTTGACCTCCTCGTCTCGTCAACAGCAAACCTCCTCCTACCCTTCGGCTACGACGTCAAATCACTGACCGCGAGTCTAGGTGGACAGCGAAAGGCATTCCATTCTCGTCCGGATCTCACTGGTCATCAGCGGCAAATCCAGCTGTTACGCTAGACCATCGTAGAGCTTCTCAACTCTTAAACCCCAAAGCATCCGATTCAGGATCGAACGCGCCATGAGAAAGGAACTCGTCAGAACGGGACCCGCACCAATGAACTTGCCGTTTTCGCCAGGAATAAAGTTTGGCGATCTGATCTTCGTATCAGGCCAAGGACCCATCGATCAGAACGGCAAAGTAGTACCAGGAGACGTCAAGTCCCAGACTAAGACAACTCTGGAAAACTTTCGGAGAGTGCTGATAGCAGCGCAATCTGGCTTGGAATACGTGCTTCAGACTACAGTATACCTCAGTGACCTAAATGACTATTCTGAAATGAACGAGGCTTACTCGACGTTCTTCCCCGACCCAAAGCCTGCGAGGGCTACAGTCCGAGCTGATCTTCTGTTTGGAATGAAGGTAGAGATTCAGGGAATAGCCTATCTTCCTCACTAGGGAGAGGCGATTCAAGGAATTCGTGAATCCCGCTAGATCTTCCTGGGTCCTGCTGACGTGTTTCCAGTTGAACTCTTCGTTCTGCCGCGAAGAACGAGTAGCAAAACTATGACAGATTCTGCGATCGCCGCGACAATAGCCAGCTGGCGCCCGTAAGTGAAACCCTGCGAGCCTCCAGACGCGGCAGGTGAAGGACTCGGCCTAGAACCTGGGCTTTGAATCAGAAGAACTCTCCCTGCTTCTCGACTATTGTCGAGCAAGTTGAGCTCGCCTTGAACTGGAGGAACAGCTACAAGCACTGTATATGTTCCGGGCGAAAATCCAGATGTGTTCCACATCAACCGACCCACATACACCCCTTCGGGCGCAAGCTTTGGCACAGATCGATCGTCGACCAAAGTGGTGTTCGCGTATGCTTGTAGCTCGAACTGCTCGGAGAGTGATCCATAATTTGCGATAGTTGCATTGATGACGACAACGCTGCCGACTGTAGCTGTCCTTTTGACTAGGGTTGAGACTATTGCTATGTCATGGACGATGGGGACGACCAGTAGAGACAGGATTGCTGACTTTTCAAGTCCTCCTCCGGTCGCGAGAATGGTGATGTTGAACTGACCCAGAGGAGTTCCTTCGCTCGTTGAAATCGTCATAGTTGAAGAGAACGAAGGCTTTGCGGAAGCAGGAGCAAACAGAACCTTAGCACCAGCAGGAACTCCTTGAGCAGACACGGTTACAGATACTGAGACCCCTGATACGAAGGCCACTGACAATTGAACTGAACTGTTTGACCCTCGAACTTGGATGAGACTCTCCTGGCTCAGGGATAGGATAAAGTTGAGCGGACAATTGCCGATGCCACGATGAACTGTGGGAACGCTGCCAGATCGCCCGCACATACTAACTGGTCGATTGATATGAACGCCACCGGACGTTAGGATCGGAAGAATCTGATTGTTCAGCTCCTGCTTAATCAATGCGGCATGATCGATGGAAAGGGAGAGGGACGTAGCTAGCAGCACACACGCTAGCAATGATACCTTGAGGGAGAGCAACTCTTCACGCGGTCTACGGGCACAAGAGTGAACGCTGGCCTTCTCAAGCTTTCGGAGCCTGTGGGTCACTTGCGACTTTTGCACATCGAGGCTAGCCTTCAGCCTCCACCCTTGTCGCAATTCGCCCTCCGTTCGAGTCACTTGTGATGAATGCTGTCCACAAATCTTATCTAGACTATTTCTCGCCCAGCGGTTCTTGAAAATGAAACTGCAAACAATTTCTCTTTCGACTGCTACTGCAACTGCGTTCATCGTTCTCTCGTTCCTCATGGCAGCTTCCGCGCTCCCGGTCCCACAGTTGACCCTAGCGCCCCGAGCACATGATGGTAGCTTCCAGAGTACGAACTGGAGCGGCTACGCAGTAACCGGAAGCTCTAGCTCGGTCAGCTTTGCAAGAGGATCATGGACGGTGCCGGCAATACAGGGATCATGCCCCAGCACGAACCAGTACTCATCCTTCTGGGTAGGAATAGACGGTTTCAACTCCGGGACAGTGGAGCAGACAGGCACAGACTCAGACTGCCAGAATGGCGCCCCGACCTACTATGCATGGTTCGAGTTCTATCCGCACCCCTCCTTCCTCATCAACGGAATGACTATCACCCCAGGCGACCGCATCACCGCCCAAGCCAGTTTCAGCGGGAGATCCTTCACCGTAACGATAACGGACACGACTACCGGAGTCTCCTTCAGCACTTCTGCAAAGGTACACTCTGCGCAACGATCTTCAGCGGAATGGATTGCTGAAGCACCATCTTCCAGTGGAGGCATTCTACCCCTGGCTGACTTTGGAACGGTCTCTTTCTCGTCGTGTACCGCCACAGTAAATGGAGCCACAGGCACTATCGGATCGTTCGGGTCTTCCGTCCAACAGATCACAATGGTTTCCAGCTCCGGAGCGGTAAAGGCACAACCATCATCTCTATCCGGCAGTGGCGACGGCTTCTCAGTGACTTGGAAGAGCGCGGGTCCTTAGCAGGACCCCTCCCCTTTCTTTCGCGAGCACAGATAAACCAGCCAATCTGGCCTCCTGGAATAATCGACAAACTACAGAATTATATCGGCGTCAGCTCACCAAGTTGAGGGACCACTCGTGACCGTTTCAACAGAAGTCGTATCGAACGAAACCCCGGAACTTGTTGAATTCAGTCGATTGAGGAGCCGAACAACGGCAGAAGCGCTAACAGGACTCGTAAAGGACTTCGGGATCGTCTATGTGACCGCACTTACCCGTCAAGGTTGTTCGGGCTGCGAGACCCAGAAACCCCTCTTCAAAACGCTGGCAGGAAAGATGTATCGAGAAAACCCGACTAAGGTTCGCTTCCTAAGCCTTCACGTGAACTACGAGAACGGCGACAAACAGGAATCCTGGAACAGCAAGCGGATATTCGGTCACGCCGCCTACCCGACCTACACTATCCACGTAAAGTCACACGTGGGCCCGCTTGAGATCTATAGATCCGTTTACCCTCCAATGGAGGAGCTAGAGAAACAGATCAAGGAATCTTTCGAACTTGCGGAGTTCTACAAGACCGAGGCAGCGACTGCATCGGGACTTGAATCTGACAGGCTCCGATCCTGACTCGGAGCCGAACTTAGAAATCAGCGAGATTCGGGGCCACCAACTTAAAACCGAAGAGCGGTTCAAACCCGGTTGGAAAACAGAAGAAGGAACAGCAGACCGTAAGCCTCGGAAAACTGCCTGCGCAAGTCAAATCCGCTGCGGACTTTCTTAAAGAACACGTCAAGACTGTCAAGGGCCGCGTGTCAACCAAGGGAAACCGGATTCAAGTGGAAGGGCTGAAGCACAAGGAAGTCAAACTGCTCTTGCACAAGTTTCTCCGCCACAACGGCCTCGACGATCATCGGGTACTCAGCCAATCTGGGACATTGGAAATTGTCCCCCCACACTTGGCAACACATCCTAGACACGAAGAGGGAACCCCTCCCCCAGCTGCAGCAACCATGCCCTACCTCTTCCCCGGCGCGCCTACTCCAGTGACCGCGGACAAGAGACGTAGGAGGAAGTCCTAGTCTCCTTTCAACGGTTCGCCCGCCTTTAGCGGGCCGACAATCTCGACGACATACCCTTCAGGATCATGAAAGCTTGCCATACGATTCCCCCAAGGCCGGTTCGCAGGCTTGTCTGCGAACCTGACTCCCTTAAGCTGCAACGCGGAGTAGACTTCGTCTACATTATCCACTTCGAAGTGCAACTCGACCGTCTGCCGATCCAGTCGACTTCCGTTCTTTAGCCGGTGAAATGCCAGTCTTGAGCCTTTGGTGTCGAACATGATGAAATTGGAATTCTCCTGAGACACCGGTAATCCTAGAGTTTCTCTGTAGAGATTCTTCTCCTCGTCGAACTTGACGGCCCAGAGCGTCACGTAGGAAAGATTTCTGAGTCTCATCATCTCACATTCGGATTCTTCATACTCTTAGCTGTTCCAGAAACGAACCGGCCGGGAATAAAAATCGCCCAGAATCAGCCCCGATTAGGAATATGGGCAGGCGGTTTGAGATCGCGACTTTTTCACGCTGAACTATGCGCTTAATCCGCACTTGGGAAAACGGTCGACCGTTCGATTCTCCGCTCTGAACTGCGAGACTCGCCCAGAACAGTTTCAACTGGTGAGACCCCTCTCCGAAAAATCTCAAAGTAGTTGATTCTCGCGGCGCAGAAGAGCTCTTTTTGGAAAGCATCTACTCGGTAAAGCAGAAGTCCGGCGGACCGAAAAAGGGGCCCGTGAAATCGCGGTTGCGTGTGCGGGTTTTAGAAGGCGGGTCTGGAGTGGTGGTTCTCGTAGAGTATTTTGCGTTCGTAGACGCCCATGACCCAGTAGAGTCCGATTACTAGGAATAGGCCGAGGATGAATATGATGATGTTTGCGTTGGCTCCTAGGGAGTTGATTACGGCTTGGCGCGCGGAATCTGTGAACAGCGTCATCCACGTTAAGGATGTGAGCAGGGCTGCTGGCAGGGTCAGTCGGAAGACCCGTAGCATCATGAGCTCTTTCTTGGGGCTTGCCATTTCTAGTCGGAACCGACGGTAATG
>Ga0209237_1001854_pt1 | contig 12491 bp, 7 predicted proteins | sample GraSoi013_1_40cm_2_FD_185820 | JGI IMG/M metagenome (GOLD analysis project Ga0209237, IMG submission 185820) | Grasslands soil microbial communities from the Angelo Coastal Reserve, California, USA - Sample 10_02_2013_1_40cm (SPAdes) (version 2) | ecosystem: Environmental > Terrestrial > Soil >... | reverse complement strand
ACAAGCTGAAAATCGCGCACCGGCTGGACGAGCTGGGCATCCACTACCTCGAAGGCGGCTGGCCGGGCTCGAACCCCAAGGACGCGGAGCTCTTCCGTCGGATCCGTCAGGAACGGCTCGAGCATGCGAGGATCGCCGCCTTCGGCATGACCCGGCGAGCGAACGGCCGTTGCGAGGACGATCCCAGCCTCACCGCTCTGCTCGAGGCCGAGACGCCTGTGGTCACGCTCGTCGGAAAGAGCTCCACCCTCCACGTGGAGCGCGTGCTCGAGACGACCCGCGACGAGAATCTTCGCATGATCTCGGATACCGTGGGCTACTTCCGGCGGCTCGGCCGGGAGGTGATCTACGACGCAGAGCACTTCTTCGACGGCTACCGCCTGGACGCGGACTACGCCCTCGCCACGTTGCGGGCGGCGGCTGGCGCCGGCGCGGACTGCATCGTCCTGTGCGACACCAACGGAGGGGAGCTCCCGGAAGTAGTGGAGCAACGGGTGCGCGACGTCCGGGCGCAGCTCGGTACACCGCTCGGCATTCACCCGCACAACGACAGCGGCCTTGCGGTGGCGAACGCGCTGGCGGCGGTGCGCGCGGGATGCGTGCACGTCCAGGGCACCATCAATGGGTACGGCGAGCGCTGCGGCAACCTCGACCTGATCCCGCTCATCGCGACGCTCCAGCTCAAGGTCGGCTGTCCGGTGCTGCCGCCCGAGCAGCTGCGACGTCTGCGGGAGGTGGCGCTCTTCGTGGCGGCCGTCGCGACCCTGAATCCCGACGCGCATGCGCCCTATGTCGGCGCGAGCGCGTTCGCCCACAAAGGCGGCATCCACGTCGCGGCCGTCGCGAAGCTACCGGAGAGCTATCAGCACATCGATCCGGCGGCCGTTGGGAACGAGATGCGCGTTGTCGTGAGCGAGTTGTCGGGGCGGCAGAACGTCCGGCTGCGCGCGGACCTGCTCGGCCTGGCGGCCGACGTCTCTCCCCAGGACGTGCTGCAGCAGGTAAAGACGCTGGAATACGGGGGTCATCAGTTCGAGGCAGCGGACGGCTCGTTCGAGATGCTCGTTCGACGCGCCGCCGCCGATTATCGGCCTCCCTTCGAGCTCCTCGGCTTCACCGTCATCGTGGAGCGGCGCAGCGGCGGCGACATGACGGCACAGGCCATGATTCAACTGCGGGTGGGCGACGCGGTAATGCACACCGCGGCCGAAGGCGCGGGTCCAGTAAACGCCCTCGATAATGCCGTGCGCAAGGCGCTGCTGCCGCACTATCCGGAGCTCGCGGACGTGCGCCTCGTGGACTACAAGGTGCGCATCGTGGACGAGCACCTCGGCACGGCGGCCAAGCCTCGCGTGCTGCTCGAGTCCGCCAGGGGTGCCGAGCGGTGGAGCACCACGGGCTGCTCGGAGAACATCATCGAGGCCAGCTGGCAGGCGCTGCGCGACAGCCTGGAGCTACCGCTGCTCCGTCGCCGCGGCGGAGGCGACCGCTAGGGCACCGTGGCCGGCGCGGCCTCCGCGAGGAGAGGCGCGGGAACCGGAGCCGCGTGGGGAGCCACCTTCCGGAACAGCGGGCCGTAGCGCTCCCACGAGTCGAGAATCACGCGCGCCTTCGGGCTGCCGGTCTTCGCGCAGTGTTCGCGCAACAGCTCGAGCACGATTTGCTCGTCCGGCGGCTCGAGCGCTCGCACGGCGACCATGTCGGTGTTACAGCGGGCCGAGAACGTCTCGGTATCGTCGAGCACGTACGCAGTGCCGTTCGACATCCCCGCGGCGAAGTTGCGGCCCACGGGACCGAGCACGATCACGACGCCGGCCGTCATGTATTCGCAGCAGTGGGCGCCCGCCCCTTCGATCACGGCGGTCGCCCCGGAGTTGCGCACGGCGAACCGGTCCCCGGCCCGCCCGGCGGCGAACAGCTTGCCGGCGGTGGCCCCGTACAGCGTGGTGTTGCCCAGGAGGACGTGCTGGCCGGTGCCTGCCGCGGCGGCCGCCTCGCGGAACGGCCGGATGACGATCTCACCGCCCGTAAGCCCTTTGCCGACGTAGTCGTTCGCCTCCCCCTCGAGCTCGAGGTGCATCCCGGGAAGAGCAAACGCCCCGAAGCTCTGCCCCGCGCTCCCCCGGAACCGCAGCCGGATCGAGCCCGGCGGCAGGCCGACGTTGCCCCGCCGCTGCGCGATCCGCCCGGCGATGCGTGCACCAACCGTGAGGTGGTGGTTGCCGATGTCGTATACGCCCGCGAACGGGCGGCCGGAGTCGAGACGCGGCTCGAGCGTGGCGAGGATTTCATCGTCCAGGGACTCGACGCCCGGGCGGTCGTTGCGCTGCACGGTACGGTGGCGCGGCTCCTCGCGTCCCGCGACGGGGTCGGTCAGAAGCAGCGACAGGTCGAGCATCTGCGCGCGTGGCACCTCCGGGCGATCCACGCGCTCCAGCAGCTCCGCCCGGCCGATGGCGTCGTCCAGTGACCGGCAGCCCAACCCTGCCAGAATGCGGCGGACGTCCTCCGCGATCCACGTGAAGTACGCGACCACCTGCTCGGGCCTGCCGCCGAATTTCGCCCGCAGCTCCGGCTTCTGCGTCGCGATGCCGGTGGGGCAGGAATTGAGGTGGCACTGTCGGGCCATGTCGCACCCGATCGCCACGAGCGCGGCCGTGCCGAACCCGTAACTCTCGGCGCCGAGCAGCGCGGCGATGACGACGTCGCGCCCGGTGCGCAGGCCGCCGTCCACCCGCACCTCGATGCGGTGGCGCAACCCGTTCTCGATCAGGATCGCCTGGGTTTCCGCGAGCCCCAGCTCCCATGGCGAGCCCGCGTGCTTGATCGATGACAGCGGCGAGGCTCCCGTCCCACCGTTGTGGCCGGAGACGAGCACGTAGTCGGCGTAGGCCTTGGCGACACCGGCGGCGACCCGCCCGACGCCCGCTTCCGCCACCAGCTTCACGCCCACGCGCGCGTTGGGGTTGACCTGCTTCAAATCGTGGATGAGCTGCGCCAGGTCCTCGATCGAATAGATGTCGTGGTGCGGCGGCGGCGAGATCAGTGGAACGCCCGGTACCGAGTGGCGCAGACGGGCGATGAGGGCAGTGACCTTGTGGGCTGGGAGCTGTCCTCCTTCGCCGGGCTTAGAGCCTTGCGCGATCTTGATCTCGAGCTCGTCGGCACGCATCAGATAGTGCGTGGTGACCCCGAACCGCCCCGACGCCACCTGCTTGATGCGATTATCGGCGCGGTCGCCGTTCTCGAGCGGGGCGTACGTATCGGGGTCTTCGCCGCCCTCGCCCGAGTTCGAGCGCGCGCCCATCCGGTTCATGCCGATGGCGAGCGTGCGGTGGGCCTCGGGGGACAGCGCGCCGAGCGACATGGCCGTCGACACGAAGCGGCGGCGGATCTCTTCCGCGGGCTCGACCTCGTCGAGCGGGATGGGAGGCACGGCGCGGAACGCGAGCAGGTCGCGCGGGCTGGCGGGCAAGCGGGCCGCGACGCGGGTGCGGAAACCGTCATATGCCTCGGATGTGTCCGCCTTCACGGCGGCCTGCATCGACCGCACCAGCTGTGGCGACCAGCCGTGATCCTCGCCGTCGCGCCGGTAGCGGACGCGTCCGTGGTCGGGCAGCACCGTCTCCGCCGCCGCTTCTGGATACGCGGCCCGGTGGCGCGCCAGCACGTCCTCGGCGATCTCGGTGAACCCGATCCCACCGATCGTCGAGACCGTGCCCGTAAAGCAGCGGTCGACCACCTCGGCGCCGAGCCCCAGTGCCTCGAAGATCTGGGCGCCGCAGTAAGAGGAAAGCGTCGAGATGCCCATCTTCGAGAGGATCTTGCGCAGCCCGGCCTCGGCCGCACTGCGGAACCGGACGCGGGCGTCGTCCTCGGCGACCTGCTCCTGCACCGACTCGAGCGCGAGCCACGGGTGCACGGCTTCGGCACCGTAGCCGATCAGCGCGGCGAAGTGGTGCACGTCCCAGGCGTCTCCCGCCTCGGCGATGAGCCCGAGGCGCGTTCGCAGCCCGTGCTCGAGCAGGTGCTGGTGCACCGCCCCCACGGCCAGGACCATCGGGAGTGGGGCGCGCTCGTAGCCGGCAGCCCGGTCGCTGAGAATCACGATCCGGGCGCCCTCCTGCACCGCGTGCCCGGCCGACCGGCACAGCCCGTCGAGTGCGGTGCGCAGCGCATCAGGACCACCACCGGCGGAGGCGCTCCAGGTCGTGTCCAGGGTAACGACCTGCACGCCCGCACCCGACCGCAGCGCCGCGATTTCCTCCGCGAGGAGGACGGGATGCTCGTTCCGCACGAGCCGCAGCCCGGCCGGCCGGTCGGCGAGCAGCGAGCCCCGGCGCCCGATATGCATCCGCAACGACATCACCAGCGTCTCGCGCAGTGGGTCGATCGCCGGGTTCGTGACCTGGGCAAAGCGTTGGCGCAGGTAGGCGTACAGCCCGGGCGGGATGCGCGCGAGCGGCGGGATGGGCGTGTCGTCGCCCATGCTCCACACGGCGTCCTGCCCCGCGCTCCCCATCGGCTCGAGCACATAGCGCAGGTCCTCGAAGCTCCACCCGAAGGCGATCTGTCGCGCGACGCGCTCGGGCTCCGACGCGGGCGGCGCATCGGGCACGGCCGCGGTCGCCCGTAGCAGGCGGATGCCCCGCGCGGCCCACCGGCTGTAGGGGCGCCGCCGGGCCACCTCGCGCTTGGCCTCCGTGTTGCGCAGGATCGCTTTGCGGCGCGTGTCCACCACCAGCAGCTCGCCGGGACCTAGTCGACCGCTCTCCACCACGTCGCCCGGGTTCAGGTCCACGAGGCCCGACTCGGAACCCGCCACCACCAGTCCGTCGCGGGTGATCTTGTAGCGGCATGGCCGCAGGCCGTTGCGGTCGAGTGCCGAGCCCACGAACACGCCGTCCGAGAAGGCCAGCGCGGCCGGCCCGTCCCACGGCTCCACCAGGCATTCGTGGAACTCGTAGAAGCCCCGCAGGGCGGGCTCCATCTCCACGGCACCCTCGTGGGCCTCGGGGACGAGCATCATGAGGGCGTGCACCGGGTCGCGCCCCGAGCGCACCAGCAGCTCGAGCGCGTTGTCGAGACTGGCCGAGTCGCTTCCCTCCGACCAGATGACGGGCTTGAGGCGGTCCACTGCGTCGCCCCAGGGCGGCCCGGCGAGCGCCGGCTCGCGGGCCAGCATCGCGTTGCGGTTGCCCCACAGGGTATTGATCTCGCCGTTGTGGGCGAGCATGCGGAACGGCTGGACGAGCGGCCAACTGGACGTCGTGTTCGTCGAGTAGCGCTGGTGGAAGATCGCGAGCGCCGTCTCGTAGTCCGGGGACTCGAGGTCGGGAAAGAAGCCGGCGAGCTGGCTGCCGGTGAGCAGCGCCTTGTACACCAGCGTGCGGCATGAAAGCGAGCACACGAAGAACGGCTCGAGGCCGGGTCCGGCGCGCGAGATACAGGGAGCGCTCCCACGTCGTGTCGTCTTGACGTCCACCGGCAGGCGCCTCGATGATGACTTGTCGAATCGTGGGACACGAGGCGCGGGCACCGGCGCCCAGGACGTCCAGGTTCACCGGCACGTCGCGCCAGCCGAGCACCGGGAGCCCCTCGCGGCAGAGCACTTCCTCGATGATGGCGGTGGCGCGGCCCAGCGCATCGTGCTCGCGCGGCAGGAAAAAGGCACCGACAGCGAACGGCTGACCGGGGACGAGCGCTATCCCGCGGCTCGCAGCCTCACGGTAGAACAGCGGGGCAGGGATCTGAGTGAGCAGGCCGGCACCGTCGCCGGAACGGTCGGTGGCCGCGGCGCCGCGGTGGGCGACCCGCGCCAGCGCCTGCAGCGCGAGGCGCGCGATCTCGGCCGAGCGGTCTCCGGATGCGCGCGCCACGAATCCGACGCCGCAGGCATCGTGCTCCGTCCAGGGGTCGAGCTGCCGCGCGCGGCTGTGGGCCCAGCGCGATCGGTCGGCTGCGGGCATCGTGTCTCCTCTTCACGCCCGGTCAATAAAAACGGCCCGCTCGATTGGGAGCGGGCCGGGGGGTTTGCTTTGAGTCGTCTACGCGCTTACGCCCGCCGCCCGCTCCCGTCAGTGGGAGTCGCCGGATTCAGAATTGCGACGGTCTTCAGCGAACAGTTGTGCGACATGTCGGAACCACCCAAAAGTATTAACCCGAAAGCATTAATATTCACTGAATGGCATAAATATACTCAGGCGTTCGAACCCGTCAAGGGGTCGGCGCCACCAGGCGCTGTAGCTCCCTGAACGGTATCAGGTCGATCATCGCGTCGTAAGTGCCGCGCTCGCGCAACTCCGTCGCGGCCCGGCGCACCAGACCCAGCGCGGCCTGGACCACGCGTGGACCGAGGCTCGCGCGCCTCACCCCGAGGCGCTTGAGCTCGGGGATGGGTGGGGCGGGGGGACCGGCAATGATGTTGAGCGGTCCATCGATTTCTCGCGCGAGCTGCCCGATCGTCGTCGCGTCGCTCACGTGGGGAACGAACAGGCAGTCGGCTCCGGCGGCCCGATACGCGTTGGCGCGTCGCACCGCCGCACCGAGCCGTTCGGTGGACGACCATTCCTTGATCTCGAACGCGTCGGTCCGCGCGTTGATGACGAGAGGGACGCCGGATGCCTTCCCGGCCTCGCGCACCGCGCGGATCCGGTCCTGGTGCAGGGCGATGTCCACCAGGCGGCCGTCGGGGGTCCCGTCCTCGAGGTTCAGCCCCACGGCGCCCGCCGCGACGACGCCGCGGGCCGTCTCGGCTGCGGCTTCCGGGGTCGTCCCGTACCCCGCCTCCATGTCGGCGGTCACCGGCACGCGCACGCTGGACGCGATGCGGCGGACCACCGCCAGCATCTCCCCCCGGCTGATGCGCTCGCCGTCGACGTAGCCGAGCGCCCAGGCGACACCGGCGCTGGACGTGGCGATGGCGGAAAATCCCGCGGTCTCGATCACGCGAGCGGTGATCACGTCCCACGCGTTGGGGAGTACGAGGATGCCGGGCTCCCGATGGAGCCGGCCGAACGCTTCCGCCTGTTCACGTTGACTCTTCTGTCTCATTGCCCCTCCTGGCTCACGGCGGACGGCGCTGCGCCGATTTGATGCAGACAAAATTGCCACGTGTCACGAACACATGTGAGGCCTCTCACATGTCGTGCGGCGCGGGCTCCTCCGAGCCAATCCAGCACCCGGCATAGCGCTTGCCACCTTCGGGCGTCGAGTTCGCGCCCCGGTCCACACATCCTGGAGGAAGTATGAAGCTCGTGAAACTGCTCGCGCTGGCGACCCTGTTCGTGCTGGCTGCGTGTTCCAACTCCACTATGGGGACAGTGAGCTTCTCGCTCACGAGCCGTCAGGCCGCGGCCCCGGCGCCCAGCGCCGCGTTCTCGAGCGCTGCTCCTGCGCCGAGCGTCACCGCTGCGGGCGACAGCACCGTGATCGCGCTCGGGAATGACACGGTAATCGTGCGCAGCGCCCAGCTCGTGTTGCGGAAGGTCGAGCTCAAGCGGGCGGACGTCGCGTCCTGCGATGCGATTATGGGGAACGGCGACTGTGAAGAGTTCGAGACCGGGCCGGTGCTCGTGTCGCTGCCACTCGGTAGCGCGCTCATCGCGCAGCAGGTGTCCGTCGCCGTGCCGGCAGGCACCTTTAGCGCGCTCGAGTTCGAGATCCACAAACCCAGCTCGAGTGAAGACGCCGCGTTCATCGCGGCGAACCCCGACTTCGCGAACATTTCGATTCGCGTGACCGGGACGTACAGCCAGGCTGGCACACGCAGCGCCTTCACGTTCACCTCCGACGTCAACCAGAGTGAAGAGTCCGTTCTGGTGCCGCCGGTCACCGTGCCGGAGGGCCAGAGCCTAAACGTGACGCTCCGCGCCGACATCTCCGGATGGTTCCTGAACGGGGCGAAGGCCGCCCTCGTGGATCCGGCGTCGGCCAACAAGGGCCAGCCGAACGAGAGCGTCGTCGCGAACAACATCCAGAACTCCTTCAAGGCGTTCGAGGACGACAACCACGACGGTTTGGAAGGCTGACGCAAACGGCTGATACGATAAGCTAGGGACCCTGCCCCCGGTGGAGTGCCCGTCGCGGCGCCACCGGGGGCGGTGCATTATGGTGAGAATGAGCGCGCCCGCACTCGTCATTCTCGCGGCCGGAGTCGGCAGTCGCTACGGCGGGCCGAAGCAGATCGAGCCGCTCGGCCCGGGCGGCGCCACTCTGCTCGATTATTCCGTCTACGACGCGCGGCGCACGGGCTTTGCCAAGGTCGTCGTGGTTACCCGGCCCGAGCTTGCGGCGGCCTTCGAGCGGCTGAACGCGACGGTCGCACTCCCGCCGGTCAGACGCTCCCGTCGGCGCGCACCAAGCCGTGGGGCACGGGTCATGCGGTGCTCGCCGCGGCGTCCGAGGTGAGCGGTCCTTTCGCCGTGGTGAACGCGGACGACTTCTACGGCCGCCGCGCCTTGACGCGGGCGGCGGAGTTCCTCGCAGGCAGTCACGCAGGCGACTCCGCCGGGGCGTTCGCCAACATCGCGTACCCGCTACGCGACACGCTCAGCGCTGCGGGCGGCGTGAACCGTGCGGTCTGCCGTGCCGACAGGGATGGGTGGCTCGAATCCGTCGAGGAGGTCGTGGACATTCGGCTCCTGGGAGACGGCGGCTATGCCGGAACCGATCTGCTCGGCCGGCCGGTACGGCTCGCGGCCGACGCGCTCGTCTCGATGAACCTGTGGGCCTTCACGCCGGCGGTGTTCCCCCTTCTGCGGCGTGGCTTCGTGGACTTTCTGGACCAAGCGAGCGCCGGGCGGAGCGAGTTCCTAATCCCGCACGGGATCGGGGACGCGGTCCGCCGGGGCGAGGCGCGGGTCCGGCTGTTGGGCACCCGTAGCCGCTGGCTCGGCGTGACGTACCCGGAGGACCGCCCGCACGTCGAGGGGACGCTGCGGCAGCTGGTGGCCGCGGGGGACTACCCGGAGCGCCTCTGGGGATAAGAAGATCCTTCGCGCCTGCGGCGCTCAGGATGACAGGTCGCTCGCTCAGCGAAAGGGAAAGGGAGAGGGCCCCACTCTCTTTCTTCCCCTCCTCATTCTCCTCTTCTACCGTAGCCGCGCGGCGCTGTCATCCTGAGCGAGCGCGCGGAACGCGCGCGACGCGAAGGATCTGCTTGCGCGAGGTGCTGTGCCCCTGGGAGAGCGCAACCAGATCCTTCGCCCCTGCGGGGCTCAGGATGACAGGCTCGCTCGCTCGTCGAAATAGCAAGAAGGAGACAACCCTCCGATGCAACCGCGGGCGCCGGGCCGTCGAGAAATGATGCGGGCCGCGAGCCCCGCATGCACGACCTTGCTGGGTCGTGCGCACCTACTACGTGTACATCATGGCCAGTCGCTCTCGTGTGTTATACACGGGCGTCACCAACGACCTCGCGCGGCGCGTGTATGAACACAAGCGCAGCCTCATATCCGGCTTCACGAGCAGGTACCACATCACGCGGCTGGTTTACTTCGAGCAGTTTGACAATGTTCGCGACGCCATCGCCCGCGAAAAGCAGCTCAAGGGCTGGGTTCGCTCACGAAAGACGCGCTTGGTCGAACGGAAAAACCCTGCATGGGAGGACTTGGCGGATGCCTGGTTCGCGGCACCACCCCCCTAGAAGCAGATCCTTCGCGCCTGCGGCGCTCAGGATGAAAGGCCCGATCGCCTGGCGAGAGGGAAAGGGAGGAACGACACCCTTGACGCCGCGACTCCGAGAGCGCATCAAAAGGGCCATGAAGCTCGACACGTTCGATTGGATCGTGCTCGTGCTGTATGGCATCGTCTGCGTCGCCATCGGCCTGGCCGTGACGCGCCGCGCCGGTGAGGGCCGCCATGAGTTCTTCCTCTCCGGTCGCCGACTGCCGTGGTGGCTGCTGGGGGTGTCGCTCGTGGCCACGACGTTCTCGACCGATACGCCGAACCTCATCACCGACCTCGTGCGCACCGGCGGCGTGAGCCAGAACTGGGTGTGGTGGGCATTCGCCGTCACGGGGATGTGTACGGTGTTCTTTTACGCCAAGCTGTGGCGGCGCTCGGCCGCCCTCACCGACATCGCGTTCTACGAGCTGCGCTACTCCGGCAAGCCGGCGGCCTTCCTCCGTGGCTTCCGCGCGATTTACCTCGGCGTGTTTTTTAACGTGATGATCATGGCCTCGGTCAATCTCTCCGCGACCAAGATCGCCGGCGTGATGCTCGGGTGGGATCGCGGGACGGCGGTGCTGATCGGTGGGGCCGTGACGGTGCTCTACGCGGCAAGCTCCGGGCTGTCGGGAGTCGTGTTGACTGATTTCGTGCAGTTCATTATCGCCATGGTCGGGGCCGTGCTGGCCGCCGTCGTAGCGCTCGGGCTCCCCCAAGTCGGCGGGCTGTCGGGGCTGTTCTCACACCCCGCGGTGGTCTCGCGCCTGTCGCTCTTGCCCGCCTTCTCGGATTGGAGCACGGCCGCCGCCGTCCTGGTCGTGCCGCTAGGGGTGCAGTGGTGGAGCACGTGGTATCCCGGCGCCGAGCCGGGAGGCGGGGGCTACGTGGCACAGCGCATGCTCGCCGCGCCCACCGAGCGCGACGCCATGCGCACGACCTTGCTGTTCAACGTGCTCCACTATGCGGTGCGGCCCTGGCCGTGGATCATCGTGGCGCTCGCCTCGCTCATTATCTATCCCGACCTCGCGTCCATCGCCGCTCGTTTCCCTCACATCGACCGGGCGATCGTGCGAAACGACCTGGCCTACTCCGCGATGCTCGTATATCTGCCGCACGGCCTCTTCGGCCTCATGATCGCGTCGCTCGCGGCGGCGTACATGTCCACCATCAGCACCCACCTCAACTGGGGTGCTTCCTACGCGGTCGAGGACTGCTACCGGCGGTTCGTGGCGCCCGACAAGGACGAACGCCACTACGTGCGGGTGGGACGCGCCGTCACCATAGGGTTGATCGCGCTCGCATCGGCCCTGTCGCTCTGGCTCCAAAACTCCTACCAGGCATTCCAGATTCTGCTCCAGATCGGCGCCGGGACGGGGCTGATCTTCCTACTGCGCTGGTTCTGGTGGCGGATCAACGCGTGGAGCGAGATCGCCGGCATGGTGATCTCCTTCGTGATCGCCGTGTACTTCCAGTTCGTGCACAGGGCGCTCGGGCTCCCGCCCCTCGCCCCTACACTCCAGCTCGTGATCGGGATCGCCATCACTACCGTCGGGTGGCTGGCTGTGACGTTCGCGACGCCGCCCACCGACCGCGCCACCCTCCAGACGTTTTATGACCGCATTCGCCCCATGGGCCCGGGCTGGACCGGCGCGGTGACAACCCGGCCGGCGAACCCGGGCGAGAGCGTGACCGCTGCATTCCTGTGCTGGTTCCTGGGATGCGCCGTCATCTATGCGGCGCTGTTCGGCACGGGATACGTGTTATACGGGAAGCTCCTGCCCGGGATCGTGTGCCTCGTGACCGCCGGCGCCGCGGCTTGGGGTCTATTCCGCACACTGCCGCGGGTCGGCTTCCAATAATCCGCGTCTTGAAAAGCGAAGCGCTCGCGGCAAGTTTCAATCAATCGAAAGGAGCGCTCTCACAAATGACGACTGGTAAGATGGTCGTAGGTGTCTTGATCCACTATTCCCTTACCAGTCTCGCTTTCGCGCAGCTGCAACGCGCACAAATCGACCCCGCAAAAGTCCCCATACCGCAGCAGCATTTCCAGCCGGAGTACACGTTCGATGCTCCGGGTGATCCGCTCCGGTGGGCAACACAAAAAAGCGGGTTGAATGCTTCGTTCGGCTCGACGGATCAGCTGTACATGAGAAGCGAGGCTCCCGACTTACCGAATGAATCCCAACGGTGGGAAGACACCGGATGGAAAGGTGAGCGGCTCAATGCGCAGCTGCTGATCTGGTCGTCGGATACGTTGAGCCAGATACGGATTACCACGAGCGATCTCGTCACCGCGCGAGGCCGGGTCCTGAGCAAGGGCAATGTTCAGGTCAATCTGGTTCGTTATGTCCTGTCGAATTATCCCTATGGCGCTAAAGACGCGAGCTGCGATGTAACGGCCACGAGCACTGCTTATCTCATGCCCGACAGGCTTGAGCCTCTCGAGCGATTCGACCTGCCGGGGAGAACGGTGAGACCGATTTGGCTTTCGCTGGACATCCCTTCCGGCACCGAGGCTGGACTGTATCAGGGGACCATTGAGGTCAGCTCGGACAAGAGTCGCGTCTCGCTCCCGGTAAAAATACGGGTTCAAAATCAGCTACTACCCAAACCGGGAGATTGGAAGTTCAGGCTCGACTTATGGCAAAACCCGTGGGTCGTGGCATGGTACTATCACCTCGAGCCGTGGTCCCCCGAGCATAAAGCCCTCCTGAGGAAGCACCTTCGCTTGTATGCCGATGCAGGGGGCAAATACATCACCACGTACGCCGTGCACTCACCCTGGTCGGACAATTCGTACATGATCGAAGGGTCGATGATTG
>Ga0209237_1001853_pt1 | contig 12496 bp, 9 predicted proteins | sample GraSoi013_1_40cm_2_FD_185820 | JGI IMG/M metagenome (GOLD analysis project Ga0209237, IMG submission 185820) | Grasslands soil microbial communities from the Angelo Coastal Reserve, California, USA - Sample 10_02_2013_1_40cm (SPAdes) (version 2) | ecosystem: Environmental > Terrestrial > Soil >... | reverse complement strand
TGTCGATCCCCGCGAAGGGCGGGACGTCCTCGAGGACGTGGACGAGGACATGGTCTTTGAGCGACGGCGCGACAGGGGCGCGCCTCGTTTCCTCGGCCCGAACGACCTTCATTCCGGCGGGCTTCTCTTTCGCGGGCACAACGGTTGACGCGGCCGGAGGCGGAGCCGGTTCCACGCCGAACGGGGCGCGACCGAAAGCATCCGTCCGCGACTTTCTCAGCAGGGCAACCATGTTGTCGAACAGGAACCGCTCTTGGGAGGGGAGGTTCGGGACCTCGACTTCCGTGCCGCTGGCGCGACTCGACGCCAAGAGCGCGAGTTTTCGTTCGCGGTACGTGAAGATCTGGTCACGCCTTTTGCGCACCTTCCGGAGTTCGTCCTGGAGAAGGAGAGCCTTCGGGGAGTTCGAGTCCTTCTGGGCCTCCTTGTTCGCGGATTCCTCGAGCCGGCCAACGTACGCGGCCAGCCGATCGTAGAAATCCGCCTCGAGGCTCACGAGGGTCTTCTTGCCGCTCTCCTCGCGGTACACCTTCGTGACGCGCTCAAAATTGACCTCCTCCTCGCCCGGCACGTCGTGGATATCCGACGGCCGATATTTGATGGCTTCCGCCTCGCAACCCTTATCGCCCGCGGTCCCATCGGGTGGATGTCGGAGGGTCGCACCGTTTCGACGGCCCGTACAGGATCGGGGCGAACCCTCCCGCCGCCGTTCGGTGAACTCTGATGGACTGGGATCAACTGCACGAGGATCTCGCAAAGGTCCTCGAAGATCTCGCGGACAAGAACCGCCACGCCCCAATCATCGTGGAGGGAGAGTACGACCGGCGGTCGTTGCGGGCCCTCGGCGTGATGGGCGACATCCGGATGATCAATGAAGGATCCACGGTGTTCCGCCTGTGCGAGACAATCGCGGCGACGAACCGCGAGGCGATCATCCTCACGGACTGGGACGTCCGCGGAGGACGGCTCGCGCGACAGCTTCGGGATGCCCTTTCGGCCAACGGAGTGCGGTTCGACGAGGACATCCGCGCCCGTCTCACCCGGCTCTGCCGGAAAGACATCACGGACGTCGAGAGCCTCCACACGTTCGTCGAGCGCGTTGCGGAACACGCGTCCACCGGGAGTCGGCAGCGGCCTTCGAAGCGATGGTATGCGGAGCGGGTCCAACGACGGGACACCCGGCGACGCTCTCGAACGTGAGAATGAGTTAAAGAATCTTTAAATAGGCCCGGCTGCAGTGGGGAACCGGGATAGCGGCTGAGGCCGCGGTTACCGATCCCACTCATCCGAATCTTCCTTTCCTGCCTCCAAGAGATGGGGAGGCTGCGCGGCCCTGCGGGGCGAGAGTTGTCCGGATAGCGGGACGTAAGTCGCAGACGTCGGCGCATCCCGGACAGTGCGAGAATGAACATCGATCCGAGTACAACGAAGTACCTCATCCAGGCCCGCCTCGAGGCGGAAGGGATCGTCGAGAAGCCCGACGTGGTCGGGGCCGTGTTCGGCCAGACCGAGGGGCTGCTGGGCGAGGAACTGGACCTGAGGGATTTGCAGAAGAGTGGGCGCATCGGCCGAATCGAAGTCGATGTGCAGAGCAAGAAAGGGCGAAGCGAAGGCACGATCCTAATTCCTTCCTCGCTGGACCAAGTCGAGACATCGATCCTGGCGGCGGCCCTCGAGACGATCGACCGCGTCGGGCCGTGCAAGGCGACGATCAAGGTCGACAAGGTCGAGGACACGCGGGTGACGAAGCGGAACAAGATCATCGAGCGAGCCCGCGCCCTCCTGTCGTCCATGGTCGAGGAGTCGAAGACCTCCGGGTCCGACCTGCTCGACGAGGTGCGCCAGAGCGTCCAGGTGTCGGAGATTGTCTCCTTCGGGACGGAGCGGCTCCCGGCGGGACCGAACGTCGCGGACAGCGACGCGATCATCATCGTCGAAGGCCGACAGGACGTCCTGAATCTCCTGCGATCCGGCATCAAGAACGCGATTGCGGTCGAAGGCACGAACGTGCCCAAGACGATCCAAGAGCTGTCGAAGGAGCGCGCGCTGACGGCGTTCGTTGACGGAGACCGCGGTGGGGACCTGATTCTGAAGGAGCTCCTCCAGGTCGCCGAAGTCGACTTCATCGCCCGCGCCCCGCGCGGCAAGGAGGTCGAGGAGCTGACGCAGAAGCAAATCATGAAGAGCCTGCGAAACAAAATCCCGGCGGACCAGTACGTGGAGATGTACGGCCTCTCGGGCCAGGTCTTCAAGGCCGAGTCCGAGTTCCCCGAGCCGAAGCCCTCGGGAGGACCGCAAGGCCGCCCCGAGCCCCGGCCCGAACCTCGTCCCGAGCCGCGCCCCGAGTTCCGGGAACCGCGGGAGGCTCCCGTGGAGCGCGCACCGGCTCCGCTGACGCCCACCACGAAGGTCCTCAACCCGAAACTGGAGAAGTACCGCGACATGCTGGTCCAGCTCGGCGGGTCCTCGACGGCGCGTCTCCTCGATGAAGGGGATGGCGTCGTCACGGAGGTCCCGGTGCGGGAGCTCGTGGACACGCTCAAGACCGCGAAGCAGACCCGAGCGGTCGTCTTCGACGGGATCATCACGCAACGGATCCTGGACATTGCCGCGGAGATGAACATGCACTCCGTCGTCGGCACGAAGATGGGCACGATCACGAAGCAGCCCGCCGGCGTCGAAGTCTGGACCCGGAGCGACTTGGCTCCTTGAGCGGGGTGGGCCGTATCGCGCGGACGAAGCAGGTCACGGCGGACGAGGGGTTCGCCTTCCACGACTTCGACTCCACCGCGGAGATCGCGATCCCGGACGATCCGCTGAAGCGGGTCGTCGGCCAGGACGAGGCCGTCGCGCTCGCGCGCATCGCGGCGAACCAGCGGCGGCATTTCCTCTTGGTCGGCCCGCCCGGGACGGGCAAGTCGATGATCGCCCAGGCGCTCTCCCTCCATCTTCCCGCGGTGACGGAGGAGATCCGCGTCGTCCACAATCCGGAGAATCCGGAACGGCCTCTCATCGAAGTCAAGCAGCGGGACGAAGTCCTCCAGGAACGGAACCGGCTTGCCGGGGCCGAGGGGGACTTGATCGACCCGAAGGAAGCGCCGATCAACGTCGCGGAGCGGCTCGGGTACAAGTGCGTCCACTGCGGGACGTACTCGTCGCCAAGCGACCGCATGTGCCCGAAGTGCGGGCGACCCAAGGCGGCGTCCCAGGCGAACGTCGGGAATCCGTTCGGCGACCTGCTCGGCGGCATCTTCGAGGTCACGTTCGCACAGCTCCAGGGCCGGGATCGGGTGACCACGACGCGACAGCAGTTCGGCAAAGAAGAGGTCGTGGTGTACGAGCGAGCGGGCGACATGATCCGGGTCCTCGACCAGAAGGCGCTCGAGAAGCGACGCGAGGTCGAGAAGGAGAGCCCGCGAAAAGTCCTCGTCCCCATCGCGCGAAGGCCGTTCGTGCTCGCGACGGGGGCGAGCGAGACCGAGCTCCTCGGGGACGTGCGGCACGACCCGTACGGCGGCCATCCGCAGCTGGGCACCCAGCCGTACGATCGCGTCGTCGCCGGGGCGATCCACGAGGCCCACCAAGGGGTCCTGTTCATCGACGAGCTCCCGCAGCTGGGCTTCCTCCAGCGGTTCATCCTGACCGCGATGCAAGAGAAGCGGTTCCCGATCTCCGGGAGGAATCCGCAGAGCGCGGGCGCGAGCGTGAAGGTCGAGAGCGTCCCGTGCGACTTCATCTTCGTCGGCGCGTGCAACATCCAGGACCTCCCGCACATCTTGTCGCCGCTCCGCTCGCGGATCACGGGTGCCGGGTACGAGGTGCTCGTCGAGACGACGATGGCGGACTCCGACGTGAACCGCGCGAAGCTCGTGCAGTTCGTCGCGCAGGAGATTGCGGTCGACAAGCGGATTCCGCCCGCGACGCGCGATGCGGTCGGGGTCGTGATCGACGAGGCCCGACGGCGTGCGAAGTCCTTGGACAACAAGGACAAGGCGCTGAGCCTGCGCCTCCGGGAACTCGGGGGCCTCATCCGATCCGCGGGCGACATCGCGGTCACCGAGGAATCGAAGTTCATCGAGGCGGACCACGTCCGGCGAGCGGTCAAGGTGTCCCGGTCGATCGAGGACCAGATTCGCGAGCGATACGGATCGTACACGGCGGGCGTCGGGACCGACCTGTCTCCGGCGCAGCGCGAGGCGTCGCCGTACCACTACTGGAACGAGCACAAGGCGGACGACGTCCAGGGCTACCAGTGATCACATACCGGCTGGCCCGTTCCGCGTCTCGGCTCTCCGGGCCTTCCTCACAAGTGTCTAATCATTCGATAGCCATCTTCGCCGTCCGTGTAGAACTTCGGGAGATTCTGGGCGATTTCGAAGCCGTATCGCTTGTAGAACCGGATCGCTTCGTCGTTCGAGATTCGCACTTCGAGTTCGATTCGTCGGATGCCGCGCATCGCACAGACTTGGATGAACGCGTTCATCATCTGGCTTCCGAACCCCCGCCGGCGGAAGCCCGCGGTCACGGCGAACATCAGGACGCGAGCTTGGCCGTCCGCGCTGAGCACGGCCGCGAGGAAGCCCACGGGATGGCCGTCGAGATCCGCCACCAGGAACCCGTCCCGCCACCATCGGTGGATGTCGAGGTACAGGGAGGTCGGGTAGTTCTCTCGGAGCGCATCGCGGACGATCGAAGCGATTGCGGGGATGTCGTTCGGCATGAAGGGCCGGATTCGCACCGGGCCGGGCGAAGGGGCCGCGCCATTTGAAAATGACGGTCATCGGCAAACTCATCATCCCTCGCGGCGTTCGACCGGCGTGCGGATCTTCGTCGAGTTGTCCGGGGAACATCCGACTCTTCCTCGGGCGGAAGCGCTCGCGGCGATGGCCGCGGAGCGCGTCGAGGTGAAGGCCACGACGTTCGGACCGCACCTCCTTCGGCTGGAGACCACGGGACCCGTGGAGCGGGCTGCACGTCGCTTAGGTCTGGCGCACCTCGTTTGCGAAGAACTCGCATCCGGCGACCTCGATTCGATTCGCGAATTCGCGCGGTCCCAGGATTTGGGCGGTCGAACGTTCCGGGTCCGGGCGCGAGGTATCGGCGTCGACATCGAGCCCCGCGGGGTGGAGGAGCCGCTCGGCGGAGATTTCGGACGGACGGGACGGGTCGACCTCGATGCGCCCCAAATCGATTATCGCGTCCTCGTCGGCGACGAGTTCGTCTTGGGTCGGATCCTGCATCGCGTGGACCGCGCACGGCTCGAGGCCACGAAGGTCGCTCACCGCTCGTTCTCCCTCCCGATCTCCCTCCATCCAAAGTTCGCACGAGCCCTCGTGAACCTCGCGGGGATTCCGATGGCCGGAACGGTCCTGGACCCATTCTGCGGGACGGGCGGGATCCTGCTCGAGGCGGCGGAGCTCGGCCTCCGAGCCGTTGGGTTCGACCGAGAAGGAAAGATGGTTCGCGGCGCGCGGTCTTCGTGCCGTGAAACGGGAAAAGCCCCGGACTTCGCGGTCGCGGATGCGGGCCGTCTTCCGATCCGCCCCGGATCCGTCCACGGGATTGCGACGGATCCTCCCTACGGAAGGGCGGCATCGACTCGCGGCGAGCCCGTCGACCGCCTCTACGAACGGGCCTTCGACGCGTTCGTGGACGTGTTGAACCGAGGCGCTCGCGTCGCGGTCGTCCTACCGACCGAGAAGGCGATCGGCATCGGGATGGCCCGGATGGAGCTCGCGGAGCGTCATGCGCTGCGGGTCCACCGCTCCCTCGCCCGACACTTCTGCGTCTTCGTCAAGGCGTGACGTGGAGGGTCACCGTCAGATCCTTCGCGGCGACGGAAGCATCGAGGGTTGAGGCACGCACGGCGAATGAAACGGTTGAGGGGGCGGGCCAAGAAAGGGGAGCCGTCACATTCAGGTCGAAGATGGCGCCTTGCGTCGCGTTCAGGCTCAGTTCGGTGGCATTCGTGTCGACCGGAGTTCGATTTGGGCCGATTGTGTACGCCGTGAAGTGGAACACGAAGCCGCCGGCCTCCAAGTTAGACTCGATTGCCGTCACGACCACCTGCTCCCTTGTCGGTCCGGTGTTGTTTAGCGCGAAGGTCACCGTAATCGACGTGCCTCGGACGATCGTTGTGCTGATCTCGGATTCGGCCAGGCCGTTCAGATTCCGGAAAACGAGGGCGCGCTCGCTCGAGATGGCGACAAAGGGCTGCGGCACGAAAGTCAGGACGAGGATCGCGACCGCCCCTATCCCGACGAGTTTCCGCGTCACGTCGAGTCGCGTGATGTCGTTCAATGGCGGTGGATGACGGATTCCCAAGACGAAAATCAGGAAGCCGAACAGGAACCAGCCCGGATAGGAGAAGGTGATGCTCAGACCGAACAGGATCAGGACCGCGGCCCACGACACGTACACCTGGCGGTTTCCGAGGAGAGCCCGCGCGACGTGCCCTCCATCCAGCTGTCCGGCCGGGAGGAGGTTGATTGCGGTGACGAACAAGCCGACCCAGCCCGCGAACGCGAGGGGATGCATGCTGTTCTGCGGGAGCGGGAAGAACAACGAGAGGAAGCTGAAGAGGATGGATGGACGGATTGCTTCGCCTGCGACGCCAGCCGAAACCCCCGGCGCACCCGTCGAGAGGGCGAGCCCCGCGAGCGTCACCGGGATCGCGATCGCGAAGCCGACGAGGGGACCGGACACGCCGATGTCGAGGAGCGCCCGCCGATTCGGAATCGGGTCCCGCATGCTGATGAACGCCCCAAAGGTCCCGAGCGGCGGGAGGGATGGCAGGAAGAATGGCAGAGAAGCCTGGACCTTGTACCGCTTCGCGACGACGTAGTGGCCCATCTCGTGGCAGCCAAGAATCGTGAGGAGTGGGAGGCTGAAGAACAGGGTCCCAAGGCCGATCGACTCGGGGGACAGGATTGGTGCTCCGGAATAATCGGCCCAGTTCCACGCTCCGCCGAAGAACACGGTCGTGAGGATCGTCACGGCGAGCAACCCCAAGTTCACCTCCCGCCTCGCGAATCGAGCCTTGAGACGGCGCTGAACATGCAGGAGCGTCTCGCCCTTCTCCTGCGTCACGGTCGGGATGTAGTCCCTCGGGACGAGATCCTGGCGGAGGGCCTCGAAGGGCGCATCGAGTCCGGTCGGCGGCGCGGCCACTTGAAACGTGAGCGCCATCGGCGTCACGACGACTCCGTAGACTGAGAAGTGTTTCGCGATGGCGGCGCGGATCGACTCGATTTCCGCCTCCGCCGACATCATTGCGCGAGCCATTCTTCCCGCGTATTAAAAGGTGCGGGGGTCAGATAGGGCGGCTGCCCATCAGCCAGAGGACGACGGCGGTCCCAAGGCCTGCCGCGGCGAATCGGAGCCCCGTCACGACCACGCGCTCGCGCACGAGATTCCCGAGGTACGCGCCGATGACGAAAAGGATGATGAGGGCGACGACGATCGCCGCGATCGTCGCGGTGCCCACGTCGAGGAAGAAGAACGGAATCAGCGGAAGGATGGCCGCGAGCAGAGGCGCCACTCCATGGACGGCCGCGCTGACGATCGCCGCGAACTGAAACGCCTCCTTGTGTTCCTCACTGAGCCGGGCGAGCAAAGCCCGTTCGATCGTGGTGATGTCGAGCTTCTTTTCGACCCGCTCCGCCTCGTACGCACCCACGGCGCTGCTGACCGCGAGGGCAACGGCGGCGCCGACGGAGGCCGACAAGATCAAGGGCTTGTGCGCCTCCGTCGCCCCGGCCCCGACCGCCCCGATGATGATGCCCAGGACCGTCAGGGCGCCGTCAAACGCGCCGATCACGAAATAGCGGCGGATGACCGGCCCGACGTTCGTGATTTCGTCGTACTCCCGAATACGGCGACGCCAGGCCCGGAAACCCATGTCATCCGCTCTCGATCCCGAGCTTTTCGCGGATAAGTTCCTCGAGCTTGGAGGCGGCGGCCCGCGCCATCTCCAGGTTCGGAAAACTGGCCTCCGCGAAATCCGGCTTTCCGCCGCCTTTCCCGCGGAACTGAGGCGCAACGGCCCGCACGAGTTCCGCCGCGTCGATTGGGACCTGCGTCCCTCGCGTGAGCACGAGTTTCACGTCGCTCGGTGCGGCGGCCCAGTAGATGCCGGTCGCCCGCGACTCCGAGGCGGTCGCCTTTGACATCGACATCATGAATCGCACGCCTTGCGGCACTTCCCCTTTCGGAATCGGCCAATTGCCCTTCGCGGATTCGATCTTCTGGCGAGCGTTCGCCGTTGCCTGCTCGTCGGTCGCGCGTTCGGAGAGCTTTCGGAGCTCCTTCCACTCCGACACGATCCGTTCCGTCGTCGGCACGAGTTGGTCCGCGGGGACCCCGAGGATGTCCGAGGCGCGGCGCACCTCTTCGGACTGCTTCCGCACCGCGTCGAACGCGGGTTTGCCCGCGGCGTACTCAAGGCGCACGACGCCATCTTGGATCCGCGTGGACCGGAGGATCTTGATCAGGGCGACGTCGCTCGTCCGAGCGACGTGGGTGCCGCCGCACGCCTCCGCGTCCCATTTCGCGATTTCCACGACACGCAGCTCGCCGCCCGGGACGGAGCCACCTTGGTAGAGCCGGAATCCGAACTTCCGTTCCGCCAAGTCGCGGGGCAGGACCTTCACACGCACCTGCCGAGCCGCGAGGACCTGGTCGTTCGCGAGTTCCTCGATCTTGTTGAGCTCCGCGTCGGTCAGGGCGTCGTAGTGCGTGATATCGAGCCGCGCGACGTCGGCCGCCTTGTGCGCGCCGGCTTGCCACACATGATTCCCCAGGGCTTTCCGCGCCGCCCCGAGGACGATGTGGGTCGCGGTGTGATTCCGCATCAGTGCTTCTCGGCGAGGGGCGTCGATCGTGCAGGCGACCCGCTTACCTCGCAGCCGGCCTGCGTCGCCGCGGACGAAATGCAGGACGGTCGGCCCGACCCGCTGTACGTCGTACACCTCGAACTCGTCCAGGGTTCCGTGATCCGCCTCCTGGCCGCCGCCTTCCGGGTAGAAAAACGTCTGGTCCAGCGCGACGGCCTCACCTTCCACCGCGAGGACCTTCGCGCGGAACGTGCGCCGCCGGCGGTCCTCGTACACTCGGAGTTTCGTCGGCGGGAGATCCTTCGAGATCTCGATTCGTTTCGCCGGTTCCGTCGCCGGCCGTTCGTGTCGCGCCGCGACCCGCGCGTAGAAATCGTCGGGCACCGCGATGGGAAGGTCCGTGAACTCCTGCACGACGTCGGGGTTCAAGCCGTGGCTGTCGTACAGCTGCAACAGCGTCTCGACGTCGAACCCCTTCCCGGTGGCCGTCAGGTCTTCTGCGATCTTTGCGACCGTCGCCCGGCCCTTTTCGAGTGTCTCCTTGTACCGGGCCTCCTCGACCTTCAGGAGCTTCACGATGTCGCCCTTGTTGAAGAAGAACTCCGGGTAGTCCTCCCGCATCTGGTCGATCATGAACGAGACCGTGTCGACGAGGCTGTACGTGATGTTGAGGTCCTTCAGCGCTCGGAGCCCGCGGCGAATCAGGAGGCGGGCGAAGTATCCCTCGCGGCTGTTCGACGGGACGACGCCGTCGCCCAAGACGAAGATCAGAGCGCGCGCGTGGTCGCATAGCGTGTAGAGCTTCTCGAGGGGCGTGACTTGCACGATCAGTTCATCGACGGAGATGCCGACGCGGGCGGCGGTCTGCTCCCGAATCGCGCGGATGTCACCGAGGCTTTCGATCTTCAACAACGCCGCGACCTTCGAGTATTCTCGCAGGATGCGGTCGTCCACCCGTTTCGCGCCGGTGGCCCGCTTCAGGTAGGCGAGGGCGTCGCCGAAGACGGCCTCGTATGCGGAGGTCGTCGCCTGGGAGAGCCACGTGAGCCGCTCGAGCCCGTATCCCGTGTCCACGACCTGCGTATCCATCGGGACGCGGTGGCCGTTCACCTCGCGATTGACCATGAAGACGAGGGTCGCGGCTTCCGCTCCCCCGAAGACCACCTCGAAGCACGGTCCGCTGTTTCCTCCGCCTTGCCACCACGACTCCTTGTATCTCGGGAGCGCCGGATCGACGCCGAGCCGCTCCGTCAGGAAGAGGTGGCACAGCTCAACGGTTCGATCCTTGAAGTACAGGAACTTCTTCGGGAAGTTGAACGCGTGATGGGCCATCATCTCGAACATCGTGAAGTGCTGGCCCGTCTTCCCCACGTTATCGAGGTCCGTGAACCGGACACACGGTTGGCTGATCGCGAGCGGGTTCGCTGGCGGGCTCGCCTCGCCGCTGATCACCCACGGCTGGAACGGGTACACACTCGCTTGGACGAAGAAGACGTCGTCCCGCCACCGAGCGACAATCGGATAGCGTTTCACGCGGACGTGGCCGTTCTGTTCGAGAAACGAGAGGAAATCCTCGCGCATTGAGCGGTAGGTAAGCTTCTTCTTGAACGGGGACGCGCCAATGAAGTCGTACTCTTGGCATGGTGCCTCGCCGCAGGTTTCGTGGCGCCCCAGCGACCAGAACGGTGTGCTGCACTTCGGACACGTCTGGCGGGTGAACCCTTGCTTCCGGAACAGCTCGACTTCATACTCGCTCTCCGGCATTTTCGGCATCCGAACGAGCCGCGGGCCTTAAAGGTTCTCGGGACGCGCTTGCCGCCTCCCGTAATGGAGAGGTTTTCTGCGTCCGTGTGACGCGGCCGCGTGAGGACGAGCCGGCCGAATCCTGTTGTTCCGCACGGTTTGGGCTAAGGGCTCTGCAGAGGACGGATCCGACGTTTGCCTAGGCGGGGCGGGCGGTCCAAAAGTTCGGATGGATGCCTTTCCGGCAATCAATGCAATAGGCGGATTGGTCCTTCTGGACCACGAGGCGCTTGCCATGGCAGCGAGGGCACTCGCGTTCTTCTGGATTGTGCACCTCGGGCTCGGGCAGGGGCGGAGCCTGGAGCCGCCCCAACTCCAGCTTGGCGCGCACGCGGGGGGCCGCCCAGTGGGCGCCGATGGCCTTACCCAGGAGGCCCGCGATGAACGCGTAGATCACCGTAATCACAATTCCGGCGGTGCTTTGATCCGACGGTGAGAGGCTCCGGAGCGGGTCGGCCAGAAGGAGGAGGGGGACAAATTCCACGAAGAAGAGGCTCAGCCCGAGAGCGAGACCCTGTCCCAGATAGACTCTCCATCCGTGCCGCACAGGGAACCATAGCAAGCTCGTGACAACAGAGTTCGCGAGCCCAATGAGGATGTACAGGAGGACGAAAGCAATGAGGATCCCAAGGAGGGCACCGACAAAGGAGAGCCCAAAGAAGAGAAAAACCCAGACGGGGGTGAAGAGCGCGATGACTACGGAGTATAGGATTCCGTGGGCGAAATACTTCGCGACCTTAATCAGGATGTCCTTGACTTGGTCAATTCTACGCGCTTGCTCTCCAGCCATCCACTACCGCCGTGGCCTCGTCGGGATGATTCGTACTCGCTACGCCCTCGCAAGGGTTTGGATCGGTATCCTTCCTAAGCCCCTTCAAGGTTTCGTGCCGGCCGTCCGCGGAACGGTCTCGAGGTCTAGCCCTGTAGCAATTCTCGCGCAATGACGATTCGCTGGATTTCGCTCGTCCCTTCGCCGATCTCGGTCAGCTTCGCATCCCGCAGCATCCGTTCGACGGGGTAGTCCGAGATGTATCCGTAACCGCCGTGGATTTGCACCGCCTTGTTCGTTACAAAGGAGGACATCTCGCTCGCATACAGCTTCCCCATCGCCGCTTCTTTCTTGAAGGGCAGGCCGCGGTCCTTGAGCCAGGCCGCCCGGAGGACGAGCGCGCGCGCCGCGTCGATCCTCATCGCCATGTCCGCGAGCATGAACTGAATTGCCTGATGCTCCGCGATTGGCTTGCGGAACTGGATCCGCTCCTTTGCATATTTCGTCGCTTCCTCGAATGCGCCTTGCGCGATCCCGACGGCCATGGCGCCGATGCCAATTCGCCCCCCGTTGAGAATTTTCAACGCGTTCGCGAAGCCTTCACCCTCTTTTCCGAGCAACGCGTCGGGCGGCACATGACAGTCCACAAGGATGACTTGAGACGTCGGGCTTCCACGGACCCCGAGCTTGTCCTCGACTTTTCCGATTGCAAGGCCCGGATTCCCGCGCTCAACAATGAACGCGCTGATTCCGCGACTGCCTTTCGTACGATTGGCGATTGCGTGGATCACGAACGTCCCCGCCACGGGAGCGTTTGTGCAAAGCGTCTTCGTGCCGTCGAGGACCCACCCGTCCTTCACCTGCTTCGCGGTCGTCTGCATCGCGGCCGCGTCCGACCCGCTCGTTGGCTCGGTCAAGGCCCACGCGCCAATCTTCCGCCCGCTCGCGAGGTCCGGGATGTACGTCCGCCGCTGATCTTCGTTCCCCGCGAGCCAGATGTTCCCGGTGCACAGGGAGTTGTGCGCCGCCATGATGAGCGCGTGCGAGCCGCAGACGCGAGCGACCTCCTCGATCGCGACCACCAGGGCCA